>WBZO01005336.1_pt1 | contig 13158 bp, 11 predicted proteins | sample 5204261 | NCBI WGS metagenome assembly WBZO01 (sample SAMN12412400, study PRJNA552823) | activated sludge metagenome | isolation source: activated sludge from anammox sidestream of wastewater treatment plant... | place: USA: North Carolina | collected 2017-09
ACGAGGGTGATGACCATCGCCAGAGCCACGAGGCCGAGGAGGATGCCGAGCAGCAGACGGACAGACTTCTCTCGGCTGCGAAACAGATCAAACATGGATTTCAGGGTCTCCCGACGGAAAACTTCCGGGCGCGCGCACACGCGCAACCTAATAGTGTAGCAACCCGGGGCAGGGGGTTGAGGCGCGCCCGGGCGGGTTCAGCGGCCGAGCTCGCACTCGGCGTGCACGGCCTGAACGGCCTTTTCGATGCCGCTCTTGCGAACGACGATGGCGATAGTCAACTCGCTGGCGCCCTGCGCGATGGCGATGATGTTGATGCCCTCGCGGGAGATGGCGGTAAAGATTCTGCCGGCCAGGCCGGGGTGGCCTTTCATTCCTTCGCCGACGATGGCGAGCAGGCCGACGTCGAGGTCCGCGTCGATGGGGTGGAGGTAGCCGTGGGCGAGTTCGAGAGAGAACTCCTCTTCGAGGCTTTCGATGACGGCGGGGAGTTCGCTCTGGCGGATCAGGAAGCAGAAGTTCTGGCGGTAGCTGGAGGAGGTGAGGGCGAGGACCTCGGCGTCGGTGGCGGCCATCGCATCGATGGCGCGGGCCATGACTTTGGTGCCGTTCAGCAGGGCGCTGGCGGGCTCGAGGGAGACGAGCGCGACGTTGTTCATGGAGGTGACGGCGCGCGGGCCGGTGAGTCCGTTCCTGGTGGCGGGGACGATGCGGGTACCGGGGAAGGGCACGTTGAAGCTGTTTTTGCTCCAGACGGGGATCTCCTTCTCCATGAGCGGCGCGAGGGTGCGGGGGTGGAGGACCTTGGCTCCGTTATAGGCGAGCTCGGCGGCTTCGCGGTAAGTGATTTCCTCGAGCACTTTGACATTGGGGACGAGGCGGGGGTCGGCGGACATGATGCCGTCGACATCGGTCCAGATATACAGTTCGGCGGCGTCGAGGACGGAGGCGAGGATGGCGGCGGAGAAATCGCTTCCGCCGCGGCCGAGGGTGGTGGGGCGGCCATCGAGGGTGGCTCCGTTGAAGCCGGTCACGATGGGCAGGCGGCCGGCCTCGAGAGCGGGCCTGAGGCGGCTCGACGCCTTTTCGCGGGTGGGGTCGATCAGGGGGCTGGCATTGCCGAAGACGGCATCGGTGACGACGACGTCTCTGGCGTTGACGGCGAAGGCGTCGATGCGGCGGCTCCGGAGGTAGGCTGCGATGAGGCAGGAGCTGAGGCGTTCGCCGACGGCGATGGCCTCATCGACGGAGCGGGGCGGCCGTTCGCCGAGCATGAGGACGCCGCGAGCGATGCGTTCGAACTCGGCGACGATGGCGTCCAACTGGAGCTGGGTTTGCTCGTGGAGGGCGCCGTCGAGGAGGTCGCGGCAGGTATCGCGGTGGCGCACGGCGAGTGTCTGCAGGTTTTTCTCGACGCCGATGGAATCCCCGCCTTCAGCGTGCCGCAGGGTGTCGAGCAGCAGGTCAGTCACTTTGGACATGGCGGAGACGACGGCGAGGACGGGCCGCTGCCTGTGCTGGTCTTCGCAGATGGAGGCGGCGATGCGAATGCGGTCGGCCGAGCCCATGCTGGTGCCGCCGAACTTCATGACCAAGAGATCTTTCAAGGCGTCAATTCCTTTCCGTTGCTGGTGCGTTCGCGGACGAGGCGCAGCAGCTCCTCCTCGACCATGGCGGGCGAGAGGTTTGTCGTATCGACGACGATGGCGTCGGCGGCCTGCATCAGCGGGGAGTCGGGGCGGTTGGAGTCGCGGAGGTCGCGTTCGATGATTTCCTTGAGAACGGCGGCGAAGTCGAGTTCCAGGCCCTTCTCGACGAACTGCTGGCGCTGGCGGCGGCGCGCCCGTTCCTCGGGCGCGGCGTCGAGAAAGAACTTCACCTGGGCATCGGGGAAGACGACCGTTCCGATGTCCCTGCCTTCCATAACGATGGAAGAGGTCTGGGCCATGCGGCGCTGTTCGGCGACCAGCGCGCGGCGGACGGCGGGGATGGCGGAAACCATCGAGGCGCCCTGGTCGATCCCGGGTGTACGGATCAAGCCGGTGACGTCCTCGCCGTTGAGCAGGACGCGGCGGTCCCCGGTGAGAGCGATGGAAGCGTGCTCGGCGAGGGAGCCGACGCGCAGTTGGTCGTCGAAGTCCATGCCGGACCGGAGCGCCCAAAGGGCGACGGCGCGATACATCGCGCCGGTATCGATATGGAGGAATCCGAGGCGGGCGGCGAGCCGCTTTGCAGCTTCGCCCTTGCCCGCGGCGGCGGGTCCGTCGATCGCGATCACAATCCGCTTGTCCAAGGTGATTCTTCCAGTCTACCTTTGGCCGGGGCGGGCCTTCGCTACATTCGAAAGATGCTGGGAAAAACCGCAGTCACCGCTGCGCTGGCCGCCGTGTTGGCCGTGGGAGCCAATCCCAAGGTCGCCGCCGCCCAGGCGAAGATCAAAGCGGGCCACTTCGAAGCAGCGATCGCGATTCTCGAGCCCGCGCACAAGGCGAATCCGAAGGATGCCGAGGTGGCGAAAGCGCTTGCCGCCGCCCACGTGAAGTATGGCGACAGTTTCATGTTCAACGAGCAGCTCCCGCCGCGGCAGAAGTACAGGCCGGCGCTGAAGCAGTACCGCGCGGCGCTGGCGGCGGATCCGGCGGACAAGGACGCCAGGGCGAAGGTGGCGCTGATCGAGAACATCTACAAGCAGATGGGGATGCCGGTTCCGCAGTAGAGCCGGTGGAGCGTTCGATGAAGCCGCGGGATTTCGACCGGCTGGTTGAGGAGTGCATGGATGTCATTCCACCGCGCTTCCGGCCGCGACTGAAGAATGTGGTCGTGGTGGTGGAGCAGGAGCCGCGGCAACCGGGTCTACTGGGGCTGTACGAAGGCTCGCCGTTGACGGCGCGAAGCATTTCGGACCCCGTGCGGGCGCCGGATCGGATCACGATCTACCAGAAGCCGCACGAGAGGATGGCGCGGAGCGCGGCCGATCTGCGGCGGCTGGTACGGGAGACGATCTGGCACGAGGTGGCGCACTACTTCGGGCTCGAGGAGCGAGAGGTTCTGGAAGCTGAGCGGAGGCGCAGGGCGAGGATCGAGCGGCTGAGGAGACTGTGAAGACGGGCCCGATGCGCGACGGGCGATCGAGGATGGCGCGCGCAGCGGATGCTAACATCGGGTTTTAATGCCGATGCGGGCGTTCTCCCTGCCAGCCATTCTCGCAGCGCACTCGTGGAAGCTGGCGATGGCCTTTGTCCTGATCGGGACGGCGCGCATCGCTTCGGTCTACCCGGTCTACAACCACACGATCGACGAACCGGCCCATATCGCCTGCGGCATGGAGTGGCTCTCGAGGGGGCAGTACAAGCTCGAAGCTCAGCATCCGCCGCTGGCGCGGATCTTCAATGCGTTGATCCCCTATCTCGACGGCGCTCGCAGCCTGGGCCGAACAGGGGTTTATCAGGAGGGCGCGGCGATCCTGACGGCGGAGGGCAGCTACCAGAGACGGCTGACGCAGGCGCGCGCCGGAACGCTGTTGTTCTTCTGGCTGGCGTGCGGCGCGGTCTACTGGCTGGCAACGATGGAGCACGGAGGCGCGACCGGATCTCTCGCGGCGCTGCTGTTCTCAGCCACTCCGGGCATTCTGGGCCACGCCGGCCTGGCGACGACCGACATGGCGCTCACCGCGACATTTGTGCTTGCGGCGGCGGCATTCGTGTGGTGGGCGAAGCGGCCCGGGTCCATAAGAGCGGGTGTATTCGGCGCGGCCTGCGGGCTGCTGCTCGCCGCGAAGTTTTCCGCATTGTATTTCCTGCCGCTGTTTCTGGCGGTGTGGCTGATCCTGCGGCGAAGCGCCGTCAAGCCGCTGCTGGCTCCCCGCAACCTCGGCACGCTCGCCGTGGCTCTGGCAGCGGGCCTGCTGACGGTCTGGGGCGTGTATCGCTTCTCGTTCGGACCGACGCCGTACGGATTCTCATCGCCGGCGCCCGAGTTGTTCGCGGGGATCGAGCAGGCGCGGGAGCACAACGCGCAGGGCCATCCGTCATACCTGCTGGGCTCTCGCAACCAGGGCGGCTTTCCGGCATACTACCCGGTCGCGTTCGCGGTGAAGACGCCGCTTCCGCTGTTGCTGGCGGCGCTGACGGGCTGGTGGATGATCTGGAAGAAGCGCAGGGACGGCGCGGTGGCCGTGCTGGCCATTGCGGCGTCGATGCTGGCGACCGGTTTCGTTAGCAACATCAACATCGGGACTCGCCATCTGCTTCCGCTCTACGCGGCCTTCGCGATAGGCGGCGCCGTCTGTCTCCACTCCTGGCTACAGCCGCAGACGCGCCGGCCCTGGCTCGCAGGAGCCGCCGGAGTCCTGCTGGTTCTTTTCCTGATTGGCCCGGCGATGGACCACCCCGACTACTTGCCTTACTTCAACCTGCTCGGCGGCAGCGAGCCGGAGAAGATCCTTGTCGATTCGGATCTCGATTGGGGACAGGACATGCTGCGGTTGAGCCACCGGTTGCATGAACTCGGCGCGCCGTACGTGGTCTTCAGCCCGTTCATCGTGGCCAACTGGCACCGCGATTTCGGGTTTCCGCCGATCGCGGCGGCGAGGCCGGATACGCCGCTGCCGGGTTGGAATGCGGTGAGTCTCACGCTCTGGAAGGCGTCGCGTTTCGGGTTGGGCGAAGCCAATCCCGAGCTGATCCTCTGGCCCGAGAAGTATCCGCCGGCGGAGCGGGTGGGCCGCGGCGTGCTGCTGTACTATTTCGATCCGAAGCTGTTTCCCAATCCTCCACAACTCGAACGATTCCCCTCGCCATGAGCCGAAAGAAGGAAACCTCATCCACACCGCGTGTTCAGCCGAAGGAGTTGCTGGGCGGCCGCCGGATTCTCTACGCCGGGGCGATCGCCCTGGTGTTGTTCTTCTGGAACGCGGTGGTCGATCGCGGCGCTTCCATCCAATGGGACGCGGTAGACGTGCATTATCCGTCGCAGCGCTACTTCGCGGAGGAGGTCCTCGCCGGACGAATGCCGCAGTGGACGCCGTACATCTTCAGCGGCTTCCCGTTTCTGGCGGATCCGCAGGTGGGGGCGTTCTATCCGCTGAACTGGCCGTTCATGCTGATGGGGGTGACGCCATGGTCGATTCAGCTCGAACTCGTGCTGCACGGCGCGCTGGCGCTCTGGGGCGCATTTCTGCTGTTCCGGATCTGGACCGGGTCGCCGGCGGCGGCGTTGACCGGCGCGCTGGCGTACGCGCTGGGTGGATTCTTCGCGGCGCACAGTTCGCACGTCGGGATGTTTCAGGGCGCGGCGCTGCTGCCGTGGCTGTTCTATTTCGCGCAGCGGGGGCTGGCGGCGCGGACAATCCGGTGGGCGGCGGCGACGGCGTTCACGGCGGGAGGCATCATACTGGCGGGGCATCTGCAGACGGCGCTGTTCGCGGTGCTGGCGCTGGCCTTGTTTCTGGCCGCGCAGATCGCGCTCGACGCTGCCGTGTGGCCTCGCGCGACAGTCATTCTGGCGGCGGCGGGCGGCCTGGGGGGCGGGCTGGCAGCGATCATCGTGTTGCCGGGCATGCAATTGACCGCGGAGTCGATCCGCGCGGCGTTCGATTTCTCGAAGGGCGTTGACGGAACGCTTCCGCTGGGCGCGCTGGGCACTCTCATCTATCCCAACGCGGTGAAGACGCTGACAGGGCCTTACCGCGGCGCTGTCGACATCACGCAGACCTATTTCTACTCGGGAGCGCTGCTGATGCCCCTGGCCGCGCTGGGGGCGACACAAAAGCGCGGCCGGATCATTGGCATAGCGCTCGCCGTGATTCCGGCGTGGTACATGCTGGGTCCTTCATTCGGGCTCTACCGGCTTGGCGGGCTGGCGCCCTATCTGCATCAGATGCGCGCGCCGGTGAACGGTTGGTTCGTGGCGGCGTTCGGGCTTGCGGCGCTGGCCGCGTTGGGCGTTGTCGAGGCCGAGAAACGCTGGAGGAAGCCCCGGCTGGGGACGGTCCTGCTGGGGTTCTTTATTCTGGACCTGTGTCTGGTGAACGCCTGGATCAATCCACTCACCTATGGCCGGTTCAATTACAAGGAGTTCTTCGGCCCGCGCGAGAAGCTGCTCATCGAGGTGCGCGAGGGGCTGCGTCCGGCGACGCGCGTCGATGTGCCGCAGATGATGCCGATTTTCGGCCCGCTGAATGCGACGCTGTTCGGGCGTATCCCATGCACGGGCGGCTACAATCCGCTGGAGCTGAGGGCGTACAACGAATACCGCCAGGCAGCGCGCTCCAATCCGAACCTGATCAACGGGCTGAGCACGCTGGTCATCTCGGACAACGAGAAGGGTGAACTGGCGCACAACGAGAAAGCGATTCCGATGATCCATTTCCCGGCGAGCGTGCGGCGCGCCGCGACGGCTCGCGAATCGGCGGAAGCCTTGGGCACGCTGGACCCCAAGGCGGCCGCGGTTGTCGAGGGGCTGAAGGCTGAGCGCGCATCGCAGCCGGCCGCGCGCCTGACGGCGTTGACCGCAGGCCAGACGGAGGTGACGGGGACGTACGAGGCCGATGGCGGCGTGTTCGCGACAATCGGGATTCCGATGTATCCGGGGTGGCGGCTGACGGTGGATGGAAGCCCGGTCCAGCTTTACAGGACGAATCACGCCCTGATGGGGGCGGAACTGCCGGCGGGCGGGCACAGTCTGCGCCTCGAGTTTGTCAACGAGCGATTTCCGACGGGACTGACGCTGTCGGCCGCCGCACTGCTGGCGCTGGTGTTGTGCCTGGTCAGTCCCGGGCCGCTGAAGCGCTGGTAGAGAGCAGTTCCCTGGCGAGCCGCACGACGGGATCGGCGGCGACTTCGACTTCGTCTCCGGCCGCGACGCCGACGCTCTGATTGAGGATCTCCTGACGGAGCCGGTTGCGCATCCAGGGGCGTTCCAGGCTCCACTCGGCCAGTCCGGGGCGGATGGAACGGCGCGAGAGGAACAACTGAAACTCGTCCATGACCGCGGCATCGGCGTCGAACGCCCTTCCGGCGGCGTTCTTGTGCGCGGCGAGCCATTCGGTGGCGAAGTTCGCGAAGCTGGCGGTGGTTTCGAGCACGGCGCGGAAGCGTGTCGGCGGCTCGGGATAGACGAGGCGATCGGGTTCGATTCCGCCGCCGCCTTTCACGATCCGGCCGGAGTCGGTTTTGTATTCGGGGCGGTCGCGGAGGGCGGTGGTGGCGGAGAGTTCGACGTCGCGGAGCGGCTTCTGAATGGAGCGGCCGCTGGGGGTGTAGTAGAAGGCGGTGGTCAAGGCGAGGCCAGTCAGATCGGAGAGCGGGAAGATTCTCTGCACGAGCCCCTTGCCGAAGGTCGGCTCGCCGAGGATCATGCCGCGGTCGTGATCCTGAATGGCACCGGCGACGATCTCCGCGGCGCTGCCGGTCTTGGAGTTGACCAGCACGGCCAACCTGAAGCCGTAGGGAGCGGCGTCTTCGGGCACATCGATGGGCTGCGTCTGCGCGTTGCGGCCGCGAGCGGTGATGATGCGCTGCTTCGGTTTGAGAAACAGCGAAGCGGTCTCCAGACCGGCGGCGACGACACCGCCCGGATTGTCGCGAAGATCCAGGATGAGCGACTCGAGCCTGGCTCCGCCCAGGGACTCGATGGCCTCCCGGATCTGCCTGCCGGTATTGGCGTCGAAGCTGGCCGCCCGGACGTAGCCGACGCCGGGTTCGACGGTGAAGACGCGATCCACGGTGGGGGAGGCGAGTTCCGCCGGAATCAGCGTCACGGGGAGCGGCTGGGCCGTACCCTGGCGGCGGACGAGCAGCGTGGCTTCGCGCTGCCGGGTGGCGCCGAGCAGTTGGATCAGTTGCTCGAGTTCGAGTCCGCCGAGCACGTAGCCGTTGATGGCGACGATTTCGTCGCCGGGCTGCAGTCCGGCTTTCTGGGAGGGCGAGCCGTTGGTGGTCTGGAGGATGATGACTCTGCCGGGCAGCACGCTGACCACGCTGCCGAAGCCTTTCGAGACGGAGCGTTCCATCTGCTGCAGCTGCTCGAACTGGTCCCGATCGAAGAAGACGGAGTGGGGATCGAGACGGCGCAGCATGGCGGGCAGCGCGCCGCGGTAGAAGGCCTGTTCGAGATCGAGGGGGTCGGCGGCCCGTTCATCGACGATGCGGAAGACGCCGAGGAACCTGACCAACTCGCGCTCGAGTTCGGCGGCGTTCCCGGGATCGGAGTGCTGCGCCGCGAGGGGCAGCGAAAGGGAGAGCAGGAGCCGCGCAGCCAGCCTCATCGCTCAACGCTCGTAGCGCAGGGCATCCCGTTGCCGGCGCCGCTCGAGGGCGAGATCGATGAGCGTTTCGACGAGCTGGCCGAAAGGCAGTCCGGCGTGCTCCCACATCTTGGGGTACATGCTGATGGAGGTGAAGCCGGGGATGGTGTTGATCTCGTTGATATAGATGGCGCCAGAAGGGCGTTCGACAAGGAAATCGACGCGCGCCATCCCGGCGCATTCGACGACTTTGAAGCACTCCACGCTGAGCCGCCGGACTGTTTCGATCTCGGCGTCCGACAGGTTGGCGGGAATGATCGTCCTGGCGGCATCGAGGAGGTACTTGTCATCGTAGTCGTACCACTCATGCGAGGGGAGGATTTCACAGGGCGTGGCGGCCCGCGGCCGGTAGTTGCCGATGACGGAGCATTCGATCTCCTGGCCGGAGATGGCCCGTTCGACGAGGATTTTCTCATCGTAGCGGGCGGCCTTGCCGACCGCGGCTTCGAGCTCGCCGCGGTCGTGGGCCTTGGAGATGCCGACCGACGAACCGAGGTTCGCGGGCTTGACGAAGAGGGGGAAGCCGAAGCGGGCGATGGCGGACTCGAGGTTCAGCGGGATGTCCGGGTTGCCCGGCAGCAGGGTCTCGTACTCGATGACGGGCAGGCCGCGCTGCTGGCAGAGGCGCTTGAAGAACTGCTTATCCATCGAGGCGGCGGAAGCGAAGACGCCGGCGCCGACGTAGGGCAATGCGGCCATCTCCAGGAGTCCCTGGACAGTTCCGTCCTCGCCGAAGGCGCCGTGAAGCACGGGGAAGACGACGTCGATCCCGGGGTTGGCTCCGGGCTCGGGCAGGATCGGCGCGGGATCCCATTTGCCGTCCTTGCCGATGAAGATTCGGAGCGGCTCGTAGTGGAGGGGATTCAGGTGGGCCAGGATTCCCTCGGCGGATCGCAGCGATACCTCGTGTTCGCCGCTCCGGCCGCCGCACAAGACGGCCACCCGCAATTTACGATCGCTCAAAGGATCCTCTTTCCCATGGCGGACAACAAGAGTTCGACGCCGAGTTGGGCGGTCCGGTTAGCATCGTCCAACACAGGATTGACTTCCACGACTTCGATCGAGGTCAGGAGGCGGGAATCGGCCACCAGTTCCATGGCGAGGTGGGCCTCGCGGTAGCTGAAGCCGCCGCGGACGGGGGTGCCGACGCCGGGCGCCTCGCGTGGGTCGACGCCGTCCATGTCGAGCGACAGGTGGATGCCGGCCGTGCCGAGCGCGGCGATGCCGATCGCTTCCTGCATGACGGCGCGCATGCCGCGTTCGTCGACATCGCGCATCGTGAAGACGGAGACGCCGGAGTCTTTCACGACCGGGCGCTCGGCCAGATCGACGTCGCGGATGCCGACGAGCACCACATTCGCCGGGTTCACCTTGGGCGCATAGCCGTTGATGTGAGTGAGCGGGCGCGGGCCGACGCCGCAGATGCAGGCCAAGGGCATGCCGTGGACATTGCCCGAGGGCGACGTCGCGGGCGTGTTCATGTCGGTGTGGGCGTCCATCCAGATGAGGCCGATGGAACGCTGCTTTTTCCGGAAATGGGCCGCCATGCCGGTGACGGTTCCGACCGCGACGGAGTGATCACCGCCGAGGACGATCGGAAACCTGCCCCGACCGGCGGCTTTTTCGACGATTGCGGCTAGGTCCCTGCAGGTGGCCGCGATGTGGTTCAGGTAGCGCGCATTGGAGGCGCCGGGCCGGGAACTCTCCGGCTGTTCCACGCGGACGTTGCCGAGGTCGTCGACGTGGAAGCCCAAGGCGCTGAGCCGCGCGTTGAGGTTGGCGACGCGCAGCGCGGACGGGCCCATATCGACGCCGCGGCGGCCGGCGCCGAGATCGAGGGGGGCGCCGATAATCGCAAGTTTCCTCTTTGCGGCCATGGCGGGTCAGGGTCGCGTCCGGTAGAGCATTCGCGGGAAGGCGATGGTTTCGCGGATATGTTCGATGCCGCACATCCAGGCAACGGCGCGCTCGACGCCCATGCCGAAGCCGGCGTGCGGGACGGAGCCGAAGCGGCGGAGGTCGAGGTACCAGTTGTAGGGCTCCTCCGGCAGGTTGTGCTCTTTCATCTTCTGAACGAGCAGGTTGTAGTCGTGGATTCGTTGGCCGCCTCCGACGATTTCGCCGTAGCCTTCGCTGGCGATGACGTCGACGCCCAGGGCCAGCTCGGGGCGCAGCTCGTCGGGCTGGAAATAGAAGGCTTTGATCTGCGCGGGGAAACGGTCCACCATGACAGGGCGGTCGAACTCCTCGCTGAGCAGGGTCTCATCGGTGCCGCCGAAGTCGCCGCCCCATTGAATCTCGCTGCCCTTGGCCTGCAGGATCTTCACCGCATCGTCGTACGAGATGCGCGGGAACGGCGGTTGGATCGATTCGAGCCTGGCCACGTCGCGCTCGAGGACTTGAAGCTCCTCCTGGCGGTTGGCGAGGACGCGGCGCGTCATGAAGCAGATCAACTCCTCGGCCGTCTGCTTGACGTCGTCGAGCGTCGCGAAGGCCATCTCGGGCTCCACCATCCAGAACTCGGTGAGATGGCGGCGGGTCTTCGACTTTTCGGCGCGGAAGGTGGGGCCGAAGGTGTAGACCTTGCCGAACGCCATCGCGGTGGCTTCGTTGTAGAGTTGTCCGGACTGGGTGAGATAGACCTTTTCCTCGTCGAAGTAGTCGACCTCGAAGAGCGTTGTCGTGCCTTCGCAGGCGGCGGGGGTGAAGATGGGCGTATCGACCAGGGTGAAGCCGTTGGAGTCGAAGTAATCGCGGATGGCCTTGATCACCTCGTGCCGGATGCCGAGGATGGCGTGGGGCCTGCGGCTTCTGAGGTGGAGATGGCGATGGTCGAAGAGGAACTCCGTGCCGTGGTCTTTCGGGGTGATCGGGTAGGGCTGCTCCTCGCCGACGCGCTGCAGGACCTGCGCGCTCTCGATATCCAACTCGTAGCCGCCGGGGGCGCGCGCCTCGGCGCGGACCTTACCGCGAACCAGCAGGCTCGATTCCTGGGTGAGGTTTCTGAGCTCCTCGAAGAGGGTCTCGGGCAGGGTGCCTGAACCGTCGCGGATGAGCGGGAAGATGATCTTGCCCGACCGGCGGAGGTTGTAGAGCCAGCCGGCGATCTCGATGCTCTCGCCGGCGTGTTTTCCGGCATCGGCGATCCTGACTCTGGGGAGAGAGGACATCATTCGGACTCCAGGGGAAGATTCTCGAGCTTGTCGAAGACCTCGCGGGCGGCCTGCACCGGGTTGACCAGGCCATCGTACTCGCGGAGCTCGAGCAAGAGCGGGTACTGGGCGGGGCGGGACTTGAGGAGCCGCATCGCGCGGTTCCAATCGACGGTGCCGCCCTGGGAGGAGCAGGGGAAGTAGTGGACGTCGTTCGCGCCGTCGTTGTCGTGGATGTGGGTGGAGCGGACGCGGTCCTGCATGAGGAGCCAGGCCGGCTCGACGCCTTCCATCAGGTGGGCATGGCCGGTGTCGAAGCAGAAGCCGAGGTCGAGATGGGTCGCTTCGAGGAAGCGAGTGAGCTGTTCGGCGGAGGCGAGGCGGTTGGGGATGTTTTCGAGCAGCACTTCGACGCCGCGATGGCGGGCGAAGAGCGAGATCTCTTCGAGCGCGGCGAAGGCCGCGTCGAGTTTGTAGTCGTCGTATTCCTCGCCGGCGGCTCCGAGGTGCTGGACGAGGTACTTGAAGGGCACGCTCTCGGAGACTTCGAGAGCGCGCTTGACTTCATCCACGGACTCCAGCCTGCGCGGCTTGCTGAGCTCGGTGAGCGAGACGACGGCGGAGGGTCCCGTCTTGCCCCAGCAATCGTCGTTGTACATGGGGGAGTGCAGGGAGTGCAGTTGAAGCTGCGAGTCGCGGAACCAGTAGCCGATTTCGTTGACCTGGGCTTTGTTGCGGTAGTCGAAGTGCTGCCGGGCGCAGAAGATCTCGACTTTGGGGAAGCCCGCCTCCCAGATGCGATCCAGCCAGACGCTGGTGAGCCGGTGGTTGACGATGAGGTGGGTGGAGAGTGCGCGTTCCATGGAATGATCAATAGCCTGCGGCCTTACCCGAACTGCGTCCGTTCCGGGCGCCCTGGAGCCAGCCGCCGCCGACCAGGATCGCTTCGACGCTCGCCACGCTGGAGGTCTCTTCGAGGGTGTGGCCGCGCTGCTCGAGGAGGGCCTTGGTATCCGGGGAGAAGCCGCGCTCCAGGAGCAGTTTATCGGGTTTCCATTGATGGTGGAAGCGCGGCTGATCGACGGCCTGTTGCACGGTCATGCCGAAGTCGATGACATTGAGCAGGACCTGGGTAACGCCGGTTATGATGCGCGAACCGCCGGGCGCGCCGAGCGCCATGAAGAGCCGGTCGTCCTTGAGGACGATGGTGGGCGTCATGGAGGACAACGGCCGCTTTCCGGGGGCGATGGCGTTGGCTTCGCCCTGAACGAGGCCGAACATGTTCGGTTCTCCAGGCTTGGCCGAGAAATCGTCCATTTCATTGTTGAGCAGAAAGCCGAGGCGCGGCACGGCGACGCCGTTGCCGTAGCTGCCGTTGATGGTGTAGGTGAGCGCGACGGCGTTGCCCTCGGCGTCGATGACGTTGAAGTGGGTGGTCTCGGCCGATTCGTAGGCGGGGGCGTCGCCCGCGTTCAGGGAGTCACTGGGCGTCGCCTTGCCGGGATCGATGGAGGCGCGGAGTTGGGCGTTGTAACGCTTGCTCAGGAGGCCGCGGACGGGGATTCTGACGAAGTCGGGATCGCCGAGGTATCTGGCGCGGTCGGCGTAGCAGCGCCGCATCACTTCGGCGGCATAGTGGATGGAAGCCGCCGAGCCCGCGCCGGCCTTTTCATATCCGGAGCCTTCGAGCATGGCCATCAT
>WBZO01005118.1_pt1 | contig 13157 bp, 12 predicted proteins | sample 5204261 | NCBI WGS metagenome assembly WBZO01 (sample SAMN12412400, study PRJNA552823) | activated sludge metagenome | isolation source: activated sludge from anammox sidestream of wastewater treatment plant... | place: USA: North Carolina | collected 2017-09
ATCCGCGACATCCAGTCGGAAGAACTGCTCACCGCCAGTTATGTCGACCAGACGACGCTCAGATTGCGGCCCAGTTTCCGGTTGAGCGGCAAGATCGTCCTCAACGGCCTGGCGTCGGTGATGCGCGCCTCGTACAAAGGTGATCCATCGGTCACTTCCGGGCCGACGCGCAAGGACGACTACCGGGTGCTCGGCATCGGCCTTGGCTACGAGTACTCGCGCACCATCCGCGTGAACCTCGACGCCCGCCGTGTCACCCGCACCTCCAACGTCGCCAGCGTCGAATTCGACGACAACGTGGTCTCGGCAAGCATTCTGGCGAGTTTCTGAGCGTCGGCCCGGCGTCGCGGCCGAAGGTCGCGGCGCAGTCGAGCCGCGGTCGGACGCGTTGCGAGCATTCGGTCACGAGCGGGGCCGTTCGGTGCCGTTATCATTCGCGGTATTGCAACCTCGTTGGGCCGACAGCTCCATGTTCGTCAAACCGCTGCTCCGCGTCCTGCTGACTTCATTGGCGTTGCTGTTCGCTGCGCTGGCGCACGCACAGGCCGACGGCCGGGTCGATTACCGCCTCGGCCCGGGCGACATGGTGCGCATCCAGGTGTTCCAGCAGCCCGACCTGACGGTCGAGGCGCGCGTCTCCGAGAACGGCGTGATCTCCTATCCGCTCCTCGGGGTGATCCGCATCGGCGGGCTGTCTCCGACCGACGTCGAGCGGCTCATCGCGCAGCGCCTCACCGAGGGCAACTTCCTCAAGAGCCCGCAGGTCACGCTGAACGTCACCCAGTTCCGCAGCCAGCAGGTGTCGGTGCTGGGCAACGTGGCCAAGCCGGGACGCTACGCGCTCGAGACGACCGGCATGCGCCTGTCCGAAGTGCTGGCGATGGCCGGCGGAGTCACGCCGTCCGGCGCCGACCAGGTGGTCCTCATGACCACGCGCGGCGGACGCATGCAGCGCATGGAGATCGACCTGGTCGAGATGTTCACCGTTGGCGACCTCTCGCGCGACATGCCGCTCGTGGCCGGTGACGTGATCTACGTCGATCGCGCCCCGCAGTTCTACGTCTACGGCCAGGTTCAGCGGCCGGGCATGTACGGCCTCGATCGCGGCATCACGGTCGCGCAGGCGATCGCCAAGGGCGGCGGCCTCACCCTGCGCGGCACCGACAAGGGCGTGCGCGTGCACCGGCGCTTCGGTGGCAACACCGTGCAGGTGCTCGAGCCGAAGCTCGACGACCTGGTCAAGCCGGACGACCTGATCTTCGTGCGCGAAAGCGTGTTCTGAGCGCCGGTGGCCGGCCGCGTTGGCCAGGCCGCCGTCCGACCAGGTCGATCATGATGGTTCTGCAGGAACTCCAGCGAGACCCGGCGTCGCGTGAGGCGGCCGGCGAAGCGCTCGCGCTGATGGCGTCGATGTATCCGATCTGCCGCAGCATCACGGGCGATGGCGTGCGTCGCACGCTCGATCTCGTGGAGCAGGTGGTGCCGCTCGAGCGAACCGAGGTGCCGACAGGCACGCCGGCGTTCGACTGGGAGATACCTCCGGAGTGGAATGTCCGGGATGCGTACATCGCCGATGCGTCGGGCCGCCGGGTCGTCGATTTCAGGGCGCACAACCTTCACCTGGTCAGCTACTCGGCGCCGGTCGACCGCATCATGTCGCTCGACGAACTGCAGCCTCACCTGCACTCGTTGCCCGATCGGCCTGACTGGATTCCCTACCGGACGAGCTACTACCGTGAGAACTGGGGGTTCTGCCTGCGGCACGCCGACCGCGAGGCGCTGGGTCCGGGACCTTACCGCGTCGTCGTCGACTCGACGCTCGCTCCCGGGCACCTGACGCTCGCCGAGATCGTCGTCCAGGGCAGCACGGACGGCGAGGCGCTCGTCTATACGCACGACTGCCATCCGTCGCTTGCCAACGACAACCTGACGGGCATCGCGGTCGCTGCCGCTCTGGCCAGGGCTTTGCGGCAGGAGCAGCCGCGCCTGACCTGGCGTTTCGTCTTCGGACCCGGAACCATCGGGTCGCTGGCGTGGCTGTCGCGCAACGAGCACCGGTTGCCGCGGTTGCGCGCCGGACTGACGATCGGGCTGCTCGGTGACGCGGGGCCGCTTCGCTACAAGTGCAGCCGGCGCGGAGACACCGTCACCGACCGCATAGCGGCCCACGTGATCGGTGGCGAGCCGTTCAGCGGCATGCTGACGCCTTTCGAGCCGTACGGCTACGACGAGCGCCAGTTCTGCTCGCCCGGGTTCGATCTGCCGGTCGGGCGCATCACCCGGTCGCCAAACGGCACGTATCCCGAGTACCACACGTCGGCAGACGACCTTGCGCTGATCCGGCCGGAGAAGCTCGCGGAGTCGATCCGGGCCGTTGCGCGCACGATTTCGCTGCTCGATGCGAACCGGCGGGTGCTGAACCTGAGCGGGAAGGGCGAACCCAGGCTGGGCAAGCGCGGACTCTACGGCAGTGTCGGAGGCGCCGGTCCGGGCGAGTTCGAGCACGCACTGCTGTGGGTTCTCTCGCTCGCCGACGGCGGGCACGATCTGCTGGCGATGTCGCAGCGCTCGGGGATGTCTTTCGAATTGCTGGATCGCGCGGCGACCGCGCTCGAAGAGGCCAAGCTGGTGCGTACGCTCGACGAGCCGTCGCGCGGCACCGACGCCGTCTCGCGCGCGTGAGGGCCGTGTTGTTTCGCCACGGATGCGGCACGCCGCTGCGCAGCAAGTCACATCTTCGCAACCGAAGATCGATGACAATCCGGACACAAACGACAGGCGAGGAATGACGTGCAGGTGATGATTCTGGCAGGTGGTTTCGGGACGCGGATCAGCGAAGAGAGCGCCGTTCGCCCGAAACCGATGGTCGAGATCGGGGGGCGTCCGATCCTGTGGCACATCATGAAGATCTACATGGCGCACGGCCTGAGCGACTTCGTGATCTGCTGCGGTTACCGGGGCCACGTGATCAAGGAGTTCTTCCGCGACTATGCGCTCGGCTCGTCGGACGTTCGCTTCGACATGCGCGACGGCACGACGACCCTGCTGAAGTCGCCGACCGAGCCGTGGCGCGTGACGCTGGTCGAGACCGGACTCGACACGATGACCGGCGGACGCATTCGGCGCGCCGCGCAGTATCTCGACGACGGGCCGTTCTGCTGCACCTATGGCGATGGCGTCAGCGATGTCGACATCACCGCGCTGATCAGGTTCCACAAGGAGCAGAAGACGCTGGCCACGGTCACCGCGGTGCAGCCCCCGGGCCGCTTCGGGGCGTTCACGCTGCGAAGCGACCAGGTGCGGGTTCCCACCTTCAAGGAGAAGCCGGACGGCGACGGCGCGTGGATCAACGGAGGCTTCTTCGTTCTCGAGAAGGGCGTGCTCGACCTGATCGACGGCGACGACACGGTGTTCGAGCACGGGCCGCTGGAGCGGCTCGCCTCCTCCGGCCAGCTCGCCGCGTTCCGCCATCACGGCTTCTGGCAGCCGATGGATACGCTGCGCGACAAGCAGGTGCTCGAAGGACTGTGGAACGCCGGCAATCCGCCCTGGAAGAAGTGGTGATCACGAGGAGCGGTCGATGATCTTCACGCCGACGGCGCTCGGTGGTGCCACGATCGTGGAGATCGAGCGCCTGGAGGACGCGCGTGGCCACTTCGCACGCACCTTCTGCGAGCGGGAGTTTGCCGCCCGCGGCCTGCCTGCGCGGATGGTGCAGTCGAACACCTCGTTCACGCGGCGCGCAGGCACACTGCGGGGCATGCACTTCCAGGCGGCACCGCACGCGGAAGACAAGCTGGTGCGCTGCACGCGCGGCGCGATCTGGGACGCGATCATCGACCTGCGTCCGCAGTCGCCGACCTACTGTCGCTGGATCGGCGTCGAACTGAGCGAGTCCAACGGCCGCATGCTGGTGGTGCCGCAGGGTTTCGCGCACGGCTACGTCACGCTGACCGACGACGTGGTCGTCGATTACCAGATTTCGGAGTTCTTCGCGCCCGAGGCGGCGCGCGGCGTGCGCCACGACGATCCGGCGTTCGGCATCGCGTGGCCGGTGCCGGTTCGCAGCATGTCGGAGCGCGACGCTTCGTGGCCCGACTACGTGCGCGAGGAACGCAGGCAGTGAAGACCGCGAGCGTAGCGCCCGCTTTTCTGGCGCACTCGACGATTACGGGAAAGGAAACTGGATCATGAAGTTGCTGGTTACCGGAGTTGAAGGCTACATCGGCTGCCTGCTGGCGCCGATGCTGCAGGCGCGCGGCCACGAGGTCGTGGGGCTCGACACGGGCTACTACCGCGACGGCTGGCTGTTCAGCGACCGCGCGATGGTTCCGGGGTTCCCGCGGTTCGTGAATCGCGACATTCGCGAGATCGGTCCCGACGACCTGCGCGGCATCGACGCGGTGGTGCACCTCGCCGAGTTGTCGAACGATCCTCTGGGCGAGAACAAGCCCGAGCTGACCTTCGAGATCAACCACAAGGCCTCGGTGCGGCTGGCGGAACTCGCGAAAGCGGCAGGTGCGACGCGTTTCGTCTACACCTCCTCGTGCAGCGTGTACGGATTCGCGCAGGGCAACGAGCCGATGACCGAGCTCTCGCCGACCAATCCGCAGACTGCCTATGCGAAGTGCAAGACGCTGGTCGAGCGTGACGTGTCGGCCCTGGCGTCGCCGACCTTCTCGCCGACTTTCCTGCGCAATGCGACCGCCTACGGCGCGTCACCCCGGATGCGTTTCGACATCGTGCTGAACAACCTGTCGGGCCTGGCTGCGACCACCGGCAAGATCGTGATGACGAGCGACGGCACGCCCTGGAGGCCGCTGGTGCACGTGCTCGACATCTGCGAGTCGATCGCGTGCACGCTCGAGGCGCCGCAGGACGCGATCCACAACGAGATCTTCAACGTCGGTCACGATGCCGACAACTTCCAGGTGCGCGAGATCGCGCAGATCGTCGCCGATGAATTCCCGGGCTGCGAACTCACTTTCGGGCCTCCAGGGGGTGACAACCGCAGCTATCGGGTGAGCTTCGGGAAGATCCACACGCAGCTGCCGGGCTTCCACTGCGCCTGGGATGCGCGCAAGGGCGCGAAGCAGCTTCACGACGTGTTCGGGCGCATCGGGATGGATCGCTCGACCTTCGAAGCGAAGCCGTTCACGCGCCTCAAGCAACTGAAGTATCTCTCGGCGAGCGGCCAGATCGACGACAGGTTCTTCTGGAAGTACTGAGAGGGAACGAGGCGCCGGGGGGAGGGCGTCAGCCCTTCTTCATCGGGCGCAGGTGGATTTCGGTGACCTCGGCGCTGCGCGGCAGGCGTAGCGCCGCGAGCACCATCTGTGCGACGTCGTCGGGCTGCATCAGCACGTCTTCGCGGTAAGGCACGCCGGCGCGCAGGTGCAATGCCTCCTGCCGGGCTCCGGCCGTGCGGCCCGGGAACACCGCCAGCACGCGCACGCCCAGCGGATTGACCTCGTCGCGGATCGATTCGCTGAGCGAGCGCAGTGCGGCTTGCAGTGCGGCATATTGACCCACGCCCGCGCGGCCGCGCGTCGCCGCGCTCGAGGTGATCACGACGATCTGGCCCTGGCGCGCCACGAGCCCGGGCAGCGCCGCCTGCACCAGTGCGAACGGCGCGCGCAGGTTGGCGGCGTACTGCTCGTCGAGTTCGCCAACGCCCGCCTCGGCGGTCGTTCCCGTGTGCATCACACCCGCGCTCAGGACGAGCACGTCGAGCGCCTGCAGGTGGCCGCTGGCCGCGACGCTGCGCAGTCCGGCATCGGTCGACAGATCGCCCGCGCAGGGCACGAAGGCGTCAGGGGAGGGCATCCGGGTGCGTGCCGCTTCGAGGCCATCGGCAGAGCGTGCGAGTCCGACCACGGTTGCACCTGCCTCGACGAGGCGATGTGCGATCGCTTCGCCGATGCCTCGGCTTGCCCCGGCCACCAGCGCGCGACACCCGTCGAGCCGGATGCCGGAACCGTGCTGCGGGGTGCCCACCGGAGCGCTCATCGGCTGGCCCTGTGCATTCGAGCCCGAACCCGTGGCCCGTGCGCGATCAGGCAATCACTTCGACCTCGGGGATCAGCACCAGGAAGCGGCCGCCCCATTCGCGGATGCCGGCCATCTGCCGCACGACTTCGTCGCGCAGGTTCCACGGCAGGATCAGCAGGTAGTCGGGCCGGGTTTCGAAGATCTTCGACGGATCGTGGATCGGGATCTGCGTGCCCGGCAGCGTCATGCCCTGCTTGTGCGGGTTGCGGTCGACCGTGTAGTCGATGAAGTCGGTGCGGATGCCCGCGTAGTTGAGCAGCGTGTTGCCCTTCGCGGGCGCGCCGTAGGCAGCGATCGACTTGCCCGACGCCTTGGCGTCGATCAGGAAGCGCAGCACTTCGCGCTTCATGCGCTTCACGCGTTCGCCGTACGCGAGGTAGGCATCGACCCCCGTCAGCCCCGCCTCGCGCTCGACGTCGAGCAGCGCGCCGACCCGCGGCGACACCGCGTGGATGCCGGTGCCGGCCGGCTGCGCGTAGACCCGCAGCGAGCCGCCGTGCGTGGGCAGTTCCTCGACGTCGAACACCGCGAGCCCGTGGTGCTCGAGGATCCTGCGGAAGGTCGACAGCGAGTGGTAGCAGAAGTGCTCGTGGTAGATCGTGTCGAACTGGTTGCGCCGGATCAGGTTCAGCACGTGGTGGAACTCGAAGGTCGCGACGCCGGTCGGGGCGAGCAGGATGCGGAATCCCTCGACGAAGTCGTTGAGGTCGGGCACGTGCGCGACCACGTTGTTGGCAGCCATCAGGTCGGCCTGGTAGCCGCGCGCCTTCAGGTCGGCGGCAGTGCGCGCGCCGAAGAACGCCACCTCGACCTCGATGCCCTGGGCGCGCGCGACCTCGGCGCAGTTGGCTGCCGGTTCGACGCCGAGTACCTTCACGCCCTTGGGCAGGAACCAGCGCAGCAGGTAGCCGTCGTTGCACGCGACCTCGACGACGCGGCTTTGCGGGCCCAGGCCGAAGCGCTCGGTGACGGCCTCGACATAGCGTTTCGCGTGCTCGAGCCAGGAATCGGAGTAGGAGGAGAAGTACGCGTAGTCGGTGCCGAAGATCTGCTCGGGCGTTTCGAACTCCTCGAGCTGCACCAGCATGCAGTTTCCGCAGACGTACGCGCGCAGCGGATAGAACGGTTCCATCCGGTTCTGCTGCTCGGCGGAGCGGTACGCGTTGGCCATTGGCGACATGCCCAGGTCGGCGAACACGTGTTCGAGTCCGGTGCCGCAGAAGCGGCAGGTCGGGCGGTGTGCGCTCTGAGCGGAGACTCGCTGCAGGGTGGCGGCGGACGGCATCATTCCCATGTCTTCTTCGGTTTCGGTGTTCGGAGCCGCCATGATGCCACCCGTTGCGGGTGACGTCGGGTGACGGATTTGGCAGCAGCCGGCCACTGTCCTCCGGGAAACCAGATCGTCTATAGTGGCTCGCACGCAACGATCGATCCGCCATCATGCCCGTCATCACCTGCATCGAAGACCTCCGGCTGCTCGCGAAACGGCGCGTGCCGAAGATGTTCTACGAGTACGCCGACTCGGGCGCCTGGACCGAGAGCACCTATCGTGCCAACGAGAGCGATTTCGCGCCGATCAGGCTGCGCCAGCGGGTCGCGGTCGACATCGACAACCGTTCGCTGGTGAGCACGATGGTCGGCCAGCCGGTGTCGATGCCGATCGCGCTCGCGCCGGTCGGCCTCACCGGCATGCAGCATGCCGACGGTGAGATCCTCGCCGCGCGTGCCGCCGCGAAGGCCGGGGTGCCGTTCACGCTGTCCACGATGAGCATCTGCTCGATCGAGGACGTGGCCGAGAACACCGATGCGCCGTTCTGGTTCCAGCTGTACGTGATGCGTGACCGCGACTTCATCACCCGGCTGATCGAACGTGCGCGCGCGGCGCAGTGCCCGGCGCTGGTGCTCACGCTCGACCTGCAGGTGATGGGCCAGCGGCACAAGGACATCCGCAACGGCCTGTCGGCGCCGCCCAAGCCCACGCTCGCCAACCTGTTGAACCTCGCGACCAAGCCGCGCTGGTGCTTCGGCATGCTGCGCACGAAGCGGCGCACCTTCCGCAACATCGCGGGGCACGCGAAGGGCGTCGACGACCTGGGTTCGCTGTCCTCGTGGACCAACCAGCAGTTCGATCCGACGCTCGACTGGGACGACGTGAAGTGGGTGCGCGACCAGTGGAAGGGCAAGCTGATCCTCAAGGGCATTCTCGACCCTGAGGACGTCGAGCCCGCGATCGCCAGCGGCGCCGATGCGATCATCGTCTCCAATCACGGCGGACGGCAGCTCGACGGCGCGCTGTCGGCGATTCGCGCGCTGCCGGCGATCGTCGAGGCGGTGCGCGGACGCACGGAGGTGCACCTGGACAGCGGCGTGCGCTCGGGGCAGGACGTGATCAAGGCGCTTGCGCTGGGTGCGCGCGCGGTGCACGTCGGGCGCGCCTTCGTCTACGGGCTGGGCGCGATGGGCGAGGCCGGCGTGACGACCGCGCTCGCCATCCTGCGCAAGGAACTCGACGTGACGATGGGTTTTTGCGGGCTGCGCGACGTGAAGAAGGTCGACCGCAGCATCCTGGTGCCCGGCACCTACTGAGCTTCGGGGGCCGGGCCGGGGCCGGCCACGCCGGTTGCTGCGGCTACCCGCGGCGCACCGCGGCCAGGATGCCGCGCAGGATCTCGATCGGCGCGGGCGGGCAGCCCGGCACCTCGACGTCGACCGGAATCACGTTCGAGACGCGGCCCAGGCTCGCGTAGCTCTCGCCGAAGATGCCGCCGCTGCAGCCGCAGTCGCCGATCGCGACCACGAGCCGCGGCTCGGGCGTGGCCTCCCAGGTACGCCGCAGCGCGAGCGCCATGTGCCGCGACACCGGACCGGTGACCAGCAGCATGTCGGCGTGCCGCGGGCTGGCGACGAACCTGATCCCGAGCCCTTCGACGTTGTAGTAGGGGTTGCCCAGCGCGTGCATCTCGAGTTCGCAGCCGTTGCACGAACCGGCGTCGACCGCACGGATCGCGAGCGCCTTGCCGAGCACTTCGAGGATCTCGCGCTGGATGCGCTCGGCCTCGGCCCGCGGCGGCTCCGCGGCCACGCGCGGCGCCGGCTCGGTGCGGATGCCGGTGCGAACGATCTGCCTGGCGATCTTCCACATGTCAGAGGTCGTGTCCCGAATAGGCGAGGTTGAACGACTTGTTGATCAGCGGGAAGTCGGGAACGATGTTGCCGATCACCGCGTGCTCGATCACCGGCCAGTTCTGCCAGGACGGATCGTGGCAGTGGCAGCGGCGGATCGCGCCTGTGGCGTCGAGTTCGAGCGCGACGAACAACTCGCCGCGCCAGCCCTCGATCCATCCGGCGCCGAACGCCTCGCGCGCCGGCAGCGCGAGCGCGCCGCGCGCCGGCCCTGCCGGCAATGCCGCGCACAACTCGCGCACCAGCCGCAGCGACTCGATCGCCTCGTCGAAGCGCACGCTCACGCGTGCCGCGACGTCGCCACCGGCCTGTGCGGCCATCGTCACCTTCAGGCGGTCGTAAGGCGGCCACGGGTGATCACAGCGCAGGTCTGCCGCCTGTCCGCTCGCGCGTCCGGCGAGGCCGGTGAGGCCGAGTTGCGCCGCCAGTTGCGGCGAAACGCGACCGGTGCCCATGAAGCGGTCCTGCAGGCCGGCGTGCTCGTCGTAGATCGCGCGCAGCGCGAGCACTTCGCGCTCGATCGCGTCGCACTGGGCGCGCATCCGGTCGAGTTGCGCCGGCGCCGGCTCGGCCGCGACCCCGCCGGGTACGACGCAGTCCATCATGAAGCGGTGACCGAACGCGTCGGCCGACAGCCGCTGCCAGTCTTCGCGCAGCCGCGAGAACTGCGCCAGCCCGAAGGCCAGCCCGGCGTCGTTGCCGAGCGCGCCGAGGTCGCCGAGATGGTTGGCCACCCGTTCGCGCTCGAGCATCAGCGCACGCAGCGATTGCGCGCGCTCGGGCACCGGGCAGCCGGCGGCCGACTCGAGCGCCATGCAGTACGCCCACGCGAAGGCCACGGTCGAATCGCCCGACACCCTTGCGGCGAGCCGGTGCGCCTCGAGCGCCGGCAGTTCGGTGAAGCGCCGCTCGATGCCCTTGTGCACGTAGCCGAGGCGTTCCTCGAGGCGCAACACCTTCTCGCCGACCGCGGAGAAGCGGAAGTGCCCGGGCTCGATGATCCCGGCGTGCACCGGCCCGACCGCGATCTCGTGCACGCCGTCGCCCTGCACGCGCACGAACGGATAGTCGGCCGGCAGTGCCTCGGGCTGCGTGCCCGCCGCGGGTGCCGGCGCACCGGCGAGCGGCGAGCGGTTCGTGCTCGCCGTCCGCGTTTCGTCGGCGAGCGGTCGCAGTCCGGCGGGCCACAGCCCGTGGTCGAGCCAGGGGCGGGTGTCGCGGGCGTTGCGCACCGTGATTCCCAGCAGGTCGGTGATCGCACGCTGCATTCGTATCGCGGCCGGAAAGACTTCGCCCAGGTCGGAGAAGGTCGGCGACTCTGTTTCGAGTGCCAGGTCGAGCCAGGCCAGGCCTTCGCGCACCGCGTAGGCCGCGCAGACTGCGAAGCCGCCGGCACCTGCGGCGGCGTCGTCGACACCGGCCGCGAAGCCGCCGGGATCGCCGGCGCGCGCGTGGGTGGCCGTGCGGCGATCGCTGCCCCACAGCGCGACCAGTCGCCCCCCGGCCGCCGCGACCGCGAGCGCCGCGGGCTGCCAGTCTTCGGGCGAGATGCGGGCGCGCCAGATCGGCAGCGGCGCAGCCAGTCGATCGAAGACGAGTTCGAGGCCGCTCAGTTTCATCGACTCAACCCCCGATCATCCGCGCCGCCTCGCGATACCAGGCGTCGAGATAAGGCGGAACGTAGAGCCCGAGCAGCAGGCCGAGCGCGAGGTGCACGAAGACCGGCAGCATCGCCGGGCGGTGCGCGAGCGGCTCCAGCGTCGTGTCGCCGAACACCATCGGCTGCACGCGCGCGAACACCGACGCGAACGCCACGCCCAGTGCCACCAGCAGGAACGGCGTCGCCCACGGCTGCTCGCGCATCGCGGTGGTGATGATCAGGAACTCGCTGGCGAACACGCCGAACGGCGGCATGCCGAGAATCGCCAGCGAGCCGAGCATCATTCCCCAGCCGATCGTGGGGCTCACGCGGATCAGGCCGCGGATGTCCTCCATCAGCTGCGTGCCCGCCTTCTGCGTGGCGTGGCCGACGGCGAAGAAGATCGCCGACTTGACCAGCGAGTGCACCGTCATGTGCAGCAGCCCCGCGAAGTTGGCGATCGGGCCGCCCAGGCCGAATGCGAAGGTCATCAACCCCATGTGTTCGATCGACGAATAGGCGAACATGCGCTTGACGTCGCGCTGGCGGATCAGCAGGAACGCAGCAGCGACGACCGACGCCAGGCCGAAGCCGATCATCATGCGGCCCGCGAGCGGGGTGCCGAGCGCGCCGTCGGTGAGCACCTTGCAGCGCAGGATCGCGTACAGCGCCACGTTCAGCAGCAGGCCCGATAGCACCGCCGAGACGGGCGTCGGCCCTTCCGCGTGCGCGTCGGGCAGCCAGTTGTGCACCGGCACCAGCCCGACCTTGGTGCCGTAGCCGATGAACAGGAACGCGAAGGCCAGCGTGATGATGTTCGGGTCGAGCTGCGCCTTCACCGCATCGAGATCGGTCCAGAGCAGCGCGCCGCCATCGGCGCCGATCACCTTCTCGGCCGCCATGTAGAGCAGCACCGTGCCGAACAGCGCCTGCGCGATGCCGACACCGCACAGGATGAAGTACTTCCACGCGGCTTCGAGGCTCGCGGCGGTGCGGTACACGCTCACCAGCAGCACGGTGGTGAGCGTGGCGGCTTCCATCGCGACCCACAGGATTCCCATGTTGTTGGTCATCAGCGCCAGCAGCATCGTGAAGCTGAACAGCTGGTACATGCTGTGGTAGAGGCGCAGCCGCGGCGGCGTCATCCGGCCGCGGTCGCGCTCCACGCGCATGTACGGCCGCGAGAAGATCGCCGTGGTGAAGCCCACGAAGGCGGTGAGCGTCACCAGGAACACGTTCAGCGCGTCGATGAAGAACTCGCGCTCCCAGACGAACTGCGGGCCGCCGGCGATCACCTGCGCGGTGAGCGCGCAGGCGGCGACGAAGGTGCCCAGGCTGAACGCGACATTCAGCGCCATCGCGCCGTCGCGATGCCCGTACAGCGCCAGCACCGCGCCGCCGGCGAGCGGGATCCCGAGCACGAAGAGAAGCGGTTCCAAGTCAGTCTTCCTTCAGGCGCTCGAGGTGGCGGATGTCGAGGCTGTCGAACTGCTCGCGGATCTGGAACATGAACACGCCGAGGATCAGCACCCCGATCAGCACGTCGAGCCCGATGCCGAGCTCGACCACCATCGGCATGCCGTAGGTGGCCGAGGTCGCCGCGAAGAACAGCCCGTTCTCCATCGCCAGGAAGCCGATCACCTGCGGCACCGCCTTCGCGCGGGTGATCATCATCAGGAACGACAGCAGCACGCAGGCCAGCGCGATGCCCAGCGAGCCGCGCGCCACCGACGGAGACAGCTGCGCGATCGGCGTGGCCATGTTGAACGAGAAGATCACCAGCACGATGCCGATCAGCATCGTGGTCGGGATGTTGATCAGCGTCTCCACGTCCCAGCGCACGTCGAGGCGGTCGATCACCCGGTGCAGCAGCACGGGAATCAGCACCACCTTGAGCACGAAGGTGAGCGCGGCCGACACGTACAGGTGCGGCTGTTGCGTCACGTAGCCGACCACGCTCGTGGCGAGCACCAGCGTCGCGCCCTGCAGCGTGAAGAGGTGAATCAGCGACAGGATGCGCCGCTGCGAGATCATCGCGAAGGCGAGCAGCAGCAGCACCGCGCCGAGCAGGTCGATGAACTGCGAGAACAGAGCGCTCATCTGCTGTTGCTCCGCGGGGCGTTGCCCGCTGTCCCGGCGGTTTGCGCGCGCAAAGGCATCGGTCGGCTGCGGTCGGCGTGCCGGCGCTTGCCCCCGCTTCGCGGGGGTGCCCTGCGATGCTCGCAGCACCGGCTGGCGCGGCGAAACTCGCTGCGCTCGCTGCGCGAGCTCCGCTCGGACAGTC
>WBZO01005338.1_pt1 | contig 13155 bp, 11 predicted proteins | sample 5204261 | NCBI WGS metagenome assembly WBZO01 (sample SAMN12412400, study PRJNA552823) | activated sludge metagenome | isolation source: activated sludge from anammox sidestream of wastewater treatment plant... | place: USA: North Carolina | collected 2017-09
CCGGCGTGGCGCTTCCTCCTCGACGTGAATCCGCTCGCCGCGCTCATCGAGGCCACGCGCGGCGCGCTCCTCTACGGCCGGTGGCCCTCGCCTGGGATGCTCGTGACGCTCTGGCTCCTCGGACTGGCCGTGGCCTGGCTCGGCTTCTACGGCTTCCAGCGCACGCGCCGCGGCTTCGCCGACGTGCTGTAAGCGCGGGAGCGGGGAGCCCCCTGTGGCAAAATTCGTGGCTTTCGCGAGCTCCCGGTGCGCCCCGTGCGGCACCACCGCCGATCGACCGCCGCCCCTGCCCGCATGACGCCATGACACCACCCGCCGCGGCCGCCGTCGAAGCATCGGAAACAACCGCAGCCGCGCCGGCCGACGCGCCGCGCGTGGATGCGTCGGATGGATTCCGGCGCATCCTGCACGAGCGCAAGATCTCGCTCATCGTCTCGACCTACGACGCCGGCAAGGTGTTCCTGCTGCGCGCCAGCGAGCGCGGCACCAACGTGCATTTCGTGCCCGTGCAACGCGCGATGGGTATCGCGGCAAACGCGGCGCGGCTCGTCGTCGGCTCGATGAATCACGTGCACGAGTTCTACAACATGCCGTCGGTCATGGCGCAATTGCCGGCGCCGAATCTCGAGGGTGCCGCGTACGACGCCTGCTACATGCCGCGTCGTGACCATGTCACCGGCAACATCCAGATCCACGAGCTCGCGTTTGCCGGCGACGAGCTCTGGCTCGTCAACACGCGGTTCTCGTGCCTCGCAACGCTCTCGCCGACGGCGAGCTTCGTTCCGCGCTGGCGTCCGCCGTGGGTGCGCGGCTTGAGCGCCGACGATCGCTGCCACCTCAACGGGCTCGCGGTCGAGGATGGGCGGGTCGCGTACGTCACGGCCTTCGCGACGAGCGACGAGCCCGAGGGCTGGCGTCCCACGAAGGCGACGAGCGGCGTCATCGTCGAGGTACCTTCGGGCCGCATCGTCACGCAGGGCCTTTCGATGCCGCATTCGCCGCGCGTGTACGGCGGGCACCTGTGGGTGCTGAACTCGGGCCACGGCACGATCGCCGTGGTCAACCGCTCCACCGGCGAGCGGCGCGACGTGCACCGCATGGCCGGATTCACGCGCGGGCTCGACTTCCACGGCACGCTCGCCTTCATCGGCCTGTCGCGCGTGCGCGAGAGCAAGGTATTCGGCGGCACGCCGCTGACCGACCGCATCCCCGAATCCGAGCGCTTCTGCGGCGTCCAGGTGCTCGACGTCAGCACGGGAACCGTCGTCGGCGCCGTGCGCTTCGAAACCGGCGTGAACGAAATCTTCGCCGTGCAGGTGCTGCCGGCGATGCGCTTTCCGCACATCGTCGATCGCGACGACAAGCTCATCGAATCGAACTACGCGGTGCCCAACGCCGCCTTGCCCGACGTGCGGCCCACCGTCGCGCGCGCCGCCGACGCTGCGGCCACCTGAAGCCAGAGTCAGGCCGCATGACGGCGATCCTCGGACTGTCCGCGTTCTATCACGACAGCGCCGCCGCCCTGGTGCTCGACGGACACCTCGTCGCCGCCGCGCAGGAGGAGCGCTTCACGCGCAAGCGGCACGACGATCGCTTCCCGGCGGAGGCGATCCGCTACTGCCTCACCGCCGCCCACCTCGAGCTCGCCGACGTCGACCACGTCGTGTTCTACGACAAGCCGCTCCTCAAGTTCGAGCGCCTGCTCGAGACCTACCTCGCGTTCGCTCCACGAGGCCTTGCGTCGTTCGTGCGCGCCATGCCGGTGTGGCTGAAGGAGAAGCTCTACTTTCGCAAGATGCTGCGCGGCGACCTCGCCGCGCTCGACGGCGCCCGCCGGACGCTCCCGCCGCTGCTCTTCGCCGAGCATCACCGCGCGCACGCCGCGGCGGCGTTCTATCCAAGCCCGTTCGATACCGCCGCGATCCTGTGCCTCGACGGCGTCGGCGAATGGGCGACGACGTCGGCGTGGACCGGCGCCGGGCATCGCCTGACGCCGCTGTGGGAACTCCACTTCCCGCACAGCCTCGGGCTCCTGTACTCCGCGTTCACGTACTACTGCGGCTTCAAGGTCAATTCCGGCGAATACAAGCTCATGGGGCTCGCGCCGTACGGCGAGCCGCGCTACGCGCAGGCGATCCTCGAGCATCTCATCGACTTGAAGCCCGACGGCACGTTCCGCCTCGACATGAGCTACTTCGACTACGCGACAGGGCTCACGATGACCAACGCGAAGTTCGCCGCGCTCTTCGGCGGACCGGCGCGCGCGCCCGAGTCGGCGCTCACGCAGCGCGACATGGACCTCGCGCGCTCGATCCAGGCGGTGACCGAGGAAGCGGTGCTGCGACTTGGTCGCACCGTCGCGCGCGAGACGGGGCAGCGCAACCTGTGTCTGGGCGGCGGCGTCGCGCTCAACTGCGTGGCCAACGGCCGGCTCTGGCGCGAGGGACTCTTCGATGCCATCTGGATCCAGCCCGCGGCCGGCGACGCCGGCAGCGCCGCCGGTGCGGCCTGGTGCGCGTGGCACGAGTACCTGGGCAAGCCGCGTGCGGCCGAAGCGCGCGACGCCATGCACGGTGCGTTTCTCGGCCCCGCCTTCGACGACGCCGAGGTCCGGCGCCGCCTCGATGCGCTGGGCGCCGCCTACGCGGTCGTCGACGACGCGACGCTCCTGCACGAAACCGCCGCCGCGCTCGCGGCGGGTGAGGTCGTCGGCTGGTTCCAGGGCCGCATGGAGTTCGGCCCGCGCGCGCTCGGCAACCGCTCGATCCTGGGCGACCCGCGCAATCCCGAGATGCAGCGGACGATGAATCTCAAGATCAAGTTCCGCGAATCGTTCCGGCCGTTCGCGCCCGCCGTGCTGCGCGAGCACGTCCACGAGTATTTCGACCTCGACGCCGACAGCCCGTACATGCTGCTGGTGGCGCCGGTGCGCGAAGCGCTGCGGCTGCCGGTGGCGCCGGGGCAATTCGGCATCGACCAGTTGAACCAGGCGCGCTCGTCGCTCCCCGCGATCACCCACGTCGATTACTCGGCGCGCATCCAGACGGTGAGCCGCGACCGCCAGCCGCGCTTTCACGCGCTGATCGACGCCTTTCGGGCGCAGACCGGATGCGCGGCGCTCATCAACACGTCGTTCAACGTGCGCGGCGAACCCATCGTCGCCACGCCCGAGGACGCGTATCGCTGCTTCATGCGCACCGGAATCGATCGCCTCGTGATCGGCAACTGCGTACTGGAGAAGCGTGCGCAGCCGGCCGTCGAGCACGACGAACGCTGGCAGCAGGAGTTCGCGCTCGACTAGCGTGCACCGACGATGGCGCCCGACCCGACCCCGCAGGAACTGCGCAAGTTCGGCCTCGTCATGGCGGCCGCCATCGCCGTCGTGTTCGGCGGCGTGCTGCCGTGGCTGTTCGGGCGCGCGTGGCCGCGGTGGCCCTTCGTCGTCGCCGCGGCGTTCGTCGTCTTCGCGCTCGCCCTGCCGCGTGCGCTCGCACCCGTGCAGCGCGGCTGGCTCAGGTTCGGCCACGCGCTCGGCGCCTTCAACTCGCGGCTCGTGCTGTCGCTCGTCTTCTTCGTGGTCGTGGCACCCTTGGGCCTCGTCATGCGCCTCTTCGGCAAGGATCCGATCGCCCGCCGGCGCGACCCCGCCGCAACGAGCTATCGCATCGTCTCGACGGTCAACGACGATCCGAAGGCGATGGAGAAGCCGTTCTAGCGGCGCGCGGCCGCAACGTCCGGCGGCAAAGCGACGGCGACGCCGGGATCAGAAGATCGTGTAGATGAACGGCGCCAGCGCCGAGCCATGCCCGAAGACCACGAGCGCCCCCATCACCACGAGCAGGACGATGAGCGGCGCGAGCCAGAACTTCTTGCGCGTGCGCATGTAATCGAGGAGGTCGCGGAAGAGCTCGAGCATCGGCCGATTCTACACGCGCACGATTTCCGCTCGGCCCGGTGCGCCGGCGCGATCGGAGCGGACGTAGGCCGCAAGGCAGGCGACGGTCACGGCGTAGAGCGCAAGACCCACGGCGAGGGCCGCCGAGAAGCCCACGAAGAGGCCGAGCACGCGGCTGCCGAAGATGCCGACGATCGACAGGCAGCCATTGATCGCCCAGAACCAGGGGATCATCGCGCGGTGGCGCGGGGTGGCGAGCCGGATCCCGAGCGGGAAGAACATGCCCATGAGGAACGCGAGCGGAAAGACCACGGCCACCGCCACCGCCGCGCGCAGCGCGCTGTCGAAGGCGATCGCCGCATGCTGCACCGTGGGCCAGAAGGCGTCGAAGGCGGCGCCATAGACGACGATGCCCAGGACGGCGAGCGCTGCCGTGCGTAACGCGCGTTCGAGATCGAAGCGCTGCGACAGCGCGCTGCCGAGGCCGCTCGACAGCAGGAAGGCGAAGAGCGCGATGCCCAGCGTGTAGACGGGCTTGCCGAGGAAGAGCTGGAGCTTGAGCAGCATCGAGATCTCGATCAGCATGTAGCCGGCGCCGATCGCGGCGAAGTAGGCGAGCATCGCCGGCAGCCCGGGCGCGATGCGCGCCGCGGCGGTGTCGTCGCCGCTGCCCAGTGCAAGGGGCCCGAACAGGAACACGACGGCGATCGCCACGAAGACGAGGCCGTTGCCGACGAGCGGATTGGCGAGGATCGCGCCCGTCCAGGCTCCCACCGTGGTGAGCACCGCCGGGTTGAACGCGTAATGGAACGGTCGGTCGTCGGTCGATGGCCGGATGGTGAACGGGAGTGTCGCCTCGAGCGCGGCGACGCTGGGCGCCTCGACGACGTCGGCGTAGACGGTGCGCACCGGCCCCGCAGGATACAGCGGCATGAAGTCGAGGTCGGTGACGACCTCGACGAAGCGCGCGCGCTCGGCCGCGGTGAACGGACTCATGCTGACGAGGATGTGCACGAGGTCGTAGTCCTCCTTCACCACGCCGCGCAGCCCGGCGACGAGCACGTGATCGGCGAAGCGGCTGCCCGGTCGCAGCGTCTCGAGCGTCTGGCGCAGCCCGACGAGCGTCTTCACCGAGGGGATGTACGGCAGCGCGAGCGCGTGGCGGCCGCGCAGCGTCTCGACGAAGTCCGCGCGCGTGTTGTACATGACGTGCGAGAACACGCCGTCCGGTGCGAGATGCGACAGGTACGTCTGAAGCGCCTCGCGGGTGAAGAGGTCGTCGACCTTGATCACGTCGAGCTTCTCGATGTTGGTGCCGCCCACGATCGTGAAGTCGATGAGGTCGTAGCGGCGCCCCGAGCGCATGACGAAGCTGCGCCCCTCGTCGGCGTACGCGCGAACGTCGGGACGACCGTAGAGGTCGCCGCTGAAATCGCGGAGCTTGCCTTTCATGATCGCGTCGACGGTGACGTCGCTCACGTCGACGGCGGTCACCTCGCGCGCGCCGTGGTGGAGCGCGTTGAGCACCTCGCGCCCGCCGCCGGCGCCGATGTTGAGCACGTCGGCGTAGCGGCGGCCGAGGAGGTACTGCAGCGAGATGAGGTCGGCGTCGAGCCAGCGGCCGATCTTGCCGAAATCACCGTCGAAGCGCGTCACGTACGTCGTGTAGCGAAGGTTGTAGTTGACGAGCTCGAGATCGGGGACCGGACCGTCGTAGCGGCTCGACACGCCCCAGCCGCGGAACTTCTCCCACTGCTGCGGGATCGTCGGCTTGCGCAGGATCGTCCACGCATCGAGCGACCAGCGCTCGAAGTCGAGGTCGCGCGCGGTGGCGGCGAAGGCGCGGTACTGCGAGGCGTTCACCTCGCCCAGCGTGTTGAAGCGCTTCACGTCGAGGATTGCGGTTCCCGCCGCGGCGAGCCCCAGCACACCGACCGCGATCACGCTGGCGAGCGTCGCGGGGACGACGCGTCGCCGTGTGCGCAGCGCATGCGCGACGACGAGGATCGCGGCCGGCAGCGTGGCGACGATGATCGCCGCCGGCGCACCGAGGGGACCGAGCATCGCCACGGCCGCGAGGCAGCCGAGAGCGGCTCCGGCGAGGTCGGCGGCGTAGACGGGGCCGACCCGCTCGGCGTGCGCGGCGAGGAGTACGGTGATCGCGAGCCCGCCGCAGAAGAACGGAACGATCGCCGTGAGGTACGCCACGATCTTCCACGCTTCCGCCGCGGCCGACGGCGCGTACGAGAAATCGCCGTGGTTGATCGGCAGCGCCATGATCGCCACGACGCTGATCGCGGTTGCGGCGACGAAGAGCGCGAGGTAACCGTAGGGGTCGCCTCGCCCGGCCGCCTCCTGCCGGAAACGCGGCACGGCGTAGACGACGATCCCCGACGCCGACAGACCGAGGAGCGCCACCGCGATCGCGGTGATCGTGTTGTAGTCGCCGACGAGCACGCTGAAGATCGCGCTCACCAGGACCTCGTTCACGAGGAGCGCAAAGGCGACCGTGAAGATCGCAACCAGCGGGGCGAGCCGATTCATGGGTGCGCGGACGGGACCATGGCCGGCGCGGACTCAGAATACCTGGTAGATGAACGGCTCGGATTGCGGCCCGCGCGTCATCAGGATGAGCACGAGCGTCCCCACCGCGTAGACGATGAGGCCGATCACGATCCAGCGGCGGTACTTGCGCCAGAACCTTCTAATGGGACTTGTCGGCTCGTCCATGGACGTCCTTTGCGATGAAGTCGAGCGTGGCGTCGGTGATGATCGCGTGTGCCGCGGCATTGGGATGCGCGTCGTCGAGCGCGACCCACAGCGCGTGTGCATCCTTGGTGCCGGCGAACGCCGGGGTGATGTCGAGCGCCGCGATGCCATGGCGCGCCAGGAAATCCATCACCTTCGCGTGCTCCTTCGCGAAGGGATAGTGCGCGGGATCGTGCAACTCGGGCAGCAGCACGACCTTGAGCGCGATGCCGCGTTCCGCCGTCGCGCGCTGGAGCAGCAGGATCGCCTCCTGCGCCGCCTTCCAGCCGGGCTGGTCGTCGGCGTACAGACCCGAGTAGTACCCCTGGAACGTGCGGTTCGAGTCGAGGCGCGCAACGAGGCTCTTGATGCGCGACCAGAAGAACGTGACGAAGCGGCTGTGCCCGAGGATCTCCCAGCGCGACATCCGCGGCGTGGGCTCGGCGTCGTTGATGAAATAGAAGAGCACGACCGCGTCGGGCTGGTACTTGAGACCCTTCTCCAGGAAGAGATTGACCTCCTGCACGGTGTTGTAGTTGCCCGCACCGAAATTCAGGACCTCGGTCGGCTGTTCGGCACCGAGCCTCGCCTCGAGACGCTTGGCGAAGGATTGCTCCGCTGCCACGCCCCAGCCCATGGTGAGCGAGTCGCCGAGGAAGACGTAGCGCCGCGCCGCATTGCGCGCGACGGGATAGTCGCGGTCCCGCAGCCCGTCCTGGTTGATCGACACCGGCACGCCCATGAGGGTTGCCTTCGCGCCGGGACGATGCACGTGCCCGATGTCGGGATTGGCGGACGGCTCCTTGACGTCCATCGCGTAGCGCGTCATCTCGACGTCGTAGTACGTCACGCTCGCGGTATACAGCCGCATCAGGATCTCGCCCAGGCCGAAGAAGATGCCGAAGGCGATGAGCAAGGCGAGGACGGGGACGATGCGCTTGTTCACGAGGGCGCGCGCGCGAAAAGACTTGCCACCGTCGGCGCGATCGCGCTCGCGAAGATCGCGTGGGCGGCGGCGTTGGGATGCGCGTCGGTCGGCAGGATCGAGAGGTCGGCGAGCCGCATGCCGGCAAATGCGGGGGTCGTGTCGACGACGCACGTGGCATGTCGCTTCGCCATCGTGGCGAGCGTGCGCGCGTTGTCGGCGTCCGCCGCGTTCATGTTGAGGATGACGAAGCACAGCGGCGCGTCGTGCCCGGACGCAAGCCGCGCCGCCTCGCGCATGATCGCATCCAGCGGTGCGAGATCCGCGGTGACGTACGCGCTGTGGTCCGGCGCCGGCCGCGTCAGCCGCGCGCGAATCCGTTCGACGACGAAGCTCGACCAGAAGGGATGCGTCACCGGCTTCGGCGCGTACGGCGTCGTATAGAAGGTCTCGGGGTAGGTGAGGCGCGGCGTGTGCGTGGTCAGCTCGAAGAGCACGAGATCCGGCCGGTACGCGAAGACCTTCGATTCGAGCACCGCGAGGAGCTGGCGTGCGCTGTAGCCGCCCACCGCGAAATTGATCGCCTCGTGCCGACGCGCGGGCGCCATGGCATCGAGGCGGCGCGCGAGCTCCTGGTGCCAGGCGACCTCGAGGGCGACACCCGCTGGCATCGAGAACGACGAGCCGACGATCGCGATGCGGGTGACCCCGGGCGGGGGCGCGAGCGGACGCTCGACGTCGCGCCGCCCGCTGCGGTCGGTGCGAAACGGTGCGAGCTTGAAATACGTGTCGACGCCGGGCTCGAGCTCGTACACGACGCCGGGTGCGCTCGCCCGACGGATGAGGCCCGAGACCCAAAGATCGTGCACGCTATCGACCCGCGCGTAGCTGAACGCGGACCATCCGAAGAGATAGACGCGATACGTTTGCTCGATCGCGCCTGCGGTCAGCAGCACGGCCAGCAGCACGATCGCCATCCGGCCGAAGAAACGCTGCATCGTCTTATTTTATCGCACATTTCCACCGTCGACGGAGTGCTATCCTGCACGGTGCCCACGACCGGCCGCTGCGGCCTGGGTGTGACCATTGAGCCGTCTCGTGATCGATGCCCGGCTTGCCGGGCATTCCGGCATCGGGACCTACCTCGCTGCGCTGCTGCCGCGCGTGCTGCCGTCGCTGCACGCCTGGCAGCCTCGGGTCCTCACCGGGCCCGCGCAGCGTCTCGCCCTCGAGGCGGCGCTGCCGGCGGGAACGCGTGTGGACGTCTGGGATGTCGCGCCGCTGTCGGCGCGCGATCTCGTTGCGGTCCCCCCTGGGCTTGCCCGGGATGACGTCGTCTGGACACCGCACTTCAACGTGCCGCTCGTTCGCCCTGGCCCGCTCGTGGTCACGCTGCACGATCTGCTGCCGCTCACCGCGCCCGCGCTCACGGGTCGCCTGCGCGCCACCGCCGTGCGGGCCTGGCTCGCCGCGATCCGCCGGCGCGCGCGCGCGGTGCTTTGCATCTCGCAGTTCACGCGCGCGGAGGCGATGCGTCTCGCCCACCTTCCCGCCGGCCGCACGACGGTCACGCACCTTGCGGCCGACGACGCGTGGTTCCATCGCGGCGCCGAGGTCGCGGCAGCACGGGCAACCGCGCCGGGCGGCGCGCAAGCGCGCACCATCGTCTGCGTCGGACTCATGAAGCCGCACAAGAATCATGCGCGACTCCTTCGCGCGTTCGCCCGCGTGCGCGAGCGCATTCCGCACCGTCTCGTCCTCGTCGCGCGCTGGCGTACGCTGCGTCACATCGACGACGCGGCGTTGGCGCTCGCCCGCGCCATGCCCGAGCGCGTCGAGCTCGTCGAATCGCTCCCCTTCGCCGATCTCGTCACGTGCGTCGCGCAGGCGGAATTCGCCGTGCAACCGTCGCTGCACGAGGGCTTCGGCTTGCCGGCGCTCGAGGCAATGGCCGCCGGCGTACCCGTGCTCGCAGGGCACGCCGGCGCGTTGCCCGAGGTCTGCGGCGACGCCGCCTTGTACTGCGACCCGGAATCGGAGCGCGACATCGAACGCGCCCTGCTCCTGCTCGCCGCCGATGCCAGTCTGCGCCGGCGCCTCGCGAGCGAAGGCCGCAAGCGCGCCCGGACGTTTTCGTGGGACGCCTGCGCGCGCCTCACCGTGCAGGCGCTCTCGGACGCGCTCGCGGCGCCGCCCCGATGAGCGCGCACGGTTCGGGCAGCGTGCCGCAGCCGCGGCGGATCGCGGTCGTCCACGACTGGCTCGACACCTGGGGGGGCGGCGAAAACGTGCTCGCCGAGATCCTGCGGGCGTATCCGGAGGCCGACCTGTACGCGCTCGTCGACTTCCTGTCCGAGGCGCAGCGCGTGGCACTCGGCGGTCGCCACGCGCGCACCACGTTCCTGCAACGCATCCCCGGTGCGCGGCGGCGCTTTCGTCTCCTCCTGCCGGCGTTTCCGCGAGCGATCGAGAGCCTCGATCTCGGTCGCTACGATCTCATCCTGTCGAGCTCGCATGCGGTGGCCAAGGGTGTGCGCACCGGCGCGCACCAGGTGCACGTGTGCTATTGCCACACCCCGATGCGCTACGCGTGGGATCTGCGCGACCAGTACCTCGCGCAGACCGATCTCGCCCGCGGCGTGCGCGGCGCCGTCGTCAATCGTCTGCTCGACCGCGTGCGCGATTGGGATCGCGCAACGAGCACGCGGGTGGGCGCATTCATCGCCAACTCGGCCTTCGTGCGCGAGCGCATCGCGCGCTGTTACGGCCGCGATGCCGTGGTGATCCCCCCGCCGGTCGACACCGTCTACTTCACTCCCACGAGCGGCTCCGGCGCCGTCCCCGCGCGTGACTACTACTTCGCCGCGTCGCGCTTCGTTGCGTACAAGCGCCTCGATCTCGTCGCCGCCGCGTTCGCGGCGCTGCCGCAGGCTCGCCTCGTCGTCGCCGGCGCCGGTCCGGAGGAGGCGCGTATCCGCGCCGCCGCCCGCAGCAACGTCGAGTTCGTCGGCCACGTCTCCCGCGAGCGCATGCGCGAGCTCCTCCGGGGCGCACGCGCCTTCGTCTTCGCCGCCGAGGAGGACTTCGGCATCCTTCCCGTCGAGGCGCAGGCCTGCGGCACGCCGGTGATCGCCTACGGGCACGGCGGCGCGCGCGAGACGGTGCGCCCGCTCGGCGCGGAGCACCCGACCGGCCTCCTCTTCGCCGAGCAGAGCGCTGCCGCGATCACCCGCGCCGTGTCGCGCTTCGAAGCCGAGCGCTCGCGCATCGACACCGCGCATTGCCGCATCCAGGCGCTGCGCTTCACGACGGCGCGGTTTGTCGCGGCCTACACGGATTTCGTCGAGCGCACGTGGCAGGCCGCCCAGGCGGGACGATAATCGCCGGCCATGGCACGCAGCGTCCTGAAACCGCACGCCAGCCTGTTCGCGGCGATCCTGCGCCTGTGCGACCCCCTCCTCACCGTCGTCACGGGGGTCGTCGCGTATCGGCTCTACCTCGGAACCTTCGACCTGCCCGATCGCTACCTCCTCTTCCTCGCCGTCGGCGCGCTCGCGGTGGCAACGGTCTTTCCCCTCTTCGAGCTCTACGTCGCGCAGCGCGGCGCCGGGGTGGCCGAGGAGTTACGCCGGCTCGTGTACGCGTGGCTGTTGCTGGCCGGCATCACCGGCCTTGCGACCTTTGCAACCAAGATGGGAGACACGTACTCGCGCATTTGGGTGAGCGCGTGGCTCGCCGGCGGCCTCGCGACGACCGCCACCCTGCGCATGGCGATCCGCCTGGGGTTGCGCGCGCTGCGGCGGCGCGGCTTCAACCAGCGGCACATCGCCGTCGTCGGCGCCGGAACCCTCGGTCGCATGGTCGGGGCACGCCTGGCCGGCACGCCGTGGGCCGGATTCACGGTGCGCGCGTTCTACGACGACGATCCGGCGAAGATCCAAGGCGAAGTCGCCGGTCGCCGCGTGCACGGGATCGACGAACGCTTGCGCGCGGACGTCGCCACCGGCGAGATCGACCAGGTGTGGATCGCCTTGCCGCTGCGGGCGGAGGTGCGCCTGCGCGCGATCCTCGAGATGTTGCGCGAATACCCGGTCGAGATCCGCTTCGTTCCCGACATCTACGGCTTCCACCTCCTCAATCACTCGATGACCGACGTCGGCGGGCTGCCGGTCATCTCGCTCACCGAGACGCCGATGTCGGGCGTCAACCGGATCGTCAAGGCGATCGAGGATTTCACGCTCGCCAGCGTGCTTCTCGTCCTCGCCTCGCCGCTCATGCTCGCGATCGCCATCGGCGTCAAGCTCTCGTCACCCGGTCCGGTCCTCTATCGCCAGGAGCGCGTGACGTGGAACGGCGAGCGCTTCGCGATGCTCAAGTTCCGCACGATGCCGGTCGACGCCGAGGCGCGCACCGGTCCCGTGTGGTCGCGCCACGGCGAGCGGCGCGCCACCCCGTTCGGCGCGCTGCTGCGCCGCACGAGCCTCGACGAGCTGCCGCAGCTCGTGAATGTGCTGCGCGGCGAGATGTCGCTCGTCGGTCCACGTCCCGAGCGACCCGAGTTCGTCGAGCGCTTTCGCCAGGAGATCCCCGGCTACATGCAAAAGCACCTGGTGAAGGCAGGCATCACCGGTTGGGCGCAGGTAAACGATCTGCGCGGGGATAGCGACCTTGCGCAGCGGATACAATACGACCTGTACTACATCGACAACTGGTCCTTGTGGTTCGACCTGCGCATTCTGGTGCTGACCGTTTGGCACATCCTGACGAGCCACAACGCGCGGTGAGCGGGTCCGCGACGGCCGCGCCGGCTCTCGTGTCGGCGCCGCCGTATCGCCGCATCGTCCGCGGCGCACTCGGCCTCTTCGCGCTTGCCTTCGTGCTCTGCCTTGCGGCGTACGCGCTCCTTAGCGTCCCTGGCGCGTGGTTTCCCGGCGCCTCGTCGCAACTCGTCGGCGCGCGCGCCTTCACCGCCAATCGCGGGACGGCGATCGCCGACGGCGACGCCCTCGCGATCACCGCCACCGATGCCTCGGGACTCGCGCTCATCGCCGCCAACGTCGACGTCCGCTCGCTCGACTATCCGATCGTCGACTGGCAAGGCTTCGGCTTTCCCGCCAACGCCGACGTCCGCTTCCTGTGGCGCACCGACTACGCGCCCAACAAGCTCAATTCGCTCCCAGTGCCGGTCGTGGCCGGCCGCCTCGCGCCACTCGAACTCGCCCACCATCCCGACTGGATCGGGCGCGTACGCGGGGTGGCGCTCGCGGTGCGCGGCCCACTCGCCGGGCCGGTGCGCATCGTCGGCGTCAAGCTCGACGCCGGCGGCGTCACCGGCGAGTTGCGCGACGTCGTCGGCGCCTGGACGACGTTCGAGCCGTGGTCCGGAACTTCGATCAATACGATCACCGGCGGCGCCGACGTGCAGCCGTTGCCGCTGCCGACGGTGCTCGTCGTGGCCGGCCTGCTCGCGCTCGCGACCTGGTTCGCGCTGGCCTGGCGCCGCCGCGAGCTCGCCGGCTTTCCCGCCGCGGCCGCGATCGTGTTCCTGGCGGCGTGGATCGTCCTCGACACGCAATGGGCCGCGAAC
>WBZO01005339.1_pt1 | contig 13154 bp, 11 predicted proteins | sample 5204261 | NCBI WGS metagenome assembly WBZO01 (sample SAMN12412400, study PRJNA552823) | activated sludge metagenome | isolation source: activated sludge from anammox sidestream of wastewater treatment plant... | place: USA: North Carolina | collected 2017-09
CGCCAAACGCGCTGCAATCGGCGCTCAGCGGGATTCTGGCAATCTTCCCCGACGGCGATCTGAGCGCTGTCTACAATGTGCCAGGGCGGCCGCTGCTAGGCCCGATCAGCGCCATACTGCTGGCAGCGGGCTGGATCAGCGGCCTGCTCTCCTGGCGGCGCCCGGCCCGTTTCATACCGGCCATGGCCGCCCTGATCGGCTTGCTGCCGCTGCTGCTCAGCACAGAAAGTGGCTCATTTCTGGCTGCGGTGGGGGTCCTGCCGCTGCTGTACATTCTGGCAGGCAGCGGAGCCGGGCAGGTGATGGATTTCCTGACCGCGCACCGGCCAGGATGGCGGCGGGCCGCTCCCTGGTTGATGGCAGCTCTGGTGGTGGCCAATCTGGTGTGGACCGGCTACGATCTATTTCAAGTCTGGCCAGCTCAGGAAGAGACGCGCATCGCTTACCGGGCCACGCGGGGGCTGCTGGCGCACTATCTGGATCAGACCGCCGGGGGCCTGCCCAGCGTGGTCTGCAGCCCGCACCTGACTGATACCGAGGGCGATCCTGGCGATATCACCCTGCTGGAGCTCATGATGCAGCACGAGAACGCCCCCATCCGGTTTGTGGACTGCGCCAACGGCATCGTCATCGCCTCAGGCGGGGAGCAGCAGCAGTTCGCTTTTACTGATCGCAGCATCTATGAGCGCATGGTCCCGGCTATGCAGCGCTGGCTGACAGGGCATCCAGAAATCGCGGTCCCCGGGCTGGAGCCCGGCAGCGTGCTCGATATTCAGGTAGATACGGAATTACAGGATGCCGTAGGGCGTCTGTTGACCACAGCGCCGGCCGGGTATGCCCCCGAATCGCCCGGCGGGACAGGTCCGGTGAGGTTGCCAGTGCGCTTCGGCGGCAACATCACGTTCCTCGGTTATGAGCCGCCGGAAAGTACGACATTCGCGCCGGGCGGCGTCATCCCGCTTATTACCGACTGGCGAGTCGATGGCGCAGTGCCGCGCGACCTCCGCATCTTCGCCCATGTCCTGTCAGACCCGGCGGCTATCGTCGCTCAAAGCTCAGCTATGAACTCCTGGCCCCCATCGCTGCGCAGCCGCGATATCTTCATGCAGGCGAACTACATCACGCTGCCAGACTCCATCCCGCCGGGCACGTATGACCTGTCCATCGGCGCTTACCGGGCCAACAGTGGAGAGCGCCTGCCCGTCTTCGACGGGGAGGAAGAGCGTGGCAACCGGCTGTTCCTGTACCAGATCACGGTCAAACCGGAGGAAGACTGACCTTCATGTTTGAGATTGTCTTCCTCGGCACGTCGGCATCTGCGCCTTCGGTCTATCGGGGCCTGCCCGCCCAGGTGGTGATCGCCGAAGAGTACCGTTTCCTCGTCGATTGCGGCGAAGGCACCCAGCGCCAGATACTCAAGAGCGGCATCGGCTTCAAGCGCCTGAACCGCATCCTGCTGACGCACGGGCATCTTGACCATATTCTGGGGCTGGCCGGGCTGCTTTCCACATTCATGCGGTGGGAGAGTATCGACAGCCTGGAAATCTGGGGCGGCGACCGGACGCTGGATCGGGTCCAGGAGCTGCTCTTCGGCGTGGTGCTACGCGGGCAGGAAGCGCCGATGCCCATTCACCTGATCGACCTGAAGCCCGGCCTTCTGTTCACCAGCAAGAAATTCACAATCGAAGCCTTCCCGGTCACGCACCGGGGGCCGGGTAACTTCGGCTTCGCTTTCATCGAGAAGGCGCGCCGCCCCTTTTTAGCTGAAAAGGCTGAGGCGATAGGCGTGCCAGTCGGCCCGGAACGCGGCCTCCTGACGGCCGGTAAGTCGATCACCCTGCCGGGCGGTCAGGTAGTTCATCCTGATGATGTGCTGGGAGATGTTATGCCAGGCGCCAGACTGGTCGTGGTCGGGGATGTCGCGCGGACGGACAACCTGCCGGATATCATTCACGGCGCCGACGCGCTGGTGATAGAAGCGACTTACTGCGCAGCGGAAGCTGACTTCGCCGAAGATTACGGCCATCTGACGGCTGCACAGGCGGCCCGCTTTGCCGCAGAAGCCGGGGTGCAAACGCTGATACTAACGCACCTTTCCCGGCGAAATCGCGAACGCGACGTGCTGGCCGAAGCGCGGGCGATCTTCCCGCAGACCTACGTCGCCCGCGATTTTGATCACTTCAGTGTGAGCAAAGGAAAACCGGTCGTCCGCCTCGAGCCTGCGCGAATAACAGACTCAGCCACGTAACCGGTTAGCCAGGAGTTATACGCTGCACCGCCCGAACAGCGGGCGCGCCCGGGAGCCGTATCAGGCTACGACGGTCTTTTGAAGCGCCTGCTGCCGATCCAGTAGATCGTCAAAGCGGGTATTCTGAAGCCGGTGGATCAGCTCACGCTGAGCATCACACCAGACCTCGTGCACCGGGCAGGTGGATATGTTGGGGCAGACATCTTCGTTCAACACGCAGCGATTGAACGCAATTTCGCCATCGATAGCCTCGATTACTTCCAGCAAAGAGATTTCGGCGGCAGGACGCGCCAGACGAACACCGCCGCTGGCCCCCCGCATCGCATCCAGGATGCCCTTGACCGAAAGCTGCGACACGATCTTGGCCAGAAATGGAAGCGGGATGTTCTCTTCTTCAGCGATCACGGAAGTAGCAAGGCGCTCGCCATCTTTGAGTTGAGCAACATGAAGGACAGCGCGAACTGCGTAGTCAGCCTGACGAGTGATTTGCATATCGATAGCCCCCGGAGCAACAGCAATTACTGCCACTCATGACCCGTTTTATTCTATAAAGGTAAATAAAAATAATCCCTGTCTCAAGTGACACACGTCATTACAAGAATAGCCAATAGGCCTATCACATCCTATTCCTATCTTTAATCACGTATTTTACCGCAGACCGCCTTTTCTGTCACCCGTCAGCCCGGCACAACGGCCATACAGGGTCGCTTTTTTCGCCGGAGCATATCGGGGAGAATCCTATATGTCCGCCCCTCGCCACGTTTGCAAAGGCAATCCGCGCGGCGGCTGGCGACTATCAGGATCGGGCAGGCCAGCACTTCTTTATGCTTCAGCAGCCTCTCCGGCCGCCGGTCTAGTCGTCCCTGCCGCCAAAGGTGGCTTCGATTCCGGCGACCAGTTGCGCCCGCTGCTGCTCGGTGAGGCGGGCCTCGGGGTGCATCAGCAGGTAAACCGGGAGCGGCATCTCGCCACTGGTGACCAGATCGGCGATGCCGATCACGTCGTACCGACTGTCGGTGGAAAAGTTCATATGGTCACGGCCTTGCAGGACATCCCTGGTCACCAGCCACCTGATCGGGGCGATGCCGGCGTACCACGGCCACGCAGTCTCATTGCTGTGGCAGTCGTAGCAGGCCAGCCGGACCAGCCGCTCCGTTTCCGGCGAATCCCAGGCAATCTGCGTTGTCACCGGCGGGTTAGTCAACTGGCCGCCAACCGGCAGAATCTGAAGTACCACAAACGCGATAACGACAAGCCCGATAAGTAACAGTACAATACGCCCCTTGCCCATTGTTCTATCCATCACCTTTTGTGTAATCCCGACCCCGCAGCATTCCCCGACGGTCGATCAGATACAGGCCCTCTGGCCGACAAAAGATCGCCGCGAGGGGTCAGCCGGGCGGCATGTTACGCGACCGTTCCGCCAGTATCTGGCGCGCTTCTTCAACCGATGACGCGACCGTCAGGTTCCTGCCCAGGGTGGGATATATCCGCATAAAAGTGCTGGTCAGCAGGTCAATCAGGAGGCTCCCCGGGACAATCAGAACAATGCTCCGGCTGGGAGCCATCTCCTGTATAGCGCGTTTGAACTGCCCCAGCGCCCCCAGCGGCGGCGAAGCGCTATCTTCAAAGTTGGCAATCAGATCTACCCGGTACGGCATAGCCGTCATCATCGTATCGGACTGTCTGACGGCTGTCCAGAACTCCTCCCAGTCCCATTGTTTGCTGAAGTCAAAGCGGATAACCGTCTTGCTCTCATTGTCCCACACGACCTGAATGGGCATCAGCTATCCCCATTCTGACAAATTGTAGAATTAATACAGCATTAACCGAAGAAGGGCAAGTTTACATACAGACAGAGAGGACAGTCAAGGCAAGCAAGCGTCAATAAAACGCTTCCTGCGCCCACCAGGCCCCAATCAGATTGTGATATCGCCGGGGCCAAATATGCTCCCCGGCTGTATCAACTGGCCCGGGCCGGCGTCAACCGCGCCCACCAGATCGTAGACCATAGCGCCGGTGATGCGCACCGGCACAATCTCGCCCACCGGCAGTTCCCCCTCCACCAGCACGTAACCGTCGATCTCGGGAGCATCCCGGTAGGAGCGTCCCAGGCTGATCCTGTCCGGCAGCGGCCGGCCCTGTTCATCTTCGGCCTGGCCGTAACCTTCTACCAGTATTCCCAGTGTGCGTCCCGCCTGCGCCTGGTTGCGGGCCAGGGAGATTCCCTGCTGCAATTCCATGAGCCGGTCGTGGCGCTCTGCCTTGACGGCATCGGGCACCTGGTCGGGCAGCGCCGCGCTCGGCGTCCCCACCTCGTACGAGTAGGTGAAGGCCCCGACCCGGTCGAATCGCAGATCGCGGACCATCGCCAGCAGCGCCTCAAATTCCTGCTCGGTCTCGCCGGGGTAGCCCACAATAAACGTGGTGCGGATAGCCAGATCGGGTATCCGCTCCCGCATCAGGCCGATAGTCCGGTATACCCACTCCACGTTGGCCGGGCGGCGCATGCGCAGCAGCGTATCCCGGTGGCCGTGCTGGAGGGGGATATCGAGGTAGTGCAAAATCTGGGGGGCGTCGGCCATCAGATCGATCAGGCGCGGCGTGACCGCCCCCGGATAGGCGTACATCAGCCGAATCCAGGGCAGGTCCGGTACCGCCACAGTCAGGCGTTCCAGCAGCTCAGCTAACCCTTCCTTGAGGCCGAGATCGTGGCCGTAATCGGTCAGGTCCTGAGCGATCAGGATCATTTCTTTGACACCGGCGTCACGAAGCTGCCGGGCTTCTTCCAGAATCAGCTCTATCGGGCGGCTGACCGCGGTGCCTTTGATGCGGGGGATGGCGCAAAAGGCGCACGGCCGGCGGCAGCCGTCGGCAATCTTGAGGTAAGCGCTGGCGCCCTCGCGGGCAATCCGGAGTGCCCCGCGTTCATCCGACCCGACTGTCTGCGCCTCATCCGGCAGGTGGTAGATCGGCTGTGGATGGCGGCGCGCCCGCAGGCGCCGCACCAGATCGACGATATCCATCCAGCGGCGCGTCCCGATGATACCGTCCAGGCCGGGAATCTCCTGGACAAGCGCCTCACCATAGCGCTGTGAAAGGCAGCCCGCCGCGATCAGCATCTGGCCGTCCGCCTTGCCCTCGGCCAGCTCGGCCAGCGCATCGAGCGATTCCCGACGCGCATCTTCAATGAATCCACAGGTGTTGACGATCAGAATCTCCGCGGCAGCCGGATTCTCCACGCCGCGCAGCCCGGCCCTGTTCAGGAGCTGAGCCATACTTTGCGAATCAACGGTATTTTTAGAACATCCCAGGCTGAGCAGGTAGTACGCATCGCGGCGTCGAGTCATGATGGCAGCGTCTTTACGGTTATCGGGAGGCAGCGGGCGTGCTCGTCCAGCGCGGAGGCAGCACCGGCGTGGGCGATGGCGTGAGGGTGAGCGACGGCGTCGCCGTCACAGTCGGCGTTGCGGAGGCGGGCACAGCGAGCGTCTCGGTCGCAACAGGGGCAGAGATCATCGGGGTCGAGCCGACGACATCGGCGGCCTGACCGGGCAGCGGCAGGGGCGTCGGCGCCAGGACGGTCTCTTGTCCGGCGGCGTCCGGCGATTCACCCTGCCCCAATTCCTCGAAGAAAGCGGGCGCATCCGCCCCGGGCGGGGTGAAGGTTGGGACAGGCGCCTGATCGGGGGTCGGAGTCAGCACCAGATCGGGCGTGAAAGTGGTATCCACCGCTTCACCGCGCGCCCCCAGAAGGCCGAGCGGCAGGTTGTTGAACACGACATCCAGCGCAGCGCCGCTGCCGGCCTGTAAGGTCAGCGACTGCTGCGCCTGGTACTGAAGGGCTGTCCCGGGCCGGACCACCCCTTCGAAGATTAGAATGCCATCGGCAAGCACCCGCATGAAGGTGCGCTCCGTCACCTGCACATCCAGCACCACCCGATCCGTGATCAGCGCCGCGCCGACCTGCCCGCGCGAACCGGGGGGTGGCGTTGGCGAAGGCACAAAAGTGGCGCTGGAAGTGAGCGTGGGGACGGTGGGCAGCACCGCCAGAAGGCCGGCACGCTGGCGGCTGGCATCGCGATTGAGCACTTCCTGAACCGCCAGTATGACGCCGCCGCACAACAGGACGACCACGCCCGCCAGGAGAACCACAATCACCCCCCGCCATCCCCGGCGCGGGCGCGCTTGCGAGGCTGTCCCATAGCTGTCTTCCGCGGGCGGCGGGACAGGCACGGGCGCAGTCACGGCAGTCTGGGGTCTGGTCCGCGTCGCAGGGGAAGATCGGGAGGGGCGCGCCGCCTGGATCGCATCAAACCGGGCCAGCACCGCGTCGTCATCGAGGGCCAGAAAACGCGCGTAATTACGCAAAAAGCCGCGGGCCTGAACAGCCCCCGGCAAATCATCATACTGGCCCGACTCAAATGCGGCCAGGTAACGGGCGCGAATACGGAGCGCCTGTTCCACCTGTTCCAGCGTCAATTCCCGGGACTCGCGCGCTTCCTGTAGCTGTTGTCCCAGTCTTTCGGCTTCCATGCTGATCCGTTCGCCTGTACTGGCCGCCCGCCCGCGACATACGGAGGCGACTCGCCGGGGCAGTCTGGCCGCGCCGGCTAACCCAGCAGAAGATCGCGCAGATCGCCATCGAACTGCGCCAGAAACTCCCGCCAGGCAGTAATTTCGTAGTCGTCCGGAGGGGTGAGATACCCGGGCAGGGCATCTCCCATGTACGCTTTGACCAGGCTCTCTGCGCCGCAGCGGGTGCAGAAGGCCACCAGCGTCCAGGTGTCAGAGTCCTGTTCAATCACGTAAATATCCTCGGCCTCATAGGCGCCGCCGCATTCGCTGCACGGCAGCGTATCCACAAGGCGCTGAATCAGGATATCGTGATCCGATTCCGAATATGTGGCCATGCGCTGTTCAGAGACGCCTGCTACTCAGCCGCCAGGGTCTCAGTACGGGATTCTGCCTCGTCGATCAGCTCGACAATCCGATCAGCGGCCATTTCTGGCGCAAGCTCCGGCTCGGCCGCAGCCTGTGCGCCGGTCCGGCGCGCCATGAAATCGGCGTATTCTTCTTCCCGCACCACAATCACCTTGAGCATGGGTATAAATTCCGAGCCGAGGCGGACAGCAACATCGTGCTCACCCAGCTCGCGCAGCGCCTGCTGGCTGATACGGCGGCGGTTGATATCAACCCCGGTCTTTTCCAGCAGCGCTTCCTGCATCTCCATCGTGGTCACCGAGCCATACAGCTTGCCATTGGCGCCGGCGCGGCGGGCAAAAACCAGCTCCACGCCGTCGATCTGGCGGGCCAGCTCATTCAACTCGTTCTCCAGCGCGGCGCGGCGCGCAGCCGCCGTCTCGCGCAATCTCTGGCTTTGCTTGAGCGACGCCGGGGTCGCTTTCACTGCCAGGCGCTTGGGAATCAGGTAGTTCCGCCCAAACCCATCAGCAACATCAACGACCTCGCCCGCGACGCCATGCTTGTACACATCCGCCGTGAGGATAACTTTCATCTTGCGGGTTCCCTTCTATCCTGCCTAACTGGTTTCAGGGGCCTATCTTACCTGATGGAAGCCCCGCCGACAAGAGTCGATCTCGGTCGCCCCGAATTGTCTGGCCGCTATACAGCAGGATGAAGATGACTATTTTCCTTGCCAACCGGGAACAGACAGGGTAACTTAACCAACTCTGAGAACCGGCCACAGCCCTGTCCGCGACCTGGTATGAAGGATCGAACTACCGTTGAACACCCTCGGACTCGACTTCGGGACGACTAACTCCAGCGCAGCCCTCTTCAGAACCGGCGATCTGACTGTCATTCGCTCCCCCGCCAGCGAACCTTCCGGGATTCTTCCTTCGCTGCTCTACATCATGCGCGACCACGAGCACCGGCTGGGCAAGGAGGCCGCCCGGCGTTATCTGCATGAGGATACCGGCCGTCCGGCGGAGTGGGAGACCAGGCACGCCGGGACGCTGGAATACTGGGTATCTATCGATATGCCGTCTGTGCTCGGCGGCCGCGTGGAGCCGGTTCTGATCCGGCAGGACGTATTCGTACAGGAAGACGTCGGGGCCAAAGGGCGGCTGCTCCAGTCGATCAAGACGGCGCTGCGCAACCCGAATTACGCCGGCACGTCAATCTTCGGGCGGATGTACACAGTCGAAGAGATGATCACCCTGATTCTGGTTGAGCTGCGAACAGCAGCGGAGGAGGCGGCCGGCGGGCCGGTGGAGCAGGTGCTGCTGGGCCGCCCGGTGACCTTCACCCACAATCTGCACGATGACGCGCGTGCCGAGGCAATCCTGTGTCAGGCGGCACGCGCCGCGGGCTTTGAGCGTATCGCCTTTATGCTGGAGCCGATTGCGGCGGCCTACTCGTACCATATCAACGCGGACCACCGGCAGACCGCCCTGATTTTCGATTGCGGCGGCGGCACGCTCGACCTGACAGTCTGCGAAATCGGGGGCAGCGAGCCGCCGCGCGTCCTGGCGACGCGCGGACTCCTGATCGGCGGCGATGACTTCGACCGGCGCATCATGGAACGGTTCCTCTGGCGGCACTTCGGCTACGGCAAGCCACATGAGGACGACCGCCGCCTCTCCTACGAGGTATACGATTACCTGCTGGACTGGGCGCGCCACCCCGATCTGACCCGCCACGAATACTACCGGGACATCAAACGGGCGGCGACCGTCAACAAGGCCGGCCCGGAGTTCACCGCGCTGTATTCCCTGATCAACAACAAATACGGCTATCAGCTTTTTGAAGCTATCGAGAAGGCCAAGATCGCCCTTTCCTCACAGGAGGAGGTCACCCTCTCTTTTCACGTGGACGGCATCGACATCGATCAGCGGATCACGCGGCAGTCCTTCAGCCGGGCCATACAGGACTACCTCAGCCAGATCGACGACGCCGTACAGGAGGTCGCGGCCCGATCCGGCCTGGCAGAAACAGCCATCGATCTGGTGATCTGCACCGGAGGGTCGTCCGCAGTGCCCGCTATCAGGTCACTCCTCGAATCGCACTTCGGAGCGAAAAAACTGCGCCAGCATAATTCCTTCCTGAGCGTTTCCTCCGGGCTGGCGATCGCGGCCTCGCTGAACGGGCATATGGGCTAGACGGCCTCGCCGGGGCCGCCGGCAGGGGTCCGACCGATGAGGAGCCAACCGAAGCCGCTCTCGCTCTCCACCTGGGCTGTTCTGGCCGTCGTCCTGGCCGCGTTCGGCCTGTCGGCGGCCGTCAGCCGCGCCCCCTTCGAACGCCTGCCGCACCTCGAAGATGAAGTCACATATCTGTGGCAGGCTCGCCTGTTTGCCAGCGGGCAGATCACCATGCCCTCACCGGCGCCGCGCCAGTCCTACTGGCAGCCGTTCGTCATCGATTATCAGGGGCAGCGCTTCGGCAAATATCCGCCAGGATGGCCGTTGCTGCTGGCCGCCGGGGTCCTCCTCGGCCAGCCCTGGATCGTCAACAGCTTCCTGGCCGCTCTGACTGTCGCCCTGACCTATCGCCTGGGGCGCGCAATCTTCGATGCTCCGACCGGCCTGCTGGGCGCTTTGCTGACAGCGGCTTCCCCCACCTTTCTGCTGCTCTCCGGCTCTCTGATGAACCACACCGCCTCGACCTTCTGGGGGCTGGTGATGGCGTGCGCCTTCTGGCGCCTGGCGCGCCGGCCAGGCCGCCGTCCGGCGGCGCTGGGCGGCCTGGCCCTGGGCATTCTGATCAGCACCCGCCCGCTGACCGCCGCCGGGCTGCTGTTGCCCTTCGCCGTTGCTGCCACTTTGACCGCGCGCACGCTGTATCGCCGCCTCCGGCATCAGGCGATCGCCCTGCCCCTCCGCCGCGCCGCCGGGCTGGCGGCCATCCTGATCGGCTGCGCCGCGCTGGCTGCATCCCCTCTGCCGCTGCACAATGCCGCCGCCACCGGCGACGCGACAGCCAATCTCTACCAGTTCGTGTGGGAATACGACCAGATCGGCTTCGGGCCTGACCATGGGCGCTACGGCCACACCCCGGAGGGCGCCCTGCGCAACATGCGCCAGGACCTCAGCCTGTGGAGCTCCGACCTGTTCGGCTGGCAGATGTCCCCGGCGTTTCACGACTGGCTGGCCGGGCAAACGGGCTGGCAGCTCGGCGCGGGGATAAGCTGGCTGCTGCTCCCGATCGGGCTGGCGGCGTCCCGCCGGAACCCGTGGGCGTGGCTGCTGTCGGGGATGTTCCTGGGTCTGGTGGCCGTTCACCTGCTATACTGGATCGGGGCGCAAACCTATAGCGCCCGCTACTATGCAGAGGCGATCCCGGCGCTGGCTCTGATCAGTGCCGCCGGAGTCCGGGCGCTGGCCGGCCGCTTCCCCGCCCGGCTGATCTACGGCTTGCTGCTGGCCGCCCTCAGCGTCAGCCTGCTCACTTACACCCCTCCCCGGCTGGCTGCTCTGTGGCGGCTGAATGATATCGGCCGGGACGATATCGCCGCGCTGGAGGACCTGCGCGATGGCCGGCCTGTCCTGATGCTGGTCACCGGGGCGGAACGGCGAAGCTGGCGCGAATGGGGCACGTACATGGCCCTGACCAGCCCCGATCTGATGAGCGATGTCGTGGCCGCTCGCGAACACGGCTGGCCGGGCGAGCTGGACGCGATACTGGCCCGCTTCCCCGACCGGCAGATCATCATCCTGCCGCCGGATGGCCTTTTGCGGCCCTATGGGCGCTGAGAGTACAACTTCAGAAGACAACCTGCGTATTCAGTGTTAAAGATTGACAGGGCGGGCAAGGTCCGAGCGGCCCGCCCCCGATCCGATGATGAATCGCCACCTGATATCGCTTACAGGGAGCAAGACACAGCTATGCGCGTCATCGTTCACACCGGCAAAGGCGGGGTTGGCAAGACCAGTGTCTCTGCTGCGACAGCCCTCCGCTGTGCAGAAATGGGCCTCAAGACCATCGTCATCAGCACCGACACGGCGCACAGCCTGGCCGATTCGCTCGACATCAAGATCGGCCCGGAACCGATCCAGATTCAGGCCAATCTGTGGGCACAGGAAGTTGATGCCCGCTATTCCATGGAAAAGTACTGGGGCAAGTTCCAGGAATACATGGTCACGCTATTCACCCAGCGCGGCGTCAACGAGATCGTGGCGGAAGAAGTTACGCTCCTGCCCGGCCTGGAAGAAGGCGCGCACCTGCTCTGGATTAACAAGTTTTATGAGGAAGGCGAGTTCGACGTGCTGGTCGTGGACGCCGCCCCCACCGCCGAGACGCTGCGCCTGCTCAGCCTGCCCGACGCCAGCCGGTGGTGGCTGGAGAAAATCATCTCGCTGGCCAGCGGCACGGCCGGCCGGCTGCTGCGCCCCCTCAGCCGGCTGGCGATCGGGACGGAGCTGCCCGATAACGAGGCGTGGCGGGCGATCAAGGACCTGTTCGACACGCTGGACCGCGTGCGCGCACTGCTGGCGCAGCCAGAAGTGAGCAGCATCCGGCTGGTGGTGAACGCCGAAAAGATGGTCATCAAAGAGACACAGCGCACCTACACCTACCTCAACCTGTATGGCTACCCCACTGATGCCGTGCTCTGCAATCGCATCATCCCGGATACTGTGATCGACCCCTACTTTCAGGCCTGGAAGGATGCCCAGAAGCTCAACCTGGAGCTGATCAACGAGGCTTTCGGCGGCCTGCCCGTCCTGAAGGCGCCGCTGTTCGGGCAGGAGATGGGTGGCTTTGACACCCTGCGCCGGCTGGCCGACGCATTCTACGGCGACCGCAGCCCGGCGGAAGTGATGTTCAGCGGCCAGACGCACACGATCGAGAAGGATCTCAAGACGGGCGGGTATCATCTCCGTGTGCCGCTGCCCTTCGCCGATAAGGATGACATGGACCTGTTCCGCTCCCGCGACGAGCTGACCCTGCGCGTGGGGCCTTACCGCCGCAACATCATCCTGCCTTACGCCCTTCATACGCTGCAGATCGACAGCGCCCGCTTCGACGCCTCGGTCCTGGATATTCATTTTGTCGGCCAGAAGACGTGAGTATGCCCGGCCGGCCCGCCGCAAGACCAAGCATTTCAGAGTCCGGGCGTGTAGATGCTATACAAGCGCGGCCGTCTTCATCCCGCCGCGCTCGCTGCGACGCCCTGGCGCCTGATCCGAGGTCCCGTCCATGACTGCACCTGCCGCGACACTCTACCGGCTGAACCGCCTGCGCTACCTGCATATCGTCTTCTTCTTCGGCTATCTGGCCCTGCAGATCATCTGGTGGTATCTGTTCGTGCAGCCGATTACCGGGCGGGCCTTTGTCCGGCGCGGAGAGAAGCGGCGCTTCCGCCGCTGGGCGCGGCAGTTCCGTAATCTGGCCGTGCGGCTGGGCGGTGTGATGATCAAGCTGGGCCAGTTTGTCTCCAGCCGGAGCGATATCCTGCCGCCGGAAATTACCGGGGAGCTGGCCGACCTGCAGGATGAAGTCCCCCCCGTCCCCTTCGATCAGATGGCCCGCACTCTGCACGAGCAGCTCGGGCCGGACTGGCGGAGCCGCTTCAGCACGCTGGACACAGACACCGTAGCCGCGGCTTCGCTCGGCCAGGTCTACCGGGGGGCGCTGGCGGAAAATGGCGATCGGGTCGCCATCAAAGTGCAGCGCCCCGGCATCGCCAACGTCGTCTACACCGATCTCAGCGCCCTGGAAGTCGTGGTTCACTTCGCCATGCGGTTCCGCTATATCCGCCGGCGGGCGAACCTGCCGCTGCTGCTTGAGGAATTCGCCCGCGTCCTGTGGGAGGAGCTAGACTACACGAAGGAAGCCGCCAACGCTGAACGCTTCGCCGCCCTGTTCAAAGACGATATGGGGGTCTACATCCCCTCCGTCTATCACGCCCACAGCACCCGCAGCGTGCTTGTCCTGGAAGATG
>WBZO01005340.1_pt1 | contig 13153 bp, 14 predicted proteins | sample 5204261 | NCBI WGS metagenome assembly WBZO01 (sample SAMN12412400, study PRJNA552823) | activated sludge metagenome | isolation source: activated sludge from anammox sidestream of wastewater treatment plant... | place: USA: North Carolina | collected 2017-09
CAAGCGGGGATGATCGCCACGATCCGCAAAGTATGGGGCTCGAGGATCAGGATCTCGTCGCGGACCACCACGTATTTGTAGCCGCGATAGGCCGGGACGATCTCTACGATATCCGGGGGCACCGTATAGACGTGCACCGAGCGCGGGACCACGGCGCCGACCGAGAGCGAGAAGTTCACATTATCGATAGACCGTGACTCGATCGAACTGCCGAAATGCTGGCGGACTTTGGTGCGCTGCTCAGAGGTAAGCGTCGTGTCCGAACGGGCAGTCGAGCCCGTATTGCCCGCGGCATCACCGCGATTGCGCTCGCCAGCCTGATGATTGCGCTCGCCAGCCTGATTGCTGCGGCCATTGCGTTCCGGCTGGCCGGCGCGCTGATCGTTTCGGGACTGCGACGAGTCACGATCATGTCTGTTCGACGCGCCCTCGCTCGACTGCGCGGTGCTGTTGTGGCGTTCTGACTGATTGCTCTTGGATCGCGCCGTATTGTCCTTGCGCCTGCCGTTTTCGTGCACCCGTCTTTCGTGCACCCGTCCCTTCGATGGCGCGCTCTCTTCGGACTTCATCTTGGAGGAGCCGCCAGACTCGCCTCTTTGGACTGCGCCGCCATGCACTCCGCCTTGCGACATGCCACCAGACGCTCCGCCGCTCGGGGTATTTTGCGCCGCGGCGATTGAAACGCCTGCCAACAGCGCCGCGGCCGCCGTGGTTGTCAGAAGAGTAGGTTTCATGAGGTCCTCGTTTTCTTGGTGACCTCCCCGTGCCGTTCCACGAAAACGCGCCAACCTTCTTCCCGTTCCTTCGCGTGACCGCCGAACGAATTACCGGAGCGGAGCTCCTGCCGGCACGTTGAGCGAGTCTTATGCGCGAAGGCTCGATGCAATCGTCGACGCATGCGCACGCGGGCCAAGTTGAGGCCCTATCCGGATGCTTACTGTACCAGAGGTGGGAGCGGTCCGTTCGCGCCCCTGGCGTGGCCGCCATACATGTTTTGGAGCCTCGAGATCCAGGAAAAGTTGTTCGAGCACGCGGTCGTCACAATCGGCGACGATGGGCTTTGTCGGGCACGCTTCGGATACCGCTAGCGATAATCTCGGCGATGTCGGCGCCGGTAAAGAGAACGATCGCGATCAGCACGCTGCCGCCGCGCAATACGCGGACGTCGCCGAAATCCTTGACCACGCCGCGAAGCTCAATCAGCGGAGATTCCGCAGAAGGACTTTGCTGGCGACAGGGACCATTATGCGGCCCTCTGCGCCGCGCGCCGGATTCTTTCGCACGCTCCTCCGCCCGGCGGTGGAGTCGACGAGATGAACTGCCGTATGCGCGTGGCCGTTCCAGCCATCGTCAACGCACGCCCCCCTCGTCGCGCGCTCATCTAAACGACGTTCCCGCTATCTGAAGCCTTCTGTGATGACCTGACGGAAGCGCGTCGAATCCAGGTCACCAAGACCCAGCCGGTCGACGGTCCGTCCTTGGCTGAAGAAGTCACATTGCCACATAGCGGATGTTATCTGGATTAGCGAATGGCTCGTCGGCATTTCAATACCAGCCCTTTGTCCCAGCGACCAGAAAAAGACCAGGCCAAACGGAACGTCTTCCGTTATGAACCGCCGGACGGAAAGGCCCATAAGGTTCCCGGCGCGCGGCCCGCCCTCAAGGCGATCAAGTCACGCCTGATCCAAGTTCGCGATGTCGGCCGCGAGGATCATTTTGATGTCGCGCCCTATCCGCTGCGCGCGGGGCTGCGCGTGGGTATCATGCCCATCGGCATGCGCGATCGCATCACCAGCATAGCGGCGAATGAAGTGTTGGTGAGCGGCCGCCGTGTGCCGATTCTGGGGGCGCCGGCGCTCGAATACACACGCGTCGATCTCACGTCGTGCCCGGACGCGAGGGTGGGCGACGAGGTCGTCCTGGTCGGCGCGCAGATGGATGAAAACATTTCAATCGACGACGTCGTGACGTTCCGGAAGCAGCGGCGCGGCGCCGATCTCACGGTGGCCCTGCCGCCTGAGATGATGCGCCGCTATCTGTCCAGCGCCGATGCGGCGAAATAGGCGCGCGCCGATCGCAGGAAGATGTGGCTGCCGACGCGACGCCCGCCGAGCTACGCCGATGCTGACGCCTTGGGGTGAAGGATCATGAACGAGCTCACGGTCTCGCGTCGCATCCGCAAAGTCGGCCGGTCGCCTGCCGAAGTCGGAAGGGACGATATCCGCCGCGCAAAAGAGGCTCAGATCGACGTCATTAATCTGAGCGGAGCGCCGGGGCATGCGTTGCCGGAGCATGTGCTTGCGGCGATCAGTGCGGCTTCGCGCGTTACGACGCACTCCATTCATTCCGCCGGCCTTGTGGAACTGCGACAGGCGATCAGCAGGAAGCTCGAAGCTAGCACCGGTGTCGGCGTTTCTCCGGAGACGCAGGTTGTGGTAACGAGCGGTGCCATGCACGGTCTTTTGGCTTCGGCCATGGCGCTGGCCGACCTGAATGACGAGGTCCTGATCCCGTCACCCTGCTATTTTTTCCGCGGAAATTTTGAGTTGGCGGGACTCAGGCCGGTATATGTGCCGTCACGGGCGGAGGATGGCTGGGCGCCGAACTGGGCGCTCCTGGAGCAGTCAATCAATGGCCGCACGCGGATACTGTGCCTCACCACGCCAAACAATCCCACGGGCTACATGCTCTCGATGGAGGATCTGGATCGGGCTGCCGCGCTCATTAAGGGGCGCGACGTCTGGGTCGTTTCCGATGAATCCTACGAGTCCGTGACTTTCGCAGGCCGCCAGCACCTGAGCCCCATGGCGCATCCGGCTCTGCGCGCAAGGACCGTGACGGTCAAAACGTTCAGCAAGGGCTATTGCCTGCGCGATTACCGCGTGGGCTACGTCGTCGCACCGAACCCGCGGGTGGGCGAAGCCATTCGAAGCGGCGTCGAGTGGAGCGTGCTGAGCACCAATTATGTAGGCCAGCGGGCGGCGCTGGCGGCCCTGGAAGGCCCCGACGACTGGATCGCTTCCATGGTGGCGGAGGTGCAGGTTAATAGGGCGAAGATGGAATCGAAGCTTCGATTGAGCAACCAGGTCAACTGGATTCCGCCACAGGGCGGGCCCTATCTCTACGTCGACGTGTCGAAGCTCGGGCCCGCCGAGAGCGTCTGCGCCGACCTATTGAATCATTACGGTGTCGCGACGCTCCCTGGCCTCGCATTTAACGAGGAGAGCCACATCAGGGTTCCCTTTGGTGGGCCGAGCGAGCGGATGGACGAGGCTGCCGAGCGAATGGCGCGGGCGTTTGCGGACATGAGACAGAATCCATCCATGGGACCAGCTATCTGACTGCGTCGTTCTCGGTCTCCGTGCGGGTCTTTATGTCGGCAGAAGCCCGGCACGCCTCTTCTTCCCAGCGGAGTGGTTTTTAGGTTCTTCCTCCTTCTCCATAAACTCCAGCAACTCGAGCCAACCAGACTCGATATGGCGGCGCGTGGCCGCCATCGCGTCCGCGGAGTCTCCCGCAATCATGCATTTCAATAACTCGGCTCGGTGTCTCGCGAGGCGGCTTCCATGCCTGGCCGACGCGACCGCGCAGCAAGCGCAGTTGTGAGGACGAAGAACTTAGCGCCAAAGTGCGCGCCAGCTTCCCGGCGGGTGTTCACGAAACCGGGTGCGGGCCACTCCCTGTCCTTATCGTCGCCTTGAGGATGAGCTTTTCTAAAGCGTCTTGGGATCGCGTTAAAATAAAGGGGCCCGCCAGCTCGCAGCCTCTCTTGCTACTCCAAGCAGACATGCGACCCGAGACGCCCGCCTTGTGCGACTTGAGCGCGCTGAATGCAGCGCAGGTCGCGGAATTAATAAATCTTACTCGCTAAGGATCCTGTGACAAAATGGTCCCCCCGCTGGGGCAACATCGGCACGTCGGTTGCGCGCCCGCGGCAATTCGGCCATGTTCCGGCGCGACGCGCCTCCGGGAGCCGCGGTTGAGCAAATGGCGCAAGGGGCAAAGAGGTGGCAGCCGCAGTCGAACGAGCGTATGGCGTTATTCGTCTGGGTATCCAATCTGGGGCCTATCCGCCGGGCACCCACATCCGTGCAGCCGAGGTTGCCAGTCAGCTTGGCATTAGCCGCACGCCCGTGCGCGAAGCGATGCGCCGACTTCATGCCGAAGGCGTCGTCAACTTTGTAGCCAATCACGGCGCGTATGTCATGGAGTGGAGCCGCGCGGACATCGAGGAGGTCTTCGATCTGCGCTGCAAGCTGGAAAGCTACGCGGCGGGACGCGCGGCGCAACAGATCACGGAGGAACGGTGTGCCGAGCTCGGCGTTCTCGCCGCGCAAATGAGCGAACTCGCTGCGACGCAGCCGCCGCAGTTCCTCGAGCGCATTGCCGAACTCAACGATCGGTTCCATCGCTTGATCCTGGCGTCGGCGGGCGGGCGACGGCTTACAGCGCTGGTCGCCGCCGTGGTTGACATGCCAATCGTGCTGCGCACCTTCCATCGTTACAGCGGGGAGGACCTTCGGCGCAGCATGGCGCACCATCACGAGATCGTGGCTGCGCTGGGCGCGCGCGACGGCGCATGGGCGGCGTCCGTGATGCGCAGCCACGTGCTCGCTGCCCGCAGCGTCTACTTCGCGTCGTCCGTTCCGGCGGATGTCGACGATCAGGCTGCCAAGTAGCGGCACTTCAGACGGCCGGCGCACCGCGCGGTGGAAACAGGCCGGCACGTCCCAACATTGCCGGTACGGGCCGGCCAAGCGCGCTTTCGAGCCAGCGCGCCGTTTCCAGCACGCGGTCGACCGCGATATCCTGTAGGTGCCCCATGCGCTGGAGCATGTAGACGAGGTCCTCGGTCGGGATATTGCCGGTGGCGGCCGGCGCGAACGGGCAGCCGCCGATTCCACCGATGCTGGCGTCGATCGCCGTCACGCCGCAGCCAATCGCCGCATATGCGTTGGCGAGGCCCGTGTTGCGCGTGTTGTGGAAGTGGCAGCGCAACCGCGTTTGCGGCAGCAATGGTCTGATTGCGTCGAAGCGATCGACGACGTCTTTCGGCGAGGCGACGCCAATCGTATCCGCGAGCGCGATCTCGTCGATGCCGTGATCGGCGACGCGCTGCACGACCTCGACGATCCGCCTGGTCGGCACCTCGCCCTCGAACGGACAGCCGAACGAAGCGCCGATGGTGACGCCGCAGAACAGGCCGGCGGCGCGGGCGTCTGCGATGGTCTCGCCGAGCGCGGCGAGCGACTCCAGCGTGCCCATGCCCTGATTGCGGCGGCTGAACGTGTCCGAGGCGACCACCACAAGGTTGATCTCGTCGAGTTCGGCCGCCAGCGCGCGGTCGAGGCCACGGCGGTTGAGAACGAGCCCGATCAGCGAGACGTCCGGCCGGCGGGTGATGCCGGCGAGCACCGCTTCGGCGTCGGCCATCTGCGGCACGCGCTGCGGATTAACGAAGCTCGTCACTTCGATGCGGCGGACCCCGGTGTCGATGATGCGGTCGACGAAGGCGATTTTCGCGTCCGTCGACAGCGGCGTCTTCTCGTTCTGCAGGCCGTCGCGCGGCGCGACCTCGACGAGATGGACGGTGCGTTCGGTCACGGCGTTCTCCTGGTGTCATCATCCAAAGTGGATGCAATGTTGTTCGCTCGAGCGGGAGTGCTCCGACCTGCGGCCTCGCATATCACGAGCATATCCCGAAAAATTGGGTATTTGTGAAGTCCGTCATTAAAAGCGACTTGACGATTGGAGGGCAAGATTGCATACACTTCGGCGGCATCATATGGGAGGAATGCGACCGTGGCCGCCTCGGAATCCGCTCGTAGTGGTCCGCTCAAGGACCTGATCGTCATCGAAATGGGCCAGCTTCTCGCCGGTCCTTTCTGCGGTCAGCTGCTTGCCGATTTCGGCGCGGAGGTGATCAAGGTTGAGCCTCCCAAGGTTGGCGATCCGATGCGCGAATGGGGCCGTGAGAAGCCGCATGGCAAGTCGCTGTGGTTTCCTGTCGTGGCGCGCAACAAGAAGTCGGTGACGATTGACCTGCGCGTGCCGGAGGGACAGGCGCTGGCCCGCGACCTCGTCGCCAAGGCCGACGTCTTGATCGAGAATTTTCGGCCTGGCACGCTCGAGCGCTGGAACCTCGGCTACGAGGAGCTTTCCCGCATCAATCCGCGTCTGGTGATGGTGCGGGTCAGCGGTTACGGCCAGAGCGGTCCCTATTCGAGCCGGGCGGGCTTCGGGGCAATCGGCGAGGCAATGGGCGGGCTGCGCTACATCTGCGGCGATCCCGCGACGCCGCCGAGCCGCGTCGGCCTGTCGATCGGCGACTCGCTTGCCGCGACCTATGCGGCGCTCGGCGCGATGATGGCGATCCATGCTCGCGAGCGCACGGGGCGCGGTCAGGTCGTCGACAGCGCGATCTACGAGGCGGTGTTGGCGATGACGGAGTCGCTCGTCAGCGAGTTCGACAAGACCGGCTATATCCGCGAGCGAACCGGTTCGATCCTGCCGAATATCGCGCCGTCGAACATCTATCCGACGCGCGACGGCAAGATGATCGTGATTGGCGCCAACCAGGACACCGTGTTCCGCCGCTTGTGTGCCGTGATGCAGCGGCCTGATCTTGCCGAAAGTGACGAGTACGCGACGCACACGGCACGCGGACGTCGTCAGCAGCAGCTCGACGACATCATCGCGGACTGGACCAAGACGTTGGACGCCGACGCGCTCGATGCGCTGCTTGCCAAGAATGGCATTCCGGCAGGGCAGATCTACCGGGCGCCGGAGATGATGAAGGATCCGCATTTTGCGGCCCGCGATGCAATCGTGCGCATCCCGCATCCGGACTTCGGCGACCTGGCGATGCAAAATGTGTTCCCGAAGCTCTCCGAGACACCGGGCGCGGTGCGACATGTCGGCCCGAAGCTCGGCGAGCACACCGAGGATGTGTTCGGTGGCCTTCTCGGCTTTGACGAAGACCGCATCAAGGGGCTGCGCGCGAGCGGCGTGATCTGAGATCGCCGCAGGCGCGAGGTGCGCCTGCGCTCAATGATTCAATAACCGGCAGGCCGCGCTCGCGGTCATGCGACGGGGCTCCGGCGGAGGGAAGGACGCGTCATGAAGGCGGCAGGGGACCGGCAATCGACGCGCGACGGCGCGAGGCGCCACGTGATGCGAGTGGGGACAGCGCTTGCCGCGCTCGCGCTGTTGTGGACCACGAACGCCGTGGCGTTGGATGTCGCCGAGGTCGGCAGCTTCTACATCGGCGGCAAGACCGTCGAGCTGAAGGACTTGCCCAAGCGTGAGCTGGTGCTCGTGCCCGGGTCACCACCGGTGACCGTCGACCCTAACGGCGAGTTCTATGCCGGCCAGATGTACGTGCAGTACGTGCGGCTCGCGACACCGAAGGCGCGCTATCCGTTGCTGATGTGGCATGGCGGCGGCCTCACGGGCGTGACATTCGAGACCAAGCCCGACGGCAAGCCCGGCTGGCACAGCTATTTCCTCAAACAGGGGCACGACACCTATGTTTCGGACGCGGTGGAACGCGGGCGTTCGGGGTGGTCACGGTTCCCTGAGATCTACAAGAGCGAGCCGTTCTTCCGCACCAAGCGCGAGGCCTGGGATCTGTTCCGTATCGGGCCGGCGGACGGCTATGCGTCGACCGTCGAAGGCCGCAAGCCGTTCGCGGATCAGAAATTTCCGGTCGCTGCTTTCGATGCCTTCGCAATGCAGTTTGTGCCCCGCTGGGCCGGTAACGAGCCGCTGATCCAGGCGGCTTACGACGCGCTCGTCAAGCGCATATGTCCGTGCGCGCTGTTGGCGCACAGCCAGGGCGCGGGCTTCGCGTTCGGCGTCGCGCTCAAATATCCGGAACTGATCAAGGGGCTCGTGCTGATCGAACCGGGTGGCGCGCCCGATCCCGACAAAGTCGATCTTTCCAAGCTCAAGGATGTTCCTACCCTAATGGTGTGGGGCGACCATCTTGACGCCGTGCCATTCTGGGCGAAGGTAGTGCCCGCGGTCGACAAGGCCCGCGCAGCGATTGCTGCGGCGGGCGGCAATATCGAGTGGATCGACCTGCCCAAGCGCCACATCGTCGGCAACTCGCACATGATCATGATGGACGCGAATTCCGACGAAGTCGCAGGTCTCGTTCAGGACTGGTTTCAGCGCAACGGCTTGATGCGATAGATCGACTGTCGCAGCGTCCGTCACAGGAGGAGAGACGCCATGACCATTCGGATGACACGTCGCGCGGTGCTGGCCGGCGCAGCAGGTGGCGCGGCAGCCGCGCTCGCGGCCCCGGCCATCGCCCAGAAGGCGATGCGCAAGGTCCGCATCTCTACGCTGCCGACCATCATTCTGTTCCCGACCTACGTGGCGCGTGACCTCGGCATCTTCAAGGAATTCGGCATCGACGCCGAGTTCGTGATTGCCCGCGGCGGCAGCGAGATCACGCAACTCGTGGTCAGCGGCGCGGCCGACGTCGCCAATGCGGGCGTCGAGCACGTCTTCAAGCTGCGCGAGACCGGCCTCGACGCCAAGGTGCTCACTGTTCAGGAGAGCCGCTACATCACCGAGCTCGTCGTCCATAACAAGCACCAGGGCAAGATCAAGAAGCTCGCCGACCTCAAAGGCCAGACAATCGGGGTTTCCGGCATGGGTTCGGGCAGCCATGTCTGCTCGCGCTATGTGCTCAAGAACGCCGGCCTCGATCCCGAACTCGATGTCAGCTTCGTTGCGGTCGGCGGACCATCGACCCAGGTCAAGGCGCTTGAGCAGGGCCAGGTGGACGCCGTGATGGCGTTCGATCCGGCGCAGAGCATTCTCAAGCACGATCTCAAGATCGCCTACCCGGTGTGGAGCGGTGTCGCCGGCGATCCGCCTGCGATCTTCCAGGATTTCGCAATGGAGTGCCTTGCGGCACGCGAGACCTGGATCAACGCAAATTCCGATCTTGCAGGCGACATCGTTCGCGCCAACGTCAAGGCGATCACGCACATGCGCGAAGCCGATCCGCGCGTGCTCGATAGTTATGTGGCGATGTTCCCGGGCGTCAATCGCGAGACGCTGCGCCGGAGCCTGAACGATCATCTCAACTCGTTCACGCCGGTGATGACGCGTCAGGGCGTCGCGAACGTGAGCGCCTACGGCAAGTTCGCGGGCGTGACTACTAAAGACATCTCCTATGAAGATGCAGTCGCAATGCGCTACGAGCCTCTTTGGAAAGAATGGCGTGCGTCCTCATCGAAGACTTTCTGACCGCGGCAGGCCCGGCGAACGTGGACACGCTGATCGAAGCGCGTGACGTCACCATCCGCCATGCCAATGGCACGGTCGCGCTCGCCAACTTCAATCTCTCGGTCGCCCGGCACGAGTTCGTCGGTATCGTCGGGCCGTCGGGCTGCGGCAAGACCACCTTCCTCGATGCCATCGCCGGATTCATGCCGATCGCGGGCGGCGCGCTGACGTTTGACGGCGGGTCGATCAGCGGCATCAACAAAGAAAGCGTTGGCTATCTGTTCCAGAAGGACAGCCTGATGCCCTGGCGCACAGCCAACGGCAATGTCGAAGCGGTATTCGAGCTCAAGGGCGTCCCGAAGGCGGAGCGGCGCGATCGTGCTGCTGCGATCCTCACCAAGGTTGGACTCCGCCGTTTCCTCGACCGCTATCCCGACCAACTCTCCGGCGGCATGCGGCGGCGCGTGCAGCTCGCGGTACTGCTCGCCTTCGATCCGCAGGTGATCCTGATGGACGAGCCGTTCGGCGCGCTCGACGCGCAGACGCGCACCTTGATCGAGGACGACTTTCTGCGACTCTGGGGTGAGAACCGCAAGACCGTTCTGTTCGTTACCCACGACCTCGAAGAAGCAATCTGCCTGTGCGATCGCGTCGTCATCCTCACGGCGCATCCCGGCACTGTGAAGGAGGTCATGGAGGTACGCCTGCCGCGGCCGCGCACCGTGGACGAGGCAAAATTCGCTCCGGGCTTCTCGGATATCCTCAAGGCGCTGTCGAATTCGCTGCGCGCCGAAGTCGGCCGGACCCTCGAGCTGTGACTGCTGACGCAAAGATGTCGCGGCTGAACGCGCGCGTGTTGCAAGTTGCCGTGCTGGCGGCGCTGTTCGCCGTCTGGGAAGGCGGCATGCGTAGCGGGCTGTTCGGGTACTTCATTCCGAACCCGAACTTCTGGCTGTCCTCGCCGAGCGCGGTTCTCGATCTTCTGTGGCGGCTGCTGATCTCGGGCCGTCTGCTCGATCATCTATGGCTAACGCTCAGCGCCACCGGTCTCGGCCTCATCATCGGAGCGCTGCTGGGCACGGCGGTCGGCGTGTTGATGGCTGCATCGCGCACCGTGGAGGCTGCGTTCGAGCCAATCTGGTCCGCGCTCAATGCGCTGCCGAAGGTCGCGCTCGCGCCTGCGTTCGCGGCGGCGCTTGGCCTCGGCATCTCGTCCAAAGTCGCACTCGCCGTCACACTGGTGTTCTTCGTGTTCCTGCTCAACACGATCGCTGGCCTGCACAGCGTCAACAAGGCGATCGTCAATAATCTGCGCCTGATGGGTGCGAGCCGCTGGCGCATCTTCCGTATGGCGTTGTTGCCCGTGCTGACGCGCTGGCATTACGGCGCGCTGCGCATCTCGGTGGGCCTGGCGTTGACGGCAGTCGTCGTGGGCGAGTTCGTTGCCGCGCACGGCGGCGTCGGATTCATCATCCAGTACGGGTTCGGTACGTTCAATGTGACCTGGTGCTATGCTGGCATCGTGATACTCGGTGCGCTCGCACTGATGCTCGACTCCGGCCTTCGCGCCGGCCAGCGCCTGCTCACGCCGTGGAAGGCCGCGGCATGACGATGGCCGCAACCGACGCCCCTATGACGAGCGGCATCGATCGCAGCCGTATGGTCATCATCGCCATCCGCCTTGCCGCAATTTTTGGCACCATCGCGGTCTGGCAGGCGGCGGTGGCGTTCGGGGTATTGAGCGCATCTGCGGTCAGCTCGCCGACCCTCGTCGCGAGCCGGCTCGTCGCGATGTTCACGAGCGGGATGATCTGGCCGCATATTCTCGACACGCTCGGCGCGACGGTCGCAGCGCTCGTCCTGTCCGCGCTGCTTGGCACAGGCCTCGGCCTACTGCTTGCGCGCCATCCGCGACTGGAAATCGCAGTCGACCCGCTGCTCGTCGCGATCCAGGGCATCCCGCGCGTCGCGTTCGGACCGATGATCATCTTGTTCTTCGGCGTCGGAGCGGTCGGCAAGGTCGTGCTCGCCACTTCGATCGTGCTGTTCATCTTCTGCGCCAACGTGCAGGAGGGAATGCGACAGCTCGATAGGACGCTGATCCGCCAGATCTCCCTGCTCGGCGCGCGCGGCCCCCAGCTGTTCACGATGGTCATTGGGCCAAGTCTCGTTCCATGGCTGTGGGCGGCGCTCGATCTCGGTCTCGGACTGTCGCTCATCGGCGTCATCATCGCAGAATTCATTTCCTCGACGCGGGGTCTTGGACATCTGATCTCCGCCGCCTCGCTTGGCTTCGACACCACCGGCGTATTTTCCCTCCTGATCGTCATGATGGTGCTGATCGTGCTGCTGCGAAGCCTCCTCACTACCATCAAGAATCGTATCGCACCCTGGACGGCGCGGCGTCACTGACCAAACCACAAGGAGTTCGACCATGAGCGTGCTACACCCTGAACAAGACGCGCAGCGTGTGTTCTCCGCTCTGGAGTCGGGCGGCATCGCAATCGTGCCGCTCGACGTCGCCTATGCGATCTTCGGCGGTACCGGTGACGCCATCCGGCGCATCTTCGAGGCCAAGGGGCGCAGCTTCACCAAGCCAAACGGGATGATCGCGGATTTCGAGCTGTTCAATTCGCTGCACATCGTGGGCCGGCGCGAACGGGATGTCGTGGAAGCGGTGACCGAGGACTACGGTCTACCGCTCTCGATCGTGGCACCGTTCCGCGCCGATCATCCGATCTTCGCCAGCGTCGACAAGTTCGCGATGGAACGCTCTACCAAGATCGGCACGCTCGATCTCCTGCTGAATGCCGGGCCGTTGCACCGCGAACTCGCGCGCCTCTCGCGCGAGAAGGGGCGCCCTGTGCTCGGCTCGTCGGCCAATCGCTCCCTCTCGGGCAGCAAGTTCCGCTTGCAGGACGTCGATCCGGAAGTTCGCGGCGTTGCGGACATCGAGATCGATTACGGCCTGTGCCGCTATGCCAACCCACGCGGCATCTCGTCGACAATCATCGACTTGAAGACCTTCGAGGTGCACCGCTACGGCGTATGCTTCGAGCAGATCGCCGACATTCTGCGGCGTCACTTCGACATCACTCTGCCGCGCCGGCCCGATGTCGCCGCCGCCTGATCACGGAGCAAGCGCATGGCACTTTACGACGTTGCGAGTGATGCCCGGCGAGCCTTCGATGTGCTCAAGGGCGGCGGCATTGCCATCATGCCGAACGATATCGGCTATTCGCTGATCGGCGGGTCCGCGGCGTCACTCAAACGCATCTTCGAGACCAAGCAGCGCGCGCCGACCAAGCTCAACGCGATGGTCGCCAACGACGATATCCATCAGGAGGTCCATATCTGCTCGCCGCGCGCGCGCGACATCGTCACCGCGATCACGAAGGACTATGGCTTGCCGCTCGGCTGCATCGCTCCGGCGAATTTCGACCATCCGCTGTTGCGCGGGCTCGACCGCGACGTGATCGCGGCAAGCTCCAAGGACGGCACGATCGTGATGCTACTTAATGCCGGGCGGTTCCATGCGGCGATCACGGCGCTGAGCCACGCCGAACGGCACCCGCTGTTCGGCTCGTCCGCCAACAAGACGCTGAGCGGCACTAAGTTCTGCGTCGAAGACATCGAGCCCGAGGTTAAGGCGATTGCCGATATCGTTGTCGATTATGGCTTGCAGAAGTATCATCCCTACAAGGCATCATCGACGCTACTCAACGTCGAGACGATGGAGGTGGTTCGGTTCGGCTCGTGTTATCCGGACATCGCCTACGTTCTTAAACGTCATTTCGCGGTCGAGCTTCCGCCGGCGCCCTCACGCTGAGGCATCTGGCCTTGCTGCGCAGCCTATCGGCCGTCTGACGCCTCTCAAGCAACCGGCGGCTCGCGAGGACGCGCTGCC
>WBZO01005341.1_pt1 | contig 13150 bp, 12 predicted proteins | sample 5204261 | NCBI WGS metagenome assembly WBZO01 (sample SAMN12412400, study PRJNA552823) | activated sludge metagenome | isolation source: activated sludge from anammox sidestream of wastewater treatment plant... | place: USA: North Carolina | collected 2017-09
CTGCGACAAGACCTTTCTCATGCCGAGCGGCGAGATCCGTGGCCTGATACCGAACGCGCGCGTTACCCCCACCGGGCGGGCCTACGAGGCTGCGGTCGGGGAGGGGCTGCTCGGCCGCGTGCTGGACGGCACCGGCAAGCCGCTCGACGGGCGCGGCCCGGTGCGCGCCGACGAGAGCTATCCCCTGCTCGGCCGCACGATCAACCCCCTGCGGCGGCGCGTCATCAGCGAGCCGCTCGACGTCGGCGTGCGCGCCATCAACAACCTGCTGACCATCGGCCGCGGTCAGCGCCTGGGCCTGTTCGCCGGCAGCGGCGTGGGCAAGAGCGTCCTGCTGGGCATGATGACCCGTTACACCGACGCCGACGTCACCGTCGTCGGCATGATCGGAGAGCGCGGCCGCGAGGTGAAGGAATTCACCGACCGCATCCTGGGGCCGCACGGGATGGCGCGCGCGGTGGTGGTGGCGACGCCGGCGGACACGCCGCCTATGCTGCGCCTGCACGGCGCGATGCTCGCGACCAGCATCGCCGAGTATTTCCGCGACAAGGGGCTCAAGGTGCTGCTGCTGATGGATTCCCTGACGCGTTACGCGCAGGCGCAGCGCGAGGTCGCGCTCGCCATCGGCGAGCCCCCGGCCACGCGCGGTTATCCGCCGTCGGTGTTCGCCAAACTGCCGCAACTGGTCGAGCGCGCCGGCAACGGCGACGGAAACGGTTCGATCACCGCGCTGTACACCGTGCTGGCGGAGGGCGACGACCAGCAGGACCCGATCGCGGACGCCGCGCGCGCCATCCTCGACGGCCACATCGTGCTCAACCGCGAGCTGGCCGACGCGGGCCATTATCCGGCGATCGACATCGAGGCCTCGGTGAGCCGGGTCATGAGCGAGGTCGTCAGCCCCGAGCATCAGCGCCAGGCCATACGCTTCAAGCAGCTCTACTCGACCTACCGTCGCAATCGCGACCTGATCAGCGTCGGTGCCTACGCCAAGGGCAGCGATCCGCGCGTCGACGAGGCCGTCGACTATCATCCGCGTCTGACGCAGTTCCTCCAGCAGGGCCTGAACGAGCGGGTCACCTTCCGCGACGGCCTGCGCGGCCTGGGCGAACTGCTGGGCGGGAACGCCCCGCAGAAGGCGAAGAAATGAGATGGGCCGGACGCTGAGCGGGAGGGGAGGTCATGACTAGATCGGAACGGCTGGAGCCCATCGCCGGCCTGCAGCGCGACAAGGAGACCCGGGCGACGCGCCTGCTGGGCGAATCGAGGGGCCGTTATCTCGCCCAGGAACGCCGCCTGGAAGACCTCGAAAAATTCCTGCGCGAGTATCAGCATCGCTTCCAGACGGAGGGCGGCGGTGCAACGATCGAACGCTTCAAGGAATACCGGCGCTTCACCGAGCGCCTGGACATGGCGATCCAGCAACAGAAACGGTTGCTGGAGGAGTGCCGGCGCGAGCTCGAGCAGCAGAACCGTCAGTGGAGCGAGGTGAGCTCGAAGCGGCGCGCGCTGGACAAGGTCATCGACGGCTTCCGCCGCGAAGAGACCTCGCGCACGCTGCGCCGCGAGCAGCGCGAGAGCGACGATCGCGCGCAGCGCGCGCGGCCGGGCATCGGCGGCGAGGAATAGCCGGCCCGGGTTTTCGCCTGGCGCGGATCTTGCAATTTCGGCCGAACGCACAAGTCCGTCGGCGTGCATCAACGGAACGAGGGGAGTCATGGCGGTAACCGCAGGCATGGATTTTTCTACCCTGGTCCGCGCCCCGGGCGCGACGGCCCAGAGCGGCAGCGCGGACGAGGGCGTGTCTCCGGTCGCGGCGCCCGCGCAGGTCGGGACGCAGGGCGATTCCTTCGATAACCTGATGAATTTCCTGCTCGACGCGCCCGGCGCGCCGGAAGGTGCGGACGTGGTGGAGGGCGGGCCTCACGTCATTCCGTCTCCTGAGATTCCCGCGGATACGCTCGTCTCTAGGGCCGAGGCGGCCGATCCGGAGGGTGATGCGTTCTTCGATATCGACCGGCTCATCCCCGATCTGCCGGCTTCGACGGAGGCGTTGTTGCCGCCTGACGGCAAGGTCTTGCCGGTCGTGGACTCGGCGCCCGTCGTGGCCGATGAGGCCATGATCGCGGAGGAGACGCCCGACGGCGACGATTCGCTGGCGTGCGCGGGCGATGTGCCGGTAATGTCGCCCGTAGTGTCACTGGACGAACCGGTCGAAAGTACGGACGGCGAAATGCCGCGGGTGACGGTGAAAGATCCGGAGGATCCTGTCGCGCCGCCGGCTGGGCTCGTCCCGGCTCCCGTCGCGGTCGTGGCCGAGGATAATGACGTTCCCGTCGTCGCCGCATCGCCGCCGGCGCAGGGCCCGGCGGTGACGGCGCCGGCGTCCGGCTCCGGATCGACGACTTCCCAGGCTTCGAGCGCCGTGTTGCCCGCCGCGCCCATGGCGCCGGAAACGGGAGCGGCGCGCGATGCTACTGCGCCGCGGCCCGACGCGGCCGCGCGTATGGAGCCGATGGCTTCGTCTCCGGTGCATACCGACAGGCCGTCTTCCGACGGCGGGTCTGAGCAGGCCGGTAACCCGGACGGCGGGACGCGCCTGCAGGAGCTGCTGGCGCGGTTCGGGTCTGCCGATGGCGCGTCCGCGGCCCGTGGCGACGGCGTTCAGGCCCTGGCGCGGGACCCCGACGGCGCCGTGCCGACGAATTCCGGCGCCTTGACCTACGCCCAGACCGGCGCCTCCGTCCAGCCCCGGGAGGCGCCGGTGTCCGGGCCCGCCCTGCATACGCCGCTGCGTCATCCGGAATGGAACGAGGAGCTCGGCCAGCGCATCCGCTGGGCGATCGGCAACCAGATCCAGACCGCGGAGTTGAAGATCAATCCCCCGCAACTGGGGCCGATCGAGGTGCGCGTCAGCATGGACGCCGATCGCCAGTTGAGCGTGACGCTGTCCAGCCAGCACGCGCTGGTGCGCGAGACCCTGCAGGACAGTCTGCCGCGGCTGCGCGATCTGATGAGCGAGCAGGGATTCGGCGCGGTGAACGTCGATGTCTCCCAGCATTCCCCGTCGGACGGCGGGCGCACGCCGGCGCGCCAGGCCGGGACGGAATCCCCGTCGCGCGCGGAGGCCGCTCCGGCCGAGGCGATGGATCCGGGCGCGGGCCGGCCGCGCGAGGTTCGCGGCCTCGTCGATCTCTACGCCTGAGACCGGTCCCCCTCATCCCACCCTCTGCGGCCGTCCCTCCGGCCCGTCGGGCCGTTTCCCTTCCCGTCTCCCCACCGCCGGCGCCCGGCCGGGCCGTCATCGCCTTTCCGCCGCGGCCGTTCCGCGGGTGGTCACGCCGGCGTCAAGATGCCGGCAGGTCTCCGGAGGAGTTTCGTAACATGATGTAATTCATGTAAAAAAATCCTTCTCTTCCAGTGGCACGTGTCTTGCTAAATCTGGGCAGGACTTTCGGTACGACCACCGTGCACAAGGGAAGAGGGCGAGATGGCAAGGAAAGACGAGGAAATCAACGAAGACGAAGAGAACGAGAAGCCGAGGCCCAAGAAGAAGTCGGGGGTGCTCAAGATCCTGCTGATCGTCTTTTTCGCGATCCTTCTGGTCGCGTCCAGCGTGGGCGCGACGCTGCTGCTGACCGGGATGCTGGGCCACCCGGAGGAAGACACGGTGGTCGCCGCCGACGACGGCGCGGAAGACGAGGCCCCGCCCGAGGCCAAGACCAAATCATCGAAGAAGTCCAAGGACAAGAAATCGGCGAAGGGTCCCAAGGCGCCGCCCATCTACGTCGAGCTGGGCGAGCCGTTCGTGGTCAACTTCGTCGAAGGGGTCCAGATCCGCTACCTGCAGGTCAAGATCGAGGCGATGACGCGCGATCCGGTGGTCGCGAACGCGGTCAAGACCCATCTGCCGCAGATCCGGAACAACCTCGTGCTGATGTTCAGCAATCTGGACTATGCCTCGCTCACCACGGCCGAGGGCAAGCAGAAGATCCGGGACCAGGCGCTGGTCGAGATCCAGAACATCCTCAAGGAAGAGACGGGCAATACCGGGGCGGAAGCCGTCTATTTCACCAGCTTCGTGATGCAGTGAGCGGCCATGGCAGTCAATGACATTCTGAGTCAGGACGAGATCGACGCGCTGCTCAACGGCGTCACCAGCGGCGAGGTCGAATCGGAGACCGACCAGCCGGTCGTCCCCGGCGACATCGCCGACTACGACTTCACCAGCCAGGATCGCATCGTGCGCGGGCGGTTGCCCACGCTCGAGATGATCAACGAGCGCATGGCGCGCCACCTGCGCATCAGTTTCTTCAATCTGCTGCGCCGCAGCGCCGAGATCGCGGTCGGCAACGTGCAGATGCTCAAGTTCAACGAGTACGTCCACAGCCTGTTCATGCCCGCGAGCCTGAACGTGATCCGCGTGCCGCCGCTCAAGGGCATGGGCCTGCTGGTGGTCGATCCCAAGCTGGTGTTCAGTTTCGTGGACAATTTCTTCGGCGGGCGCGGCCGTTTCAACGCCAAGATCGAGGGGCGCGAGTTTACCCCCACCGAGCAGCGCATCATCAAGATCATCCTCGAGATGGCCTTCCTCAATATCAAGGAGGCCTGGAATCCGGTGGTCGGGATCGATATCGAATTCGTCAGCACCGAGATCAACCCGAACTTCGCCAACATCGTCAGCCCCAGCGAGGTGGTGGTGGTCTCCAGCTTCCATATCGAGTTCGAGGGCGGTGGCGGCGACATTCACGTCACGCTGCCGTACGCGATGATCGAACCGATCCGCGATCTGCTCGAGTCGGGCATCCAGAGCGACCGCGTCGAGCTCGACGAACGCTGGACCGTGTCGCTGCGCAACGAGCTCATGCACGCGGAGGTGGAGCTGTCCAGCATCCTGACGGAGGCCCGGCTCACCATGCGCCAGTTGAGCGCCCTCCAGGTCGGCGACATCATCCCGCTCGAGATCCCGGAGGCCATCACTGCGACGGTCGACGACATCCCGGTGTTTCGCGGCGTGTTCGGCAGTTCCGACGGCAGGAACGCCATCAAGGTTACGGAGCTGGTCCAGCACCAGCGCGGCAGGCAACTGATGACTATCACAGGAGTCGCGTGATGAACGATGCAACGAGAACGATGGACGCCGCGGCGGAGGCCGGGGCCGCCGTGGGGCAGGGCGAGGACTACGCCCGCGCCAGCTTTCAGAACCTGCAGGACGACTCGGCCGGCGGGACCATGGGCGATAAGAGCCTGGACATGATCCTGGACATTCCGGTCACCGTGGCGGTCGAGATCGGCCGCACCAAGATATCCATCAGCAATCTGCTCAAGCTGAACCAGGGTTCCGTCGTCGAGCTGGACCGCCTGGCGGGCGAGCCGATGGACGTCACGGTGAACGGCACGCTGGTCGCGCATGGCGAGGTGGTGGTGGTGAACGAGAAGTTCGGCATCCGCCTCACCGACATCATCAGCGCGGCCGAGCGCGTCCGGAAGCTCAAGTAATCCCGCGCCGGAACCCGTCCATGTCGAGTCATTCCCCGTTTCATGTCGTCGCGCGCGCCTGTCTGCCGCTGTTGCTGGCGCTGCCCGCGGCGGCGCTGGCCCAGGGCGCGGACAGCGCGCTCGCGCACAAGAGCGCGGTCTCCTTCACCGGCGTGCTGCAGATGATCACCGGGCTCGGCGCCGTGCTGGCGCTGATCTTCGCCGGCGCGTGGGCGCTGCGGCGCTTCGGGCGTATACCGGGGGGCGGGCACGGGCAGTTGCGGGTGGTCGGCGGCATCAATCTGGGCCAGCGCGAGCGCATCGTGATCGTGCAGGCCGGCAGCGACCGCCTGCTGGTCGGCGTCGCCCCGGGCTGCATCAGGACGCTGCACGTGCTGGAGCCCGCCCCCGAGGGCGAGGCGGAGGGCCCGGCCGACGGCGCGCCGGCCAGCTTCCTCGGCCGTTTCAACCAGGAGCTCAGGAAGAGGATCTCGCCGTCATGATCCGGTTCGTCCTCGTCCTGCTCGTCGCGCTGTTCCCCTGCGCGGCCGCGTTCGCCGATTCCGGTCTGGCGGCGGTCACCGTGACGACGGCCCCCGACGGCGGCAAGACCTACAGCCTCAGCCTGCAGATCCTGGCGCTGATGACGGTGATGTCGCTGCTGCCGGCGGCCCTGATGATGATGACCTCGTTCACCCGCATCATCATCGTGCTGGCGATCCTGCGCCAGGCGCTCGGCACCGCGTCGACCCCGACCACGCAGACGCTGATCGGCCTGGCGCTGTTCCTGACGGTCTTCATCATGATGCCGGTGTTCAACCAGGTCTACGACGACGCGGTGCGGCCCTACATGGAGGAAAAGATGCCCATGCAGGAGGCGCTCGAGCGCGGTAGCGCGCCGATGAAGAAATTCATGCTGGCGCAGACGCGCGATTCGGACCTCAACCTGTTCGCGGAGGTCTCCGGGACGCCGCCCGTGGAGTCGCGCGAGCAGGTGCCGTTCTCGCTGCTGATGCCGGCCTTCCTCACCAGCGAGCTGAAGACCGCGTTCCAGATCGGATTCATCATCTTCATCCCGTTCCTGATCATCGATCTGGTGGTGGCGAGCGTGCTCATGTCGATGGGCATGATGATGCTGTCGCCCCTGATCATATCGCTGCCCTTCAAGATCATGCTGTTCGTGCTGGTGGATGGCTGGGCGCTCATCCTCGGCACGCTGGCCGCGAGCTTTTCCACCTGAGCCGCGCGCCGCGATCCCGCGCAGGAGACACGCCATGACCCCGGAATCCGTCGTCAACATCGGCCAGAACGCGCTCTACGTCACCCTGATGATCCTCGCGGTACTGCTGCTGCCCGCGCTCGCCGTCGGCCTGCTGGTCAGCATGTTCCAGGCGGCGACCCAGATCAACGAGCAGACGCTGAGCTTCATCCCCAAGCTGTTCGTGGTGCTGGGCGTGATGGTCGCCGCGGGCCCGTGGATCCTGCACTCGCTGATCGACTACACCGAGGAGCTCATCCGCAGCATACCGACCATGATCGGATGAGCGACGGGGCGCGCGCGGGGAAAGGCGAAGATGAATTTCACGGATCAGGAACTGACGCAATGGCTCACGGGCTTCCTGTGGCCGTTCTTCCGCATCGCCGCCCTGGTGGCGGTGGCCCCGATCCTGGGCGTGCGCGTCGTGCCGATGCGGTTCCGCGTCGGCATCGCCCTGGCGCTGACCCTGGTCATCGCCCCCGTGCTGCCGCCGGGCCCGCAGGTCGATCCGGCGAGCGCCGAGGGCGTGCTGATCTCCGGCGCCCAGATCCTGACCGGGCTCGCCATGGGCTTCCTCATGCGCCTGGTGTTCAGCGCGGTCGAGATGGGCGGCAATCTCATCGGGCAGACCATGGGGCTGGGTTTCGCCCAGATGATGGACCCCGCCAACGGCGTCACGGTTCCGGTGGTGAGCCAGTTCTACACGGTCCTCGCCACCCTGATCTTCCTCGTCCTGAACGGCCATCTGATCTTGATCGAGACCCTCGTCGACAGCTTCCGGGCGATCCCGGTGGCGCTGGCGTCGGTCAGCGGGGGCGGCCTGTGGATCCTGCTCGAGTGGAGCGGATGGATCTTCAAGGGGGCGCTGATCATCTCCCTGCCGGCATTGGCCTCGCTGCTGCTCGTCAACGCCGCCTTCGGCGTCATGATGCGCGCCGCGCCCCAGCTCAATATCTTCGTCATCGGTTTCCCGATCTCGCTGATGCTCGGCTTCATATTCATGCTGCTGTCGCTGCCGCTGTTCGCGCCGCAGTTCTCGAGCCTGACCGAGAGCGCCTTTGAGGCGGTCCGGTCGATGACGGCGGAGTAGCCCGATGTCGGAACATTCCGCCCAGGAACGCACCGAACAGGCCACGCCCAAGCGTCAGCAGGAGGCGCGCGAGCGCGGCCAGGTACCGCGCTCGCGCGAGCTCACCACGATGGCCGTGCTGCTGATCTCGGCGGCCGGCCTGATGCTGCTGGGCGACGGCATCGTGCGCCAGAACCTGCGCACCATGGAGCTGTCCTTCGCCGTGCCGCGCGCCGAGCTGCTGGACCCGGCCACCATGCTGCTCAAGTTCCAGCAGGCCATCCTGGAGTCGGTCGGCGCGCTGTTGCCGTTCTTCCTGGTGGTGGTCGCGGCCGCGCTGCTCGCCCCGATGGCGCTGAGCGGCTGGTCCTTCAGCGCCAAGGCGTTGTCCTTCAAGTGGGACAAGCTCGATCCGATCAAGGGCCTGGGCCGCATCTTCGCCGTGCGCGGCCTGGTCGAGCTGGTCAAGGCGCTGGCCAAGTTCTGCGTCGTCCTGGCGGTCGCGGTCCTGATCCTGATGGGCAACGCCGAGTCCCTGCTCGGTCTGGGCGGGGAGGAGGTCACCCCGGCGATCGCCGACGCCGGTACGCTGCTGCTGAACGCCTTTCTCATCCTCAGCGGCGCCATGATCGTGATCGCCGCGATCGACGTCCCGTTCCAGGTCTGGGACCACAACAAGCAGCTCCGGATGACGCGCCAGGAGATCAAGGACGAATTCCGCCAGACGGACGGAAGCCCGGAGGTGAAGCGCCGCATCCGCGAGATCCAGCACGAGCAGTCGCGCCGCCGCATGATGGACGCGGTGCCGAAGGCGGACGTGATCATCACCAACCCGACGCACTACGCGGTGGCGTTGCGCTACGACCAGAGCCGGATGTCTGCCCCGGTGGTGGTGGCCAAGGGTAAGGACCTGGTCGCCCTGGGGATCCGGAATCTCGCGCTCAAACACAAGGTGCCGATCGTGTCCGCGCCGCCGCTCGCGCGCGCCATCTTCTACAGCACGCGCCTCGAGCAGGAGATCCCGTCGGGCCTGTTCCTGGCGGTGGCGCAGGTGCTGGCCTATGCCTATCAACTGCGCCGTCGGCCGCGGCGCGGCGCCGGCGCGCACAAGGAATTCAACGACCTTCCCATCCCGGACGATCTGCGCCGCGACGAGTGACGCCGCCGGGACGGGACGCAACGAACATGAACGCAGAGACGCGAACGAGGAACGCACATGGCTGAGGCAAACGTACTGGGCAGCATCCGCGATATCGGTCGGCACGGCATGCTGGGCGCGCCGCTGCTGATGCTGGCGCTGCTGGCGATGCTGGTGGTGCCGCTGCCGCCCATCATGCTGGACGTCTTCTTCACCTTCAACATCGCGCTGTCGCTGGTCGTCATCCTGGCCTGCGTCTACACCCAGCGGCCGCTCGCCTTCGCCACCTTCCCGACCGTGCTGCTGCTGGCGACCCTGCTGCGCCTCGCGCTCAACATCGCCTCCACCCGCGTGGTGCTGCTCGAGGGCCATACCGGCGCCGACGCCGCCGGCCGGGTGATCGAATCGTTCGGCGAGTTCGTCGTGGGCGGCAACTACGCGGTCGGGCTCATCGTGTTTGCCATCCTGGTCATCATCAACTTCGTGGTCGTGACCAAGGGCGCCGGGCGCATCTCCGAGGTCAGCGCGCGTTTCACCCTGGATTCGATGCCCGGCAAGCAGATGGCCATCGACGCCGACCTCAACGCGGGCGTCATCGGCCAGGAGGAGGCCAAGCGCCGCCGCGCCGACGTGGTGGCGGAGGCGGACTTCTACGGGTCGATGGACGGCGCCAGCAAGTTCGTCCGCGGCGACGCGATCGCCGGCATCCTGATCCTGTTCATCAATATCATCGGCGGGCTCGCCATCGGCATGCTGCAGCACGACATGGTCTTCGCCAACGCCCTGCACAACTACACCCTGCTGACCATCGGCGACGGCCTGGTGGCGCAGATCCCCGGCCTGGTGCTGTCGACCGCCGCCGCCATCATGGTGACGCGCGTGTCGAGCGAGCAGGACATGGGCCGGCAGATGCTCGGCCAGTTGTTCGACAGCCCGCGCGCGCTCGCGGTGACGGCCGGCGTCATGGGGCTGCTCGGCGTCGTGCCGGGCATGCCCAACGTCGCCTTCCTCACCCTGGCCGGCGTCGCCGGGGCGGGCAGCTACATGATCCAGCAGCGCAAGAACCGGCCCGCGCGCGCGCAAGAACAGGCGCAGGCGCGCGAGGCGGCGACGGCGGAACAGAAGCCGGGCGAGCCGCGCGAGCTCAGTTGGGAGGACGTGGTGCCGGTCGACACCGTCGGGCTGGAGGTGGGCTACCGTCTGATCCCGCTGGTGGACAAGAACCAGGGCGGCCAGTTGATGAGCCGGATCAAGGGCGTGCGCAAGAAGCTGACGCAGGAGATCGGCTTCCTGATCCCGCCGGTGCACATCCGCGACAACCTGGAGCTGGCGCCGAGCGCCTACCGCATCACCCTGATGGGCGTGACCCTGGGCGAGGCGGAGGTGTTCCCGGACCGCGAACTGGCCATCAACCCCGGGCGCGTGTTCGGCAAGCTGGCGGGCATCCAGACCAAGGACCCGGCCTTCGGCATGGATGCGGTGTGGATCGAGGCCAACCAGCGCGACCAGGCCCAGACCATGGGGTATACCGTGGTCGACACCAGCACCGTGATCGCCACCCACCTCAACCATATCCTGCAGACGCACGCGCACGAGCTGCTCGGCCGCGAGGAGGTGCAACAGTTGCTGGACAATCTCGCCAAGGCCTCGCCCAAGCTGGTCGACGGCCTGGTGCCGGATTCGCTCCCGCTCGGCACCGTGCAGAAGGTGCTGCGCAACCTGCTCGAGGAGAAGGTGCCGATCCGCGACATGCGCACGATCGTGGAAAATCTGGCGTCCGCCTCCGCCACCAGTCAAGACCCCGGCGTGCTCACCGGCTCCGTGCGTGTGGCCCTGGGCCGGTTGATCACGCAAAACATCAGCGGCCTGGGCAGCGAGCTGCCCGTGATCACCCTGGATCAGACGTTGGAACAGTTATTGCACGAGACTCTGCGCACCCAGGGGGCCGGCGGCATGGCCCTCGAACCGGGGCTGGCCGACCGGCTGCATCAGTCGCTGCTGGACGCGGCGCAGCGGCAGGAGATGGGGGGGCAGCCGGTGGTGCTGCTGGTGTCGCCGGCGCTGCGCATGGTCATGGCGCGCTTCACGCGCCACACGATACCGGCCATGAACGTGCTGTCCTACGACGAGATACCGGACAACCGGCAGATCAAGATCGTCGCGAACATCGGCCGGCCGGACCGGTGACGACGAAAACCGCCGCGCGCGGGACGCGGCGCTGAACGAGGCGAACCATGAAGATAAAACGATTCTTTGCACCGGACATACGCCAGGCGATCCGCATGGTGCGCGAGGAACAGGGGCCGGACGCCGTGATCCTGTCCAACAGCCGCGTCAACGGCGGCGTGGAGATCGTGGCGGCGGTCGATTACGACGAGAGCGTGTTCAAGGCGGTGAAGGGCGAGCTCCCGGGCGGGGCGCGGCCGGAGGCGGTCCCGGCGCCGGCCGCCGCCCCCGTGCGCGAGACCCGCGCGGAGGCCCCGGCGCCCCGGCCGGCGCCGGAGCGGGCCGCCGTCTCCCGCCCCGGCGCGCCGGCGGTGGAGGCGAACGGGAACATCTGGAGCCAGGAGCCGACGCTGATCGAGCTGCGCGCCGAACTCAACCGCATGCGCCTGATGATGGAAAACCAGTTGTCCAGCCTGGCCTGGGGCCAGTTCGCCCGGCGCGAGCCGGCCGCCGTCGAGCTGATCCAGCGCCTGATGCGCTTCGGCCTGACCGCGGCGCAGAGTCGCCGGCTCGTCGACGGCCTCGGCCGTCTCGACGGCGACATCGAGGGGCTGTGGCAGCGCGCGCTGAACGTGCTCGCGAGCGGCATCCCGCTGTACGGGCGCGACATTCTCGAGGACGGCGGCATCGTCGCGCTGGTCGGTCCGACCGGCGTGGGCAAGACCACCACCGCCGCCAAGCTGGCCGCGCGCTACGCGCTGCGCCACGGCAGCCGCCAGGTGGCGTTGATCACCATCGACAATTACCGCGTCGGCGCCTACGAGCAGTTGCGCACCTACGGCCGTATCCTCGACGTCCCGGTCAAGACCGCCGACAGCCGGGACGGGCTGCGCAAGGTGCTCAACGACCTGAGCGACCGCCGCCTGATCCTGATCGATACCACCGGCATGGGCCAGCACGACAGCGGCCTGCTGCGGCAGGCGGAGCTGCTCGACCGGGAACACATGAACAAGAAGACCCTGCTGCTGCTGTCCGCCACCACGCGCCTGTCGGGGCTGGAGGATGTGGCGGACGCCTTCGGCGTGTTTCGTCCGGACGGCTGCATCCTGACCAAACTGGACGAGGCCACCTGCCTCGGCGGCGCCGTCAGCGCGGCGATCAGCCGCGCGTTGCCGGTCGCCTATTACAGCGACGGCCAGCGGGTGCCGGAGGACCTGCACCCGGCGCGCGCCGGCGCCCTGATCGCGCGCGGCGTGGAGACGATGAAGAACTCGGAATCCCATATCAACGAAGACCTGATCGCACTCAGTTTCGGAAAGGAAATGGCCAATGCTTATGTCTGACAAGGGGCTGTCCCAGGCGGCCGGCCTGCATGAATTTTCCCGGCGGGCGCCCGTGCGCGTCATCGCCGTGACGGGCGGCAAGGGCGGGGTCGGCAAGACCAACGTCTCGATCAACCTCGGCGTGGCGCTCGCGATGAGCGGGCGGCGCGTCCTGCTGATGGACGCCGACCTCGGCCTGGCGAACGTGGACGTGCTGCTCGGGCTGCATCCGGGCATGAATCTGTCGCACGTCATCGGCGGCGACTGTTCGCTCGACGATGTCCTCGTCGAGGGGCCGCACGGCCTGCGCATCATCCCCGCCTCGTCGGGCGTCAAGCGCATGGCGGAGCTCAGCCAGGCGGAGCACGCCGGCCTGATCCGCGCCTTCAGCACGCTGGAGTTCAATCCGGAGATCCTGCTGGTCGACACCGCCGCCGGCATCTCCGACGGCGTGGTGACCTACGTGCGCGCGGCGCACGAGGTGCTGGTGGTCGTGTGCGACGAGCCCGCCTCGATCACCGACGCCTACGCCATGATCAAGGTCATGCACCGGGAATACGGCGTGGACCGCTTCCGCGTGCTGGCGAACATGGTGCACGGCGCGCAGGAGGGCAACGAGCTCTATAAGAAGCTCGCCAAGGTCGCCGACCGCTTCCTCGACGTCAGTCTCGACTACATGGGGGCGGTCCCCTACGACGAGTTCCTGCGCAAGGCGGTGC
>WBZO01003146.1_pt1 | contig 13146 bp, 10 predicted proteins | sample 5204261 | NCBI WGS metagenome assembly WBZO01 (sample SAMN12412400, study PRJNA552823) | activated sludge metagenome | isolation source: activated sludge from anammox sidestream of wastewater treatment plant... | place: USA: North Carolina | collected 2017-09
CAGAGCGGTCGATGCTCGAGGAGGATGCGAAGTATCCGGGTGCCGTGTTCAACACGACCTGCCTGATCGGTCCCGAGGGCATCCTCTACAAGTACCGCAAGGTGAACCCATGGATCCCATTCGAGGTGCACAGCAGCCCGCACGACATTCCCGGCTACGATGAGCCGCTGTTCCCGGTGGCCGACACGCCCATCGGGCGGCTCGGCTGCGCCATCTGCTACGACTGGCTGTTCCCGGAAGCGATCCGGCAGCTGGCCGCCAACGGGGCGGAGGTCCTCATTCGGGTGTCGGCCTACATGGACCCCTGGGGAGCGACTGAGCCGATGAACTGGTGGACCCTGGTGAACCGGACGCGCGCCATCGAGAACATGGCGTACGTCGTGGCGGCGAACCAGGGCGCCAGCCTCGCGCACTATCCGCCCTATTCGTGGCCGGGCGGATCGCAGGTGGTCGACTTCGACGGCAGGCTCGTGGCGGAAGCGTCGCCAGGACCGGGCGAGCGGATCGTCGTGGCGCCGGTCGACATCTCGGCGCTGCGGCACGAACGGGCGTCGCGGACCGGGCACCACATGCTGGCCCACCTGCGCAGCGAGGCCTACCCGGTCTACCGGCAGCACGGGTACATTCCCCGGGTGGACCCGCGAGCCCCGCTCACCTTTGAGGAGAACATGACCCGGATCGGCGAGGCGAAGCGCCGCTTCGAGCAACGCAGCGGTGGTGATGATGCGTAGGGGCAGCCTGGCTGCGCTGGTGTTCGTCGCGGCCTGCGGGGGCTCTGCTCCCCAGCAGGCAGCGCCCGAGGCGGGTGGGGCACCCCCCGCGCCGGCCGTGGACTGGTTCACCGAGAGCGCCGAAGCGGTGGGGATCGATTTCACCCACGTGAACGGCGCCAGCGGGAAGTTCTACTACCCGGAGATCCTGCCGCCCGGCGTCGCGCTGTTCGACATGGACAACGACGGCGACCTCGATGCCTATCTCGTGCAGGGACGCCCGCTCGATGCGGCGCGGCCCGAACCGGCGCTTCGCGGACGTCTCTACCGGAACGATCTCGACCCGGCGCAGGGGCCACGGTCGCTGCGCTTCACGGACGTGACCGCCGCCAGCGGCATCGAGGCCACCGCGTACGGATTCGGCGTGGCCACGGGCGACATCGACAACGACGGCGACACGGACCTGTACCTCACGAACTTCGGCGGCAACACGCTGTATCGCAACAACGGCAACGGCACGTTCACCGACGTCACGCGGGCCAGCGGCACGGCCAACCAGCCCGGCTTCGCCGTGTCGGCCGCGTTCCTCGACTACGACCGCGACGGCGCGCTCGACCTCTACGTCGGGAACAACGTGAACTACCGAGGCCTGGACAAGGAGACAGTCTGCCCGAACCCGGCCGGCGCGCGCGACTACTGTCCGCCGCAGATCTACGGGGGCTTCCCGGATCGGCTGTTCCACAACGATGGCAGCGGTCGCTTCACGGACGTGTCTGCGAAGGCGCTCCCAGGCCTCCGCCCGCGCCCGGCGCTGGGCGTGTCGACGGCCGACTTCGATGGCGATGGCTGGATCGACATCTACGTGGCCAACGACGGCGAGGACAACCTGCTCTGGCTGAACCAGAAGAACGGCACCTTCCGCGAGATGGCGCTGGCCAATGGCGCGGCGGTGACCGCCGAGGGGAAGGCCGAGGCCAGCATGGGCGTCGATGCCGGCGACGTCGACAACGACGGCGACGAGGACCTGCTGATGACCGAGCTCACCAGCCAGGGCTTCAACCTGTACGTGAACGACGGCTCTGCCCGCTTCCGGGACCAGGGCGCGGTATCCGGGCTCGGGCCGGCCAGCACGCCGTACACCGGCTGGGGCACCACCTGGTTCGACTACGACAACGACGGCTGGCTCGACGCCCTGACGGCCAACGGCACGATCATCATGCTCGAGGGGCACGAACGGGTCACCTTCCCCTACGACCAGCATCGCCTGCTGTTCCGCAACCTGGGTGATGGGCGCCTCGAGAATGTCACCGCGAAGGCCGGCGCCTCGTTCACCCTCTCGGAGTCGGGCCGTGGGGCGGCCTTCGGGGATGTGGACAACGATGGCGACGTGGATGTCCTGATCGGCAACGATGCGGGGCGTGCCCGCCTGCTCCTCAACAACGTGGGCAACCGCCAGCACTGGGTCGGGCTGAAGGTGGTGGGCGCCGGCGGACGCGACATGCTCGGGGCTCGCGTCGGCGTCGTCACCGCCGACGGTCGCACGCTCTGGCGGCGCGTTCGCTCGGACGGCAGCTACGCCTCGGCCAACGATCCCCGCGTGCTCGTCGGGCTCGGCACGGCTGCGGCCATCACCGAGGTGCGGGTCCGCTGGCCGGATGGAACGGAGCAGACCTTCCGCGACGTGCCGGTCGATCGCTGGGCGACGCTCCGGAAGGGCGAGGCGGCACGGTGATGCGCGCGCTCCGGTTCACGTTCGCTGCAGCGCTGGCTCTCTCTTTCTACGGCTGTTCCGCACCGGGTGGCAGTGCCACGGCGCCGGTGGGCCAGCCGGCAGCCGCTGCGCCGGCACTGCCCGACATCTCGAAGCTCGTACCCTCCGTGCAGCGCCAGGTCACCGAGCAGCACGAGTGGCTCGTGAAAACCCTGGCCCGGCCCGACGCCACGCTCATCGACAAGGCCAACGCGCACGGCGAGCTGGCAAAGCTCCTCATGGCCGCACAGCTTCCCGACGCGGCCACCGCCGCCTTCCTCGAAGCCCAGGCGCTGCATCCTTCCGACTACCGCTGGCCCTATTACCTTGCGCACCTGGCCCGCTCGGCCGGCGACCTGCCGAAGGCTGCGGGGCTCTTCGAGCGCGTGCTCCAGCTTCGCCCGGACGATGTGGATTCGCTCGTGTGGCTGGGCGACGTGAGCCTCGCCTCCGGCAAGACCGATGTGGCGGAGGCCTCGTTCGCGCGCGCGCTGCAACTCGAACCCGGCTCGGTGTCGGCCCGCTATGGCGCAGGGCGGGCGGCGCTGGCGAAGGGCGAGCACCAGCGCGCGGTGCAGTTCCTGGAAGAGGTGCTGCGCCTCAACCCGAAGGCCACCGCGGCGCACTACCCACTGTCGCAAGCCTATGCCGCCCTTGGCGACTCCGCGAAGTCGGCCGAGCACCTGCGGCTGCGCCGCGACGGGCGCATTGCCCCGCGCGACACGCTGATGGTGGAGCTCGATCAGCTCCTGCAGTCGCCGCAGACCTACGAGAGCCAGGGGATCCGGAAGCTGGACGAGGAGGACTGGGAAGGGGCCGCGGAACAGTTCCGGAAGGGGCTCGCGCTGGCGCCCGACAGCGCCTCGCTGCACCACAGGCTGGCAACCGCGCTGAACATGCTGGGTGACGAGAAAGGGTCGGTCGCCGAGTTCGAAACGGCCGTCCGGCTTGCGCCGGACTACTTCCCGTCTCACTTCAGCCTTGGTGTGCTGGCGCAGTCGCGTGGGCAGCATGGCGTGGCCGTCGAACGCTTCACGGCGGCGCTGAAGGCCAGGCCCACCTACACGGAAGCGCGCCTCCGCCTGGCGTCCAGCCTGCGGCGCCAGGGGCGGCTGAAGGAGTCGCTCGCCGAGTACGAACAGGCGCTCGGCTCGGCCCCTGACAACCCTGAGGCTCGCATGGGCCAGGTGATGGTCCTTTCGAGGCTCGGGCGCGACCGCGACGCCCGTCGCGCGCTCGAGGACGCGCTGGCAGCCGGCCCTGGCGACCTCGTGCTGACCCACGCCCTTGCCCGCCTGCTGGCTACTTCGCCCGACGCCGGTGTCCGTGATGGCCGCCGCGCCATGGAACTGGTGCAGCAGATGCTCGAACGGGGACGGACGCTCGAACTGGGGGAGACCTACGCGATGACGCTGGCCGAACTCGGCCAGTACCGTGAGGCACAGGGGCTGCAGCGCGACCTGATTGCCGCAGCCGATCGCGCGAAGCTCCCCGTGCTGAAGACGCGGCTGACGAAGCGGCTGGCGCTGTACGACAGGGCCGACCCATGTCGGACGCCCTGGACCGACGAGGAGATGCCCTAGGTGACGACACACCCCAACCCGCGCCGGACGCCTCGACTCGTCGCGCTCCTGCTTGCCGCGTTCACGTGGCTGACGTGCACATGGCCGGCGTCGGGGCAGTCTGCACTCACGATTCAGCAGGCGGAGCCGGATGTGACGGCAGGCACCATCACGGTGGCCGGTGCCGGCTTCGGCGCGCGTCCGTTCGTCACGCTCGACCTCGTGCCGCTGAACGTCCAGCTGGCGATGGACCAGCGGATCATCGCGGTGGCGCCGCTCGGCATGATGCCGCCTGGCGCGTATCTCCTGACCGTGACGCGCGGGCCGCAGCCGGGAGACACCGCGTCCATCGAGGTGAGCCTCGGGCCGGCGCCATCCTCGGCGGCCACTGGCACGGCTGCTGCCCCGGCAGGCACGACGCCGGCCCCGGCCGTGCCAGCCATGCCGGCCGCCACTGACGCCGCGGCTCGCGTGGGCGACCGGACCATCACGCTGGCCGACGTCGACCGCGAGTGGCAGCGCACGGACCCCGCCGGTCATCTCTCCGTGAGCCGTCAGCTCTACGAGGCTCGGCGCAAGGCGCTCACCGAGATGGTGAACGCTGAGCTGCTCTCGCGCGAGGCTGCCGCACGCGGGCTGTCGGTGGACGCCCTCCTGAAGGAGGAACTGCCGAAGCGCACCATCGCGCTTCCGGACAACGCCGTCACATCGCTCTACCAGAGCATGGGCGACCGCACCCGCGGTGCGGGCATCGACCAGCTCAGGCCCGCGCTCCGCGAGTGGCTGGCGAGGAAAGTGGAGCCCGACCTCGCGAAGATGGCCTACCTCGAGGAGCTCACGAAGGTGGCCACGCGTGTCGAGACGCGGCTCGACGCCCCGCGCGTGACGGTGGAGCACCACGCCGACGACCCGGCGCTCGGCGCGGAAGGGGCCGCGGTCGAGATGGTGCTGTTCGGCGACTTCCAGAGTCCGGCGTACGCGCGCTACGTTGCGACGTTGCCCCGCGTCCGGGACATGTTCGGCGCGCGCCTCCGGGTCGTCTACAAGCACTTCCCCGCGAACGACCCCGCGTCGATCGCCGCCGCCGAGGCAGCCGCCTGCGCGAACCTGCAGGGGCGGTTCTGGCCGTTCCACGACACGCTGCTCGGCGCGGCCGGCGCGCTCGATACGGCACGGTTCAAGAAGGTGGGGTCCGACATCGGTGTCGACCGCACGAAATTCGACGCCTGCGTGGACCGGGAAGAGACGCGCGAGCGTATCGGTCAGGCGCTGGAGGAAACGGGTCGTTACGACCTGCCAGGCACGCCGAGCATCCTGGTCAACGGACGGCTCGCGCCTGAGCCGCCGGCGTTCCTGCCTCCGTTCGAGTTCTTCAAGCGGCTGGTGGAAGAGGAACTGGCGCTGCAGGCGCGGGCGGGCCGGCAATGAGCACCGCCACCGGGCAGGTTCAGGGCTCGACCACCTGCACGGTCTGGTTCGCCGCCACGTCGGTCAGCGTCTTCGTCCGCCCGGACGGCCACGTCACCTCCACGCGTGTGGCCCGCGTGTCGGCACCCAACCCAAAGGTCAGCGTCAGCTCGCTCTGGGACGCGTAGCTCGATCCGCTGCGCACCACCTGCGCCTGCGTGCCGGACGCATTGGTCACCTTCACCACCGCGCCGATGCCGCTCCGGTTCGATGCGGTGCCGTTCACCTGCACCCGCAGCCACCGGTTCACGTTCGCACCATCGTTCCTCAACAGCACCGCCGGACCATCGAGCGTCGTCATCGCAATGTCCAGATCGCCATCGCCGTCGAAGTCCAGGTAGGCCGCGCCCCGTCCCATCACCGGCTTGTTGAAGGCTGCTCCGAGCGTCGGGGTGATGTTCTCGAACGTGGCGTTCCCGCGGTTGCGGAGCAGCAGCGGCACCTGGCTGACGCGCGCGCGGGCATCGCGCCCCTGCGACTCATCGGTGCCGCCGTTCGCCGCGAAGATATCGAGCCAGCCGTCCAGGTCGGCATCCAGGAAGAAGGTGGCCCAGGTCACCGCGAGCAGGCTCGCGCGACCCACTTCCGAACGCGGCGCCACGTCGCGGAACAACGTGCCGTTCTCGTTGCGGTAGAGCCCCAGCATCTCGTTCACGAAGTTGCCGACGACGATGGAGGGGCGGCCGGAGCGGTCGAAGTCTGCGGCATCGGTCCCCATGTTCGCGCGTGCCACGCCGTTCTCGCTCAGCGCCACGCCGGCGCGGATCGCGGTGTCGACGAAGCGCCCCTTGCCGTCGTTACGATAGAGCCGGGCTGGCACGCGGTCGCTGCCGACGAAGAGATCCGGCCATCCGTCGCTGTCGTAATCCAGCACGGCGACACCCATCACCTTGTCGCTGGGGTCGCTCATGCCGGCCTTGACGGTGGCGTCCTCGAACCGGCCGCCGCCGAGGTTGCGGTAGAGCCTGGGTGCGACCGGTCTGTACGCGTCGGGACCGCAGTAGCCGCGCACGCCGCCCTGCGTGCAACGGACCTGCGTTTCCGCCTGGGGCGACCACTGCACGTAGTTGCCGATGAACAGGTCGAGCCTGCCGTCCCTGTCGTAGTCGAGCCAGGCCGCGCTCACCGCGAAGGTGCTGTTGCGGATGCCGGCGGCAGCCGTCACGTCGGTGAAGCGATTGCTGCCCGCGTTCCTGAGCAGCCGTCCTCCATCCACGCTCGTCACGAACACATCGTCTCGACCATCGTTGTCGAAGTCGCCGACGGTGGCGCCGAGGCCGTACAGGTCGAGGGTATCGAAGCCGCTGCCGCGGGTGATGTCGGTGAAGGTGCCGTTGCGGTTGTTGCGGTACAGGGCATGCGGTGTGCGGGGTGCGCCGGGCTTCCAGTTGCGGCCGTTCACGAAGAGCAGGTCGGGCCAGCGGTCGCCGTCCGCGTCGAGCACGGCCACGCCGCCACCGAAGAGTTCGGGATACCAGTACGCGCCATCGGCGCCATTCTCGTGCACGAACCTGATGCCGGCACTGGCGGTGACGTCGCTGAAGGTGAAGGGCGCGCCCGCGGCGTCGACTGCGCGTCTCAGGAAGGGTGAGACGACGAGCGCCGTCAGGCAGGCCGCAAGCAGGACGATGCGCCGGGTGGATGGTGGCGGCATGAGACGGCTCCCATGATACCCGCCCGCATTTGGTACCATCAGCGCGGATGAGCCTGAAGCAGTTCCGCACCCTCGCCAGGAACTGGGAGGTGTTCGGCCGGCGCGACCCCCTGTTTGGCGTGCTGTCCGACCCGACCAAGTTCGACGGCCTCTGGCGGGTCGACGAGTTCTACGCATCGGGACGCGAGCACGTGGAGCACCTCTTCGATGTGCTGGCCGCCCACGGCGTGCACCCCTCGACCGGGCGAGCCCTCGATTTCGGCTGCGGTCCCGGCCGGCTGACGCAGCCGCTGGCGGCCCGGTTCTCCCACACGGTTGGGGTGGACGTGGCGAAGTCGATGGTCGGGCTGGCCCGCAAGCACAACGTCCACGGTGGGCGCTGTGAATACGTGGTGAACCCGAATCCCGACCTCAGGCAGTTCGCGAGCGGCACCTTCGACTTCGTGCACAGTTGCCTGGTGCTGCAGCACATCCCGCCGGACGTGTCGCCCCGCTACATCGCCGAGTTCCTGCGTATTGCGAAGCCTGGCGGCCTGGCGGTCTTCCAGCTTCCAGCCGGCGTGTTCACCGAGGCCGAGATCGACGCACGCCTGCGGTTGCCGGAGGACGGCTTCAGCGCACGCATCGACGTGGTGTCGGCGCCGCTCGACATCCACGCTGGCGAGCGTGCGTCGATCGGCCTGCGGATCACCAACACCAGCGCCGCCACGTGGGGTATCCACATTCCTGGCGGACGGCACATCAGCATCGCCAATCACTGGCTCGACGCGCAGGGCACGGTCGTCATCCCGGACGATGGGCGTGCACGGTTGCCGCACGACCTCGCGCCGGGGCAGGGCGGTGATGCGCGGCTCGAGGTGACGGCACCGGAGCAGCCGGGCGAGTATCTCCTCGAGATCGATCTCGTGCAGGAGAAGATCTGCTGGTTCGCACAGCGCGGATCGCCGACCGCCCGTGTACCGCTACGTGTGCTGGCGCGGCGGGCCCCAAAGCCCGTGGCGCCGCCGCCCAGGCCCGAGGGGTGGCTGGCCCGCCTTCGGCGCGCACTGCAGGGGCCTGCTCCCTTCTTCGAGATGCACACCGTGCCCAGGGAGGTCGTCGAGCAGACCGTGGCCTCGGCCGGTGGCCGCGTGCTGCACGCGGTGGAAGACGGTGCGGCCGGGGCGTCGTGGCTGAGTTATACCTACATCTGCAGGAAGGACTGACGCGGTGATGCGGGGGGGACCCGGGCGTCCCCATGGAGGAGCGATGACGGTGAAGGCAGCTGGTGGACGCATGCGAGCCGGTGTACTTGCGATGCTGGTCGTGGGTGGCGGCACCCTGGCGTGGGTGGGTCCGGAACAGTCCGCGTCGGCACAGGGCGCAGCGGTGCGTCACCGGATGACGAAGATCACCGAGACGATCTACCGCGCCGATGCGCCAGGCACGCCGGGCATGAACTCGACGAGCTGGGTGTTCATCAACGACGCCGACGTGCTGGTGACCGACTCCGAAGGGTCGCCCGCCTCGGCGCGGTCGCTGCTCGAGGGCGTGAAGTCGATCACCGACAAGCCGGTGAAGTATCTCGTCGACACCCACTTCCACCTCGATCACGCCTACGGCAACGCCGGGTTGCCGCCCACGGTGCAGGTGATCGGGAGCGACTTCACCCGCAGGATGCTGCTCGGTCCCGAGGCGCGGCAGGGCACGACCATCCGCAACTTCGTCGACCCGATGCCCGGCCGCATCGAGGCGCTGAAGAAGCAGGTGGCCGCCGAGGCCGATGCCCAGAAGAAGGCGACGCTGCAGCAGCAGCTGGCGTCGGCCGAAGCCACGCTCGCGGTCTATTCGGGCAACTTCCCGCTGCAGGCCCCCAGCATCACCGTGAGCCGGTCGTTCTCGGTCTGGTCGGGGAACAAGGAGTTCCGCATCATGTTCATCGGCCGGGCGCACACGGCGGGCGACCTCACCGTCTACGTGCCCTCCGAGCGGGCCGCGGCGGTGGGCGACATCCTGTTCAAGTCCATGGTCGGCTGGCAGGGTGACGCGTTCCCCAACGAGCATCCCGAGACCCTCGATGCCCTGAAGGCGCTGGATGTCGACCTGGTGCTGCCGGGCCACGGCGACCACATCCAGGGTCGTGCCGCCATCGACACGGCCATCGCGAACATGCAGGGCTACCTCCGCGAGGAGTGGCGCCAGGTGGCGGCGGCCAAGCAGCAGGGCGCAACCCCGGAAGATGCGCTGAAGAAGGTGGACCTGACCGCCTTCGCCGGCGCGTACGGGCAGGGGACCCTCCCGAGCCTGCCAGCCGTGCGGCGCATCTACGACGTGATCGACGGAAAGGCGATTCGGGACTAGCCGCGGCACGGGGGACGCCCACGTCCCCCGCCGGATCACCCGTGCCTGCGGATCTCTTCGCCTTCGGTCCTTTCGAACTGGACCCGTCGGCTCGCCGCCTGCTGAAGGACGGCGAGCCGCTGGTCCTCCCCCCGCGCCAGTTCGATCTCCTCGTCCTGCTCGTCTCACATGCCGGCCAGGTGCTCCCGAAGGACGTCCTCGTGTCGGCCGCGTGGGCCGGCGTCGCTGTCACGGACAACAGTCTCGAGCAGGCCATCTCGGGCCTGCGCCGTGCGCTGGTCATGCCCGATGGCGCGTCGCCCATCGAGACACAGGCCCGTCGTGGGTACCGGTTCGTGCCGGAGGTCCGGCGTCTGGAGCGACGGCTCGCGGACAGCTCGCTCGAGGCGCTGCTTGCGCCGCACCGCGCCTGGGTCGAGGGGCGTGCCGCGCTCGAGACGCTCGAGCGTGCGCACATCGCCCACGCGCGTGCGGTGTTCGAAGCGCTGCTCGCGCAGGTGTCGGACCAGGCGCCGGCCCATGTCGGACTCGCCAACGCCTGCATCATGCAGTTCGAGATGACCCGCTCCGATCCCGAGCCTGATCGCGCGGCGCTGGGCGCGGCAGTCACCCATGCGCGCGAAGCCTGCCGCCTGGACCCGCGCTACGGCGAGGCCTGGGCGACCCTCGGCTTCGTGCTCGATCGCACGGGTCACCGCGACGATGCGCTGGCGGCGTCGCGAATGGCGGTGTCGCTGGAACCGGACAACTGGCGCCATCAGGTGCGGCTTGCCTACGTCGGCTGGGGAGAGGAGCGCCTGCGCGGTGCCCGACGCGCGCTCGCTCTCCTGCCGGCTTTCCCGATGGCGCACTGGCTGGCGGCGACGGTGCTGGTGGCCCGTCAGGCGTTCGACGAAGCCGAACGGGAACTGCGTATTGGCCTGCAAGCCGCGCAGGCTGTCGACCCGCCCCGCTTCAGCAGCGTGGCCCTGCACTGGCTGCTGGGGCTCCTGCTGCTGCGTCGCGGCGACGAAGAGGCCGCGTTCACCGAGTTCGATCGGGAACTGGCGCAGGAACCGCGGGGCCAGCTCTACGCGAAGGAATGCTGTTCGAATGTCTGGTATGCGAAGGGCGTGGTCCTGCGGCGCCGCGGCGACCGGGTGAGCGCTGCGGCGGCTTTCACGGAGGCGCTGGCGCGCGTGCCGCACCATCCTGTGGTGCGGCTGCTGACGGCGTGGGACGCCGGATACCATCCCGACCTGTCGGCCCTGCCTTCAGCGGCGACAGACTCGGCGGAGCGGTTGCTTGCCGAAGCCGGGGCCCTGGTACTGGCTGGCGACGTACCGCGCGCAGCAGAGCACCTGGATGCGCGCCTGACGGCGGCACCACCGGGCAGCACCCTGTGGGTCCTGCCGGTCGATCCGCTGCTGACGGCGTCGGACGACCCGCGCTGGGCGGCGCCGCTGGCACGCCTGCGAAACCGCGCGGCCTGACCTTTTCAGCGTTTTTCAGGCAGCCACGAAGGACTCGGAGCGGCTCACGAACCTACCGTGAGTGCAGGAGGTATCGATATGAAGCCCCTGCTTCTCACGTGCATGCTCGCCACTCTCGCATCCGCCGTTCACGCACAGGCCCTCGCGGCCCCGGCAAGCCAGCAGATTCCGCCGGAGGCGAAGACCGTCAGCCTGGCCGGACCCCGCTATGGCTTCACCTTCCTCAGCGACGGCATCGTCGAGCGCCTGCGCAAGGATGACATCGACGTGAAGAACGCCATCTCGCAGTTCGGGTGGCAGTTCGAGAAGCAGTTCTACAGCCGCGAAGGCGGGCCGACGGTGCTGAACGAGTGGGTGCTGCTGGCCGGCGGACTCGACCAGGGCGTGGTGCTCCCGAGCTTCAACTGGATGGTCGGCCTGCGGACCCGCGACGGCGCGGAGTTCGGGATCGGTCCGAACATCACTCCCGCGGGTGTGGCGCTCGCGATGGCGGCCGGTGTCACCTTCCGCGCCGGGGTGCTGAACATCCCGATGAACTTCGCCGTGGTGCCCTCGAAGAACGGCCTGCGCGTCAGCATGCTCAGTGGGTTCACGCTGCGGAAGTAGGACACAAACCGGGCGGGCCGGGCAGGCGGGACAGGCGGGACTGTGGCGGGGCGCGCGGCTTCGGACGCGCCGGAGGCATGATGCCCCGCCGGCAGGGAGGCCCGCCGCGTCCGCCTGACCAGCCTCCGCCAACGCTACGGCGGTCCGCCGCACGAGCGATGAGGGCGGAAGGCGGACACTACGAACGGCGCCTCACCGGAGCGCGGCCGCGGACGGCGCCTACTCGTAGTACTTGCGGTACATCCCGCGGCGGAACAGGAACCCGCCGAGTGGACCGAGCCACTGGAGCACCCAGTGCATGCGCTTCAGGTCGATCATCTCGATCAGGTTGCCGTCCATGTCCTTCGCGAAGAAGAACCAGTGCCCCCGCGGCGACTGCTCGGGCTTCGACACGCACTCCACGCCCTTGCTCACGAGGTAGTCGTACCACTTCTGCGTGTTGCGCACGTTGAAGGAGTAGTGCGTGATGCCGGTGCGATTCCACGGGATCGATACCTCGGGTGGCAGCTTCGGCTCGAACGAGAAGATCTCGAGGATGCCGCCTCCGGGCACGCGGACCCAGCCGATCTTGCAGGCCGGTGCCGGGCCGTCGACGCCGAAGAACGCCCGCACCCGGTCTGGCGGTGCGTCGGACACCCCGACGAGCGGACAGCCGAACACGTCGGCGTAGAACTTCACCGCCTTGTTGAAGTCGGAAACGGTGATCCCGATGTGGCTCAATGAGCGTGCTTTCACTGCTACCTCAATAGCTGCGGTCGATAGTGGATGCCGCCTGTCGTGTTCGTGCGCTTCACCCGAAGTACGTGGCGCGCATGTGGTCGGCCACCCGCAGTGCCTGGGCCACGATGGTCAGCCCGGGGTTCACGGCGGCAGACGAGGGAAAGAATGATGCATCGACCACGAAGAGGTTGTCGATGTCGTGCGTGCGGCAGAACGTGTCGAGCACCGACGTGCGTGGGTCCCGACCGAAGACGAGCGTCCCGCACTGGTGTGTCGTGTTCCGCGTCCGGTGCGAGTAGGCCATCACCTTCCAGAACCCCAGGTCGCGCAGCACGCGCGTGAAGCGCCGCACCAGCTCGTGGTGCGCCCGCTCGTTGTTCGGGGTGTAGGTGAGCCTGATGCGCCCGTCGCGCTCCACCGTGACCCGGTTCTCCGGGTTCGGCAGGTCTTCCGACATCACCAGCCAGTCGACGCCCCGCGCCACCCAGGCGTCGTACGCCCACAAGGGAATCCACGGCACCACGATCTGCGCCATCACCCCGTGCGTGCGGCCCTGCGACTGGATCTGTCCCAGGGGAAATCCGGTCTCCGGACTCGACAGGTAGAAGTCGTTGATGGCGACGGTCTTCTGGAACACGTCCGGGTTGAACCGCAGCGGATGGAACCCCTGCATCATGGTGGCAAGGTGCGCCATGTACCGACGGCCTACCAGCCCGGAGGAGTTCGCGAGCCCCTCGGGATGACGGTCGGTGGCCGACCGCAGCATCAGCGCGGCCGAGTGCACCGCGCCGCAGGCCGAGACGATGACCGGCGCGCGCAGCGTCAGCACCTCGCCGTCGTGCTCCACTTCTACCGCGTCCACCTT
>WBZO01005343.1_pt1 | contig 13145 bp, 7 predicted proteins | sample 5204261 | NCBI WGS metagenome assembly WBZO01 (sample SAMN12412400, study PRJNA552823) | activated sludge metagenome | isolation source: activated sludge from anammox sidestream of wastewater treatment plant... | place: USA: North Carolina | collected 2017-09
GCCGGTCGGCCGCCGACCGCGCAGCATGATCTGGACCGGCGAGCGCCTCTGGGTAGCCAGCGAAGACAGCACCGTGATGCGCATCAACCCTGAGACAGGCCGCGTGGAGCAAACTGTCGCCCTGGATGCGCCGCCCACCACGCTGACCTGGGATGGGAGCAACCTGTGGGTCGCCTATCAGGACCGGCATCAGGTCCAGCGCATCGATCCGCAAACAGGGTCAGTCCAGCCGCCGCTCACTGTCGGCAACAATCCTTCCGCGCTGGTCTGGGCCGGGGACGGGCTGTGGGTCGCCAGCCGGCGCGATAACACCATTCAACGCCTGACCTCAACCGACGGCAATACGTGGACGGCGGGCGAGCCGATCGCCGTCGGGGTTGACCCGCGCGCGCTGCTGGCCGATGACCAGGGGCGGCTGTGGGTGGCCAACCGGGGCGATAACACCGTACAGGGTTTTGATAGCGCCAGCGGAGAGCTGCTGATAACCCTGTCCACCGGCCGCGGGCCGATGGCGCTGGCCTGGGACGGCCAGGCGCTCTGGGTCGCCAACCGGACGGAAAATACCGTCCAGCAGCTTGACCCGACCAGCGGCCGCGTCCTGACGACCGTGCCGGTGGATAAGGTTCCCGTCGCTCTGTTGTGGGACGGAGCCAGCCTGTGGATCGCCAACGACGGGCAGGACACTCTGATGCAGGTTGATCCGGGCAGCGGCAGAGTGCTCGTCCAGTTGGCGACCGGGCGCGATCCGCTGGCTATGGCCTGGGACGGCAGGCGGCTGTGGGCCATCAACAGTCGCGAAGATGCCATCAAGCGCATTGATGTCGATCAGGCCGCCATCCTGAGGACAATCTCCCTGCCGGACACGCCGCTGACTATGGTAGCGGTAGGCAGCAGCGGGCGGCTTTCTGTCGCCAGCGCCAGCGCCAACATCGTGCGCCACATCAATACCGCCGACCCCGAGCGCATGTCCTACACCGAATTGAATGACCGGCCAACCGACCTGGCCTGGACCAGCGGCAGCACAATCTGGATAGGCCGGCAGAACAACGCCCTGACCCCGACCAATGCTGTTGCGGGGGGCGTTCTGGGCAGCTCAATCTCGCTCAGCCACACGCCGGCCGCGCTGGCCTATGACGGCAGCCATATGTGGGTCAGCAGTGAAGCTGAAAATCTGGTGTTCGAGGTTGATCTGCAGACGGGCGCCCAGATTGGACGGCCCATTGTCGTGGGAAACGCGCCGGTGGACGTGCTGTGGGACGGCGAAAGGCTGTGGGTCGCCAACAGCGGCGACGACAGCGTGATGCGCGTCAACACCAATATCGGCCTGGTCTGGTCGCCGGTTCAGGTTGGCCACAACCCTCGCGCGCTGGCCTGGGATGGCGCTACGCTGTGGGTCGCCAACCGCGACAGCAACAACATTATGCAGATCAGCCCCGGGGGCACGGTGCTGGCCACCGTGACAGGCGTGGGCGAGCAGCCCTCAGCGCTGGCCTGGGACGGGCACAGTCTGTGGGTCGCCAGCACCGGCAGCAACACCGTGCAGCAGATCGATCCGGTGACGGCCACTGTGCAGGCCACCGTGCCCGTCAATGAGCGCCCGATCGCCCTGAGCTGGGACGGCTCCAGTCTGTGGGTTGCCACTGAGCTGAACAGCCTGCAGGAGATCAATGCCCGCAGCCTGAATCTGCTGATGGACGCACGCCGGGCGATCAGATAGGGAGCAGCGCGCCTGATCCAGCCTGAAAGCAGCGGCCCGACCGGTGCCTGGTCGGGCCGTCTTGTGACTCCGGGAGGACTCGAACCTCCAACCAATTGATTAAGAGTCAACTGCTCTGCCATTGAGCTACGGAGCCTCAACTACGACGGAATTATACGCGGCAGGGGATGAATGTCAAGTCAAAATCCGGCCTTAACACCCCTCGCCAGAGGCTACCGCAGGTTCACATCCAGCCAGACGACGAGGTCATTCAGAAGCGCCGGATCGGCGGTCAGCAGATCGGTACCGTGTGCCGCGGTATCCAGCAGGCGCATCTCATGCGGGCCAGTCGCCAGGCGGTCCAGCGCCTGCGCGGATGTGGCGCTGGTGACATCGCCCACCCCGGCCACCAGCAGCAGCGGGCGATCGCCCAGTTGGGCTACAGCCCCCTCAGTAGTTACACCGCGGTAGTCCAGCCCCGGGCTGAGCGCGGCTACAACCTGACAGAACAGGTCCACCGCGCAGTCGTTTAGCGCCAGGTTTGCGCCGATGCTGGCCCCGACGAGGCCCAGCCGCTGCGGATCCACCCCGTCAATACCTCGCAGCGCGTCCATCATATCGGCCACATCCTGCCGGGCCAGCGCCCAATCCGGGGCGCCACCTGTCTCGCCAGACCCACGCAGATCGAACACGAGGACCGTGTACCCGGCCATCTGCAAAGGCGTCACCAGCGGCAGCCAGTCCTCCTTGCGCCCGCCCAGCATATGCAGCAGCAGGACAGCCGGCGTCGGCTCCGGCGTTCCCCGGAACAGCCACCCGCTCAGCCGCAGACCGTCGCTCCTGGCGACCGTCTGGAAAGGCTCGCTCGGCGGCAGCGGCACCGTGCTGTCGATATTGGCCCCGCTGGGCACGGCGGCGGCCGTCGGATCGTTGCGGCCCACGGCGGCCTCGATATCTCCCTGTTCGGGCAGCCTGATGACAACGGTCGGGCTGGCGGCAATTTCCGGCAGGCTGGTGTGCGTCGGCGCGGGCGCCGGCGTCTCCGGCACGCAGGCCGCCAGCAGCAGCGCCGCCGCCACGATGGCTGATCGGCGGCTCATCGCTCTGCCTCCGGTCCGGGTGAAGCGTCACCCCGCCGGGCGGCCACAATCATGCGCGGGCATCCGTCCTCAAACGGGCCGCCCTCGTAGTCGCCATAAAAGGCCACCTTCTCCAGCCCGGTCAGGCGCAGCAGAAGCTCCATTTCTGCCGGAAAATAGTAGTGTAGCGTCAGGGGAGCCACCGTGCGCCGCACCGCGCCATCCTGTCCCAGCTCGTCGTAAATCCAGGTGATGAACATCCTCTGGCTGGACCGGTCCAGATCGCTGACAGACTGCTGCATCACCATGCAGCCACTCTCCGGCTCGATGAACGTGCGCTCCAGCACGATGGAGCCATCATCCGGCGTGGAAAAGATGAAGCCCGTATCCGGTAGATCGATGATCAGCAGGCCATCCGGGCGCAGCCATTCTCTGAAGCGTCGCAGGGCCGCAAGCTGTTCTTCCTGAGTGCGCACATGCATGAACACATTATACGACACCAGAATCAGGGCGAACTGCTCGGCGAGATCGGCGCCGGTGATATCGGCCTGAAAAAAAGTCACCTGTGAGCGGAGGTCGGGCAGGACTTCCAGCTTGCGCCGGGCGCGGGCCAGCATCGGCGCGGTCGGCTCAAAACCGACCACCCGGTACCCTTCCTGCGCCAGATGCAGCACCACGCGGCCTGTCCCGCTGCCGACATCGAGGATCGGCCCGCCCGTCTCCGCCGCGACTTCGCTGTAAAACGGCAGGTCGTCTTCCTTATCGGCATTCTCAGCGTCATAGTAGCGGGCTACAATCTCGTAGAAATCGACCGATTCCTGTGACACGTGGTATCCTCCTGCGCCATCCCGCAACCTTCCACCCGAGAGCGCCAGCCCTGATTCTGTCATCCCCGCCGGCTTCCGGGGCGCCCCTTCAAACGTGCCCGGCGGAATGCCCGGCCGTCGTCGCCCGCCCGCCAGCATAACACGGATCAATCCGGGGCCACAATCTGCTGTCACCCGGACCCAATGCGGAGCCGTCAGCCAGGCCCGGAGCGCCGTAAGGAGAGCGTCAGGATCAAGCCGGTTGCATTCGCCCCTGTGGATGCTACACTACGGGCAGGCGTCACAGAGCATCTGATTGTGTATCGGGGCGCACGCTGCAATCCGCCGTGCGCCGTTTTTGACTGTATTTCTACCGATCGATTATCTGTCCACTGATTAGCAGCACATTTCATGGAGCACTGGAAATGACCCCCATGACCCTGTTCAGACTTCGGACCGTCCTCTTCATCTTCGTCGTGGCAGCGGTCGCCGTCGGCGGGATGCTCGCCCCCGCGCCGCGCGCCCTGGCTCAGGGACCGATCGCCGATGCGCAGGTCGTCACCGACTACCTGAACCTGCGGGCGACTCCTGATATAAACGCCCCGATTGTGCAGCGCCTCCCTTACGGCACGTTGCTGACGGCCCAGGGGCGTAACGCGGACGGCGCCTGGCTCTATATCAGCACGCCAGCCGGCGTCATGGGCTGGGTCCGGACCAACTGGCTCGCTCTGCGCAGCGGCCTGGATGTCATGTCCCTGCCGGTCACTCAGGCGTCGGGAACAGCCTCCCCGGCGCCTGTCGTGCCGGCGCCCGCAGCGGCGCAGCCCCCTGCCCAACCCGCAGAGGCTCCAGCCCCGATCGCGGCGGGCAGCCTGACAGTCAGCGCCACCAGCCGGGTCAATATGCGGAGCGGCCCCGGTACGCAGTACGGGCGGCTGGGCGTATTGTCGATCGGCACTCAAATGACCCTGCAGGCGCGCGACGCAACCAGCCAGTGGCTGTACGGCAGCACCGGCAGCATGACCGGCTGGGTTTCTGGCCTTTACCTCAACGCCGATCCGAACGTGATCGGCGGCCTGCCGGTAGCTGACGCTTCCGCCCCGACCAGCGGCGGATCGGCGGGGGCGGCCCCGGCCCCGGCGGCCTCCTCTGCCGCCAGAGGGAGCTTCGGACTGGGCGGACAGGTCGCGGACTTCAGCCAGGACGGCTGGATGCGCAGCGCCGGCATGAGCTGGGTCAAGCGGCAGGTGGTCTACAACAACGGCGCCAACCCGGGCGACCAGGCCGGGCTGATCGCCGATGCGCATAACCGCGGCTTCCGTATCCTGCTCAGCGTTAAGGGGCATCCTGGCGAGCTGGCTGCCGACCCTAATTACCTCAACAATTTCGCCGGCTATCTGGGCGGGCTGGCCGCCGCCGGAGCCGACGCCATCGAAGTCTGGAATGAGATGAATATCGATCGCGAATGGCCGGCGGGCCGAATCGACCCGGGCTGGTACACCCAGATGCTGGCGGCCGCCTATAACGCGATCAAGGCCAATAACGGGAGCACAATCGTCATCAGCGGCGCGCCGTCCCCGACCGGGGCGGAAGGCGCTTTCGGCCTCTCCCGCGTGTGGAATGACGACCGTTATGTGCGCGGGATGGCCGCCGCCGGAGCCGCCAGCTACATGGATTGCGTTGGCGTGCACTACAATGAAGGCATTGTCTCGCCCTCTCAGCGAAGCGGTGACCCCCGCGATGGTTACTACACCCGCTATTTCTGGGGCATGGTGGACACCTACTGGAACGCCTTCGGCGGGCGCAGGCCGCTGTGCTTCACCGAGATTGGCTACCTCTCGCCAGAGGGCTACGGGGCGCTGCCCGGCGGCTTCGCCTGGGCGCAGAATGTGACCGTTGCCCAGCAGGCGCAGTGGCTGGGCGAAGCGGCGCGGCTGGCCCGCAACAGCGGCAAGGTGAGCCTGTTCATTGTCTGGAACGTGGACTTCACCGGTCGCTGGGGCGATGACCCGATGGGCGGCTACGCCATCGTGCGCCCCGGCGGCGATTGCCCGGCCTGTCGCGCGCTGGCCAGCAGCTAACTGGTCGCTCCGCGGCCCGGGACGCTTTTCTTCAGGAGAAGTCAGGAATTCTCCTGAAAACTGTGGTACACTTGCCGGCTTGTGACGGCGCTCCCGCGACACAAGTACAGTGGGAGCGCCGTCAGGGCAGTCATCAATTCAGACGTGACAGCCCCCGGAACTCGAACAATTACAGGCAGTGTAAGGAATGATGACGCATGACTTTTGTAATGAATGAAGACCACCAGCCAGAGGATGAGCATCTGGATCAGGAGGTGCAGGAAACGCCTGAGCAGGGACCTCCGCCTACCCCGCCGTCAACCCCGGCAGTCCGGGTTGAAGTACAGCCCGCCCAGCCAGCTTCACAGCAGGGAATGCGCCCGGTCCCGCCCCCTCAGGGGCGCAAGCAAGCCGCTAAAAAGCGCGGCGGATGCCTGGTTCCAGCGTTGATTATCGGGCTGATCGTGCTGGTGCTGGTCGGTATCGCTGTCCTGCTGCCCCCATTCTCGCTGCTGGATCGCCTGACCGGCTCGCAATATGTCGCCCTGAATGCCGAAACTCCCGGCGTCAGCCATCCGGACGGCCTGACGCTGACCATCGACGCCAGCGACCCCGGACAGGATTTTGCGGTATCACTGGATGCGATTGCCCGGGCGGACTTCGACAGCGGCCAGACTGAGGCTGAATGGGCCTCCGGCGCACGGGCGGCCCTGCCCCCCGCCCTGACTCTGATCAGCCCGCTTTATACGGTCGATTACACCGGCTCCGCCCCCGATACGGTGGCCCTGCGCATTGATGCTCCGGCGGGCGCCAGCCCGGACACAATCGATCTCTATGCCTATGTCCCGGGCAAACGGCAGTGGGAGTTCGTGCCGTCGCAGTTCGCCGAAGGCAATACGGCCATGGTGACCGATCTGGATTACGTGCCCACTACAATCGGCGTGTTCCAGAGCAGCGCGGCAAGCCCGGCGGTGATCATCCCGCTGGATGTGACCCAGCCCCTGACCCCCGAAGTAGCCCAGCTCGCCAACATGATTCTGCCGGCGGGCTTGCAGCCGACGGTGCAGGGCACGCTCCAGGGCAGCCTGGCGGCGAACTTCCAGGCCAACGCCGGGTACGGCGTCCTGCTGGATATCCGCAACTACGCCGATCCGAATGCGCTGGACACAGATACTATCGAGACAATCCTGGGCAGCGATGGACTGATTGCCGAGCATATCCGCCAGCTTGCGGCCTGCGTGGAAAGTTGCTATCAGGGCAGCGCAGTGGACGGCATCGCCATTGACTATCAGGGCATCGACCCGGCCTTCCGCGATCGGTTCTCCCTCTTCGTCCGCGAGCTGGCCCGCGCGCTGCACGCTAACGGCCGCAGCCTGCTGGTCGTCCTCCCGGCGGCGCAGGAGCAGGCCGTGGGCGAGCCGTGGGCGACCGGCGCTTACGACTGGCGGGCAATCGGCCGCTACGCCGATTATGTGCAGGTTGTCATGAGCGACAACCCGATGGACTACGTGCCCGGCGGCCTGGTGGAACGGCTGCTGCGCTGGGGCAAGGGCGAGATCAGCCGCTACCAGTTACAGATCAGCCTGTCTTCCGCCAGCCACCAGCAGACAGGCGGCGACACCCCCGCCTTCATCCCCATCAACTATCAGGAAGCCGTCGCCGGCCTGGGCGATGTCCAGGTGACGACTGAGAGCGAGGGGAGCTACTTCCTGCCGGGGACGACGATCGAGGCGGTGCTCAGCGGCACTCCGGCCAGCGCCGGCTTTGAGCAGGCCGCCCGGACGCCGTACATTGAATACGAAGAGGGCAGCCGTATCTGGCTGACCACGCCGGGCGCCCTTTTGTACCGGATGAGCAGCGGCAAGCCGTTCAATATCAGCAGCGTCGCCATCCGCGATCTCCTCAGTCCCGAAGCGATGCCTCACGCGCTGCAGGCAATCGCTGATTTCAGCATGAACGCCCCGGCTCCGCTGGAGAATGCGCTTGAGCTGGCGCTCAACTGGACGGTTCTGTCATCGTCCGGCGCGCTCATTCAGGAGAATACGACCGGCCTGAACGAGCCATTCCAGTGGGAAGCGGTGGAGCAGGACGGCAACTACGCTATCAACGTCAGCATCGCCGGCGGGGATGAACTGGAAAGCGTCCGGCGCGGTCAGCAGGTGGCCGTCGCCTACCCGACCCCCACGCCCGCGCCAACCGCCACCCCGACCCCCACCCCGACGCCCACGCCGGTCGTGGTGGTGCAGCAGGCGCCAGTTCAGCAGAACGCCCCGGCCGCAGCGCCAGCCCCGGTCACCGGGACGATCAGCGGCGGATTCGAGACTGGCGGGCATGTGGCTGACTTCAACAGCGCCGTGCCCTACATGCAGTCGGCCCGGATGCGCTGGGTCAAGGTGCAGGTGCGTTATAACTACGGAGCCGATCCGGGCGGAAACGGCGGCATAATCCAGGCCGCCCACGCCAACGGCTTCAAGATACTGTTCGGGTCGGTCGGCTACCCCAACGAGCTGGCCGGCATGGATGAGGGGACTTACTTCGCCGACTTCGCCCGCTTCAACGCCGGGCTGGCTTCCATGGGCGCGGACGCGATCGAAGTCTGGAACGAGATGAACATCGATCGCGAATGGCCGACAGGTCGGATCGATCCCAATATGTACGCCCGGATGCTTCAGGCGTCATACAACGCGATCAAGGGCGCCAATGGCAGCACGCTGGTCATCAGCGGCGCGCTGGCCCCGACCGGCGCGGAAGGCGCCTTCGGCACGGACCGGGTCTGGAACGATGATCGTTACTATGCGGGCATGGCTGCCGCCGGCGTCGCCAACTACGCCGACTGCATCGGCGCTCACTACAACGAAGGCATCGTCCCACCAGACCAGGTCGGCGGCGACCCGCGCGGTGGCTACCCGACTTACTTCCTGACGTCAATGACCAACCGCGCCTGGTCGCCTTTCGGCGGCTCGCGCCAGGTCTGCTACACCGAGCTGGGCTACCTCTCACCGGAGGGTTACGGCCCGCCGCCGGGCGGCTTCGAATGGGGTGGCAACACCTCCGTCGCCCAGCAGGCGGCGTGGCTGGCCCAGGCCGCCGTAATCAACAGCAACAGCGGCAAGGTCCGGCTGATGATCATCTGGAACGTTAACTTCACCAACTACGCGGGCGATCCGATGGCCGGCTACGCGATTGTGCGCCCCGGCGGCGGTTGCCCCGCCTGTGATACGCTGCGCTCCGTCTCCGGCGGCTGAGCCGCGCACAACCAGGGCAGGCTTCGTTGTGAAGCCTGCCTTTCTTTCAGGTCTCTTGAAACAGTAGGAGATACTCCCCATGTCTGTGGAAATCCCTCCCGTTCAGGCGCCATCGTCCAACCGCAGTCACAAACGCGCCTTCGTGATTATCTGGAGCGTGCTGACTTTGCTGATCGGCATCGCGACCTTTATCGCCATCTTTGTAGCAACGGGGTTCATCCTCGGCGGGCCTGAGCCGGCGGTCGTCAGCGCGGCGCAGATCACCACCTCGACGCCCATGAATGCCGCCAGCACCCTGGCCGTGACCCCTATCCCCCAGATCACGATAGTCCGACCGACAACAGCGCCACAGGGCGCCGCCCCGGCGCAGCCCGCCGCCACGACGGTCAGGGCGCAGGAACCCACGCCGGAGCCGACTCTTTCGGCGATGGAGCGCACCGGTTTTGACTTCGGTATCCAGGTGCAGGAAAGCTATGACCTGTACGATTACTGGGCGACCGTCGTCGCTGACCAGCTTCACCTGGACTGGATCAAGCAGCAGGTGCGGTGGGGCGATATGGAACCGACAAAGGGCGAGATCGACTGGACCATCCTGGATATCGTGGTCCCGATCGCCCACCGGAAGGGCATCACCCTGATGCTGAGCATCGTCACCGCGCCAGACTGGGCGCGTGAAGCGGGCGCAGACCTGTCCAAGCACGGCCCGCCCGCCAACCCCCAGGACTACGTGAACTTCGTCACCGCCATTCTGAGGCGTTATGGCAGCGAATACCCGGGCACGATCGGCGCGATCGAAGTCTGGAACGAGATGAATATCGACCGCGAATGGTCTTCTCCGCGCGGCCTGAATACGCAGAACTATGTCAACCTGCTGGCTCAGACCTACAACGCCGTCAAGAGCATTGATCCCGGCATCATCGTGATCAGCGGCGCGCTTTCCCCCGGCGGCGGCTGGGTGGAGCCGAGCGGCATGGTGAGCGCGATGGACGACTTCGACTACCTGGATGCTCTGCTGCGCGACGGGTTGCTCAACTATACTGACTGCGTCGGGGCGCACCACAACGGCTACAACATCGGCCCGCGCGTCCCCTGGGACGAAGCGCCGGCTGATCCCAACGGCGCGACCGCTCGCTTCCGCGGCCCGTTTGATAACCCCCATCACTCCTGGAGCATGTACAGCACGCTGTCCACTTACGCCAACAAAATCCGGCTGGCCGGCGGCAGTCAGCCTCTGTGCGTGACCGAATTCGGCTGGGCGGTATCTGAGGACCTGGCCGGGTTCCCGCGGGGCTTCGAATTCGCCCAGGACAATACGCTGGAAGAACAGCGGGATTACCTGCTGGGAGCCGTCCAGTGGTTTGAGGAATCGGGCTTTATCTGGTTGGCCTGGATCTGGAACCTCAATTACGGAGCGCAGGCCGGGTGGGACCCCAACAATGACAATGTGCCATACGCGATTCTGCGCCCGGATAGCGTCCCCGCGCCGGCCTGGGATGCCATTGCCCAGTACCGTCTGGAGCACTTCAACCAGGAATGACAAACGCACGAATTCGCCGGGTCAGGCCGGGCGCAGCCGCGCTCAGCCTGACCCTTTTTGCTGCTGTTCTGCTGGCGGCCTGTGCCTCCGCCTCTCCGACGCCGGCGCCCCCTACCCCTACGCTCGCCCCGTACACAGGCCCGCTGGACTCTGCGCCGATTACCGGGCCGCAGTTCGAGTCCGTGACCTACGGCATCCAGGCCTTCCTGTGGTGGGACCCGACAGCCCGCCCCTTCGACCTGGAGATGATCCGGCTGATGAACTTCAGCCATGTCAAACAAATCTTCGGCTGGAACGATATCCAGCCGGGGCCTGATACCTGGGACTGGACAGGGGCCGATGACGTGGTTGCCGAAGTCGCGTATCGCGGCCTCCGGTTAGTCGCGCGTCTGGATCATCCGCCGGCCTGGGCGATCGTGGACCCGGCCAGCCGCGCCGACGGCGTGCCCTTCAACGTAGAGGCTTACGCCGCGTTCTGCGGCGCGCTGGCAGATCGTTACCGGGGCCAGATCGCCGGCTATCAGGTCTGGAATGAGCCGAATCTCCAGCGCGAATGGGCGGGGCACACGCCGGACGCCGCCGGGTATATCACGCTACTGCGCGCCTGCTATACGGCCATTAAGGCCGCCGACCCCGATGCGATTGTAATTTCCGCCGGGCTGGCTCCAACCGACACCGAGCCGCCGACAGCCGTCCCGGACGAGGAGTATCTCCAGCAGATGTTTGACGCCGGCCTGAGCGATGCCTATGATGTGCTGGGGCTGCACGCGCCGGGCTACCTCAATCCGCCGGAGATGTCGCCGGACGAGGCGGTAGAAGCGGGCTACCGGCGCTGGATGGCCTTCCGTCACGTTGAAGATATGCGCCGGATTATGATCGCCAACGGGGATGCCAATCGCCAGATCGCCGTTCTGGAGTTTGGCTGGACTATCGATCCCGGCATCCACCCGGATTACGCCTGGTTCGCCGTGGACGAGCCGACGCAGGCCGCCTATCTTGTCCGGGCCTATCGCTATGCTGTGGAGAACTGGCGGCCCTGGGTCGGGCTGATGAGTATGATCTACATCGCCGCCCCGGACTGGGACGAGCAGGACGAGGAGTACTGGTGGGCCATTACGACGCCGGGTTATGGCGCGGATTACGGCGTCCGGCAGGCATACATCGATCTGGCTAACATGGAAAAGGTGACGGGCGATACAGTTATCCCGGCCCGCGACCCGGAGAATGTGCAACATGAGCCTCTCAGCCCTCGCGATTAGCTACTTCTTTCACCTGCTGGCAACCATCATCTGGATCGGTGGGCTGGCCCTTCTGGTGCTCGTGGTCTGGCCCGCCGCCCGGCGGGCCTTCGACAGCGATGACCCGCGCCTGGCGGCATTCCTGGCCGCCCTGCGCAAGCGCTTCGAGCCGCTGGCGAACCTCAGCCTGGTTGTCCTGATCGTCACCGGGATGTTCCAGACAAGTGGCGACCCCAACTACGGCGGCCTGCTGGTCTTTGACAATGACTGGAGCCGGATCATCCTGCTCAAGCACATCGCTATGCTGGGCATGGTCGGGGCTGGCCTGATCCTCCAGTTCGGGATCACCCCGGCTGTGGAACGGCTGGCGTTGCTGCGGTCCGGGGGGCGCCAGGACCCGGCAGCAGAAGCGCGCCTCGCCCGCCGGGAGCGCCAGTTGTACGCGCTCAGCCTGGGCCTGGGTGTGCTGGTACTGGCTTTTACGGCGGCGGCAACCGCGTTATAATCGGCGCGGTATTCCCTGGGATTCTCGCACAGCGCGACATCTGTAACCGGCTGCCTGCCGCAAATAATTGTCTGCCGGGAACTCTGAGGAGTTGCTTGTTGGCACATTCTCGCACATTTGCCGTCGTCGTGGCGCTTCTACTCCTCTCCGGCGCCCTCCATATATGGAGTCTGGACACACTGCCGCCCGGCTTCAATAACGATGAACTCCAGACGCTGGCCGTGACCGGGCGCGTGCAGCACGGTCAGCTTCAGGTCTTCGTCCAGTCGGGCGCCCAGGCCCAGGAGACATTCTTCCACATCATTCAGGCCATCACAGCCGGGTTCACCGGGTCCGGCCTGATCACGCTGCGGATGCCGGCTCTGTGGGCCGGGCTGCTGACGGCGTCGGCAACTTACGCGCTGGCCCGGCGGCTCTACGGCAGCCGGCTGGCGTTGCTGGCGACGGCGCTGCTGGTGACCGGCTTCTGGCCGGTCCTGCTCACCCGGCTCTCGCTGCGAGAAGCCTTCGTACCGCTCTTCACCGTCTTCATCCTGCTCGCGTTCTGCAAAACCTTCCATGTCGCCTGGCGGATCACCCCGGATGCTCCCAGCACCGTCCTCTACTCACTGCTCGGCCTCACGACAGCGGCCAGCCTGTACGTCCACTGGTACGGCCTCTTTCTGTGCGCCATCATCACGGGAGCGGTCATATATCTCTTCGTCACACGCCAGCCGATCTCGCGCCGGGCGGCCCGGGCCAGCGGCTTCGCCATCCTGATCTCTATCATTGCCATTATCCCGTACGCTATCACGACCGCCCTGCAGCCCGACGCCAGCGGCCTGGCCTCCATGCGTGCGGCGATGTCGCCGCCAAACGCGCTGCAATCGGCGCTCAGCGGGATTCTGGCAATCTTCCCCGACGGCGATCTGAGCGCTGTCTACAATGTGCCAGGGCGGCCGCTGCTAGGCCCGATCAGCGCCATACTGCTGGCAGTGGG
>WBZO01005344.1_pt1 | contig 13144 bp, 14 predicted proteins | sample 5204261 | NCBI WGS metagenome assembly WBZO01 (sample SAMN12412400, study PRJNA552823) | activated sludge metagenome | isolation source: activated sludge from anammox sidestream of wastewater treatment plant... | place: USA: North Carolina | collected 2017-09
CCGACTCATCCTGTCCGGGCGGACCAAGAACATCATCGTGCTGCCCAACGGGCTCAACGTGTTCCCCGAGGACATCGAGGCGGTCCTTGCCGACCATGGCATCTCCCAGGCGGTGGTCTTGGAGACCGCGCCCGGCCGCATCGAGGCGGTGGTGCTGCCACCGGGCACCATGCCCATCGTGGCGCCCGGTCGGGGCGGTCAGGAGGAGCGTGACGCGGAGACCGAGGCGCGGGTCCGGGCGGACATCGAGCGCATCGTCCGGGACGTCAACAGGGAGCTCGGCTCGCACCAGCGCATCGATGCCTGGCGGTTGTGGCCGGGCCCCGATTTCCCGCGCACCCACACCCTCAAGATCCGACGCGACGATGTGCGCGCCTGGGCGGCGGTGGACATCCCGCTCCAGGTCCGTGACTCGCCGGGCGATGCTGCGGCTACTTGACCACCGGGTAGGGCTGGCCGATGGCGCGCACCACGTCAAAGGCACCCTGGGCACGCTCCGGGTCGTCCGCGCGCTCGCGCGACCACCAGGTCATGATCACGTTGCTGTCCAGCTGGGCGACACTGAACTGGGCGTCGACCGGGAAGTTGGTCTGACCGAACCCCGATCCCAGGTAGGCCGCGAGCTCCGTGGCACGGGTCGCGGCCTCGGCGCTCCCCGCGAGCTGGTAGACGACCACATAGCCAAGCTCCGGGCCCACGTCCCGCACCTGAAGCACGGAGCGACCGACCTGCGTGAGGGAGGCGGGCTCCGACGGCCGATACGGCGCCACGGGCGGCGCGACCTGATAGCCCGCGCCGGTCAGCGCGTCGGTGATGCGCGCGATCGTGCCGGCCAAGGCCTGCCCGGGCGAGGCGACAGGCGTCGCCACGGGTGCCGGGGTGTCGGCGACCTGACGACCGGCTCCACACCCCATCACGAGCGCGGCGAGCAGGACGGTCGCCGCGATCGCCGACAGCCGACGCGCGGTCATCCGGGTGGCCACGTCATGGGTCGACCGCCCATGAGGTGCAGATGCAGGTGGTCGACCGTCTGGCCACCTCCTCGCCCGACGTTGGTCACGACCCGATAGCCCGCATCGGCGATGCCCTGGGTGCGGGCGAGGACCGCGGCGACCGCGAACAGATGACCCACGATGGGCGCGTCATCGTCGGTCAGCTCGGCCGCGGATCGGATGTGGACCCGCGGGATGATCAGGATGTGGGTGGGCGCGCGCGGCGCGATGTCATGGAACGCCACCACGGTGTCGTCGGCGTGGACCTGCCTCGAGGCGATCTCGCCGGCCGCGATCCGGCAGAACAGGCACCCCGGGTCATCGGCCATGTGATGCTCCTCCCTCTTCCCGGTCCGATGGTCGCTCGACGTCGAGGAGCACCCAGTCGGTCTCCTGGGCACGATCGACGACACGCAGGCCGGCGGCTCGGAACGCCTCAACCACCTGCGCCTCGCGGTCGATGAAGATGCCCGACGCCAGCATGCGCCCACCGGGCGCGATCGATGCGCCGAGCGGCCCCGCGAGGTCCGTCAACAGCGACGCGATGAGGTTGGCGAGCACGAGGTCGAAGGGACCGCAAGCCGCCTGCTGACGGCCCGCGAGTGGCACCGAGCCGCGCGCTGCGCTCACCCGCCGGGCGACCCGGTTGCGTCGTGCGTTGGCGAGCGTGGCTTCCACAGCGATGGGGTCCGTGTCCACGCCGTGCACCGAGCGGGCGCCCAAGCGTGCCGCCGCGATGGCCAGGATGCCCGAGCCACAGCCCACATCGAGGACGCGGGCGCCCTCCAGCAGCCCCTCGTCCGCCCAGCGCTCGATGCCCGCGAGGCACAGTCGCGTGGTGGGGTGCAGCCCCGTCCCGAAGGCCATCCCCGGGTCGAGCGCCAGCACCACGTCCCCGGGTCGCGCGCGATGGCGGCGCCAGGTCGGCCGGATGACGAGGCGCCTCCCCACCCGCAGCACCGGGAAGTGCGACTTCCAGGCGGATGCCCACTCCTCCTCCTGGACGGGTCGGACCTCGAGCTCGCCGATGGGCCGCAGCCCGAATGCCTGGAGATGGCCGAGGTCGCGCCGCACCGCCGCGATGGACGCCTCCGCCCCCTTGCCGTCGATCCCGGGCAGCCACGCCCGCAGGATCGCCGAGGCGCCGGCTCGCGGCACCGCCCCGAGGCCCTCGTCCACCGGGTCCCAGGCGACCTCGACCGACACGCCCCCCATGGCCTGACGCGACAGGATCTCGCTGACGACCTCGGCGGCCTCCTGGTCGACCTCGACCGAGAGCTCCAGCCAGGTCCCGGCCGCATCGAGACCCTCGTGGGTCGCGACGGTATCTGGGAGGGCCGCGCGAACAGCCACGCTCAGCTGATGGCGTCCTTGAGCCGGTCCGCGATGCCGCGCTTGTGCCTGTCCTTGCGGCGGGCGCCCACAGGTGCGGCCACCGGCTCGTCCGGACGCTCGCCCGACTCCGCGGCGTACTGCTCCAGCAGCTCGCGCTGACGCGAGGACAGCCGAGTGGGCACCGTCAGGCCCACCAGCACGTGGAGGTCGCCACGCACGCCCGGTCGGCGCAGATGTGGCACTCCCCGGCCACGCAGCCGGATCTCCGCACCGGGCTGCGTGCCCGGTCGGACCTCGACCAGCTCCTCGCCGTCGGGCGTGGGGACGCTGATCTTCGCGCCCAGCGCGGCCTGGCTGATGGACACCGGCAACTCGTAGTAGAGCTCGGTGTCCTGGCGTCGCAGCAGCGGATGCGCCTCGACGTGGGTGACCACGTACAGGTTGCCGGGCGTGCCGCCTCGCGGGCCGGCCTCCCCCTCCCCCGACAGGCGGATCTGATGGCCGTCGTCGATGCCCGCGGGGATGGTCACCCGGAGCGTCCGACGCGCCTCCGTGCGACCCTCGCCCCGACACACCGGGCAGGCGCGCTCCACGATCTCACCCGAGCCCCGGCATCGGCCGCATACCGTCACGTTGACCATCTGGCCGAGCATCGTGGAGCGGACCTGGCGGATCTCACCCGAGCCGTTGCACTGCGGGCAGGTCACAGGGGACGAGCCGGGCTCGGCGCCCGAGCCGCCGCAGGTCTCGCAGGCCCCGAGCGCGCTGAACGTCACGTCCTTGGCGGTGCCCTTGATGGCCTCCTCGAACGTCAGTTGGAGGTCGTATCGGAGGTCAGCGCCGGTGGCCGCGCGCTGGCGTCGCTGCCCGCCCGTGGCCGAGCCACCGAAGAAGGCATCGAAGATGTCCCCGAAGCCGGCGAACCCGCCGAACGGCCCGAAGCCCTCGGCGCCACCACCCACGCCCGCGTGCCCGAACGTGTCGTACGCCTGCCGGCGCTGGGGGTCCGACAGCACCTGGTAGGCCTCGTTGATCTCCTTGAAGCGCACGTCGGCACCCGGGTCCGTGCTGACGTCCGGGTGCCATTGCTGCGCGAGCTTGCGGAAGGCGCGCTTGAGGTCATCGTCCGAGGCGCCGCGCGGGACGCCCAGGATGTCGTAGTAGTCGCGTGTCGAGGCCATCGTGCGAGGCCGAGTATAGGGAAGAGCGGCCGTCGGCCCGATGACGGGCGGTCAGGTGTCAGCCCTCGCCGGGCAGCTCGATCGTCGGGATGCCCTCGAGGGCCGCGATGGCCAGCACATCCGGGTCCGAAGTGGCGATGGCGTCACCGTGGGAGGCGGCTGCGAGGAGGATCGCGTCGGCGAGCGAGATGGGTCGCTTCGCGCGGTGATAGTGCCTCGCGCGGATCTCGGCGGCACGCTGAGCACCGGCGGTATCGAGGGCAATCGGCCGCAGCACCCCCTCGAGGAGGGGCTCGAGCAGCTCCATCGCTCGGGCAACCAGCACGCCGTGGACACGCTGCGTGACATCCAGCGCCTCGGCGAGGTTGGCCGTGGTCACTTTGCTGCCGCCGATGCCCAGCAGCTCCTGCACCCGCTGTGCGGGCGGTCGATCGGCGAGGAAGGCCACGATCGCGTACGCGTCAAGGAGGGTCACCGCATCGGGCGCATTCGTCGCTCTTGGGCGATCCGTTCGTCCTCGCGCGCGTGACGCCGCACCTCTGCCAGATCCACACCGATGAACTCGGCCGCCAAGGCACCCCTTGCAGCCGCGATCGGGTCATCGGGCACGGGCTCGATGACGATGCGATCGCCCTGGTCGTCGAGCACCACCGTGGAGGTCGCCCACCGATGGCGCACCGTGGCCGGGATCGAGAGCTGACCGCCCTTCGAGATCTTCATGCGCCTTCTCATGAGCATGGACACTATCATGGGATTGACCTTGGTCCCTGGTCGCGCCAGCGCGCAGGTACCTGCCGATCCCTGACAGGCGCCCGACCTACCATCGCGCCCGATGACAGCCGAATTCGACACCGACGACGTCCGGCATGTGGACCGCGCCACGGCGCGCCGTTTCCTCGTCGCCCGCCACCGGCTCGTACCACCGCGAACCCTGCCCACGGGAGCCGCCGGCGTGCGGGCGGTGGTGGGGCTGCTCGGCTCGATCCAGTTCGACCCGCTCGCGGTGGCCGGGCGCAACCACGACCTGGTGCTCCACGCCCGCGTCCCGGAGTACGACACGCGCTGCACCGAGGAGCTGCTGTACGGCACCCGGGAGTTGTTCGAGGTCTGGAACAAGGGGCTGTCGCTGCTGCCCACCTCGGAGCTGCCCTGGTACCGACTGGCGTGGGACGAGGCCAGGTCGCGTCACGGGGACGGGGTGCTCGCGACGCACGAGGGCACCGCCACCGAGATCCTCGCGCGCATCCGGGCTGAGGGCCCGCTGTCCAGCCTCGACTTCGAGCGCAAGCCGGCCATCGACTGGTGGTGGGGGCCAACGTCGGAGACGCGTGCGGTGCTGGAGGCGCTGGAGGTGTCGGGGGTCGTGGGGCTCGCCCGGCGCGAGGGCAACCGCAAGTACTTCGACCTGGTCGAGCGACTGTACCCCGCGGACCTGCTGGCCATCCGGCCGTCACCCGAGGAGCAGCGCCGCCACAAGCTGCTGTCCCGATACCGGGCGCACGGGCTCGCGGGTGCGGCCGGGCCCGCGGAGATGTGGTACGGCACCGGCAGGGCGCGGCGACGGCCGGACGACCCACCGGGGTACGTGGACCGCACCGAGCTGCGAGAGGGGCTCATCGCGGATGGCGAGATCCTGCCCGTGATGGTCGAGAGCGTCCGTGGGATGCGCTACATCGTGTACGCCGATGCCGACGTGCTGGATGACGCCCACCGCCCCCTTGGTGCCGACCCCGAGGTGAGCTTCCTCGGCCCGCTCGACCCGCTGATGTGGGACCGGGACCTGCTGCGGGGCGTGTTCGACTTCGACTACCTGTGGGAAGTGTACACACCGGAGCACAAGCGGCGCTGGGGCTACTACGTGCTGCCGGTCCTCCTCGGCGACCGGTTCGTGGGTCGCTTCGAGCCTCGGTTCGATCGAACGACGGACACCCTGCGCATCCTGGGCCTGTGGTGGGAGGATGGCTTCGACCCCAGACGCGAGGACGGCTTCGTGGCCGCCCTGCGACGCGCGCTGGCGGCCTACATGCGCTTCGGCAAGGTCCGCACGATCGAGTGGGCGACCCATCTGGGCGGCGCGCGCCGGCTCATCGGGGTGCGGCCTCGCGGTTGAGCGGCCCGTGGCACTTGGGCCCACCACTCCCGCGCTCGCCCTCTGAGTCCCATGGGGACCTCGCATCTGGAGGCATCCGGTCTTCATGGGTCCGCTTGGGTAATCAGGGAGACCCGAACAGGTTCCGGCCTTGGCGAGGGCCCGTGTCGCTCGTGCCAGCGACCCGCCGGGTCTCGCAGGGGAGCAGACGGCCGAGTGGGCGACTGGGCCTCGACCAGGCCTGCCCTCGCCGCCGATTACCCGAACGGACTCAGCCACGGTGCGCCCATGGGGACGCGAGTACGCCAAGCAGACTCGGACGACCGGGCACCCAGCTGGTACCCGTCTTGACGTCCGTCCGATACGGCGGTGATGCCAGGGCATGCCGAATGGCACTGTCCGTCGGCGCAACCGAGGCGTAGGTTGACGCGCGCGAGGGGGCCAACCGAAACGGGGTGCAGGATGGACCCACGACGTGTGATGACACGCATGGCAGCGCTTGGCGCGGCGCTGGCCCTGGCGATGCCGAGCACGACGAGCGCCGACGTGCTGGTCAGCCACGTCGGCAGGGTCGGCGCGCACTCGCTCACCGACAGCTGGGAGTATCCCGGCATCCGGTGCGGCTACGACAAGGACATGAACGCGGCCCGGATCCGCGTCCGGCCACCGACGGTCTTCGCGCGCGATCGCACGTCGGCGCGCGACAGCCAATGGGTCGGCTGGCGCATCGAGCTGCAGTATCACCGCGATGCGGGAGGCGGCTGGTCGACCGTCCAGAAGTCGTCGGTGGTCAAGGCGCGTGCCTTCGATGACCTTGCCGCGCCGTTCCGGCAGCGAACGGTCAGCGTGGCGCATCCGAAGGGCTCGGGCCGCTGGCGCGTGGTCGCCCGGATGGTCTGGTATCAGGCTGGTGCGAGCAGCGTCCGCGAGGGCACCGCACGCCACAGGTTCACCTTCTACGACTACCCGCTGACCGAGCCGGGGGCCGCCGACTTCTGCCCTGCAGGCATCCTCTGAGCCTCGGCGCACGGGGCACTCCCGGAGGCCGGGCGCGCACTCCTACTTGAGCAGCAGCCTGCCCATGCGGCGCGAGGTGATGGCGAGACCGACGAGGCCCATCACCGCGAGATAGACCACGTCGAGCACGATCGTCGGGTCGAGCTGGTCGGTGGTCAACGCCCGAATGAGATGGACGCCACGGTAGAGGGGCGTGAGCTCCACGAGCGTCCGAAGCGGCTCCGGATAGGTCGTGATGGGGAAGAACGTGGCGCTGAACAGGAACAGGGGCATCGTGACCACGAACACCAGGTCGAAGTCCTGCCAGCTGCGCACCCACGTGGTCGCGGCGGTCGCGACACCGGCGGCCGCGAACCCGACGAGCACCGACGCCGGCACCGCGAGCAACGCCAGCGGGGATGCCACCAGACCCAGCAGGATCATCACGACCAGGAACGCCACGGCGTACATCAGCCCGCGGATGAGCGCCCAGGTCACCTCGCCGATGGCCACGTCCTGGGCGGTCATGGGTGTCGCGAGCATCGCATCGTAGGTGTGCGCGTACTTGAGCTTGTAGAACAGGTTGAACGTGGAGTCGTAGATGGCCCCGTTCATGGCCGAGGTCGCCATCAGCGCGGGCGCCACGAACATGGCGTACGGGATGCCCTCGATGTCTCCCACGATGGCGCCCAGCCCAAAGCCCAGACCCAGCAGATAGAACACCGGCTCGAAGAAGCCCGAGAGCAGGACCCACCAGGTCCGTCGGTACTGGAGCACGTTGCGCTCGAGGACCCGCACGGCGCGAGAACCAGACCCGGGCAGCGGCAGCACGCGCGCGAGGGTCGTCACTGGACGAGTCGCCTGCGGAACGTGACCGAGCATGCGATCACACCCGCCGCGCCATACGCCAGCAGCACCACCAGGTTCCACACCGCCAGCATCGGGTCGAGCCCACCCAGCGCGATGCCCCGCGACAGCGACACACCGTTCCAGAGCGGCGTCAGGAACGCGATCGGCTGGAGGAAGGCGGGCAGCTGGTCGATGGGGAAGAAGGTGCCGCTGAAGATGAACAGCGGGATGATGACGAAGCGGTTGAGGACGGGGAACGCCTGGTCGGTGCGCTGGGTCGCCGTGAACGCGGAGATGGGGAGTGCGAACGCGAGACCGGTCAGGACCGCCACGGGGATCATCAGGATGCCCGGGCCGATGGCCATGGCCCCGAACGCCACCGAGACCACCATGAACACGACGCACACGATCGCGAGGCGGAACACGTACCAGAGCCCGAGGCCCGCGACCACGTGCGGGACCGTGAGCGGTGCCGCGGTCATCGACTGGAACGTCCGGTTCCAGGTGATCGCGGACATGACGGGATACGTCGCCTCGCCCGCGGCCACCTGCATCGCCTGGGACGCCAGCAGCCCTGGCGCGAGGAACGCGAGGTAGGACACGCCCTGCAGCGCGGCGCTGTTCGCCTGGTCCACGAACGTGCCCAGGCCCAGGCCCATCGCGGTCAGGAACAGCACTGGTGCCAGGAACGTGCTGAACACCCCCCCACGCCAGGTGCGTCGGAACACGAGCAGCTGGTGCTCCAGGACGCGGACCGCGCCGGACACGCCCACGACCTAGTCGATGAGGGTTCGGCCGGTCAGCCGCAGGAAGACGTCCTCGAGGGTGCTCCGGCGCACGAGCACCTGCTCGGGGCGCAGGCCCCGCTCATGGACCGCCACCGCTGCCGCGTCACCGTCGGCGGTGTACAGCAGGAGCCGGTCCGGGAGATGCTCGATCCGCTCCGCGAGCCCATCGAGCTGGCCGTCGAGGCCAAGCACGTCATCAGGCCGGAACCGCAGCTCCAGCACCTCCTTGGTGGCATGGCGCTCGATGAGGCCTCGGGGAGAACCCTCGGCGACGATGCGCGCCTTGTCCATGACCACAAGCCGGTCGCACAGTTGCTCCGCCTCGTCCATGTAGTGGGTGGTCAGGATGAGCGACACCCCCTGCTGCTTGAGCCGATACAGCCGGTCCCAGAGCAGGTGGCGTGCCTGGGGGTCGAGGCCCGTGGTGGGCTCGTCCAGAATGAGCAGGTCGGGCTGGTTGATGAGCCCACGCGCGATGACCAGCCGACGCTTCATGCCACCCGACAAGGGCTCGACCTGGGACCCCGCGCGCTCCGCCAGTTGGACGAACTCGAGCAGTTCCTTGGCACGCACCCGCGCCTCGCGATATGACAGGTCGAAGTAGCGCCCATAGATGACCAGGTTGTCCTCGACCGTGAGCTCCATGTCCAGGCTGTCCTGCTGGGGCACCACGCCCAGGCGCGCCCGGATGCGCGCGCCGTCGGTGACCGGGTCCATGCCCAGCACCCGGAGCGTGCCATCGGTCACCGGGGAGACGCACCCGATCATGCGCATGGTGGTCGTCTTGCCCGCGCCGTTGGGTCCCAGGAACCCGAACGACTCCCCCACCGCGACCTCGAAGTCGATGGCGTCAACGGCAGTGGCCTGGCCGAACCGCTTGGTCAGGCCGCGCGCGAGGACAAGGGGTTCGACCGACGGGGAGGACACGCCCCGATGGTACCCGGACTGGCCGGACCAGACCGTGGGGCTTGACGGCGCGAGCCAGACGCCACGCGCTGTGGGACCGGTCAGGCGGGTCGGCGTTCGCTGGCCTCGCCATTGGGACACCAAGACGATGGGGATGGCGGACAATCGGTGACATGCGCGTCTCCGCCAAGGCCGACTACGCCATCCGCGCCGCGGCCGAGCTGGCCGCCGCCGACCCGACCGTGCCCCTGAAGGCGGAGCGGATCTCGGACGCCCAGGACATCCCCGTCAAGTTCCTCGAGACGATCCTGCTGGAGCTCAAGCGCGCCGGGATCGTGCGCAGCCAGCGCGGGCCTGACGGTGGGTATGCGCTCGCGCGCCCGGCCGTCGAGGTCAACCTGGCGGACGTCATCCGGGCGGTTGACGGCCCGCTCGCGAACGTGCGTGGCGAGCGCCCCGAGCACACGTCCTACACGGGGGTCGCGGAACCGCTCACCACGGTCTGGATCGCGGTCCGCGCCGCGCTCCGCGAGGTGCTGGAGGCCACCACCTTGGCCGACCTCGTGCGCCAGGAGCTGCCGGCGCGCGTCAGGGCGCTCGCTGACGACCCGGAGGCCTGGCGATCCCTGGGCAGCCGGGGCCCTGGTCGGGCAGCCCTCGCGGCCGCTGCCGGGGCCCCGGCGCGTCCCGACGCGCGGGCCTGACCAGACCCAGCGCCAGCTCGCCCACGCACCGGGTGGTGTTGGGTAGGCTGCCACGCATGGGATCGGGGGGCTGTCGCTGGTCTACCTCACCACGCCCGAGGACTTCACCCTGGCGCTCGGCCTCAACCTGTTCCAGGGGCTGTTCGTGTCGCGCATCGACTACATCATGGCCATCTCGACGCTGATGGTGCTGCCGATGATCGTGCTGTTCGTCCTCGCCCAGCGCTACATCGTGCAGGGGTTCGTGTCGAGCGGCCTCAAGGGGTAGCGCGCGTCAGATCGCGAGTGCGGGCGACCCGTCCGTGCGCAGCAGGCTGGTCGTGGGCATGTACGCCGGCGGTGCCTTCCCGATGAGCTCCTCGTCGAGCTCCACGCCGATGCCGGGCGCCTCGGGGGCCGGGATGTAGCCACCCACTCGCTTGCAGGCCGTGCGATAGACCGCATCCGCGGGACGCGGTGACTCGTCGAGCTGGAGGTACTCCTGGGTCACGAAGTTCGGGATGCTGACATCCACGTGAACGGCTGCCGCCGTGATGAGCGGACCCTGGAAGTTGTGCGTGACCAGTGCCGAGTGATACGACTCGGCGATCGCCGCGATCTTCTTGACCATCGTGATGCCACCCGCGACGCCCAGGTCCGGGCGCACGTACTGGGGGCCGCCCGACGCGAGCAGGTCACGGACCTCCCAGATGGTGTTGATCCGCTCGCCGTTGGCGAGGGGGAACGTGAAGCGCTTCGCGAGCTCCCCCTGGAGCATGATGGAGTCGATCTGGATGGGGTCCTCGATGAACAGCGGCCGGAACTCGGCCAGGGCGTCGGCGAGCGCGACCCCGTGCATCGGCGACAGCTTGCGATGCAGCTCGAAGATGAGGTCCACGTCGAGGCCCACGGTCTCGCGAGCCGCAGCGGCCATGTCACGGGCGCCCTCGATGAGACGCGCCAGGGACTGGTCCTGGTAGCCGCTCTGCAGCGGGTCAAACTTGAGCGCCGTGAAGCCCTCCTCGGCCGCGATGGCGGCGTTGGTCCGGATCTCGTCGGGGTTCGAGCCGTTGAGCAGCAGGTGCAGGCGGACCTTGTCCCGGACCCTCCCACCCAACAGGTCCCATACGGGCGCCCCGTAGTGCTTGCCCTTGATGTCCCAGAGCGCGATGTCGATGGCCGAGAGCGCCCCGGACACGACGTTGCCGCGGAACGGGCGCATCCGATACAGGTACTGCTGGATGTGCTCGATGCGCATCGGGTCCTGTCCCACGAGATAGTCGGTGTACTGCTCCACGACCTTCTGCGTCGCGTCCGGGAACCCCCACGCGCCGGACTGGCCGACACCCGTGACACCCGAGTCGGTGGTGATGCGCACGACGTAGTTGGCACCCAGCAGGTCGCTGCCGATGAGCAGACCCTCGACCTTCTCGATCCTCATCGCCTCGAACGTCTCCCCCGACCCGCGACCGGTCTGGTGGGCCACCGGACCTGACCGAACGATCATCATAGTCGGCACGCGATCGCCTCATGTCCCGGCTCGGGCGCCCGCGACGGACCTCGGGTGACGACGCGCAGGGACGCAGCCTCGGCATCGACCCGGCCTCGGGCCGTGATGCGCACACGGGATGACCGGGCCGACCGGACTCCTCGGGCTCGGCCTCGTCGGTGCCGCGACGCGCACCACGCATCAAGTGGCCGGTGATCGGCCAGGCGACAACGTTGCCGACTGGATCGGCCGATCCCAGCCCCGGACCCCTACGCTCGTCGGCCCGAGCATCCGCCACGTGACTCATGGTGCCTGGGGGCGGCCCAGCCGGACACACGATGGCTCGGGTCCTGAACGGACCCGAGCCGTGCCTGCCTGGTCTGCGCCGCTCGTGACGGGCGGCGTTCAGACCTCCTTGTACTCGCCCTCGACCGTCTCGTCGTCGGCGGCGCCGGCGGCGCCGGCCGCGGCGCCCGCGGTCTCGTACGCCGCGGCCCCCACCTTCTGGAGCACCGTGGCGAGCGCGTCCGCCGCGGAGCGGATGGCGCCCAGGTCGTTGCCCTTGAGCGCCTCGCGGACCGCCTCGATCCGCTGCTCCACGTCCGCCTTGTCGGCAGCCGGGACCTTGTCGCCCAGGTCACGCAGCGTGCGCTCCGCCTGGAACGCGAGCGCGTCGGCCTGGTTGCGGGTCTCGACCTCCTCGCGTCGCTGGCGGTCCTCCTCTGCGTGCTCGCGCGCCTCGTTGACCATCCGGTCCACGTCCTCCTTGGAGAGCATAGACGAGGCGGTGATCCGGACCTGCTTCTCCTTGCTAGTGGCGCGGTCCTTCGCCTTGACGTCCAGGATGCCGTTGGCATCGATGTCAAAGGTCACCTCGATCTGGGGCACGCCGCGCGGTGCCGGCGGGATGCCGTCGAGGATGAAGGTGCCCAGGGTCTTGTTGTCGCTCGCCATCTCGCGCTCGCCCTGGAGGATATGGATCTCCACCTGGGGCTGGTTGTCACTGGCGGTTGAGAACACCTGGCTCTTGGAGGTGGGGATGGTCGTGTTGCGCTCGATGAGCCGGGACATGACGCCACCCAGGGTCTCGATGCCCAGCGACAGCGGGGTGACGTCCAGGAGCAGGACGTCCTTGACCTCGCCCGCGAGGACGCCCGCTTGGATCGCGGCACCCACCGCGACCACCTCGTCGGGGTTGACGCCCTTGTGAGGCTCCTTGCCGCTGAACATCTTCTTGACGGCCTCGACCACCGCGGGCATGCGGGTCATGCCGCCCACGAGGATGACCTCATCGATGTCCGAGGGCTTGAGCCCGGCGTCCTTGAGCGCTTGGGTCACCGGCTGGCTGGTGCGCTTGATGAGGTCCGCGACGAGGTCCTCGAGCTTGGCGCGCGTGAGGGTCACGACCAAGTGCTTGGGCCCGGTCTGGTCGGCCGTGATGTACGGCAGGTTGATCTCGGTCTGCGCAGCCGAGCTGAGCTCGATCTTGGCCCGCTCAGCGGCCTCCTTGAGCCGCTGGAGGGCCTGCTGGTCCTTCGAGAGGTCCATGCCCTGGTCGCGCTTGAACTCGGCCAGGAGCCAGTCGATGACCCGCTGGTCGAAGTCGTCGCCACCAAGGTGCGTGTCGCCGTTGGTCGCCTTGACCTCGAAGACGCCGTCGCCCAGCTCGAGGATCGAGATGTCGAAGGTGCCGCCGCCCAGGTCGTAGACCGCGATCTTCTCGTCGTGCTTCTTGTCCAGGCCGTAGGCCAGCGCCGACGCGGTGGGCTCGTTGATGATGCGCTTGACCTCGAGCCCGGCGATGCGGCCGGCGTCCTTGGTCGCCTGGCGCTGGGT
>WBZO01005345.1_pt1 | contig 13143 bp, 10 predicted proteins | sample 5204261 | NCBI WGS metagenome assembly WBZO01 (sample SAMN12412400, study PRJNA552823) | activated sludge metagenome | isolation source: activated sludge from anammox sidestream of wastewater treatment plant... | place: USA: North Carolina | collected 2017-09
TTATAATGATAATGCGTACCAACAGGTATATCGTTAATATAACCACCTTCATATTTCATGGTTCCATCTTCGTAATAATCTTTAAATACATCTAATTTTGCTAATTCAGGAGCATTTTTAACTTGTTTACCATTATTAAATTTTTGAGTATTAATTAAATTTCCTTTAATATCAAAAGTTTTTACATATCCATTTATAACACCATCATTATATTTTTTTTCTTCTTTTAATTTACCATCGTTATAAAATTCTTTCCAAACTCCTTGCTTTTTTCCATTTTCATCTTTTCTATTTATACGTTCAACACTTGCTAAAATTCCACCTTGGTATTTCATTATTGAAATAATCAATGAATCTTCTGAATATTCATAAGCATAGCCATCTGGTTTTCCTTTAACATAAGGTGTTATTAATTTTGTTTTACCAGATTGATAAAAAGTAACAGTATTACCTTGCTTAATATCATTTACAAATAATTCTTTACTTATAACTAATTGATTAGTATCGAAATTAAGTGTATAGCCACTTTTTTTTCCTTCTTGGTAATTAACAGATTTAGTTAATTTACCTTTTTCATTATAAAATTTCCAAATACTATCTAATTGAAAATTTTTACGATTTCCTTCTATTTTTAAATTTCCATTTTTATAATAATTTTTCCAATAACCATCTGCTTTTCCATCTCGCATAGTTCCTTCTGAAGATTTAGCTCCATTTTCGTAATAAAATATATTATATCCATTTGGATTAATAGTTTGAGAAATAAGATTTATATTTAAAAAAATGAAACAGCAAATTACTACATAGTAATTTGAAATAAATAAGAGCATATTGTGTTTGAACAACTTCACTAAAAAATAATTAATCTACTAATTTAGAATATTTAAATGAAAAATAATAATTTATTTAAAGTCCAAATTTTGCAGATAATTCAAGCATTTTATCTATAGGTTGTTTAGCTTTTAGCATTAAAACCTCATCCATTAAAATTTCTGGTTGCTCATATTTTAAAGCAATATAAATTTTTTCTAATGTATTTAGTTTCATATAAGGACAATTATTACAAGCACAATTATTATTAGGCGGTGCCGGAATAAAAGTTTTATCAGGACTTGCTTTTTCCATTTGATAAATAATACCAGGTTCAGTTAAAACAATAAATTCTTTATCATTTGATTTTTTACTGTAATTTAATAAAGCTGATGTACTACCAATAAAATCTGCATGTTGTAAAATAGCTTCTTCGCATTCTGGATGAGCTAAAGTTATAGCTTTAGGGTGTTGTGCTTTTAATTGAATTAATTTTTCTAAACTAAAAATTTCATGTACTTCGCAACTACCATTCCATAATATCATATTTCTTCCTGTAAGCTTATTAATATAAGCACCTAAATTTTTATCGGGTGCAAAAATTATTTTTTGATCCTTTGGAAAAGATTCAACTATTTGCACAGCATTAGATGATGTTACAATAATATCAGTTAATGCCTTTATATCAGCACTACAATTAATATAACTTAATACTACATGATGTGGATGTGATTGAATAAAATCAGAAAATTTTTGAGGAGGACAAGAATCAGCTAAAGAACATCCAGCATTCAAATCAGGAATTAAAACTTTTGCTTTTGGTTTTAAAATTTTAGCTGTTTCAGCCATAAAATGAACACCGGCAAATAAAATGATATCAGCATTTGATTTTGCAGCCTGTTGAGCAAGCCCTAAACTATCTCCAATAAAGTCTGCAATATCCTGAATATCAGGATCTTGATAGTAATGCGCTAAGATGATTGCATTCTTTTCTTTCTTAAGATGCGAAATCTCTTTGAATAAATCAAGAGTCGGATCAATTTTTTTTTCGATGTATCCTTTTTCTAAATTCATAATATATAATATAAAGAAAATTAAATTTAAAATTATGGTAGTATATTATAAGCTGTTAATACTGTGTAAAATTACATTTTTAATAGGTTGCTTTTTATAATAATAACATCTAATTAACAATTATTACACGCTTTATTTATTACTAATTTATTGAAAATAAAGATTATCTATCATAATTAACAAACTGATTTTAATCAATGATAGTTAATATAAATATATTGTAGAAGTAAAAAATACAGTTAATAAAACGATAATAAATGAATAATATAATCTAAATAATACTTGAAAATAAATTTTGATAGTTAAAGAATTTAATTAATGAAAATAGCTATTAACAATTGAGTAAATAATTACAGAAACTTATTAACCATAAATTTAATTTTACACAGTTATTTTGTTAATTCGCATATAGTATAAAGTACTCATTTTCAATTACTGTATTTTTGAGTGTTAATTAACGTTGATTATTAATTTTAAACAAAATTAAATTAAGTAAATTAAAATTATTTTATTATGAAAATAGCTATAGGAAGCGACCATGCTGGATTTGAATTAAAAGAAGAATTAATAACATATTTAAAATCTAAAGGTATGGAAATAATAGATAAGGGTTGTTATAGTTCTGAAAGAGCAGATTATCCAGATTTTGGACATGCTGTAGCAATAGCTGTATTAAATAAAGAAGTTGATTTTGGTATATTAATGTGTGGAAGTGGTAATGGAATAAATATGAGTGCTAATAAACATAACGGTATTAGAGCTGCTTTATGCTGGAATGCTGAAATTTCGGCGCTAGCGCGCCAACACAATGATGCAAATATTTTAACTCTACCAGCAAGATATATTACTACTCAAGAAGCCCAAAAATGCATAGACGCTTTTTTAACCGAACAATTTGAAGGCGGCAGACACACTGATAGAATTAAAAAAATAGATTGCTAGTATTTTAAATAAGATAATTTGTATATTTAGCTTTCTAAAAAACAAGAGGTTATGATGAAAAAACTACTTTATACAGTTGTCGTATTATGTGCATTTACTTCGGTGAAAGCTCAAAAAGAAGAACCAAGAGAATTAAATTGTTATAATAAATGGGCTATTAGATTTGAAGAAAGAGGCGCCGAGGAAGTGGCTGATGGCGTTTATACTGATGTAATTATAACCATACGAGTTGGACCTAAAGCTAATTGTTATAATGGAAAAGCAGAAGTATTGAAAGGTAAATTACTTAAATGTTATATTATTCGCGAAGATGGTACTTATGAAGAAGTAGCACGTACTTGGAAAAATAATTCAAATAAAGATGTAGATATTATTAATGGAATGAGTCGTTCATTGGTAAGTGTGCATAACGAATTAATTAATGTACTTTGGCCTAAAAAAGTAAAAGCTAAAAAAGCGAGCTTTCAACAAGCAGCCGAGCCAACAGACGACTAATATATTTTATTGCCAACCCCCTCCAATTGATTTATAAAGATTAATAAGCGCTAGGTTTTGACGTTTAAATAAATCAATAAGTTCTATTTGAGATTGCAGTGTGTTTTTTTGTGCCGTTATAATTTCTAAGTAATTAGCTCTACCTGCTTTAAATAAATCTTGTGCAGTGCTGATACTTTCTTTTAAAATGTTAGACTCTTCATTTTTTAATAATAACATAGATTGACTGTTTTTTATGTTATTTACTGAAACAAAAACTTCTTTAAAGCCGGTATTTATTGTTTTTTCATAATTTATATAAGCTTGTTTTTGTTCAGCTTTACTAAGCATTAATTCGGCTTTAATCTTTCTACGATTTAGTAAAGGCGCTGTTAATCCACCAAAAACACCATAAGCCAAGGAAGCAGGCGTTTCTAGTAACAATAATGAATTAAACGCTTGTAATCCTAAATTTGCATTAATATTTAAAGTTGGGTAAAAAGCCGCTTGTGCAGATTTTAAATCGGCATTAGCAGATTTTAAAATGTATTCAGCTTGTTTTATATCAGGTCTGTTTTTTAATAAATCGCTAGGCACACCCGTTTCAATAATTTTTTGAATGTTCTTAGCTAAAAATGCCGTATCGCGCGAAATGGTTTTAGGATAAATACCACATAAATAATTTAAATGACTTTCGATATTTATAATTTCTTGCTCAACCTTAGTGTGAAATACTTTTGAGTTTAATAATTGAGCCTTCATCATGCTTACGCCTAGTTCATTCGCTCTACCTACTTCTTTTTGTGCCATCACAAGCTCTAACGCGGCTTGTTGTAAATTTATATTATCATTTAAAATTTGTATTTCTTTATCTAAGGCAAGTAACTCAAAATAAGAACTTGCAATTTCAGCTATTAATTGCGTAATTATTAAATCTTTTCCGTATTGAGACGCAATAAATTGATTAGCTGCTGATTTCTTTTTATTTTTTAATTTTCCCCACAAGTCAATTTCCCACGATGTTTGAAATCCAACCATATAGTCGGGGTAGGGGTTTGGTATTTTTTGTTTATCATTTAAGTTGGGAGATAAATTAGAATCATAATTTCCAACACCATCCATTGTATAATCACCAAACTTACGTTGACTAGCAGAAACCGTTGCACCCAATTCTGGCAACCTAATACCTTTATTAGATTTTAAATTTGCTTTTGAAACTTCTATTTTTTGAAGGGCTAATTTTAAATCAAAATTATGTATAAGCGCACTGTCAATTAAAGCAATTAAATAAGGGTCAAAATAAAATTCTTTCCATTTAATAATTGGTTTAGACACTGAGTCAGATGTCGAATGAAATGTTTTTGGAATTTTATTGTAAACTGTTTCTGTTTGTAATTGGGTGCTTTTACATGACGAAAGAATAATAAGCATACCAATGAATGAAAAATATATTTTTAGTTTAATCATGTTTAATTACTATAAAGGTTATTAATGTTTTTTATGTTTAGGCTTGTTTTTTGCAAACATAACATAGAGACCAGGAATGATGAGCACTCCGAAAACAGTTCCAAATAACATACCGCCTGCTGCCGCTGTTCCAATAGTTTTATTTCCAATAGCGCCGGCTCCAGAAGCCATCATTAAAGGAATTAACCCGGCAATAAAAGCAAACGAGGTCATTAAAATTGGTCTTAAACGAGCCATTGCGCCTTCTTTAGCCGCCTCAATAGAACTTAAGCCTTGTTTTTGTTTTATTATAGCGTATTCAACAATTAAAATCGCGTTTTTGCCTAATAAACCAATAAGCATAACCATGGCCACTTGTGCGTAAATATTATTCTCTAATCCTAAAATCCATAATAAAAATAAGGAGCCAAAAATACCTACTGGCAAAGACAAAAGAACAGGAAGCGGCAACAAGAAACTTTCATATTGGGCCGATAAAAGTAAATACACAAAAATTAAACAAATTGAAAAAATAAATATAACCTGATTGCCTGATGCGATTTCTTCGCGCGTCATTCCCGACCAATCATAACTATAACCACGAGGTAATGTGTTTTTTGCCACTTCTTCAATAGCCTTAATAGCATCACCACTACTATATCCATCTGCCGCTTCTCCATTCAACATTGCCGAAGTGTACATGTTGTAACGAGTTAGTTGTTCAGGACCATATATTCTTTCTATTTTACTGAATAAAGAATACGGAACCATTTCTCCATCTTTATTTTTAACTCGCAATTTTAATATATCTTCTGGTTGTGCTCTATATTTTGGATCGGCTTGCAACATTACTTTATACATTTGTCCAAATCGAATAAAATTAGTTGCATAAAAACTCCCCATTAGTGTTTGTAAATTACTCATGGCATTATCCACCGATATACCTTTTTTTGAAGCTATATCTTGATCAATATGAATCAAGTATTGTGGAAATGTAGGATTAAAGCTTGTAAAAATGTCTTTTATTTCTTTACGCTTTTTTACCTCTTCTATAAATTTTAGAGTTACATCGTATGTTTGTTGCAGATTACCTGAGCCCGTTTTATCTAACAAGCGTAGTTCAAATCCACTAGCATTACCAAACCCTGGAACCGCGGGTGGAGGAAAGAATTGTATCTCGGCATCTTTAATATGTTTTGTTTTTTCTTCTAGAAGCGCAATAATTTCATCAGCTGTTTTATTTCTATCTTTCCAAGCTTTTAAACTAATTGTGCTCATTCCAAAAGATGCCCCAGAACCATCTGTCATCATACTAAAACCAGCTAGTGTAGATGTTGACTCAATTTCTTCGATAGTTTTTGCAACTTCATCTATTTCAAACATCACTGCTTCTGTTCTTTCTAGAGTAGCACCAACAGGTGTAGTAACATTTGCATAAATAGTTCCTTGATCTTCGGAAGGAATAAAACCAGTAGGTAATACATTTGCAACACCCCAAGTTAAAACACAAAACACTACCAATACAGCCAAGGTAACAGTGCGCCTATTTAAAAATAAACCTAAAACATTTCTATATTTTTCAGAAATAGTTAAGTAATAATAGTTAAACTTATCAAAAAACTTGCTTAATAAATTATTAGGCTTAGTGTGATGGTGTGGGTTTTTTAAAATAATAGCACACAATGCAGGAGTAAGAGTAAGGGCATTAACACCAGATATGATGATAGAAATAGCCATTGTTATTGAAAATTGCCTGTAGAATACACCTACCGGCCCACTTAAAAACGCAACAGGAATAAAAACAGCAGACATAACTAAAGTAATTGCAATGATTGCCCCGCCTATTTCTCCCATGGCTTGCATACTGGCTGTTTTTGGATCTGAATTATGTTCTTCCATTTTGGAATGAACAGCTTCTACCACCACAATAGCATTATCCACCACAATTCCTATAGCTAAAACAAGCGCAAATAAAGTAAGTAAGTTAATAGAAAAACCAAATAATTGCATAAACGCAAAAGTACCTATGAGTGATACAGGCACAGCTAAAACTGGAATAAGCGTAGATCGCCAATCTTGAAGAAAGATAAACACAACCAATGCCACTAATAAAAATGCTTCAATTAATGTTTTAATTACTTCGTGTATAGATGCATCTAAAAATCGTGAAACATCATAACTGATAGTGTAATCCATTCCAGGAGGAAAAGACGTTTCTTTAAGAAATTCCATTTTAGTTTTAATGTTTTTAATAACTTGGCTGGCATTTGATCCCGGTCTTTGTTTTAAGACAATAGCTGCCGAAGGCTGACCATTTTCTTTTGAAAGCACATCATAATCTAACGAACCAAATTCGATATCTGCTACGTCTTTTAGACGTAACATCTCACCAGTTGAAGTTGTTTTTATGATGATGTTTTCATATTGTTCTTTTTGTGTTAATTTTCCTGTATATCTTAGAACATATTGTAATGATTGTGATTTTCTACCCGAACTTTCACCTATTTTACCCGGAGCAGCTTCAACATTTTGAGCCTTTAATTGAGTAACTATTTCTTCTGCTGATATTTCATAAGCATCTAGTTTTGAAGGTTTAAGCCACACGCGCATAGCATATTCTCTTTGTCCCATAATATCAGCAAAACCAACCCCATCAATACGCTTAAGCTCTGCTAAAACATTTATATCAGCAAAGTTGTAAATAAATTTTTCATCAATAGTGGTATCACTACTTAGTAAGTTTAAATAAAGCAACATGCTATTTACTTCTTTTTCAGTAGATACACCCGCTTTTATAACTTCTTCAGGTAACTCATCTAATACGGTAGCTACACGGTTTTGTACGTTTACTGCTGCTAAATCAGGATTTGTTCCTATTTTAAAATATACTTGTATAATACTTGTACCATCATTTCCAGAAACCGAGGTCATGTAATCCATTCCAGGAACACCATTAATAGCTCTTTCTAAAGGAATCACAACGGCTTTAGAACACACTTCGGCATTTGCGCCTGTATATTTAGTAGTTACATTTACTGCGGGAGGTGCAATATCGGGATATTGAGTTATTGGTAATTGAAAAACAGCCAACAATCCTAATAATGTAATAAACAACGAAATTACAAGTGAAAGTATGGGGCGTTGTATAAATTTTTTAAACATAATATTTTATTTACCGGCTAATTCTTTAATAATTTGTCGCATATTAATTGTTTGAGGAGTAATTTCCATATCAACTTTTACATTCTGAATACCTTCGTATAAAATATGTTCGCCGGTTTGTATGCCTTTTTTGATAAGGAATAAGTGTGGTAATCTGGCAAGGGCCTCGATATTTCGAATTTGTATTTTATTGTTTTTGTCAATAACATATACATACAATTTATCTTGTATTTCAAAAGTTGCTTTTTGTGGAATTATCACTACATCTTCAAATTTTTTACTTAATCGAACCCTACCACTTGCGCCATGTTTTATAATTTTCCCTGGATTTTTAAAACGTGCTCTAAACGCAATATTCCCTGTTTGTTCATCAATAATGCCTTCTACAGTTTCAATAACTCCTATTTGATCGTGCTCGCTACCATCTGCTAAGATTAGAGAAACATATTTAGATGTTGTACTATCTGATTTTAAATTTTTGGCATAATTGAGATATTCTTTTTCTGAAACATCAAAATAAGCAAACACTTCATCATTTTGAGAAATACTTGTAAGAAGCGTGCCTTCTTCAATTAAACTTCCAATTTTGTGAGGTATTCTATTTATTACGCCAGTAAAAGGCGCTTTAATTTCAGTATTATTAAGTTTAATTTGTACATAAGCTTGGTGGGCGAAAGCTTCATCCATTTTAGCTTTTTGAGCTTCAAGTTTATTTTTAGCCAAAGCTACTTCTGTAGTTGAAACTATTTTTTTATTTGCCAATTCTTGTACGTTATTTAATTCGAGCGTTGCAGCGTCCACTTCGGCAATAGCGCTTTTATATAAAGCTTTTGCTTTTGCTAACTCTTCAGCGTATTCTCTGTTGTTTATAGAAAACAATATTTGTCCTTCTGACACAGAGGCGCCTTCGTCGATATGAATTTTTTCTAAATAACCACTCACACGAGCTCTTACTTCTACATTTTGAATGGCATGAATTTCAGAAACGTAATCAAGAAATATAGAAGTATCAATACTTATTACGGTTGTAGTGGGAAAAGTTTCTTTTTCCTTAATGGTGGTGTTAGTGTTGTTACAGGCAGTTAAAAAAAATATACTAGTGCTTAATGCAATTAAAGATGTTTTCACGATAAAATTAATTTTAAAATAACGCACAAGATTGTGCTTTGATAAACTTTAAAAAACCTCCAATAAAATGGATTAACAAGTTTGCTTAGGAGGCGGAGAGGTTTTTGAGTTTAAAATAATTGGAAGGTTATATTTTTTATTTTCAAAATCTAACTGTTCGATAGGTTGAATTACCTGTATAACAATATAATTAATTGCAGAATCTGTTTCTTCTATTTCGTATGAGATGACCCCATTATCTTTTTGAATTATTCCATCGTTGTTTAGTAATATAACAATAGACGTTTCTTGTGATTGGATATATTGTATAACAACAGATGAAAAAATCCCCAAAACAAATACACCAATCAAAAATGATTTTAATATTAGATAATTATTTGTTTTTAAATTCATTTAGACACAAAGGTATTATATTAAATCTGCAAATTGGATTTTTTTTGAATTTTTAAGATATAATTTTATTGCAAATGTGTTAAAGCTACATTATCTAAAAACGCTTGTGGACTATATGCTTGTGTTAATGAATATTCTCCAATTTTAGTTCGGCATAATTCTGTTAAATAAGCGCCGCTATTTAATGCTTTACCAAAATCTCGAGCAATACTACGAATATAAGTACCTTTACTACAAGAAATTTTAAAACTTACATGAGGTAGTTTAATTTCTGTTATTTCAAATGATTTAATTTCTATTTCTCTTGATTTTAAATCAACTTCTTTTCCTTCACGAGCAAATTCATAAGCTCTTGTACCATCTATTAAAACAGCACTATATAAAGGAGGTGTTTGTTGTTGAATACCAATAAATTTTTGAGCTGTTTTCATTATAAGCTCTTCGGTGATATGTGAAATTGGATAATGAGCATCAATCTCCTTTTCTTTATCAAAACAGGGCGTGGTAGCGCCAAGATAAAAAGTACCTGTGTATTCTTTGTTTAAGTTTTGGAATGAAGAAATTTCTTTGGTTTTTTTCCCCGTACACACAATTAATAGTCCTGTTGCTAAAGGGTCGAGGGTTCCAGCGTGACCAATCTTTAAATGAACGTATTTTCCGTCTAATAATGATGAAGGGTGTTTTTTGAGTCCGTGTTTTAATTTGTTTACAGCTTGAAAAGATGACCAAGTGTAAGGCTTATTAATGAGTAATATTTCTCCTTCGCGAAAATTAAACGACATATTGTATGGGTTTAAAAACGGTGTCCCATTTTTTCTTTTTTGGTTTGCATATACTTTTCGTTATGCGGGTTAGAAGGAATAATAATAGGCACATTTTCTACAACCTCTAAACCATAACCAATTAAGCCTACTCTTTTCACAGGATTATTACTCATTAACTTCATTTTACTAATCCCTAAGTCTCTTAAAATTTGAGCACCTACACCATAATCGCGTTGGTCGGGTTTAAAGCCTAGTTCTATATTAGCCTCAACTGTATCTAATCCTTTTTCTTGAAGTTTATATGCTTTTAATTTATTTAATAATCCAATTCCTCTTCCTTCTTGATTCATATACACAATAACACCTTTTCCTTCTTTTTCTATCATCTCCATGGCTTTATGTAATTGTGGACCACAATCACATCGGCATGAACCAAAAATATCACCAGTAACGCAAGATGAATGTACACGAACTAATATTGGCTCGTTTTGTTGCCATTCGCCTTTTACTAAAGCCAGATGTTCTTCGCCGTTTATTTCTACTTTATAATCTATTAATTTAAAATCTCCAAATTGAGTAGGCATATTAACCTCTACTTGGCGAGTAACAATACTTTCTTTAGCTAAACGATAAGCAATTAAATCTTTTATACTTACAATTTTTAAATCAAATTGCTTAGCTACTTTTATTAAATCAGGTAGGCGCGCCATGGTACCATCCTCGTTCATAATTTCCACTAAAGCACCACATGGTTCAAGGCCCGCCAGTTTAGCAAAATCAATAGTTGCTTCGGTGTGTCCTGTTCTTCGTAAAACACCACCTGTTTTAGCAATTAAAGGAAATATATGTCCTGGTCTGCCAAAATCAGCAGCTTTCATTTCAGGATTAATTAATGCTTGAATAGTTTTTGCCCTATCTTGTGCCGAAATTCCAGTAGTGCAACCGTGGCCAAGTAAGTCAATCGAAACCGTAAAAGCGGTCTCGTGAAGAGCTGTATTAGACGAAACCATTAAGTCTAATTTTAGTTCTTTTGCCTTCTCTTCGGTAATAGCTGTACAAATTAAACCCCTGCCGTGTGTAGCCATAAAATTAACCACCTCTGGCGTTATGTTTCTAGCTGCGGTTAAAAAATCACCTTCATTTTCTCGGTCTTCATCATCTACCACTATAATTACTTTCCCTGCTTTAATATCAGCAATAGCCTCTTCAATAGTGTTTAATTGTATTGTGCTCATGGTTTAAATTTTGCGCCACAAATTTACGGAATTTAAATTTATGAATATCTATTATCTTTGTTTAACATGTTTTTATCAATAATACAAGAATTACAAGTTAAATTACAACAACCATTACCTGGAGAAGATGTTCAGTTTCAAATGGCTCATTTAAACCGAGAAAAAGTAGCCATTACTCAAACAGAACACTTTAAACAAAGTGCAGTAATAGTATTATTATTTCCTGATGAGCGTAATCAATGTAATATTTTATTAATTGAACGTTCTAAATATAACGGTCATCATAGTGGTCAAATTGCATTTCCGGGAGGAAAAGCAGAGATAGGAGATAAAGATTTGAATGCAACTGCTTTACGTGAATTTTTTGAAGAAACTGGTTGTATAGAAACTCCTATTATTATTGGAGAGTTGAGCGCTTTAACAATCTTGGTTAGTAAATTTATTGTTACGCCCTTTGTGGCTTATTTACTTAAAGCACCTATTTTTAAACCTAATCACACAGAGGTTGCTTCATTAATATCATGGAAATTAGATAAACTATTATTACCAGAAAGCGTTAAATACACCTCTTTAGAACCTATCAAGGGATTAAAAATTCAAACACCGTATTTTGATGCAAATGGTAAAATAGTTTGGGGAGCAACTGCAATGATTTTAAACGAATTAAAATATATTTTAAAGGATATTGCAAGTTAAGATGTTAAATTATTAAACGCTGAAACTTTTTAGCGCATCTAATCTTTTAGTAAAGCTTATTAATAGATATAATTTTATTTACATTTGATTAAAACATTAAATGAAGTTGCAATGAAAAACAATACAAATATTTTTTATTTATTTCTATTTATAATTTTAAATAGTAGTGTAGGTTACTCACAAATTCAAAAAGGTACAGATATAAATGGTGAAGATCCTGAAGATTTATTTGGAGAGTGCATAAGTATGCCCGATATAAATACAATTGCTGTAGGTGGACGAAATAACGGCGGTAATGGTTCGTTTTCGGGACATGTGCGTGTTTATAAATGGAACGGTAGTACTTGGGTACAGAAAGGAAATGATATTGATGGAGAGGCTGCTGGTGATAATTCTGGTAATTCAGTGTGTATGCCCGATTCAAATACTTTAGCTGTTGGCGCTTATCTGAATGATGGAAACGGATTAAGTTCTGGACATGCTCGCATTTATACATGGAACGGTAGTACTTGGGTGCAAAAAGGAAGTGATATTGATGGAGAAGCTTCTGGAGATCAATCAGGCTGGGCGGTAAGTATGCCTGATGCAAATACAATTGCTGTAAGTTCAACATATAATGATGACGCTGGTTCAAGAGCTGGTCATGTAAGGGTTTTTACATGGAACGGTAGTACTTGGGTGCAAAAAGGTGTTGATATTGATGGTGAAGCAGCAGGTGATAAATTTGGTTATTCGGTAAGTATGCCTGATGCAAATACAATTTGTGCTGGTGCTATTAATAATGATGGAAGCGGGTCAAATGCGGGTCATGTAAGGGTTTTTACATGGGGTGGAAGTTCTTGGATACAAAAAGGTATTGATATTAATGGTGAAGCAGCAGATGATCAATTTGGTTATTCAGTAAGCATGCCTGATGCAAATACAATTGCGGCAGGCGCGAATTGGAATGATGGAAACGGCTCAAATGCTGGTCACGTGCGTGTTTATACATGGAATGGGAGTGCTTGGGTGCAAAAAGG
>WBZO01005346.1_pt1 | contig 13138 bp, 12 predicted proteins | sample 5204261 | NCBI WGS metagenome assembly WBZO01 (sample SAMN12412400, study PRJNA552823) | activated sludge metagenome | isolation source: activated sludge from anammox sidestream of wastewater treatment plant... | place: USA: North Carolina | collected 2017-09
TAATTTCCTTTGTACACTCGGCTCCTGTCATGCCCGGCATGTCGTGGTCCATGATGATAGCCCTGTATCTGGCTGTTTTGAAGCGCTCCAGGGCGTCAAATCCATCTTGTGCCAGGTGGCACTTAAAACCCAATGACTCAAGCAAAAGCCCAGTACCCATCCGGCATATCTCTTTATCGTCAACAACTAGAACTGGAAGTGAGTAAGGCATGAGGTAATCCAGCAGGTAGACCTGTAGGGTAATTGTCGGTTGTAATGAGTCTGGGCGTACATTAATTTCATATGGGGCAAACCCCTATTTATTTCCCTTACTAGCATTGTGGTAACCGAATATATTCGGTCGCCACAATGAGGTACTTTCCTCAAAGCTTCCAGTATGAAGCAGGAAAGACGAGTATTAAGAACCCTTGGGAAAAGCATTAGAAACGCCCGGTTAAAGCGGGGCTGGTCGCAGATGTATCTGGCTGCTGAGGCTGGTTTAGACAAGACATACATTGGGTCGATTGAGCGGGCAGAGGTCAATCCATCGGTCAAGAAAATAGTGCGTATTGCCGATGCTCTGGGGGTTTTGGTGGCTGACCTTTTCCTGGGAATTTGACATGGCGAATTAAAGCGATTGTGGCGAAATGGGCACTGTGCGCTAGCTCGCACCGCCCCAATTTCCCCTTTATGAAATGCCAATACTAAAGGTAATGTTGAGATTGCCGCAGTAGGAGTCATTTCTTGCACAAGTGTTAGAGAACTCAAATTTACGAAGACTGAAAGGCCGCCTCTTGATACTGGAGGGTGAGGTGTATTTCATGGCACTTATTTCGACAGGCACAATCAACAACCACTTACCAGGCAACCAGTTCCAAGCAAGGCATCCAGGCGATCCAGTCGCTCTGAGTTTTGCTGCCTGTCTGTAACTGCCATGGATACATCCATTCAACAACCGAAAAGGTAACAAACAATGAAACGAAAATTCAAAAGCCTCCTGGCTGTAGTCGGGCTGGCATTCATCGGCTTGGGCTCTTTGCTCACTGCCACATCGGCACAAGCTGTCGTAGAAAACGGTAATTCCATTACACAAAACGGTGTTACGTGCACTCCTCGGATCAACGGTAACTACCCAGATGATGGTCGTTTTTACTATTGCGGTGACCCTGCGCTACCGGATTCGCACAAATATGGCTTTGGTCCTTCCCTACAGGCGATTCCATCAGCATATACGAAAGCGCAGATGTCCAGCCAGAACACAAACATTCTCGTGTTTTGCACTGAACGGGAATTTGAGCTTTATTTCGGCTTGGCGCCAACTTTCCCTGATGCTGATTTGCGCCAAATAGCATCATTCTATGAGCCAAATTCCAACCAGCTTGTTCTCTTCCAGTATCTAATTTCTCGTGGACAGAGTTGTGCTACGCCAACTGGAGCCCTTGCAGCCAACAAGATTGCTGTATACAACAATGCATACAACAACATGAGACACGAAATTGGACATTTCGTGGATGACAAAATTAGCGTTCCTGCCTCTACAGCCAAGAATTCACAACTCAAAACTTCGCCTGGTGGTATTACCACCCTCTATGGCAAGTACATCAATGCTGATATTGCTTTCTTCAATAATCGGCTTCTGAGAACTCCGTGTACTAACAGCTTCTTTACCAGTTCTACTCGTGATGTGTTTATCAATGCTGCAGGTGTTCTCACGCCAGTGTGTGCTGGTACCACCCTCAATGCCGAACTATCAGCTAAAACCAATTTTGAGATTCTGCAAAAGATTTCTCCGTATTATTTTTCTGAATACGAAGCTCCTCTCAATAATCGGAGAGAACAGTTTTCGGAGACTTTCCCAATCTCGTTAGCTTTGACAGGCTCTCAGCCAGCCGGATCGGCCGCAAACTTCTATCTGACGAATCATTTTTCTTGCGCGAAAGCGTACACCAGAGCTAGAGCCAATACTGGGTTGGCACCGGTGAAGGCTGACTTTGATGCCTACATCAATCCAAATGATCCAGATCCGAACTTTCGATGCAATTCGTATGTAGCGCCTTTCGTTCCCGCAAGTTGTGCCTTTGCGTCCAAAACTGGATTCAATTATCCTTACCGTCCTGGGTACGACCAGTATGTATACTGTGGTGATACCGGCTTGACTTACACCACGATTGCTGGTGATGTTCTTGTTAATTTGCCAAATTCTGCTGGCTCATCTTTCCTTCGAGACAAGTTTCAGCAGTCCAATATCACACTTTACGTCTTTAAGAGTGCTGCTGATGCACAAGCAAAGCTAGGTGCTGCTAATATTCCTGCTGCCGCGCTTCAACCGGGAATTCTTGGTTGGACACAAACGAACCCTCAGCCAGAACCAGTTAGTGGGGTCACTCCGAACAAATTTATTGCTGTTTGGGAAAGGTACACCCCGTGGGGGTCTCCGGTTGGCACATTGGTAAGCATGGAAACCACTCCGGCCGCTTCTGATAGTACGCCAAATCGCTTCCGCTCAGCAGTTTCACAGCAAGCGGGTCGAACCACAGACGCTCTTTCTGGAAGCTTAAACCTAGGCGGCACAAATACTCCTGTCTCTCAGCGCACAGTGTTTTCAACAACAGCTTTCACGAAGGACAGAACTACCTTTGACGCAAAAGCTACTTGCACTGTCTTTATCGCTCCTGTTTGTGTCGGCGGTGTTGTTCAGGCCCCTTACACAGGCCAAACCAATTGGCAGATCCTGACTACATTGTATCCAGATGTAGCCGGTACTCCAAGCATCAATACCAATCAGTATCTCTTCGCTGAGCAAGTCCCAATCATTGCCTTTAGCACCGCTGGAACTGCCAATGGAGGTACAAGAAAGCCTATGGATGATCGGCTTTTCCATTTCAACAACTGCACCAAGCTCTATACTGAAACAGTGTACAAGTTCTGGCGCCTTCCAACTACGCCTGAATTGACTGCCGCTAGCTGCCAGTAAAAACTTCAATTAGCTAGCTTTGGGGCAATCTCAAAACTTTGGGATTGCCCCTTTTTTAGTTTACGCAAGGTTCCATTTTGTGAGACTATGTACCAGAGCACGTCAGAGGAATCTTGAAATGACCATTCGCTTTTGGGTAATTGCTGGCTTGACTATTCTGGTCCCGGCTCAGGGTGTTTTGGCGGATAATTCTGTTCAAACTGGCCCGAGACGCCCTGTAATCAATGAGTCTGCTATTAATTCCATTCGCCAGGTTTACCCAAATGGTTCACCAGTTAGCAACGCTCAGCAGGAAATACTTGGACGTTTTCTAACTTCCTTTGAGTCTTCCCCGTCCTTAGCAGCAGACTATGGTGAAGTTCGATTGTCTGTTGCCAATAAACCGAATTCTCCTGCCAAAATTCGAGTAGTAAAGCTCCCGAAAGATATGCAAAGACGCTTGAGTTTCCTAGACGCCGTAGTTCTTGCTTCAGTCTCTGGTAATAGACTCTTCGATGATGTTACTGGCGAACTATTTCCCTATGGTTTGAGTACCGCGCCTGATTTACCAAACGGATTGAAATATAGAACTGATGCATCGTTGCAAGCTGTAAGGCAAAAACTAAAACCCTCAGATAGAGAACTCTTGCTTACAAGGGCGATTCCAATACGGATTCTAACTGCTTATCCCGGATTGTTCTCCGAAGAGGAATTAGAGTCACCGTCTAACTTCAGAATCGTGAATAGAAATAAGGTGACAGTCTCTGGTGTTGAAGATTTGCGAGCGCCTTGGATTGACCTTTTACTCTCAAAGCAAAAGATAACACGAGAACAAATAGAAGAAATACGGGATGGAGTTGACCTGAGAACGGCTGCTATTCAGAAATTGACTCTCTTAGATTAAACTCCATGTGCTCCTAGAACTAGTACCCAAGCTTTTTTACACTCTTTTACTAGATGGCTTAGTGGCAATGTCTATCTCTCGCCGCTTAGAAACCGGCTTAATCTATACCACCATGAGCTTCTAAGCCTATCTAGCTCTGCTTTGATTTCTTGCAATTCTTTGTCCTGAGTTTGTGCTCTTTTGGCCTCTGCTTCCAGGTCTGCCAGCATTAGGACCTGCTTTTGATAGTTCTTGGTTTCAGACTCTAAATAGCCGATGCGATAATTTGCGCCTTGAAGTTCTCTAAGTAGCACCTGTAAATCCACCACAGCGTTGGCATTGTAGGTTTGCTGACTGACATTGACCTGACAATCTTGTGTCAACGTCACCTCTGGTTCGATAACAGGCACAATAACTAGACGCTTTTTGTTTTTGGTCTTTGACTTCAGTTCCTTTTTGACAACTCTGCGCCAGACGGTTCTTTCGCTAATGCCAAGAATCTTGGCAGCCTCGCTAATCGGAACTTCTATGGTCTTTGTTTTTTTTGTGTCAGCAGTGTCATCTGACATCGTTTCAGTAAATAGACCATCCATGCCTTGGATGTCAGCCAAAGAGCCTGAAACGCTAATTGGTTTTTGCTTCTGCATTGTTCAAGATGTCTCTAAGTTGGCAGGGATGTGACCTGATTATCCAGATAATGCCACCACCTGTAAAGCGCTATAGCGCACTGATATGCGATGCGTATACTGGTTGAAAGGCTCACCAATTGCCAGTATAGTAAGACTGTCAGTAGTTAGGTTGCATCTATGGATACAGTCAAACAATTATCAGTGCTGCCAGCTTTAAAACGGGATGGCTTTGATGATTTGTTTCATCCTCCAAGGCTTTCTAAGCCAGAAATGCATCTATTACTTAAACCGTTTTTTCTGCTAGATCGCCACGCTGACAGGTTCAAACCAATTGAATATGTATATTCTGTCGTTGAAAGCGGTAAGGCGATTAAACGCAGTTGGATGGTTCAACCACACTTCAAATACGGATTGCCAGGGGCCTTTGACCGTGATGTCACCACTATGATCTACGAATTAGTCAACGAAAAATACTTTTCAAAGGGGCTACCTGTCGAGGAAACCATGGCAATTGGAACTCTTCGAGAATTTACAGCCCGTATGGGATTAAATGCAAGTGGGCCAAACATCGCGGCTGTCAAGGATAGTTTAAAACGACTAATGAACACCCTTGCCGCATGCGAGGATACCTTTTTTGATAACAAAAAACATCGTTATGTCAGCGTTTCATTTCGATTACTTGCATCAGTAGGTTTTGTTGGTGAAGAAGACGGTAAGGGAGGCTCTTTTGAAGAGAATTTTGTTTCCTTCGATCAGCACATCCTCAGAAACCTTAACACCGGTTATGTCATGGTTATCGATGTTGACCGGCTGCGTGTCTTAAAGACGAACATAGCTAAGCAATTGTATTCCCACCTAGCATACCGCTTTTTTGTGGAGGCAATTGATGGTACCGATGTCTGGGTAGCTGACTATGACTGGCTATCAATCCACCTTGGCGTAAAGCGCTGGTCAGAGTTATGGCGAGCTAAGCAACAATTTCATGAGGCTCACGAGGAATTGAAAGATCTAGGCTACATTTCATCATATGACTGGGATGGCTGGCGCATTCTCTACCGCCCAGGCCCGGTTTGGAAAGGGGAACAGCTTAGAAGAAAGACCGGTAAATCAAGAGCCAAACAGCGTAGTCCTAAGCTTCTTCAAAAGCAACAGCTAGACCAAACCGGACCAATTGATCCTTTGATGCCTGCATTGGCCGCTTTTGTAAGTGGCTTGCCTTCAGGTTTAGATCGAATCAAAGCATTGGGACTGACAGAAGAACAGGCGGAAAAACTGTGGAAAGATCGGCTCTGATTTACCACCTTACATCTGCGTAGTTTGGGTGTGGTTTTTGTTTCCAAGTGCGTAGTTTGGGTGTGGAACCTGCGTAGTTTGGGTGTGGTTTTTGCGTAGTTTGGGTGTGGCTTGGCAACCGGTATGCCGCACAGGGCTTGGGTTTCCAGACCCCTCAAAGACTATATCAAGGACGAACAAAAAACGGTTTTAAAGCTAGTGTTGAAAAGAGGTACGCGCCGATGGCGCGAATTTTCTTTTTTTGGGGGTTGACTCCCTACGCTTTTAAAACTCTCCGGAGCGACGGCGAACAACTCAACGGCAACTAAACCTAAACCGTTTTGTCGCCGCCACTCACTGCGAGTTTAGCTACGGGGTCAACCCCTAGCGCAATTGCTTCCGCAATTGCAGGTTTAGCGGAACGCCTGCGGCATATCCTCACTCGCTGCGCTCGTTCCGGTATTCCTCGGCGAATTTTTTTATGGGAGCTTCTGACTCGCAATCTAACAGCAACTATCTAAGACCACCGTATTTGGTGGCAACCGATCTTTAATAGCTTTTGTTTCTAGCAAATTTGTCTTACGCGTCTGGGTGCTTTTTTGTCCTCGGCTGCAAAGAGCCAGGTGTTTGCGAACCGGGGCAGGTTTTTAAACGCAGAAAACCCATGAGGGGTCCATAAGGTGTTTTAAGGGCGTTTTTTGTATCGCCGGGGGTCATCGTAGCGGCCGGTTTCTTTTAGACGGCTTGGCGGGCTCCAGGGCGATATATACACCCTGAAAGTGAAAAATGTAATAATAAGGATGTAATTACGTAATATTATTGCAGTATTACATTGTACAATGAGGGAGTAACCACCGGAGAGGTGCCGAAAATGGCTAGAAACATCCCCATTGACCGCGACGAGGTGATCGAGACCGCTAACAGGCTTGAGGCCGAGGGCAAAGAGGTGACGGCCTTGACCATGCTTTCGGCACTGGGCCGGGGCAGTTTGACCACGATTTACAAGCACCTGGACGCCTGGAGAGAATCGAAGCCGGTAAGGTCGCCGGTGGTTCAGGCTGAACAACCCGAACCAGTGAAAACAGCATTTGCAACAGCCTGGAGGGTAGCGGCGGAAGAAGCAGCCAGGGAGACCGCCGTAATCAGGGACAAGGCGGCCGAAGATGTGAACGCAGCCTTGAGGCAATTCCATGGAGCCCTGGAAGCAATCGCCAAGCTTGAGGCCGACCGGGAAGCGGAAGGCGAGGTAATCGAAGGTTTGCAGAAACTTGTCGCCGAGCAGAAAGCGGAGATAGCGAAACTTGAGATGGAGGCGGCGGCCGAGAGAGCCAGGGCGGACGAACTGCGGGACCAGTTGCGGAGCTTCCAGGCAGACCGGGACGCAGCAATAAAAGAGGCCGCCGAGCACAAAGGACAGTTAACAGCCTTGAAGGACCAGAACAAGCAGCTTTTGGCGAAAATCGGCGCGGAAGACAAGGGGCAAAAGAAGCCAAAAGCGTAAAAACGTATACGTCAGCCCTGATTGCCATAGCGGTCTTTTCTAGGCACAAAATGGCACTAAAGCTGAATAAGTCCTAGAGCCAGTGAGCGTATACGTTAATTGGCTTTTTGGTGGTTTCACTGTAGACGGTCTAGCTGACTGCCGAGTCGCTTTCCATGTTTTTGTCAAAAGTTACATAGAGTGCCAGTTGCAGTTGCGTATACGTGCTACTGGTGACCTATTGGTGATTTGTGGCAGCGTTTAGGCTTTTCCAGTAAACCACGTAACCAGCGCATCAATAGACAATCTACAAAAATGGAGCACCATTAATGGTGCCTACCGTCCGGTGGTGTGCGGCGGCTAAAAGCCAACAAAGAAGGAGCGTATACGAAACGTGCGGCACGGAGACCGGAGTTTAAGCTAATCGTAGGCTATTATAGACTAAATCGTATACGCCCACCAATGGACCAATGCAGAGCACGGATTTTCTTTGCAACAGAAAAACCGTAAGGCAAGATGAAAGCATTGGCTGACATCCGTAGGATGACCAGCAATGCAGCGTATACGCATTGGCTGCCTGCCAATGCAAGCATAAAAATGTTGGCTGATATATAATAAAGATAGCAATACTGGCATAGAGGCATTGGCTAGCAATGAGCGACCAAAAAACGGCAGAACGGCTGCAATACAAGCCCCGAGTGGAAACGAAGCTGAGCCGGGAAGACTTCAACCGGGTGGACGACCTGGCGAAAGAAGACGGAGTAACCAAGGCGGAAGTAGTCAGAGAGGCGGTCCTGTGGTATCTGGCGCACCGGGACGAACTAAGAAACGAGCCAAGAGACAGCATGATCACAGGCTCGATAGAGGCAATGACTAACCGGGTGTGCGCAATGCTAGCCAGGCAAGGGCGTTTGATAGGGACGCTGTTCGAGCTTACTCATGCAAACATGGCAGGGACGAAGGAAGGGAAAGCGGCATTTGAGGCTGCTTTGACCTCAGCTAAGCAGAAGATGGCAAAGGCTGTGGAGAAAGACGAGCGGGAACTAGTAGACGCCATGAAGAAGACAGTAGCGGTGGCTCAGGGGAAAGTGCAATGAGACTGAAAGTAGCAAACGCATACAGAAAGGGCGAGATAGAAATCCTGTGGCTGGCGGGAGGCTATGCCGTGCTTCGGCAGGAGGGAAAAGAAGAAATATTTGACACGCTGGACGAAGCGGCCGCCAAAGCAGGATGGGGCTTAGAACAAGACCCGGAGCTGGTTAAGGCGTGGTCGAAGGGCTACGAGCTACCGGCAGATGAGGATCAAAAATGGCCGGAAATCTTCCTGGTGAAAGACGAGCAGTAAGGCGGGAAAGCCAGTGGTAGTCATAAAACACAGGTACATACCAGGAAGGAGCCGGGGCGGAAATGTCGTGTCAATCGGCAAGGCCCTGGCGCATGTTAAATACATCCAGCACCGCCCAGGACCGGACAAAGAGAAGGGCGGCCGGGAACTGTTCAACGAAGAAAAGGACCGGATGGACGCCAAAGAAATGAGGCAGGCCATACGGGAAGCAGGCAATGACCGGGTAGTCGTGCATAAGCTGACATTAGCGCCGGAGATAAACCCCCAAGACAAAAAAGCATTTACCCGTGACGTGATGGCAAAGCTAGGGCAAGACATGGGGCGTGATCTGCGGTGGTTCGGAGTAGAGCACAACAACACAGATCACCACCATATCCACGTTGTTGTACTGGGCAAAGACCGCAACGGGACCGAGGTAAAGATAGGGCTAAAGGACATAGAGAAGGCGAAAGAGCACGGGGATAGATACCTGGAAAGGTGGCATCCACGGGAGCTGGAGAGGTCCAGGAAGGACAGAGAAGACAGAGAAAGAACCCGCAGAGAAGAGAGAACCAAAGAGCGGGAAGCGGCACGGGAAGAGAGGATAAGGGAAGGGTTAGAGCTTCCATGGCTGCACAAGAAGATAATCAGGGAGCAATTGGAGCCGTACAAAGACTGGCGGGAAAAGCAAGACCAGAAGGCAAAAGAGAGGGAGCCCGGCGGAGACCGAGCCGAGCGCCCATATCATCAGGATACGTTAGAGGCCGCCGGGCGGGAATGGTCGAAAGCCAACAGCCTGAAGGAGTTACGAGGCTTAAATGAGTACCTGTGGGACAACATTGACGAGAGGATACCGAAGGAAGACTACCGCAGGCTCTCAGGTTGGATAAAGGACAAGGAACGCGCCCAGGAGCGAGGGCAACCGGAAGAGAATCAACAGAACGCGCAACCGGACAAACACAAGAGAGACCAGATAGAGTATGACGGCAAGAAGTACGGTAAAGCCGACAGCTACAAAAAGCTGACAGGGCTTAGTAAAGAGCTACGGGAGAAAAGCGAAAAACTACCGTATGAGGACTACCAGAAACTAAGGGGCTGGATAGAGAACAAAGACAGGGAGCGCTTTAGCGGCTACCTGGACAAAGGCATTAGAGAAGCACGGAACAAAGTAGAGCGCAGTAAAACATCAGAAGACCTGAAGGCAGCCGAGGGTGGCCGAGTGATAGACCCGGTACAGCAGGAGGTAATGAGAAATCCTGTGGTCGGGCTATTCATGCAGGGGGCGGCAATAGCCAACATGGTGGTAGCGTCAATTAGGCTGGATGACAGCAACAGAGACTACACAAAAGAGCAGCGAGACGGGCTAGAAGAGGCTAAAAAGAACCTGGACGAGAAGGAGAAAGACAGGAAGCAATGGACCTGGGAGAAACCATGGGACATGCTGAAGAGTCAAGAAGAACGGGACAGGGAGCAGCGAGACAAGATAGAGAAGGCGATAGAAGAAAACGAGAAACGAAAAGAGAAAGAGAAGAAGAAAGAGAGGGAGCGCAACCAGGAGAAGGACCGGAGCCCATTTGAGCGTGACCCATGGGGAAGGTGGTAAAGCATGGCATTTAAGACATTAAGCATACGGATACCGGAAGAGGCGCACCAGAAGCTAGAAAAGCTGGCAGAAGAGAGGCAGCAAAAGGTCTCAGACGTAGCAAGAGAACTAATCGTAAATGGGCTGAAAGGTGCCACCCCGGCTGACAATGCCCTGGTGATAGAGTACCTGGAAGGGTTTGGGAATGTGCTGGCCGGGATACACAATGAGGCAGCGCGAAGCCGGTACTACGGGGAGCTGATGGCAAGTTACGCCGTGGACATCCAGAATCTGATGGTGGAAGGCAAGGCGGCTGAGAAGGGTGCAAAGCAGGAGTTAATGGGAAGGTTCGGGGCGGCCTCGATGCAAGAAGGGCGGGAGTCATGGTTAAGGGCACTGGGAGTGAAGCCAGAGCAAGACCAGGGATGAGGCAGTGGTGAGGGTCGGATTGTTATCAGTCGTGCGAGGGAATAATAGGGCAATCTTGAGAGAGGTTTATAAGCCCGTTATGGCGGACGCAGGGGACAAGGGGGACAGACTAGTACCCCAGAGCGATAAAAGCGCCTTACAGGGGCAGCCAGACGCCCAGGCGGCGAGAAATGCCGGGGTCCAGGACGTAAAGGCGGCGGAGGCCGTCAGGACAAATCAGAGCGACGGGTCGCTGAGGAAGTACGCCGGAAGAAGCAGCCAGGAGCAGAGCATAGAGATCTGCTATGAGGACATGGTAGCGTCCAGGGCGCACAAGGCGACCGAGAAAGAATTACTAGCGCAAGCCCCGAAAGAGTCACTGAAAGAGCAGTCACGGACCATTGAGGCGCTAGAGACAGCGGCAAAGACTGACCCGGTAGCAGACGTAATGCTGAGGTTCAGAAAGCAGGCTGATGCCATGGAACCGGGACCGGATAAGGACCGGCTGACGAAGCTTGCCAAAGAACAGGCGGCCGAAATACTACAGCCAAGGCAATACGAAGACCAAGAAGACTGTGGAGTGCATGAGATATCGAAGGGGCTCAAATCGCCACTAGCCGGGCATGTGCAGTACCCAGAAAAGGAGATAGAGGGACTTAGAAGGCTGACGCCGGACGACTTGAAGAAGCTGGCTAAAGCGATGGAAGCGGCAGGACCAGCAGCGGAAGAGTCGATAAGGCAGACCACGCAGGAGATACTGGTAAGAACCGGAGAGAGCGGAAGGGACACGATGCTAGCCGGTATCAATCTGGTAGTGGGGCTCTTGAAGTACGACCATGATTTACTCTTCAATCCAGAACAAGCCCGGAAGGATGCAAGCAAAACAGGAGAAGCGCTAGGGCTCTTACTACTGGCAGGGGCTCAAATCTCAGTCGGCATATCGATGACAGCGGAAGAGGCAAGGCAAACCGGTGACTACAGCCTGCCTTTGACACGAACAGCACAAGCTCTGAATAACTGGTACGACAAACAAACACCAGCCGATCAGATGGCGATAGCCTCGGAGATATGTGCAGGGTTTGGCATATCGGCGTTTTCGGCAGAGGCAAACAAGCTGAAAAAGCCAGGTGCCTTTATGGAGTTTCTGAAAGAAGGCATATCGCTATTGCCGAGGAACCCGGAGGCGGAAAGGAAGGCGCTGGAGGCACTTACCAGGGTTCTTAAGGGGAGGGAGCCGCTAAAGGAAGCAGCCGGAATAGGGGCAATAGAGAAAGCCAGTGAAGTGGTCAAAGAAGCTCAGGCGAAGGGCTTAGGGGACCACATCATGGCGATGGTGCAGTTCTTACCGGAGCGCGGCAAAGAGATACTCACTGATAGAAAGCTACGGCAGGAGTATGGTGTAACGAAAAAAGAATTGCTTACAAAGACTGAAGCAGAGTTAGCAGCACTGAGAATAGAGCGCATTGAAGCTAGCTACAGGACAGTGTTTTACAGGGCATACCCACACCTTAAGGGGGCCGGACTAGAGATACATCACGCGCTGCCTCAAACTCTGCGGGACCAGTTGCCAGGCATGTTTAAGGCAAAAGAAATTCATTCGCTGAAATATCTGAGCGGTATTCCTGAGACCGCTATGGAAGATGGGAAACCAGTACATAAGCTAATTACGCAGAGCTGGAATACGTTTCTAAAGAAGAATCAAAGCCCGACAAGGGAGCAGGTGCTTGAGCACATGCGTAAGCTGGATGAAGAGTATGGGCGGTATTTCGTGCCGCCGTTCAAGAAAGGATCACGATGAAGTTTTACACGTATGAGCCGGAAGTGTCAGGACTTGGCTACGGTGAGAACACCGTATACATTGGGGAAAAGAGCGCACATCCATGTGTTGTCTCTCGCCTCCACTATGAATTTAATTACTGGCCAGATGATGATATGCAGGCGACTATTTTTCACTACATCGGCACAGAGAGGCTGAGGCAGGCACTGGAAGCTATGCGTCCGCCTGTTACCGGGATTGAATTTGACGAAGTCGAAATATCGGGAGACGATCAGGAATTTAAGCGTGTATGGCGAAAGGGGCGTCCAGACTCAGCTTTAGGCAAGTGGTACTGGTTCAAGATAACCGGTCAAGCTGGGCGGGATGACTTCGGAGGTGGGCCGACGGAGGATTTAGTCATCTCCGAGCGGGTGGTAGAGGTGCTAAAGCGATTCACGGTGATAAATTCTGTGCGCAAAATCAGGCCATGGGGAGGCGAGATGGAAGCCGGCAGAGTACCCCAAAAGGGTGCGCCGGCGACGGGTGAAAGCTGAAAGGCTGAGCCTGTGGGCGTTTTGAATTTGGCGTAATGAAACATAAGCTATGTTATCAGCCTGTGCCGTTGTCCGACCGGCTAAAAATCAGGGGTTCCAGGATGTCTAGTAAATCCTCTTTTGGGCAATCTTTTGGTAATACTGCATCCATGCCAGATTCCAAACATTTCCTTATCACTGATGGATGTCTATGACTTGTCATGCCGATTACCGGCAAGCGTGAGCCTGTGGGCTGTTCCAGCTTTCTAATTTCCTTTGTACACTCGGCTCCTGTCATGCCCGGCATGTCGTGGTCCATGATGATAGCCCTGTATCTGG
>WBZO01005348.1_pt1 | contig 13136 bp, 10 predicted proteins | sample 5204261 | NCBI WGS metagenome assembly WBZO01 (sample SAMN12412400, study PRJNA552823) | activated sludge metagenome | isolation source: activated sludge from anammox sidestream of wastewater treatment plant... | place: USA: North Carolina | collected 2017-09
GTGCAACAGCGGGGGTGGCGGTTTCAAGCTCGAGGGCGACTCCCTCGCCTTCACGGCGATCTTCACGACGATGATGGCCTGCGACGCGCTCGAGAGCGAAAACGCCTTTCTGCAAGCGCTGAACGCGACTACCGGGTATCGCTACGAGGGCGACGATCTGGTGCTGACCGCGGACGACGGCAGCGAAACGCGGTTTTCCTCGGATTTGGCCGAATCGACAACCGCCACGCCGGCCGCGAGTTGATCGCGGGATGGCGCGTTGGGCGGATTTGGAGGCGGCAGAACCGGAGTTCGCGGCGCGCGTGCATGAGCGGATCGCGGCGCATCGTCACCTGACGATGGCGACACTCCGGCGTGACGGCGCACCGCGCATCAGCGGGACCGAGATCGAACTGCTCGAAGGCGATTTGTGGCTCGGGAGCATGCCGGGTTCGCGTAAGGGAGCGGATTTGAAACGCGATCCGCGGATTGCGATTCACAGCGGCTCGGACGAACCGGACGCTTGGAAAGGCGACGCGAAACTCTCGGGCCGGGCCGTCGAAACGCATGATAGCGATATCAAGCGGGTGATGATCTCGCGGCATGAGCAGGATCCGGGGCCTTTCGATTTGTTCCGCATCGAAATCGACGAAGCGACCGTAACCGGGCTCAACGACGCCGGTAACGCGCTGGTGATCGAGCACTGGAGGCCGGGTAAACCGCTGCGGCGGATCGAACGCAGGTAGAACAGGCGGCAGCGGATGGGGCGGATCGAAGCGGTCATTTTCGACATGGATGGGTTGCTGGTCGGCAGCGAGCATCTATGGCGGGAGGCCGAGGCGGCGGCATTGCAGGCGGTCGGGGTGCCGATGACGGCGGATGACGGGCGTCTGACGATGGGATTGCGGACCGATGAAGTGGTCGAGTTCTGGCACGCGCGCCACCCATGGGAATCGCCGAGCAAGATCGAGGTTGAGGCGGAGATCCACCGCCAGGTGATCGAATTGATCGTAAGCCGGGCGGAGGCGTTGCCCGGCGCGGTCGCGACCGTCGAACTCCTGGCGGCGGCAGGGTATCGGCTGGGTCTCGCCTCGTCCTCGTCGAGCGACATCATCGCGGTGGCAGTGGGCAAGATCGGCATCGCGCATCACCTCCAGGTATTGCAGTCGGCCGAGCACGAGCCCTACGGCAAACCTCACCCGGCGGTCTACATCGAAGCGGCGCGGCGGTTGGGGGTGGCGGCGGAACGGTGCGTGGCGTTCGAGGATTCGCCAGCCGGTTTGTTGGCGGCGAAAGCGGCGCGGATGCGTTGCATCGCGGTGCCGGATGCGGCGATGCGGGCACACCCCTGGTTCTGCATCGCCGATCTCGTACTCGAATCGCTCACCGGGTTCCGGGTGGAGATGCTGGAACGGCTCTGATTCGAGCACGATCAACCGGGCCAGCGAGGATGGTGCGCAACGCTTGGAGTCGCGTTTCAGGGGCGCGGGGCTCAAGCCGCCGCGCTGAAACGGCGAAGCCCGCTCAAGCAGGCTGAAATCGGGGGCAACGTCACCGGGCTGCGCTCGTGCGTTTCAGGGTCGCCAAAGGAGGCGGACGCCATGTGTTCACACGTCACCCGCCACCCTTCGTCCTATTGCCTGTTGCCTACTGCCTATCGGTCGTCCCCTATTGCCCGAGGAACCGCTGCAAGTTCGCGAGGCTGGTCGCGACGTCGTGCATGGGGTCGGCGGGAACGTCTTGTTCGACGATCCACCATTCGACCCCGGCGGCTTCCGCGGCCGGGCGCACGGTTGCCCAGTCGATCACGCCCTCGCCAAATGGCGCGTCCGATTTGTCCGGCTTGCCGGAGTAATCCTTGGCGTGCATGAGCGGCATCCGGCCGCGCAACTTCTCGAGCACGGGCATCGGATCGGTACCGGTGTAGTTCGTCCAATAGATGTCGAGCTGAATGTTGACTAGGTCAGGATCCGTCTCTCGCAAGAGCCAGTCGAACAGGGTGGTGCCGTCTTTCGCCTTGGCGATGAACTCGAAGTCGTGGTTGTGATAGCTGAAGGTCAATCCCTCGGCCGCGCACCGGGCCGCCCAGGCGTTGAAGTTCGCGGCGTGGACGGGGAAGCGATCGGCCGCTCGCTGATCGGGATGCAGCCACGGCACGACGGCGTGCTGGGCGCCCAGGGTGTGCATTTCCGTCATGACGGTATCGAGTTCGTTTTGCCAGCGCTCATAGGGGATATGGGCGCCCATCGCGGTCATCCCGGCGCCGTCCAGCGCGGCCCGGACCTGTGCCGGCGCGTGACCCTTCAATCCGGCGAATTCGACCGCGGTGTATCCGATGTTGCCGAGTTCCCGGATCGTGCCGAGCATGTCGGATTCGGTTTTGGTGCGAACGGTGTACATCTGCAATGCGATCACGCGAAGCTCCTTTGTGAGGGAGGTTGGGGAATAGGGATTGGGGATTGGGGATTGGGGAGTGGGAGGCAATAGGCAATAGGCAATAGCCGAGAAAACCTCACTCCTCACTCCTCGTTCCTCGTCAAAACGTCGTTTCGAGGTCGATCGCGCGACCCTCGCGGATCGAGCGATAGGCGGTCAGCATGATCTCGAGCACGTGGCAGGCGTGATCCGCCGTCAGGATCGGTTGGGTCTGACCCAGCAGCGATTCGGCGAAGTGTCGTGGTCCCGCCCCGATCAGGTTCTCCGGACCCGGGAAGTCCGGCAGCGGGACGCCGTTCATCCAGCCCGCGGCGCCGATCGGTGTCTCATCACGCAAAAAGACGTCGGTCGCGCCGTTGCCGCTGTACCAATCTTCCTGCGAGATGCTGATGCTGCCGCCGGAGCCATGGAGCTCGAAGGCGGGTGCCTTTGAGCGCGGGACCGCGAACGAGGCGAAGAGTTGTCCGAACCGCGCTTCGCCGAAATCCAGATGGATCAATAGTTGGTCCGGCGTCTCGACCTCGATCTGCTGCCCCGCCAACCGCTCGATGGTGACCATCCGCCGGGGGATCGAGATGCCGCCAAACGCCTGCAATCGTTTCACCGGTCCGATGAGCCCGGTCATCGCGTGAAGCGGATAGACCCCGATGTCGATCAGCGGCCCGACCCCTGGTTTGTAGAACACCGTGGGATCGCCGGTGTAGGCTCGCCATTCCGCCGGACCCATGTTTGCCTGCTGCGCCGTCGCGCTCAGCGGGCGCCCGAGCTTGCCGGAGGCGATCAGCTTCTGCAACCACCGGAACCGGCCGGTCGCCATCACAGCCGGCGCACAATAGAGCAACAAGCCGTTCGCTTTCGCCTTGGCGATCAGCGCCTGGCCATCCGCGACCGAGCCCGCCAACGGTTTTTCCGAAAACACGTTGAACCCGGCGTCCAAAGCGGCGCCGGTCGTCGCCAAATGCAGCGGCGCCGGTGTCAGGTTGAACAGCCCGTCCAGCCCCTTTGTCGCCAGCAGCGCTTCAAGCGAGGTGACCGCCCGCGCCCCCGGAAATCGCGCGGCTGCACGCTCCGCGCGTTCCGCGATCGGATCGAAGCAGACCGCCACCGTGGCTCGATCCGCAATGCCATCGATCCCGGGAAAGTAGGTGCGGAACGCCACATCGCCGCAACCGATGATCCCGAACTTCAGCACGACACGCCTTCCTCCTCATTCCCTGCCAGCCCAATCGAGTCCGAGTTACCCCAATCGCCCTATGCCACCGCGTCGCCTCCCGCCCCGTAAAGATGGCACCGGGTCCAGTGACCGCCGCCGAGTTGCGACACCCCGGGCATCGCCTCCCGGCAGACCGGCAGCACCGCCGGACAGCGGGGCGCGAAGGGGCAACCGGGTGGCGGATCGATCAACGACGGCGGTTCACCCCGGCCTTCCACCTGGCCTTTTCGTTTGCCCGCCGCCGGATCCGGCACCGCCGAGAGCAGCAATCGCGTGTATGGATGAGCCGCCTCCTGAATCACCGCCTCGGCCGGTCCCCCCTCCACCATCCACCCCGCGTACATCACGATCGTGTCATCGCTGACGTACCGGGCGCTGGCGACGTCGTGGGTGATATAGAGCCAGGAAATGCCGCGCTGATCGGTCAACCGGCGCATCAGATTCAGCACGCCCATCCGGATTGAGACATCGAGCATCGAGATCGGTTCGTCAGCCAGAATCACCTCCGGCTCCACCGCCAGCGCGCGTGCGATCGCGACCCGCTGTCGTTGCCCACCGGAAAGCTCGTGCGGGTATTTCGCGTACATCTCGGCGCCCGGCGTCAGACCGACCGATTCCAGCAATGCCTCGGCCCGATCCTGCACTTCGCCGCGGCGGGCTTTATGGTGAATCAGTAACGGCCGGTTGAGGTGATGACCGATGGTGTGGATCGGATTGAGCGACCCGAATGGGTCTTGGAAGATCATCTGCACCGCGCCGCGATAGGCCAGCGACGCCCGTTTCTCGGCCTCGAGCACATTGCGGCCCTTGAAGAACAGCGCTCCACTGGAGGGTGGATAGAGCCGCGCGACGACCTTGGCCGCGGTGCTTTTGCCGCTCCCCGATTCCCCCACCAACGCGATGATTTTGCCTCGCGCGAGCGTGAAACTGACATCCGTCAGCGCCCGCACTCCGGCGTGTCCGAAGAGTCCGCCAATCGGAAAGCGCTTGCTTAGTCGCCGCGCGACAAGCAGCGCGTCACCGGTCGACGTCTGAGCGCTCGGTGGATCAACGGCGAGTGACGTCTGAGCCATCCCGAATCGACACCTCCGCGGGTTCCGCCCGTTCGTGGGAGCGCTCCCAATCTACCACACCCATCCGCGTTGTCGAGAGTCGATTCCGGCCGTTCCGCCGCTTCTTAGCCCTGCCCGTAGGCCGCGTCGGTTTTCGCGGCCATGACGAAGTCGTTGCGGTGCAAACCGCCGATCGCGTGGGTCCACCATTCGACCGTCACCCGGCCCCAACTGACGATCATCCGCGGGTGGTGATCCTGCTCCGCGGCCAGCGCCGCAATCCGGTCGACGAACGCCATCGTCGATGCCCAGTCCTCGAACCGGAAGGTCCGCGTCAGGCGGGGTTCCTCTTTGACTGTCTCGATCTTCCATTGGGGGATTTGCGGCGAAAGCTCGGCGATTTCCGCCGCGGTCACGTGCGGCGCGCCCTTGTGACACGCAACGCAGTGTTCTGCATCCAACATGGTCGTCATGGATTGTCTCCATCCTCACCGGCACGTCCCGGTGCGCCAACGTGGCTGCACACTCCGTGCCGTCCCCGCGTTTGTTGTGAGCGGTTGGCGCGCGATTGATACACCGCGATCGGTGGTGAATACACGGCTGGGGCCGGCCACCGGCTAACGTCATTCCGGTGAGCGGCTCGCCGCCTTTGCGGCCGGGGTTCCCGCTCCGATCATGCGGGAGGTGATGCGCTATGGTGCTCCGACGAATCGCCGCGGGCGTCCTCGCGGCCCACGGGTTGATTCACCTGCTCGGATTTACCGTCTACTGGAAGATCGCCGGGATCGACGGTCTTCCCTATCCCGACCGGCTCCTCGACGATCGACTCGATGCCCCCACCTGGCTCGTCCGCGTGCTCGGGTTGGGGTGGCTTGCGGTCGCGCTCGCGATCGTCGCGGCCGCCCTCGGTTGGCTGTTCGCGCGCGCTTGGTGGGTACCCGTGCTCACCGTTGCGACTCTCGTGTCACTGGGACTCGGAGTCCTCGCTTGGCCCGGGGCGCAAGCCGGTGTCGCTGTCAACATCGTCATTCTGTTAGCGCTCGCGTTGCGTCGCCTGCATCTCGTTCGCTGGCCACTGCAACGTCCGCACATGATGAACTCGTAACAAGGAGGACCCCGATGCGCATCCTGATTGCGGTCGCCAGCAAACACGGCGGCACCCGTGGCATCGCCGACGAAATCGGCGCCGAGTTGAACAATCGAGGACTCGAAACAGAAGTCGTCCCGATGAGCGCCCAACCCGATCCCGCTGGCTATGACGCGGTGATCGCCGGCAGCGCCGTTTACATGGGCAAATGGATGGACGAGGCGAAACGATTCGTCGAACACCACCGCTCGGCGCTGGCCGAGCGCAAGGTCTGGTTGTTCGCCAGCGGACCGATTCCAACCGGCGACGACAAACCCGCCGCGGAATCGGGCGACACCGCGAAATACGCGGCGATGGTCGGCGCCGTGGGCTTCCGAACCTTCGATGGCCGTCTGGCGCCAGCCGAGCTCGGTCTGGGCGAGCGGTTGGTCATCAAGGCCGTGCACGCCCCAGCGGGCGACTTCCGCGACTGGGACCAAATCCGCGCCTGGGCTGGCGAGATCGCGGGGCAGATGGAGGGGTGAGGGGGATCGGGTGATGGGTGATGGGTGATGGGTGATGGGCAATAGCGGAGACACCTCACGCCTCATGCTTCTCGCCTCACTCATCACCTATCACCCCCGGACCCACCATTGCCTATTTCCCATTCCCTATTGCCTTCCGTTCCCTATCACCCATCACCCATCCCCCCGGACCCACCATTGCCTATTGCCCATTCCCTGTTGCCTTTCGTTCCCCATCACCCATTACCCATTACCCCGGACCCACCACTGCCGATTGCCCATTCCCTGTTGCCTTTCGTTCCCCATCACCCATCACCCTTCAGGTATCACCCATAATCACCGTCACGAACGCGCGTGCTCGCCCGGGGAGGGCGCCAACTGTGACGACCTGTCCGCGCTGCGGCGCCGATCCCGGTTCCCGCTGGTTCTGCCGCAACTGCGGGGCGCCGATCGCCGATCCCGCTCTGGCCGCCCCGCTCCGCCGCAAACCCTTCCGCGAACGCCGCATCGCTCGCATCCTGCTCGGCGCGATCGTGCTCGCGCTCCTTTCCTGCACGATTCTCCTCGTCGCGGCGGCGCTGGATTTCAACTGGGCGGCATTCGGGATCGCCCTCACCCTCGCGATCTGTCCGGCCGTTTTTTACTCCTGGCTCGTGCTGCGGGTCGACCGGTACGAACGCGAACCTCTCCGCACGGTGGTCGCGGCCTTCACCTGGGGCGCGGTCGCGGCCGTGTTGCTGGCGATCATCCTGGAGGCCATCACCGGGTCGCTGCTGATGTTCACGGTCGGCGAGGATGCCGCCTCGGTGCTCACGTCCGTGATCGGCGCCCCCTTGATCGAGGAAACGACCAAGGGCATCGCTCTCCTCGGTTTGCTCTGGTTCTTCCGTGACGAACTCGATAATGTGCTGGATGGGCTCGTTTACGGTGCTCTGATCGGACTCGGGTTCGCGATGACCGAAAACGTGCTCTATCTCGGCAGCGAATATCTCGATCACGGCACCCGCGCCGTCGGTGAACTCTTTGTGGTCCGGGTGGTGATGGACGGCTTTGGCCATGCCGTTTACACGGCTACCACGGGCGCCGCGGTCGGTTGGTCGCGTTCGCGGTACGACCGGGGCGCCGCCCGTTACGCGGTGCCGGTACTGGGATTCAGTCTCGCGGTTTTCCAGCACGCCCTCTGGAATGGCAGCCTGGTGTTTATCGACGGCATGACCGGCGCGGCGATTTCCGTTTGGAAGATCGTGTTGATCCAGGCGCCGCTTTACACCTTGTTGCCGCTGTTCGTGCTTTTTCTGATCGCGCGCGCCGCTGGTCGTCGCGAGCTCGCCATTCTGCGCCAGCAACTCGCCCCCGAGGTCGCCTACGGGGTGCTGACACCGGAAGAGTTCGCCGCGGTCACCGATGCCAGCCGGCGCAAGGCGGCCGCGGCGGCTGCCCGCGCTCGCGGCGGTCGTGCGCTCCTGCAGACCCAACGCCGCTTCAACCAGACGGCGGCCGAGCTCGCCTTCCGCAAGTACCACCTCAGTCGCGGCGAGCGTCCCAAACCTAACCAGCACCACCCCGAGGACGCCTATCGCGCGGAGCTCGCCTACCTCCGCGCCGCACTCCATTCGCCGGATCACATCGCCGCCTGAACCACGGCAACGGGTGATCGATGTGGTCATGATGTTCGGCCGGGAGAACCGGCCATCACGGCACCCCTGGCGGATGCAAGTTTCGGAATCGCGAGGCGCGGATGCGATAAATCGCACCCCTCCGACGGGTTCGTCACGGATTTGATGCTCTTTCTCCGGCCGCCTTTTCAGCCTCGAAGAGGGTTCGTCGACGTGGCCCCAGGTTTTCAACCTGGGGAGTTCGCCATGAAGTACCACCTAGCGGATGCGACCGTCGGAATCACGAAGCGCCGATGCGGTGGGTGTACCGGTCCAACGTTCCCCAACGGTGCAGTGTACGTACTAGACCAGGTGCTACCGGCCCATCCCGATCGCGTCAGGGTGGTGGACACCCGTCCTTCGCGAAGAGCGATCAAGGAGTCATGGGAAGCTCAGCTTATCGACGCCATTCTGAACGTGCACCGGCTTCCGTCCCGTTCCGGCGCTCTTTCTTGTACGCACTCTTTACCCGCAAGGGGACGGCACCATGAAACGCTTTTTCACCATCGCGCTCGTGCTCGGATTACTCACGACGTTCGGACTCAACGCGCCGCCGGTGAGCGCGGCGTCACTCACCAAACTCAGTTTGGCCTCGACCAGTGTCAGGAGCGGGAGGACACTGACCGGATACGTCCGGATCGATGCTGCCGCTCCCGCCGGCGGGACAGAGGTCACTCTGCTGTCATCCAACGCCGCGGTAGCGACGGTTCCAGCGAGTGTCACCGTGGAGCCCGGCAAAGTCACAGCGCCGCTGCGCGTGACCGCGCTTCCCGTGAACAGCGACACCTCTGTCACGATCCAGGCGAAGTTCGATGGCGTCACGAAGTCGAGTTCGATCACCGTGCGGGCGCCAAGACTCGCAACGCTGTCCGGACCGACGACTGTTTCCGGACCCACCACGGCGAAAGGCACCATCCAACTCGATGGCGTCGCCGGTTCGGCGGGAGTGGTCGTCACGTTGACCTCGAACCGATCGACGATTCCGCTCAACCGGACCGTGACCGTCGCATCTGGACGGTCGACCGCGAATTTCAACATGACGGTGAACTCGGTTACCGTCAACACCGCGGTGACGCTCACGGCGGCTGGCGGCGGGGTGACCAAAACCCGCGCGATCACGGTGACACCGGCCAATCTGGCACCGCTCGCATTCACACCGACGTCGTTTACAGGCGGCAAGACGACGAAGGGCACCGTTTCGCTGTATCAGGTGGCGCCGTCCGGCGGCGCGGCGGTGACATTGACATCGAGCGCCCCCGGCGTGCTCCCGGTTCCAGCATCCGTCACCGTGCCCGCCGGCTCGAAGTCCGTGTCGTTTACGCTGACAAGCGTTTCCGGTCAGCCAACCACATCCGTCACGGTATCGGCTACGTACCTTGGGGCGACGAGGACCGCGAAACTCACGGTGAATGCGGGACCGGTTGTGGTGACCAAGGTGACGCTGTCGCCGAATCCAGTTGGCTCACAATCGGTCGTCACGGCCACGGTGGAACTCTCCGGTGCGGCACCGGCGGGCGGCACCTCGGTGGCCATCACCACGACCAACTCGACGGTCTTCCCGATCGGTGGCACGGTGACCGTGCCGGCCGGTCTGAGCAAATTGGTGCTGACACGGACAACCGGGACCGTATCCGCGACCACGAATATCACCGTGGGTGCTACCGCGAACGGCGTCTCGGTCAACAGCACGTTGACGGTCAAACCGTGGGTCCTGCTCTCTCTCACGTTGTCGACCAACACGGTGATCAGCTATAGCCAGGTGACGGCGACCGCCACTCTGACCGGTCCGGCTCCCAGTGGTGGCGCGGTGGTGACGCTGACGGGTACCGCTCCCGCGGCACTGCCGGTGCCGGCGACGGTCACCGTGCCCGGTGGCCAAAGCTCGGTCTCCTTCACGTTGACCGCTCTCAAAGTCGACTACAACACCCAACTCTTGATCGGCGCCGCCGGCGGTACGGGAACCGACCAGAAGTCGATAACGGTGGTGCCGCTGCAGGTGGTGGCGTGGGGCAGCTTCCCGTCCAACACACGTGGCGGATTGGCCGTATCGACCACGATCACGATCAATGGCCCGGCCCCGGCGGGTGGAGCGGCGATCCTGATCAGCAGCACGGTTCCCGACGTCTCCCAGGTGCCGGCGACGATCGTCGTGCCGGCCGGGACGATGGAGGGCACGCTCACGATCAATGCGGCCTTCGTGCAGGCGAATGTCGACACCGTGATCTCGGCGACGCTGGGCCCGGCGGCAACGTTGACACGGAACTTCCAGGTGCGGCCACCCGCGCTCGATGAAATCGACACATCGACCTGGCCGACGCTGCACAAGAAGAGCTACACCGCGACGGTGAGCATATTGGGCCCGGCCTATCCCGTGACTGGGCTGGACGTTGCGCTGTCGAGCAACTCGGCGGCGGTGACGGTGCCGTCCTCGGTCAACGTGCCGCCGTACGCTTCCACCGCGAACTTCACCTTCACGGTCGGCACGGTGACCCAACCGACCTATGTGACGATCTATGCGAGCTACCGCTCGGTGGTCCGCACGATGACGATCTACGTGGTGCCGGAGGGTCCGTGGGACGGCGGGTGGTCGTTCAACCCGAACTGGTCGTCCGACACCAACATCTCGATCAGTCTGACGGGACCGGCGCCGGCGGGCGGTCTGCCGGTCAGCGTGACCTACGGCTCGTGCATCACCGGACCGGCGACGGTGACGGTGCCAGCCGGTTCGAGCTCGGCGACGATTCCGGTGCGCGGTGTGCCGGTGATCAGCAGCAAGAGTGTCGACTTCACGGTGGCGGCGAACGGGTTGAGCGCCACGCTGACCGCGAATTGCCCGGTGGCGACGGCAACGCTGACGCTCGGAGCGTCCAGCGTCAAGGGTGGCCAGAACGTTAGCGCGACGGTCGCCTACAACGTGGCGGCGCCGGCGGGCGGGTTCACGGGTTCCGTTACCAGCGACAACACGAGTGTCGTCCCGGCGGTCCCCTTCTCGATCCCAGCCGGTTCGACGTCCACCAGTGTCACACTGTCGACCGTTGCGGTCAGCAGCACGACGGCGCCGAAAGTGAAGGTGACCGGTTCGTTGCCCGGACCGCAACGAACGCTAACGGTGCAGGCACCGCTGGTGAGTTCGCTGTCGATCTCGCCCACGAGCGTCGACGAGGGCGACGGCGCCACCGGAACGGTCACGATCGACTCGCCGGCACCGCCTTCGGGGCTGGTGATCAACCTCGCGTCGAACAAGGCGGCCGCCTCCGTTGCACTGACCATGACGATCGCAGGGGGCGCGACAAGCGGCACCTTCCCGGTGACGACGAGCAATGTGAGTGCGTTGACGATCGCAACGATCACGGCGACGCTGAACGGGGCGAACACCACCGCCCAACTGACGGTGAAGGATGTGGTGACGGGTGCCGAGGCGACCGAGGAGGCGGCCGCGCCCGATCCGGTCGAGGCGACCGTCGAACCGGCCGCGGACTCGACCCCAGCGGTCGAAACCACGCCGGAACCGGTCGCCACCGAAGAGGCGACTCCAGAGGCGACGGAATCCGCGACGCCGGGCGTGGAGACTCCGGACGAGACATCGAGCGCGGCTGATCCAGAGGCGACGCCAGAGGCGCAAGAGACGCCCGCCGCCTGATCCATCGCTCCAACCGCACAAACGCCGGGTCCCCCCGAACGGTGGACCCGGCGTTTGCCGTTTGGTCGCGTGCGCGCGCCGTATGATTGCCCGCTGGCGATACTCGGGCCGCGGGCGACATGCGGCGAATGCTGGTGGAGTGCACGGTGGCAGCAGACCTTGCGATTCTCGGGGCGTCGATTCGCACGCTCGATCCGGCCCGGCCGTGGGCGACGGCGGTGGCTGTCAAGGACGGCACGATCGCCGGGGTGGGCGACGACACATCGATCCGCACCCTATGCGACTCCCGCACAGAACTGGTCGACGGTGCCGGGATGCACGTCGTGCCCGGTTTGACAGATAGCCATTTCCACCCGTTTTGGGGTTCGGAGGCGACGCGCGGGGTCGATTTGACGAGGGTGCGCTCGCTCGAGCAACTCCGGCACGCGCTGGCCGGGGAGCGGACCAAGGTCGGGTCCGACAATTGGGTGATTGGGTGGGGTCTCACCTTCGAAATGTTCGCGGGCACCGGGATCCGGGGAGAGCTGTTCGCGGACGCGGTCGGGGGAGGACTCGCCTATCTCGGGTTTTTCGATGGGCATACCGCCGTGGCGAGTCCGGCCGCGCTCGCCTACGCAGATGTCACCGGCCGCGAATCGTTCACCGATTTCTCGACAGTCGTCGTCGACCCGGACGGCACGCCCACCGGTGAGCTCCGCGAAAACGGGGCGATGGAACTGATCAGACGGGCGATGCCACAACCGACCGCCGCGGACAAATACCGGTGGTACGTCGAGAACATGAAGCGGTTCAACGCGGTCGGGTTGACCGGGGTCCATGCGATGTTGGGGACTCCGGAGACGTTCGAGCTGATGCGGAAACTGGAGGGCAACGGTGATCTCACCGTCCGGATGGTCGTACCGCTGTGGCAGCAACCCGAGACGACCTTCGACGAAATGCGGGCGCAACTGCCGCTGCGCGATACACGCGGTAACCGTTGGCGCGGCGGCACGGCCAAGTTCTTCATCGACGGGGTGATCGAATCTGGGACCGCCTGGTTGATCGAGCCAGACACTGACGGCGATTGCACCGAGCCGTTTTGGCCTGATCCCGCCAAGTACACGACAGCAGTCGAGCTCTTTGCGAAGGCGGGGTTTCAATGTGTCACCCACGCGGTGGGTGACATGGCAGTGCGCTGCGCGCTGGATGCTTACGAGGCTTCCGGTGTGGCGGAAGGAATTCACCATCGGGTGGAGCATATCGAGGTGCTGCAGGACCGGGACCTGCCGCGGTTCGCCGCGCTCGATGTGGTGGCTTCGATGCAGCCGTTGCACATGTCGATGCAGGTGCCGGACGGGTCGGACGAGTGGGGCCGGCGGGTGGGCCCGGAGCGGCGCAAACTGGTGTTCCGGACGCGGGATCTGATCGCTTCTGGGGCGAACCTGGCGTTAGGTTCGGATTGGATGGTGGCGCCATTCGATCCGCGGATCGGGATGAGTTTTTGCCAACTGCGACGCGACCCGGGATCGCCCGAGCGCGGCGCGGTCGAGCCGCGGCAGGCGCTGACGGCGGACGAGGTGCTGGCGGGTTAC
>WBZO01005351.1_pt1 | contig 13133 bp, 11 predicted proteins | sample 5204261 | NCBI WGS metagenome assembly WBZO01 (sample SAMN12412400, study PRJNA552823) | activated sludge metagenome | isolation source: activated sludge from anammox sidestream of wastewater treatment plant... | place: USA: North Carolina | collected 2017-09
ATTGTAGGCAAAATTAGGGTTCTTGACAACAGGTAAATGGTCTTATCGTAGGGCTGGCACATTGTCCGCAAGACCCAAAGTGTTTTCGTCGCGTCGCGCGACGCGATAGATATGTTTGCCGCAAAATACTTGGAGTCTTGGCCCCGCGCTCGACTTTGCCAGCCCTGGGTCTTGCGCCGCGCTGGCTTGCGCGCGGCAAAAACGCTTGGCTTTTGAAGACTGCGCTATTTTTGAAAATAAAGAGGCGGCGGGTGAGTATTTGCCCGCCGCCCCTGTGAGATTTATTTCGCCTTCTTGACGACTTTGAACGTCCGCCATCCTGACCATTTGCCGCAACCCTGCGCGTTACAGCTGCGAACTTTCCAAACGTAGGTGCGCCCCTTGTTCAATTTTGGGGTGGTAAAGGTATTGTCCGTAAGCGCTTTCTTTTTCAATACTCGGGCGCCTTTTTTATTGTCATATTTGACAATGATTTTCGAAGTCTGTTTGCATGGGTCGCCTTGCCACGCGAGCGGGACCGCGCGCACAAAGAGATTTGCGTTATTGTTGGGCGAGACCTGTATTTCGCGCCCCGGTTTGCCGGTGCATGGCGTGGCGGAGGGCGTATTGGTCGGCATACCGGTCGCGGTTGAAGTTGCGGTTGCGGTCGCAGTGGCGGTCGCGGTCGCGGTGGGCGTCGCGGAGGACATCCCGGTCGCGGTTGCCGTTGGCGTGGCAGAGGGCAGACCGGTTGGCGTCGCGGTGGGCGTGTTTGAGGGCGTCGGCGTCGGTGTGGGGTCTTGCTCATATAACAACTCGACGGCGTTCAACCGCGGCGATTTGTTCGCATAGGTAGTGCTGAATACAGCTTGATACTGCAAATAGCGTTGGTCAAGCCGATTGGCAAAGGTCAATGTATTGGTAAAGCCATTGGCGCTTTGCGCCGAAAGACCCGCCAGCGTCCAGCCCGCGCTATTCAAGCCGGCGAGGTCATTGGCGGTGCGATAATACATTGCCAATGCCATTTTATCATTGGATGTATCTTCGACGGCAGCGTTCCATTGGAGTCCGGTCATATGTTTGTTGAAACCAATATCAAATGGTTCGCTGAGATAGGTGCCGTTGGGCGCGTATGTGGATGCCGCGCCGGTGGTCGAGCCGTGATAGACGTTTGCCTGCGGCACGCCCTGCTTGTTATAACCGCCCGCGATAAAAAGTTCGCCGCCGCTGTTGGCAGCGCTGCCGTGAAAATAACGCTCGGCGGGCAACGGTTCGGTCACAATCCATTTGCCGACTTGGGGGCCCCAATCATGCAGCGAGCCGTCAAGGTCAATGAGCGCGGTCAAGACTTTGGTAATGGCTTCGCTGCTCTCGATGCCTTCTTTGCCGCCAACGACATAAATCGCGCCGTTGTATTGGATGGCGCCGTGCGCGGTAAAGGCATTGGTGAGAATGGTATTGTTCCAATCGGGGTCGCCATTATCGTGCAGCGAGCCGTCCGCATTAAACGAGGTATAGTACACATCCGCTGACGCTTCTTGAAAATCTTGGCCGCCGATGATGTACAAGAAATCGTGCGCCGGGTCGAACCAAGTTTGAGCGCCCATCGCGCTGAGCGATTCCGGCAGCGCCAAATCCGCAACCGCAGTCCCCAACGTACCGTTACTGTCTTGAATCGGAATCCGATAAATAGCGTCGCTGCCGCTCGCGCCGCCGCCAATCACATAGAGATTTGTACCGCGCACGACGGCGCCGGAATAGATGAGGTCAACCGGAAGCGTCGCCGTATTCCACGACCCATTCAGCGCGCCGTTGGCGGCAATCTTTTTGTAATAAATCGTATTACTAGAGTTGCCGTTTTCGCCGCCGCCAATCACGTACAGAATCGGGTCAGGATTGTTGGCAATGACCGCCGCCGCCCCGGCGCGTTTGGCGGGCAGGTTGTCCGTCAAAGTCCAATTCGACGTTATATCGCCGACGGTGGAAGTGGTGGCGGAATAGATGCTTGTATGATAATTGGTACCATCATAACCGCCGATGGCGTAAAGGATATTGTTGTACGAAACGAGCGCGAGCTCGGCGCGCGGCGCGGGCAAACCGGTTGTCGCTTGCCAGGGTTTGCTCAACCCGACCGGCAAGAGTTGCACTTCGCCGTCGTCCATTTTGCGCAAACCGGTGGCATAAAATTTGCCATGCACAAAATCGTTCGTGGTCGTATGCAGGGTTTTACAAAGAAGGCCGTTACAGACTGCATCGGCGACGGCAACTTGTTGAACGCCCATCCAAAGCAGGACGCCCAAACTCAGGAGGATTGCGCCAATACCGATTAACAGTTGATTTCGTGTCAACATACTTGTAGCGTCGCCGTCAGAAATGGTCACGCGCTGCTTTCACCGCAAAACTTGGTCCGGTGCAAGCAGCGCGTGAATCATCTTTGACATTGATTGGACTTGCGATTGAAACCGCGGGTTTATTGCGTCCCGGTGCAAACAAAGTCGTCGGTTTTCAAAGAGAGATTCTTTTCGTACGTTCCCGTGCCAGAGCCGATTTCGATGGTCGGCAAGTCAGCCAGGACCGGTCCGCCCACGCCGTCGGTAAAGATATCGTACGTCAGATTGTTCAGCGTGATGCTGATGGACTGGAATTCGTACGTCCCCGGGTCAATGTTGTTGAATTGGAAATAACCGGTTGAAGTGGCGGTGGTGGTCAGGGTGGTTCCGGTATCCGTATTACGCACGCGCACGGTGACATTCGGCGCAAAGATTTCGCGCTGGTTCACCAAACACGTTTCGCTTTCAATGACGGTCGAAATCTGATTATAGATGCTTGCCATCGAAGCCGCATCGGTCGCCTGATAAAAATGCGTTTCGGTCGGCGCAGAGGCAATGGCTTGCAACGTCACGGGATTGAAATCGGTGCCGATAGCAATGGTAAAGACAATGGCATCCGGTTTGCCATCGCCGTCATTGTCGGCTTTGGCTTGATTGGCTTGGTAAATGGCATCCTGGTCTGCCTGGGCGTTGCATGGCTTGGGGTTATAACTCATCCCATCAAAGCCGGTATAGCGACCATCCAATACTACGTTGGCAAGACCGTCCGACGCCAAGATGATGACAGGAACGTGCGTTGGGTCGTGAAAGCTGGGATCTGTAACCATACCCCTGCCAACTAACAACCCGCCTGCAATGGGCGTGATGCCATTGGCAGAGAGCGAATTGATTTTGGTGTTGACGGAAGCAATGTTGTCGGTCAAATCAAGTCGTTTTTGACCTATGGCTTTCGAGGTGTCATTGCCGCCGCATGGACGCTTGTAACTTTTCATGCTGGAAACAAGCGGGAAGGTGGCAAGTCCGACGCGGTCGCCATCCGTGCCGTTCAAGGTTGGCGACAAGACATTGTTGAAATTAATCAGCGCTTGTTTCGCCGCACTCAGTTTGACGGTGGAGGGCTTGCCAAATTTCGAATTCATACTGCCGGAAATATCCAGGACGTGTATAACATCCACCGGCGTTTTTGCCAGATTCGTCTCACCCGCAGGTTCCAGTTGATTGATTTTTACGACGCCAATCAAGGAACGGGTTTGCGTCAGAGGCGGGTGATTGGTCGTGGTCACAATGCCGAAATTGGGACAAGACCCTTCGCACAGCGAAGTGGACCAATTCTGGAATTTGCCTTGCACGTATGGGTCGCTGTTATTATTGAGCTCAACGTCACATTCGCCGTTTTCGTTATGGTAACGACAAAAGCCCGTCACCTTGAAACGCGCAAAGCCGACAATGTTGTAGGTCAAGTTATTACCAGTGCCGCTCGCCGTATCGTAAATTGGAATGATGATATATTTTCCGATATGGTCAATCCATTGTTGGCGAACGCCGCTGGCATTGGAAACGCCCGTCGAGCCGGACACATCATCGCCGACATACCAGATGCCGCTGCGGCTCGGGTCTGCCATATTTGCAATCAGCGTTGGCGTGGAAGAGTTTTGATCGCGCCACATCAGGTAGCCAAAATTGCCAGGCCCTTCTTCGCCGTCGCGGTCCCACAGCTGATAATTATACGACGGGTCATTTTGTTCAAAATGCACATCCCGAATCCCGTCGTTGTTTTCATCCGGGAAAGTGGTCTGCGGAATCGTGACGGGGAACAAATTGTCCGAACAGCATGTGCCATTGCTCGTTACTGGCGGCGGGGTATTTGGCGGGTTGGGGGCGGGAGCGCCATAACCCGTCGAGGGCGCGCCGACGGTCATGGTTTTGATGCCCACGATGCCGGCAAAGAACGAATTGAATTCTTTATCCGCCGTCACATAGACGCCGACGACCGGCAGTCCGTCCAGCGTGACTGGCGCGACCGCGCCGGTGCCGAGACCGCCGCCGCCGATAAATTCATTATCATGCACTTCGCTGCCATTGGGTTGACGCATGACGTACGTGGCTTTGATGGTGTTGGCTGCCACGCCGTTCCGTACGGCGGCGTTTTGGATGGCTGTCAAAACTTGGCCGTTGGTGGCGCGACAGATTTGACCGACCGAACAGCCCGAATTGGGTTGCGCGAGCCGCTGTCCGCCGGCGTACGCCGCCGCGTCCACCGCGTTTTGGACCTGACGACGTTGGGCATAGACATTGCCGCCGTCCACTGCCAGAGCCATGAATGCCATGAGGACCGCTAGCCCCAAAACGATGAGAATCATGGATTGACCATGTTCTTGGGAATATTCTTGGCGCATCTTTAACCTACCTTTTTATTTTAGGGATCAATCCGCATTACCGCCTGGCTCGATACCCATATCGGACCTAAAAATGTCATACGACTGCCATTGATCCAAGTTACGCCCAAAGTTGGCACTTGGGCGCGATATTGAACTTTGACCGAGATTTGCGCGTTTGGAATACGGTCGGCGCTGGCAGGTTCAGTTGTGATAATCAGATTTGCGTTTGTCAAATTGTTGCAATTTGTCGTGTTGCCGCCCAACATAATACTGCTGGAACAAATCGCGTTTTTGATTTGCGTATCGCTCGCGGAAGGATTGGAAATGACGAAACGGGCGCCTTCACGCGCTGCCGATACCGTGGTCAGCCAAGCAAAAAAGACGATTGCCAAACCAAGAAAGCCGAACAAGAGCATGATAAAAATAGAAATAGTCAGCGCAAATTCAACGGTGGCTTGACCGGACGTATTGGCGCGGGCGCACGTCAAGTTTGTCAGGCGCCGCTGCGCCTGCAAGTGGGCGGTGTGAAACAGCGCGCGCATTTTCATGGACATGCGGTAGGGTCATACGAATCCGCTTCACGAATTGGCATCGAAACCCCGTACCGAATCAAATAGCTGTTGGGCAAACCAAAACGTCCGACCAGCGGCAGACTCATTCCGCTTGTGAACGTCGTCAAAGAATATGCGACCGTACTCGTGATTGGACAATTGATGCCGAAATCGTTGGAGCGAATCGTCGGCGGCGTCACAGTCAGGTTATCATCTACGTCCAATTTCAAGGCGAGCGCTTCCCCTTTGATGCGGTCCACGTAATTGTTGCAAATTTCCTGCGCGATGGAACAATTGGTCAGGTCGGCTTCGTTTCGCAGTTCGGGATGAAGACTGGCATAGACGGCGCCTTCGCGCGCCGCATTAATCATTCCGATATAAACAGTAAACGCTTGCGCTAATTCAATGACGCCGAGCAAAAGCACCAAAAGAAATGGAATCATAATTCCCATTTCCGCCAGACTCTGGCCTTGTTCGCGAATCCGTTCTTTGCGGCGTTTGTTGGTGAACGCGTTCATACGCTATATAAAAAAATCTAGAGGCGCAACCTTACAGTTTCCCCCCTAGACTTTTCCCCCACTCGCATTATATCGAATTCGATAGTTTCGGCAATAAGAAAACAGTACCGTCGGCTTGGCATCGCGGCGCTGCAAAATGGGACATCAGGCGGCGTCGCGTTCGCGTGGATGCGTAGAAAGGTATTCGCGCGTGAATTCTGCTTGATAATGCTGCGCCCAGATTCTCTACGGCGGCGTTAGAGAACGCCTTTCTACGCGTTCTTGCCGCGCAATTTCAGAGAATTAGGCGGACGGCAGGCGTTAGAGAATGTCCTTCTACGCGTTCTTGCCGCGCAATTCAAGTCAGAGCATTAGGTGGACGGCAGGATGACGCGGACGCGCGTGCCGCGCCCGGTGGCGCTTTGATAGTTGACCGTGCCGCCGAGCATCTCGACGCGTTTTTCCAATGTGACCAGCCCGGTATTGCCGCGCTCGCGCGCGCGCGCCAAAACTTGCGCCGCGTCAAAACCGCTGCCGTCATCTTCGACAATGATGCTAATCGGCTCGGCGTTCAGGTCGAGCGTCACTTGGACGCGCGCCGCGTGCGCATGTTTCGCCACATTCGTCAAGAGTTCTTGAATCGAACGGAAAATGGTGACTTCGATATAGGGCGCGAGCGTGCGGTCGCCGCTCAAATTCAAGGTCACGGGCAATTTGTTGATAGTTTCAAATTGTTGGGTGTAGCGCCGAATCGTCGGCAGCAGGCCGAGGTCGTCCAACATCATGGGGCGCAGCGCGAAAATAAAATCGCGTACGCGTTGAAAGGTCACATTCGCGGACGTTTTTAATTGGCCCAACTCGCTGCGCGCGCGCGCGGGTTCCGCGTCAAACAAGCGTTCCACAATTTCCGCTTGCAAAATGAGATTGGTCAAGGACTGGGCGGGCCCATCGTGCATTTGCTGCGCGAGACGCTGGCGTTCGGATTCTTGGGCTTCGATGGTTTGAATGACGGCTTCGTGGTCCGAGACGGCATGCCCCGGCGAACTTTCGCCCTGTTCCGCGCCGAGGCCTTCCGCGATGCGCGCCGTTAAATCTTGCAGCCGGCGCATTTGCTGAATATAGTTGTCGAGTTGGCGATGCTTGCCCTGAAACTGCTCCAACTGGGAACGCATCAAGAGTAATTTCAATTGCGCGTCGCGTTCGTTGGCATAAGTCTGCCGCACGTCTTCGCGCGTGTACGAATCAAAATTCGCTTCGACTTGGCGCAGACGCGCGGACATTTCATTTTGCTTTTGGGTCTGCCGTTCGATTTCGCCTGTGGTTTGGCGAATCAATACTTCGATTTCGCGCGATTCGATGCGCAGCTGTTCGATTTCGGTCAACAATTCAGCCGCGACAGTTTGCGCTTGCGCCAGCGTGTCATTAGCCATACGTTTATCCTCCGGGGGGCGCGTGCCGTTTTTATTCTGTGTCTTGCAAACGAATCCAACCGCGCCGCAGCGCGTACACCGCCGCTTGGGTGCGGTCGTTAACGGCGAGTTTGCGCAAGATGGAGGTCATGTGATTTTTGACGGTCTGGCGGCTGATGCCCAGGGCTTTGGCAATTTCCTTGTTGCTCAAGCCGCGCGTAATCAGGCGCAAAATCTCCATTTCACGCGCCGAGAGCGCGCGGAACGTTTCATCCTCGTTCTCGACGTTTTCTTGCATGGTGGCAAATTCGTTAATCAACCAACTGGCGACTTGGGGTTTTGCCAAGACGTCATCGTCAATGGCGTATTTGCCGCGACTCACCGTGCGAATGGCGTTGAGTAACTCGCTCGGCGCGACTTCTTTGGGAAAGTAACCGCTCGCGCCGGAACGCATTGCCTGCAGCATCTGTTCGTCGTCGTGATACGCGGTCAAAATAATCACGGCGAGGTCGCTGCGTTCGGCGGTCAATTCGCGCGTCGCTTGCATCCCATTGACCAACGGCAAGTTAATGTCCATCAAAATCACTTGCGGCTGGAGCGCGCGCGCTTGGTCCAGCGCTTGTTGGCCGTCTTCGGCTTCGCCGACAACTTGGATAGAATCTTCCAATTCCAACACGCCGCGTAAACCGCCGCGGAAAACCGGATGGTCGTCCACAATCAGGACGGAAATTTTATCGGACGCGTTTGCGGGCGGCGGCGCGGTTTTTTGGCGCGTTGTTTTTTTGTGACGGCTCTTGGGCGGCGGCGCGGTGATTGGTTCTGACGGTTTCTTGTTGGCGGGTGTGACTTGGACGCGCGCGCGGCGCGGATTGGCGTTTGGTTCGTTCATTGGCGACATGCCCCCCTTGCAAAGTGAATTCGTTCACGTAACCATGATACGGAATCGTAACGAGGACGCGCACGCCGCGCCCCGGTTCGGAAAATAATTTTAGCTGTCCGCCCAACAATTCGACACGGTCGCGTAGGGTAATCAGACCCAACTGTCGTTTTTTGGCGGAGCGCGGCGCGCGCGGCGCAAAGCCGCGGCCGTTATCTTGAATTTCAAGCCGCACCTGATTGGGTTCGCCCGTCAAATGGATGACGACGCGCGTGGCTTTGGCGTGCGCGTCCACATTGGCGAGCGCTTCTTGGACGACGCGAAAGAGCGTGAGTTCGATGCTGCGCGGGTACCGCGTGTGAAATTCTTGACAGCCGTCGCACTCGATACGCAAGCCGACGCGTGCGCCGAATTTCGCGCCGTACTGTTCGATGCTCGCGCCCAAGCCCAGCTCGTCCAAAAGCGGCGGCTGCAATTCGGCGACCAGCTCTTTGAGTTGAGCCAAGCCGTCGCGCAATTCAAGCCGCAGCGCTTCCAAGCCGCCGCGCACGACGTGCGGATTTTTTTCCAGCAGCGGCAGCGCGTACTCGATTTCGGTGAGCGTGTTTGCCAAAAGCTGTCCGGGTCCGCTCAGCAAGAGATTGGCGACGCGTTGGCGTTCTTCTTCTTGCAGCTGGAAAAAAATGGTCGGATTGGCGGTCAATGACGATGACTCGTTCACAGCGGCTCCTGTGCGTGGCGCGCGACGCGTTACCGTTGGCAGCGCGTCGCAAGTATAACACCGCGCTGGTACGCGCACAAGGGGAGCTTTGTCCCAAACAAAATTGCGATAAAAAAATTATTTTCCTTTGCGATTGTCGCGCGTATAGTACGCTAGACCGATGAGTCCCAAGATGAGCCCCAAGGTCGAGGCGGTATAGGAAAAAAAATTCATGAAAAAGGTGGATGGAATTACGTCAATGACCATCAGGAACGGCAGCGCTACGCCAAGACACAGCAGGCCTATCGCTATCAGAATTAACTTGCCGGGCGTGAGTTTAATTCTTGGGGTCATAGAGCCAGCACGAGACCTGATGACCGGGTTCGGGTTCAAATTCGGGCGGTTTCTTGACATCGCAGATGCCCGGCATGAATTTGGAACAGCGCGGATGAAAGCGGCAGCCCGAAGGCGGATTGACGAGACTGGGCGGTTCGCCCGGCGGAATTTCTTTGAAGGTTTCGGCGTTCCGCGCGTCTGGTTCCGAAGTCCCGGTCAACAGCGCGACCGTGTACGGATGCAGCGGGTTGTCAAGCAGTTGCCGCACGGGCGCCTTTTCGACGAGGTTTCCGGCATACATTACAAAAATGCGTTCCGAAAAATAACTTACGGTGGAGAGGTCGTGCGTAATATAAATGACCGAGAGATGATGCGATTCCTGCAAGCCGCGCAGCAGTTTGAGAATTTCTACGCGCACCGACGCGTCCAACATCGAGACGGGTTCATCCGCGACGAGGAATCGCGGCTCCATAATCATGGCGCGGGCAATGACGACGCGCTGTTGCTGTCCCCCGCTCAGCATGTGCGGGAACTTTGGCAGAAAATCGTCCACCGGATTCAGCTTGACCTCATCCATCGCTTTGCGGATGCGTTGGATGCGTTCAGTAGAATCTTTGACGTTGCCTATAATCAATGGCTCTTCTAAAATTTTCTGAACCGTCATAAAGGGGGGCAGCGCGCCATACGGGTCTTGCTGCACATAGCCCACGTGAGAATGATACCAGTGCATCTCTTTGGCGGTGAATTTGGATAGGTCGCGGCCCTCGAAATGAATACTGCCCGTGGTCGGCTTGTACAGACCGAGAATTGCTTTCATCAAGCTCGACTTGCCGCAGCCGCTTTCGCCGACGATGGCGATGGTCTCGGCGGCATGAACATTAAAGGTTACGCCGTCAACGGCTTTGACGTCTCCGACATGTCCAAACCCAAAGCGTCGGAGCTCAAACCAGACATGCAAATCATCAATGGCTAAAACAACTTGGCGTTCTTGTGGCGGCGCGCTTGGCAGCGCGGTCATCTCTATCATGGCTTTGATCTCGATTCAAGCATATAACCAGCACTTGACCTTTCGTCCTTCTTTTTCAATTATGGGCGGTTCTTGGACGCACTTGTCAAAACGCGACGGGCAGCGGTCGGCAAAACGGCATCCGGTCGGCGGATTAATCAAACTCGGCGGGCGGCCGGTGATAAATTCCGGTTCCGTTTTGCCGTGCAGGCGCGGAACGCTCGCCATCAGTTTTTTGGAATAGGGATGCAGCGGCGTTTCAAAGAAACGATGCGCGTCGCTCGTTTCGACAATTTGCCCGGCATACATCACCGCCACCTGATCGGCGAGTTCGCTCGATGTGGCGATGTCATGCGTAATCAGGATAAAGCCAATCCCCATTTCCTTTTTAAGGCGCTTTAAGACGTTAAAGATACTGGCTTGGGTCAATACGTCCAGCGCGGAGGTCGGTTCGTCCAAGATAATCAATTTGGGCGAAGTGACCAGCGACATGGCAATCGCGACGCGTTGACGCATCCCGCCGCTCAACTCGAACGGATACCGCTTGATAAAATCTTCCGGTACGCCCACATGCTGAAACATCCGTTTGGTCATGGCGAGGGCTTCGGTTTTGCTCACGCCGAGATGAATCAACGCCGGTTCGGCGACTTGATCGCCGACGCGCAGTACCGGATTCAACGAATTCATCGCCGCTTGCGGCACCATCGAAATCGTCGCCCACCGGATATTGTGTCGGAATTCCTCTTCCGGCAGCGGCATGATGTCTTCGCCTTCAATGTAAATGTGCCCTTCGTATCTGCCCGCGTTGCGCGGCAAGAGGCGCAAAATAGCTTTAGCCAAGGAGCTTTTGCCGCAGCCCGATTCGCCCAACACGACGACCGCGCGATTTGCATCCAGGTCAAAATTTACGCCGTCAACGGCTTGGACCGAACCCGCCGCAGTTTTGAAATATAGATACAGGTCTTGAATACGAAGGAGAATTTTTTGTTGCGCCATGATGTCACATGTCTCTCAGCTTGGGATTAAAAACGCGGTCCAGTGCAAAGCCCAACATGGCAAAACCCAAGCCCGTGAGCATCAATAACATGGCGGGTTGCAGCACCCAATAATAGCGACCCTGATAGAGCGCGCCGTCCGTAAAGGCGTCGTTAATCACCTTGCCCCATGTCGGCAGAACCGGGTCGCCCAAGCCGAGAACGGCAAGCGACGCTTCCAGAAATACAAACGCCGCGACGGAAGAAACGAGCGCGGGAATCAAAAGGGGAATCATGCGCGGAATCAAATAGTTAAAGATGATGCGCGAGTTGGAAGCGCCATACGCGCGCGCCGCCTCGATATAGCTTGATTCTTTGGATTGTAAAAACACGGCGCGGTAGGTCTTGATGGTGGCGCCGAAAATGCCCAAGACAATTGTCACGCCGAGCATGAGCCAGATGCTGCGCGAATAGAATGTCCCCACCATAATCAGAATGGCGAGAAAAGGAAGCACGAGGTTGATTTCGGTGATGCGCTGAATCAAGCCATCCACCCAGCCGCCGTGCCAGGTGCCGATGGCGGCGATGCTCATGGTGAGAACCGCCGTGCCGATGGCGGCAAGTAATCCAAATGCCAATGCGATGGGCGTCCCGTACAATAAAGGCAGCATCAGGTCTCGACGATACTTGTCGGTGCCAGCCATACCATACAGTTCGCCGTGCGATACATATTGCGCGTCGAGCGTCGAGCCGCTCTCAAAGGTAGTGCCGATAATCTCCAATGTGTAAATTCCCTTGACCGGAGTGGGCGTTTCCGCTTTGGGGTCCGCAAACAACCCTTCCATTACATCATTGGATTTCAAAGTCTTTTGCAGTTTTGGGTCTTGGGAAAAACGATACGTGGTGCGGCGGTCCACCGCCATATTGGCAATTTTAATTTTCCTGCCGTCCGGCGTAGTCCAAAGGACAGAGGCAAACGGCAATTTATCCTTGAACGTCGCCGTATAATAGAGAATCATTTCCTGCGGAAACGTATCGTATTGATAATCAAACGAATACTTGATATCGGTTGTGGAAATATCCTCGTTGCTGGGCGTGACGGTCTTGGACATGGTGCCGTCGGCGGTATTGACGACGAACGACACGGGAGCTTTTTTGAGGGAAAAGAAATTAACCCAAGACGGCGCGGCATATTTCGGATTTAGATACCACACGTCTTCGCCGCCGCGCCAGAGGCGCACTGCCTCGTCATACGGAATTGTGACCAAGGCATAGACAGCCACAATCAACAGCCCCACGATAATCAACAGTCCCAATACGGCGGAGGGATAGCGAATCAGGTCGCGAAACGTGTGCTTGAGCGCATTCATTTCGAGCCGCCTCCGCCGATTTTGACGCGCGGGTCAACTAACGCATAAATAAAATCAAGCAGCAAAACCGTAATCGCCAAGAGATACGCATAGATAATCGTGGAACCCACAATGACCGGCGTATCGTACAAGCCGATGGCGCGATAAATCGTAATGCCAAGCCCGGGCCACAAAAATATAGTTTCGGTGAGGGTGAAACCGGTCCACAACGTGATGGCTAAAAGGGCAAAACTTGTAATGATGGTCGGCAGCGTCGGACGGAGAATATAACGCTGTTCCACATCGCGCGGCGTCAACCCTTTGGCTTTAGCCACTTCGACATAATCTTCGCTAGAGAAAATCAAAAAGAACGTGCGCCAGGTATAAATGCTCAAAAAGATCGAGGCGATGATTACCGATGCCGCCGGCAGAATGAGATGTTTCAAGACGCTCAACGCGTAATCAATCTTGTTATCGGGCGGCGGTACATCCACCAGCCCGCCGAATGGCAGGACGCGCAGCACTGCCGCAAAAATCAAAATTAAAAATATGCCGTAAAACCATGGCGGCGCGGCAGAGGTGGGCGACAAGGCAATGGTAAATTTGTCGAACCAGCCGCCATATTTGCGCGAGAGCGCCAGCGCGACGAAAACGCTGACAAAGAACAAGAATAATTCAGAGGTGCCGGTCAACAAAAGCGTCGCGGGCAGCCGTTCGAGCAAAATCAAACGCACTTCTTTGGACCCT
>WBZO01005352.1_pt1 | contig 13132 bp, 12 predicted proteins | sample 5204261 | NCBI WGS metagenome assembly WBZO01 (sample SAMN12412400, study PRJNA552823) | activated sludge metagenome | isolation source: activated sludge from anammox sidestream of wastewater treatment plant... | place: USA: North Carolina | collected 2017-09
GCGCTCCCCGCGGCGGTGCGACGTCGCGGTTTGATCTGCCGAATTACCGCTACCGGCCGGCGATCGGTGCGGGCGCGACCGGGTTCGACTCGACCGGCGCTGCGCGCAAGACGAAAGGCACGCAGAGAGGCAAACCGGCAACCGTCGCGAAAGCGCCGGCGGCCGAGGATATCCAGCAACCGCCCGCGCCGGCGAAGCCGGCGGCGCCAAGCATTATCATTCCGACGATTGCGCAGCCCGAGCCCACGTTGACTCCGCCGGAGCCGCCCGCGCGGCCGGCCCGCACCACCGCGCGCGCAAGCGCACCCGCGCCGCCAGATCCGGTGGTTGCCGTTCCCGATCTGACCGATGTACCGCCACCGCCGCGCCGCTGGCTGCCGCCGCAGCTCAACCCGTTCGAGGCGGTGGGCGTGCCGTATGGCAGCTTCCTGTTTCGTCCCGCCATCGACTTGACGCGCGGCTACGACACCAATCCGGCGCGCAGCATGCCGGCGTCCGGCTCCTGGTATTCGATCGTGGCGCCGCAACTGCTCGTCAACTCGGACTGGTCGCGCCACGAGCTGACCGCCACGCTGCGCGGCAGCTATACGGCATACGACACCGCGCAGCAGCTCAACCGGCCGCTGGTCGATGCCAAGGTCAACGGCCGCATCGACGTGACGAGTCTCACGCGCATCGATCTCGAAGGGCGCTATTATCTCGGCACCGACTCGCCCGGCAGCCCCAATATCCAGTCGAACCTGAAGTGGTTCCCGATCTATCACCAGCTCGGCTTTACCGCCGGGCTTGGGCAACGTATCAACCGCTTCGATCTGTCGCTCAAGGGCGGCGCCGACCGCACCACCTATACGGATTCGCATTTCGACGACGGCGAGGTGGCGAGCAACGCCGACCGCAACTTCAACCGCTTCTTCGTCACCGGGCGGACGAGCTACGAACTAAGCCCCGGCCTGCGGCCGTTCACCGAGTATACGGCCGACAGCCGGGTCTACGACCGCGACATCGACGCCGCCGGCGTGAACCGCAATTCACAAGGCATCAGCGGCAAGCTCGGATCGAGCGTCGCATTCACGGAACGGCTCACCGGCGAGGCGTCGGCCGGCTATCTCCGGCGCCATTACGACGACCCGCAGCTTACGAGTTTCGGCGCCTATCTGATCGACGCCTCGCTGATCTTCACGGCGAGTGCGCTCACAACCGCCCGCTTCACCGCCGTGACGACGGTGAGCGAATCGACGCTCGCCGGCGTTTCGGGCGTGCTGACGCGCGAATACACCGCGCAGATCGACCACGCGTTCCGCCGCTGGCTCATCGGCACGCTGCGCTTCACCCGCGGCACCGATGTGTACGAAGGCTCGCCGCGCATCGACCTGCGCTACGTGGCGGCGGCGCAGCTCACCTACATGCTCACGCGCGACTGGTGGGCGCGCGCCGAATACCGCAACGAATGGCGCAATTCGAACGTCCCGGGTCAGGATTATTCGGCCAACGTCTATCTCGTCGGGCTGCGTTGGCAGCGGTAGAGGCCGCGCACCTCCGCGCTGCTCTTGCGCAAGACAGTCTCAGCGATCGGTTGTCTTGAGGAACGACTTGCTGATGGCATCGAGGCGCCGAACGGTGCCCATTGGTGTGCCCTTATCGTTGCCGACCATCTCCGCGCACGGTCCATTTGATTCGACGCTGTGCCCTGTGTCGTTATCGAAAACAATCTGACGGCACCGATTGGCCGCGAGTTCAAAGACAATGTTTCCGGTCCGGCGTTCGGCATGGGACGAAGAGGTCGGCGGCTGCTGCGCCGGGCGCGGCGAAATCGTCGGCGATGCGACGCCGATGGCCAGCCAAATGGCCAAGCCCAGGATACCCGACATCGCCGTAATGACCGCAAGAGCGTATCGCCGCTCGCCCCTGCGCCGCATTGAAGATTTGGCAGCCGCTTTCGAGATGCGTTTTGCGGCATTGACGGGTTGATCTTTGGCGATCATCGATGGAGATGTGTTGCTCACAGGAACGTTCACTCGCGCTGTGTGTCGGAGGTAAGGAACAAGGCGCCGATTTTCTCCTTCAATGCGTCAGCGGCTGTGAAGTATGCCGCCATGCTGTCCTGCCTTCGCCGGGCGGGTTAACTCGCGATCGGTGACTGAAATAGCACGCCGATCCGGTTGCCGGATCGCCAAGCTACCTTGCAGACAATATTGTCCGGTCCGCAGTCGATGGCGAGATCGAAACAATCCGGTATCTCGGCTCCGGTCGGGAGCAGAATGCATGCGCCGAGATTTGAGATATTGAAGAGTGCACAAAGGACATCCGAGGGCAGATGCAGGGAACTGATTCTTCCCGTTTTCAGGATCAATTGGCGCGGCTCTCGTCGTCTTCGTTCCAGCATGTCATTCTCCAAGCAATCGCACCCGCCCTGCGGCTAATCGGGAAGGAAACGGACACCTACGGTCTTGCCTGATTGCCACACGACCATGCATTGCCGCCGCAGTCGCCCATCCCTCGACAGCACCAGGACAAACTGAGGAGGCAGCGGGTCGGCCGTGGCCCGTTGCAGCTTTGCGCCGGATGCCGATACGTCGAGCATCAGGCATTTTCCCAATATTGAACCATCGCCCTTGACCATGACGGCAGGCTGATAAACGGATCGGCGCGTATACTTTCGGTTTTCGAGTGCCATCGGTCACGATCCGATTGATACGCGTTTGGTCCGCTGGTGGCGCGGGTTTTGCTCGCGCTGCGCGCTTTCGCGAACCTGCCAAAACCGCAGCACCCGCTCCGCAGTCGCCTTTGACAGCTTGTGATAATCGGCTTTGGCGCGGGCGAGATCGGGTTGCGAGATCGGTTGACCGGGTGAGCGCGCATTCAAGATGGCGGCAACCGCCGGCCAGGTAATACCCGCGGCTTTGCACGGAATGAGAAACACCTCGCTCTGTTCGCTGTGCAGCAACTGAACGATCAGCGGAATTGGCACCGAGCACATGACCGCCAGCGCGCAAATCATTTCTTCGTATCGCCTGGTTCTCGCAAATTCGAGGAGCGCAACCTCGTCCAGTGCCCCTTTTTGTTTCATCAGGAGCACCAGGCGCCGAGCCTCAGCGTAATCGTGCTCGCTTGCGACCTCGCCGCGAACTTCATTCGAGACGCGGCTCAGCACACTTTCGATCTCGGCTCGACTTGCGGGATTGGTTGCGGCAAGCAACTTGGCCCGTACGGTCTCGGCCGCTCCAAGAACAAGCTGGCGGACCAGCGGCAGGGGAATATCGCGCCGCGCGCAGACCTTCTCGGCCAGATATTCGTCCTTTTCTGCGCGCGAAACCAATGTCTGCATTCCGGAATCGGAAAAGCGGGCGCCGGAATTGCCCGCAACTCTTTGATCGACGTCACGATCGCCACGCTGCAGCAACGCATCCGTAACGGATTCCGCCAGGTGCTCGCGACTTGAAATGGCAAGCAGGTGCGCTTGGCCCTTTGTCTTGGAAATCTCAACAAGATCGTCGGTGGTGAGGCATTCCGAGGACGTCAACACGGGACCGGCGACGTCGATTTGATCATCATGCGCCATGCGGCGCATCACCTCTTGGGGTGCCTTCTTGACGGACGAGAGGCGCCCGCTCAGCTCGGCAAGTGCCTTGCTCTCGATCTTCTGGACGAGAAATCCCAATACGTCGTCGAATACGTCAATCTGCTGATCGTTGAACCGATCGGCATTGGCGACGAAAAGATCGGTAACCCGCCTTAACGTGGCGCTACGTCGTTCGGGCGACCCGCTCTGAATCGCGGCTTCGATCTCGTCGATTAACGACGCAGTGGGGGAGACATGCATTAGGCGTTTCTTCCCGTTCTGGGAGCACGGCACCGCTCGCTCCACTTGCCTTGGCAAGCCGTGAAGCGGTTCTCGTCGTATTCTTGGATTAAGCTGATTTATTCTTGGGTTACGCCAAGAGGTTTCACATTAATATCCCGTATAATCGTAAATTGCAGATTAAAATGGATACAATCTACTAATTGCAATCAGTTCGCAGGAGCATTGCCGTTACCCAGCGCGGTTCACCGGAGCGCCTCGGCAAATTAGCGCGGCCGAAGAGTTGTGCGGCTCGACCGTTCAGCGCGCATCGAATGCCGAAGGGCAGAGCAGATATGGGTTCGACTTGTGGACGAACAGACTTGCGGATTGGTTAATACCCGCTACTTGCTGTCCGGTCCCAGCAGTTCCCTGAGTTCCGCGCGTACCGCCGGCGCGAGGTCGTCGCGCGCCAGCGCATAGGCGATGTTGGCGGCGAGGAAGCCTACCTTGGAGCCGCAGTCGAAGCTCCGCCCTTCGAATTCCAGGCCATAGAAGGCCTGTGTCCTCGCGAGTTCGATCATCGCGTCGGTCAGTTGAATCTCACCGCCGGCGCCGCGCTTCTCGGCCGCCAGGATGGCGAAAATCTCCGGCTGCAAAATATAGCGGCCGGTGATGATCAGGTTCGACGGCGCCGTCTCGCGCTTGGGCTTCTCGACCATCTGGGTGAGCGAAAACACCTTGCCCTTTCGTTCGCCGACGCCGACCACACCGTACATGTGCACGCGCTCGGCGGGCACTTCCTCGACTGCGATGATGTTGGCGCTCTCGCCGATCTCCCGCGCGGCGGCGATCATCTGCGCCAGGCAGCCGGGATTGTGCTGCACCAGCACGTCGGGAAGGAGCAAGGCGAACGGCTCGTGCCCGACAAGTTCGCGCGCGCACCAGACCGCGTGTCCTAGGCCTAATGGCAACTGCTGCCGTGTGAAGCTGGCGGTGCCCGGACCCGGCAGGTCGCGCGCCATGGCCTCGAGGTCCGCGTACCGCTGGCGCTCGGTCAGCGTGTGCTCGAGCTCGAACTGACGGTCGAAATGGTCCTCGATGACCGCCTTGTTGCGGCCGGTGACAAAGATGAAATGCTCGATGCCGGCTTCGCGCGCTTCATCGACCACGTGCTGAATGAGCGGCCGGTCGACCACCGGCAGCATCTCCTTCGGCATGGCCTTGGTGGCCGGCAGAAAGCGGGTGCCGAGGCCGGCGACCGGAAAGACAGCTTTGCGAATCGGTTTCATGAGTAGGACCATTCATCCGATATGCGGCGTGATCCGACAAGGTATGAGCCTCGACTAGAACGGGTACTGAGCTGTCTGGAGCAATATCACTCTCTACGGTTGTCTATATGGCGTTGCTACAACTTGAACGAGTCAAGCAACGATCTGATAGGCTAAATCCGCATGGCGCAGCGGTTAGTTCCAGGCTTGACCAGCGATATCAACGAATGTTTTTGCTTCGGCCCATCATCGTGGATCGGCTGCGTGGCTAATAAGTCACACTTTCCTTAGCAGCTTTGGGTAACTACTGGGCAACCTTCAAGTTGACATTATTTTTCGGGTACTGTTTGCAAAATTATTCTCTGCGTTCCCTCTTGCCGCGAAGCGGGACAGGGAAGCAGAAAGTGGCGGCGGAGCGGCTCCGCGCTGACGCCGTTTTCTCATGAGTCGAGAGCGCTGGATGGCTTCACCACGCAAACGAATCTCGACTGTGCGGGTTGCCGCCGGGGCGGCAGCCGCAGTGCTCCTGACCGTCACGCTTCTGCCGCCCGCCAAGGCGCAGTTCTGGGGCGATTCCTGGGGCGGCCGTCAACGCCAGCAGCAGAACAATCCGTTCGGCGGATGGGGCTGGGGCGATCGCGGCGGCTGGGAGAACCGGCAATATCGCGACCGGGATTACCGCGAGTATCGCGGCGGCGAAATCCAGATCGATTCGTCGCGCGCGCCGGCTCCCACGCCGAAAAAGGACACTACTGTCCCGGTCGTGGTGATGGGCGATTCGATGGCCGACTGGCTCGCCTACGGACTCGAGGAAGCATATTCAGAGAAGCCGGATGTCGGCATTGTTCGCAAGCTTCGGTCCGACTCCGGGCTCATTCGCTATGACCTGCGCCGCGATACGATCGATTGGGCGCAGGCGGCGCGCGAGATCATCGCGGCCGAGAAACCGAAATTCATCGTCATGATGGTCGGCAATAACGACCGTCAGACGATCCGCGAAAAGCCGCCCGCGGTGGTCCGTCCGGCGCCGGGTGCTGCCAAGCAGGGCCAGCCGCAAGGCCAGGGCGCCAAGCCCGGCGCTGCGCAGGGCCAGGTTCAGCCGCCGGCCGAGCCTGGGCCGCCGGTCGACGCCGAACTGGAACGGCCGGCCACTCCCGAGCCGCCGCCTGTCCCCAATACCGAGGCGGCCCGCCAGGCCGCCTACGGTCCGTGGGAGTTTCGCACCGAGAAGTGGGAAGCCGCCTATATCAAGCGCATTGACGCGACCATGGCGGCTCTCAAGAGCGCCGGAGTGCCGGTGCTGTGGGTCGGCCTGCCGTCCCGCAGCAACAGCAAGGCCTCGGCCGATTCCTCCTATCTCAACGAAATCTATCGCAGCCGGGCCGAGAAGGCGGGCATCACCTATGTCGATGTCTGGGACGGGTTCGTCGACGAGCAGGGCCGCTATTCCGCGCAGGGTCCGGATTATGAAGGCCAGATCCGGCGGCTGCGCACCGGCGACGGCGTCTATTTTACCAAGTACGGCGCGCGCAAACTTGCCCACTATGTCGAGCGCGAGATCGAGCGCTATCTGGCCAACCGTCCGGTTTCGGTGGCGCTACCTGTCGCCGTGCCGCCCGCCGAGACGAACCCGAAAACCGCCACGCCCGGCGCCAGGCCGAACGACCCGCCGCCGCGGCCTGCGGCCGGCCCCGTGCTTCCGCTGACCGTAAGGCCCACGAGCTCGGAGGAACTGCTGGGCGGCACGCGTCCACCGCGGCAGACGCCGCCGTCCACCGATCCTACCGTGGCCCGCATGCTCACCAAGGGCGAGCCGGTGGCGGCCCCGATTGGCCGTGCCGATGATTTTAGCTGGCCGCGCGGGACTGCGGCCGACGAACCGGCCGCGGTAACGCCGGCGGCCATCACTGCGCTGTCAAAGCCGCCGACCGCGGCGTCCCCCGAAGGGACGCCCGACGCTCAGCAGGCGACCGATGCGCAGAAGGCCGCCGAGGCCCAAAAGCGCCAGCAAGCGGCCCGCGCGCCCGCGCGTGAATCCGGGCCGCAACGCTTCCTCTTCAACCCGCAGCAATGGTTCCGGGGCTTCGGCCGCTGGTAAACTGCGGGCTCTCATCGCATACCGCTACAATGCCGCGGCGCGCACAGCGCCGAGCGCGCCGAAGTGCTAACTTGACCTCGGGCGGGCGCCCAGAGGGCGTGGTCGACAATCCGCCGACCGTGCTGCCGCACATCAAGGCCGGCAAGCTGCGTCCGCTCGCGCTGTCGGCTATCTACCCCTCCCCCGGCGCGCTGGCGTGGATGGCGAGCGCGTGAATGCCGTCCTTGAGCTCGTCGGATAGGGCCTCGTTCACCAGGTGATGGCGTTCCAATCGGCTCTTTGCGCGGAACGCCTCCGACACAATATACACGCGGTAATGAGTTTGCCCGCCCGGCCGATAACCGGCATGGCCGATGTGCTGGCTGGATTCATCCACGACATCGAGGCTCTGCGGCGCGAAAGCCCGCGTCAGTCGCTCGATCATGCGATCGCGTCTTGTCATGGTCATGCTCACCTTGGCGTCCGCTTAGCGGCTGCCGCCGGGGCCCGTCAATGCCATGCCGGCAAACGCGGCTGGAAGTTGGTGGTTCCGGCTTGTCAAGACTTGAAGGCGTCATCGGCGCGCGCGCATACTGTAAGGTCATGAAAAACGACTCGCCGCTGTTCGATCGGATCAGGGTCAAGCCCGACAAGGACCGCAGGCTGCGCGCGACCGCGCCGGCCTGCGAATGGCCGGGCTGCGACGGGGCGGCGACCCACCGCGCGCCGAAGGGACGGCTGCGCGAGAACGAATATTGGCGTTTCTGCCTCGCGCACGTGCGCGAATACAACCATTCGTACAATTTCTTCGCCGGCATGAATGCCGACGATATCGCCAGGTACCAGCGGGATGCGGTCACCGGCCATCGTCCGACCTGGAAAATGGGGATGAGCAGCGGCGGCAGGGTCGACTCGTCCGGCGCCAGCGATCCGCTTGGGCTCAGACGAGAGTTCGACGCCGCGGCGGCCGGCAGCCGGGCCGAGCGGCAGCGCTCCGATAATCGGATGGTCGGCAATGCCGCCCGCAAGGCCTTCGATACCCTGGGGCTGGAGGCCGACGCCGCCACGCATGAGATCAAGGCCCGGTTCAAGGCGTTGGTCAAGCGCCATCATCCCGACGCCAACGGCGGCGACCGCTCCACCGAGGACCGCCTGCGGGAAATCATTCAGGCTTATAACTATTTGAAATCAGTTGGATTTCGTTGAATAGGCCGCAGGCCGGGAGTTGCGCGTCGGCGGCCCGATGGCTATTTGTGCGCATGGGTTCTTTGCTGCTGTGGCGGCTATCGCTAGCCGGCGGCGATCTGCTAAATTTGGCTCGAATCCCGCACCCTTTCCATCGACCGATACGGGTCTCGGTCGCGGCCGAGGCCACGGAGGATCAATGACTGCCGCAACGCAAGAGGTCGCCGGCCTGCCGGATATCAAGGTATCGGTACGCCAGCTGTTCGGGTTCGACAGCGACATGGAAGTGCCGGCCTACTCGGAGGCCGACGACCATGTGCCGGATCTCGACGAGGATTACCGCTTCGACAAGCCCACCACGCTCGCGATCCTGGCTGGATTCGCGCATAACCGGCGCGTCATCATCTCGGGCTACCACGGTACCGGTAAATCTACCCACGTCGAGCAGGTTGCCGCACGGCTCAACTGGCCGTGCGTGCGCGTCAACCTCGACAGCCATATCAGCCGTATCGACTTGATCGGCAAGGATGCGATCGTCATCAAGGACGGTCACCAGGTGACCGAGTTCCGCGACGGCATCCTGCCCTGGGCCTATCAGCACAATGTCGCGCTGTGCTTCGACGAGTACGATGCCGGCCGTCCGGACGTGATGTTCGTGATCCAGCGGGTGCTGGAATCGTCCGGTCGTCTCACCTTGCTCGACCAGAGCCGGGTGATCCGGCCGCACCCGGCGTTCCGGCTGTTCGCCACCGCCAACACGATCGGACTCGGCGATACCTCCGGCCTCTATCACGGCACGCAACAGATCAACCAGGCGCAGATGGACCGCTGGTCGATCGTCACCACGCTCAACTATCTGCCGCACGACAACGAGGTCGAGATCGTGCTTGCCAAGGCGAAGCATTATCGCACCGATGCCGGCCGCGACATCGTCAACAAGATGGTGCGGGTCGCCGACCTGACACGCAACGCCTTCATGAACGGCGACATCTCGACCGTGATGAGCCCGCGCACGGTGATTACCTGGGCGGAGAATGCCGAGATCTTCAAGGACGTGGGTTTTGCGTTCCGGCTCACCTTCGTGAACAAGTGCGATGAGCTTGAGCGGCCGATCGTCGCCGAGTTCTATCAGCGCTGCTTCGGTCAGGAACTGCCGGAATCCGCGGTGAACGTAGCGCTGAGCTGAGCCGCCGTCGCATGCCCAGGATCGCAGTCGAGCGCCAGCACGGTGCAGCCAGGCGGGCCATCACCAAGGGCCTCGAGATCGCCAACGCGCCGATGCTGGGGAAGGTCGAGTTTCGTCCGATCACGATCACGCTGCGCGAGGGCGGCAAGATCATCGGCGGGCTCGTCGGCGAAACGTTTCTCGGCTGGCTGTATGTCAGCGCGCTCTGGGTGAAGGACGAGTTCAGCCGGCAAGGCTACGGCAGCGGCATCATGCAGGCGGCTGAGACGGAGGCGCGCCGGCGCGGCGTGAAGGGCGTCTATCTCGATACGCTGAGTTTCCAGGCTCCGGAGTTTTATGCGAAGCTTGGTTATCGCGAGTTCGGGAGGCTCGAAGGCTTTCCCGCCGGTCATAACAGGCGCTGGCTGGCGAAGGCGCTGTGATGGCATCCAACATCAAACCGAAACCGGCAGCCAAGGAATCGCCGACCGAGCCGTTCAAGCGCGCGGTCGCCAGCTGCCTGCGCGCGATCGCGCGCAAGTCCGACCTCGACGTAAGCTTTGCGGCCGAGCGGCCCGGCATCGTCAGCGGCAAGGTGCGGCTGCCCGAGCCGCCGCGCAAGCTCAGTGGTCCCGATGCCGCGATCGTGCGCGGCCATGCCGATTCGATCGCGCTCAAGCTCGCCTGTCACGATCCGGCGGTGCATCGGAAGCTCGTGCCCGGCGGCCAGCAGGCGCGCGCGGTGTTCGAGGCGGTCGAGCAGGCGCGCGTCGAGGCGATCGGCGCGCGTCGCATGTCGGGTGTCGCCAGGAATCTTGCCGCGATGATCGACGACCGCTTCCACCGCGGCAAGTTTGACGAAGTCACCGACCGCGCCGACGCGCCGATCGAGGAAGCCGTCGCCATGATGGTGCGCGAGCGGCTCACCGGTCAGGCGCCGCCGCCCGCCGCGAAGAAGCTCGTCGACCTCTGGCGCCCGCTGATCGAGGATCGCGCCGGACGCGAGCTCGACCGCCTGGAACGGTTGATCGAGCACCAGCAGCACTTCGGCGACGTAGTGCATGATATGCTTGACAGCCTCGACATGGGCGACGACCGATCGACCGAATCCGACGAGGAGGAAGGCGAGGAGGGCGAGCAGGACCGCCGCAAGGAGGAAAGCGGCGAAGACGGGCAGGGCGCCGAATCCGAGGATATGCAGACCCGCATGGACGAGGCCGATGCTTCGGGCGAGGACATGTCGGACTCGACCGCCGAGGCAACGGAAGCGCTTTCCACCGAGACTTCCGAGGACGCCGAGATGGGCGACTCGGAGGCGTCCGCCGAGCCGCGGCGTCCGCGGCGCCATGGCCAGAACGAGCCGCGCGGGCCCGACTATCACCCGTTCGTCACCAAGCACGACGAGGTGATCGCCGCCGAAGAGCTGTGCGAGCCCGAGGAGCTCGACCGGCTGCGCGGCTATCTCGACAAGCAGCTCTCGCATCTGCAGGGTGTTGTCGCGCGACTTGCCAACCGCCTGCAGCGCCGGCTGATGGCGCAGCAGAACCGCGCCTGGGAGTTCGACCTGGAGGAGGGATTGATCGACACCGCGCGGTTGCCGCGCGTGATCATCGATCCGATGCATCCACTGTCGTTCAAGATCGAGAAGGAGACCAACTTCCGCGACACCGTGGTGACGCTGCTGCTCGACAATTCCGGTTCGATGCGTGGCCGCCCGATCACGGTCGCGGCGACTTGCGCCGACATTCTAGCGCGCACGCTGGAACGCTGCGGCGTCAAGGTCGAGATCCTCGGTTTCACCACCCGCGCCTGGAAGGGCGGCCAGTCGCGCGAGGCCTGGCTTGCCGCCGGCAAGCCGGCCAATCCGGGGCGCCTCAACGACCTGCGCCACATCATCTATAAGTCGGCCGACGCGCCCTGGCGGCGCGCGCGCAAGAACCTCGGGCTGATGATGCGCGAGGGCCTGCTCAAGGAGAACATCGACGGCGAAGCGCTGAGCTGGGCGCATGAGCGCCTGCTGGCGCGCTCCGAGCAGCGCCGCATCCTGATGATGATCTCGGACGGCGCGCCGGTCGACGATTCGACGCTGTCGGTCAACCCCGGCAATTACCTCGAACGGCACCTGCGCTGGGTCATTGAGGAGATCGAGCAGCGCTCGCCGGTCGAACTGATCGCCATCGGTATCGGGCACGACGTGACGCGTTACTACCGCCGTGCCGTCACCATCGTGGACGCCGAGGAGTTGGGCGGCGCCATGACCGACAAGCTCGCCGAGCTGTTCGAGGAGCACGCCGCCGAGCCGCCTCCGCGCCGCAGCGCTGCGCGGAGACGCAACGCGTGAAGGTCAGACCTCATCCTGAGGAGCGTCGCGTCAGCGACGCGTCTCGAAGGATGGCCGCGGACACTGTGGCTGCCGCCATGCTTCGAGACGCACCCCCCACCCTACCCTCCCCCGCTCGCGGGGGAGGGTAGGGTGGGGGTACTCCTCAGCATGAGGATGTCGCTAAATCGCCGCTCAATGCTGACCGGTTTGCTTGCCGGAGGATTCACCGGCGCAAGCGGTCTGGGCGTCCGCGCCGAGCCCGCGCGCGCGCCGGATCAGCCGACCGCGATCGAGGTCAAGGCCCGGCCGATCACCGGCTTCGCGGTGCGCGATTCGACGCGCCGGCAGTTCGGCCTGCTCGAATTCCGCGGCGGACTCGTGCTCACCTCGCCGTTCCGGCATTTCGGCGGCATCTCGGCCATTCGCGTGCAGCCCGACGGGTCGCGCTTCATCGCGCTCACCGACAAGGGCTGGTGGCTCCGCGGCGCGATCGTCTACGACGGCGCGCGTCCGGCCGCCATTGCGCAGGCCGAGATGGCGCCGATGCTGGGGCCCGACGGGCGTGCGCTCGCGGCGCGCGGCTGGTACGACACCGAGTCGATGGCGCAGGACGGCGGCACGCTTTACGTGGGCATCGAGCGCGTCAACCAGATCGTGCGCTTCAACTACGGCAAGGACGGCCTGCATGCCCGCGCCGCCGTGGTCGCGGCACCGCCGGCGCTGCGCAGCCTGCCCAACAACCGCGGGATCGAGGCGCTGGTGTTCGTGCCCAAGGGATTGCCGCTCGCCGGCACGCTGATCGCGATTTCCGAGCGCGGCCTCGACAAGGGCGGCAACATCCGCGCTTTCCTGATCGGCGGGCGTACGCCCGGCACCTTCACGGTGAAGCGCATCGCCGATTTCGATATCAGCGACGCCGCGTTGCTGCCGGGCGGCGACCTGCTGCTGCTGGAACGCAAGTTCGGCTGGACCACTGGGTTATCGATCCGCATCCGCCGCATTGCGCTTGCTGACATCCGGCCGGACGCGCTGGTCGAGGGGCCGGTGCTGTTCGAGGCGGATCTTTCCTATGAGATCGACAACATGGAGGGCTTGAGCGTTCACCGCAGCGCGGCCGGAGAGATCGTGCTCACGCTCATCTCCGACGACAATTTCTCGGTCATCCAGCGCACGCTGCTGTTGCAATTTGCGCTCGCCGAGCCGTGACTGATTGAATTCAAAGTTCGCGGCAAAAGACTTTCGTGCTAGCGACTGCGGTGCCGCGAGTTTGACTTACCCGATCGCCAGGAACCGCAAGCTCCGGCGCTGCCGGGCAACCGCCAACCCCGAACCG
>WBZO01005354.1_pt1 | contig 13125 bp, 11 predicted proteins | sample 5204261 | NCBI WGS metagenome assembly WBZO01 (sample SAMN12412400, study PRJNA552823) | activated sludge metagenome | isolation source: activated sludge from anammox sidestream of wastewater treatment plant... | place: USA: North Carolina | collected 2017-09
GAGATCGCCGTCGCTGTCGAAGTCGCTGACAGCCAAACCCCTGCTCACCCGCGCGGCCCCGAGCGGAATGCGGTCGCCGGAGACCGGCTCGAAGCGCTCGCCATTGAGGTTGCGAAAGAGGAATGAAGGCATCCCGATAAGCCGCCTCGGCGTGCCCTCAGTCTCGAAGGTGCTGCCGGCTGCGACGGCGAGGTCCGGCCAGCCGTCACTGTCGAAGTCCGCAAACTCAGCGCCCCAACCGATCGACCGCAGAGTCGGCTGTCCGATTCCCTTCGTCTCCGCTACATCGGTGAAGTGCAGTTCGGGCGGAGCGGGCCGCTTGTCCAGCAGCGACTGCTGGGTGAGCAGAGACTCGTATAGTGCGAACTGCTGCGCCACCCAGTGGCTGATGAACAGATCGTCGTCGCCATCGCGGTCAAAATCGGTGGCGGCGAGCCCCATCGAGCCGCGGTACTCGGCGACCCATGCCGCACTGCCGGCATCGGTGAACTTGCCGTTCCGGTTCAGGTAGAGTTTGCTCTCTGAAATATCGTTGGCGACGTAGAGGTCGATCCAACCGTCGTTGTCGAAGTCGTGCCAAAGCGCGCTCAGGCTTCTGCCGGCCGGGTTGTCGACGCCCATCCGGCGCGCCACTTCGCTGAAGCCTCCTCGACCATCGTTCATGAAGAGCAGATTGCGCTCAGGCTCATAGGAGGAGGGATTCAGCGTGTGAGGCACAGCCTGGCCGAACTGCTGGCTGCGAGCGTTCCGATGTGTGGGGTCGAAGCGGTATTTCACGTAGCCGCACACATAGAGGTCGGGCCAGCCGTCGCGATTGAAGTCTCCCCAGGAGACACCGGTCCAAAAGCCCGGTTGAGAACCGATCGAGGCGGCCGGCTCGAAGCGGCCCTGCCTGTTTCTGAACAGGAGAATGGCGTTGTAGCCGGTGACCGCAAGATCCAGCCAGCCGTCGTTGTCGAAATCGGCCCACGCCGCGCCCATACCCCGGACGCGCAGTTGCTCGAACCCACTATACGGCTGAAAGCGTCCGTCGCCCAGATTGCGATAGAGGACTGAAGGCGCCAGCGCGGTTTGTGGGGCGTCGAGAGGTCCGCCGGCGCTGACGGCGAAGAGGTCGTCGTCGCCGTCGTTGTCGAAGTCGGCCCACGCCACGCCGCCGCCCATATCCTCGGGCAGTTGCGAGGTCCGTCGTCCGGCGAATGAACTGAATGAGTCCAGACCCGCTTGCCTGGAGACGTCCGAGAATCGCATTCCTGCTCCGGCTGTGGCGGCGGGCCGCTCCAATTCGCGGGTGATCCCTTCGACCGACTCACCGGGACGGTACTCTCTCTCTCGGCTCAGCAGCCTGAGTCCGGCCCAGAACAGGAGGCTTCCCGCGAGCCCAAACAGGCTCCAACGGACGACCAGACGGATGCCTTGCCGGCGGCGGCCTGGCCGGCATGGCCTGTCCGACGGCGGGGCGATGCCTGCCGTCACGGCATCACCCCGATGGCGCGTTCTGCGCGCGCAATCTCAACCACGGGCGCCGTCCGGCTGGACTTGCCGCCCTCGACGTAGTTGAGCAGGAACTGATCGATCTTGCGGTAGAGCAAACGGGCGGTCACCTGAAGTCTCCGGCCGCCGGGCGAGTCAGGGACGGCGAACGGGATGGAGGTCTGCTGATGATCCCGCCCGGGCAAAGGCGAACCGGACGGGCAGTCCAGTTTGTAATCCACGAAATCGGCGTAGCCGGGGAAGAGACTTCTGCGGTAGCGGACGCCGACCATCTCCCAGAGGTTGTGCCGGTCGATCAGGTTGCCGTACTGGTCCACCGGTTCGGCCTTGAACAGGAAGCTCCCAGGTTCGATGAAGTTTTTCTCGTCTTGTCGGCCGGACTCGAACACGGTCTGGCCGCGTTCGTCGCGGATTGTGATGTGGATCCAACTCTGGATCATGTCGAGCGGCCCCGTCGGGAAATCGTGCCCGACTTTGTTCGAGGACATCATGACGCGCAGCGAGACGCGCTCGCCCGGCTTGACAGTGTCCGGCGCCTCAATGCCGATCTTGACGATCGGCCCCTCAGCCCATTTGCCGCGGATCTCGGGAACGGCGATCTCTCCGCGAAGCCACTGCTCGGTCAATCTGGTATGTTCCGCCGCCCCCTGCAGTTTCAGCACATTCGGCATGAAATTGTTCGCCGCGATGAAACGGTGGCCGCGGTGCATGCCGTCGCCGGGAGTGCGGTTGTAATCGGCGCTGTCGCCAGCCGCCGGATCCTTTGAGCGCGCAAGCGGCATGTGGCATTCGCGGCACTCCACTGTTTTTCGCGAGTTGCCGCGCGTGAACCAGTGGCTAGCGGCCCAGTTGTCGTACTGGTTCTGCAACTGCACCCAGCCGACGCGGTTGACCTCCTGATCGATGAACTGCTTGTGGCAGGCCGCGCAGAACTCAGGGGTCTTGAACATGCGCTTGCTCAACCGGTTGTGCTCGGCGGGATACGCGCGAATCAGGAAGTCGCGCGCGACCCGGCCGGCCCCCGTGGTCTCCCACTGCCACAGATATTCGCTCGGCTGCATGATGGTGTAATTCGCGTTGCCCCGCACATCGGTCTTCTGGATCGCGTGGCAGACCAGGCACGAGATCCCCTCCTGATAGCCGGTGAGGCCGGTAAGGTCCTCGACAAAGATGTTCTTGGTGCCGGAGAAGAGCGAGATCGGGTCGTGGCACCCGGCGCAGTAACGGGTGGACTCGGGCCCGTTCTGTCTGGCCATAACGTCCTGGATCGCCAGGAAGACCGTATCCATCGCCGCGTAACGGTGGGCGCTCGGGCGCCACTCTTCGACGATTTCGCGATGACAGTTGGATGTGCCGCATGACTCCGAGCCGGCGAGCGATTGGGAGTCGATGGCTCCACCCGTTGCCGTCCGCGCGAGACTTGGCGCGAAGGGGCGGTCTTTCCCATAAATATATCGGTAGTCCTGGGGGAGCCGGTTGACCGGCTGCCGGCCGCCGTAGGCGCCCAGTCCAACACCCACCAGGGCGAGTGAAGCGAGGGCCAGGCTTGCCGCTGAAGCCAGCCCGCCGCGCGCGTTCGCGGCTTCGCCAACCCGCCTGGCGCGAAGATACGAGAGCGTCAGATGAGCGCCGCCGGTGACCAGCAGACCCAACGTCGTGAGCAGATGAACATCGCGCCAGATGGCGCTGGTCCTGGTGGCGAGCAGAGCCTGAGCGGTCACGACGATTCCGCTCAACAGGCACCCCGCCAACATCGCCACGGCGAAATAGCCGAGCAGAACGACGTCGGAAACCGCTTGCGTCCGATACTGTCTCCAATGGCGCAACGTGTAGATGAGTACCGGCGCTAGGAATCCCGCGCCCAACGCGGTGTGGATCAGCACGCCCCACTGATTGGCCGCGTGAAACGGGCCGAAGCGAATGGTCAGGCCAGTCACGGTTTCAGCCGCCAGCACCGCCAGCGTGACAACCGCGAGGCGGGTCTTCCAGGATGAACGGGAGCGCGGACGGATGGGCTCGTGATCAGGCGTCATGTAGACATTCCCCGGGGTGATTCCTTCGTTGTGCATGAAGAAGTATCGTATTGAGGTTGACGTGTCAATAATGGAGAGATACTACGAGCAGTTTGGCGGCTTCGTTCCAGGCGAGCCGCTGGGCAGGCCGGACAGAGAGACCGGGCGAATCGGCGGCAGGCGGTTTCGCCGATCGTCCCGCCGCACGGCAGGGACGATGCGCCAAGATGAGGGGGACAACCGTCAGAGATCGAGACGGCCCAGGTACGTCATCGCCGCCAGCCTGAACTTCTGGCGGACCTCGAAAATCTGGAAACTGCCGGAAAACTCCACTTCCCGCTCCGCCAGGCGGATCGGTTCGGTGCGCGGGAAATGCACCAGGACGGTGATCGTCGCCCCCTGGATCGAGACGCGCGCGCCGGACGGCCTGATGGTTCGACCGCCGCGGGTTGTCAGCAGGCAGCCCTGGCGCGCGATCAACTCGATGCTCTCCGCGCCGCTGTGGGCGATCTCAGCGGGCACGCCCCGAATCTCGATCACGTAATCGGGGCTTGGCACGCCAACCAGTTCATTCACCTTCGACGGATCGAGTTTACCATCGCGTTGTTTGAAGAGCGCCGCCGCCTGCCGGATCGGCAGCGCGCTGGCCCACCGGACGATGAGATCCGCCTCCGTTGGGAGCTTCGAGCGGGGCACGCCGATGCCACCGATCGGACTGCCGAAGGGCTTGTGGGGCGAGCGGTCCGCTCCGGGAACGTCCTTGTAGGTGATGGGCTGCTCATCGCGCCTGGTCCACTGCAGGCGGACCGTGACCCGCCGGCTCCAGGGCGAATCAGTGAGGAGTTTGAGAACGGTGGAGTCGTGCCATTCAGGAAACGCAGGCTTGCTCAGGTTCTGCGGCGCGGCACAAACCGGGCACAGGGCCAGCAGAACGGTTCGCGTCGCGAACGCGGGCAAGCGCGGATTTCGCATCTGCCCGCAGAATACCAGGAGCCGCGGGGTGGGGCCTCGAGCCGTGCTGGCGTGGCGGCGATGCGCAAGCAGGAAGATTTCAGGCATGGCCTCTCGAAAACCGCCCGCCGGTTCCGGCCGGCTCACGCCACGCGAGCGAAACCGGTTCGCCCGGTGCCAGAATCGGAGTGGGTGAAGTCGATGAAATTCATTTTCATGATGCATACGACCAACGACGCGGCCAGCGCGTCCGAAGGCATTCTGAGCTGGGGCAAGGACGACATTCGGGCGCACATCGGGTTCATGATGGAGCTCAACAGGAAGCTGAAATCAGCCGGCGAGCTGGTTTCGGCGGAGGGGTTGGCCTGGCCGGGCGAGGCGAAGGCCGTCCGCGCGGACCGCGACGGCCAACCGGTCACGGACAGCGTTTTTCCGGATTCGAAAGAATTCCTGATCGGTTATTGGATCGTGGATGTCGAAACGCCCGAGCGCGCCTACCGGATCGCGGCGGAAGCTTCGGCCGCGCCGGGTAAGGGCGGCGTGCCGTTAAACATGCCGATCGAGGTCCGGCAGATCATGGCAGGCCCTCCCGAGGTCTAGCGAAGGCCCTCTCGAGAATCCGCGCGCAAGGCCGACTCAGTCGGCTCCGCCGATTCGTGGTGCCGGGAGTGGGGGTCGAACCCACATGCCCAGTGAAGGGCGCCGGATTTTGAGTCCGGTACGTCTGCCAGTTCCGTCATCCCGGCGTGCAAACGGCTACGTCCTCTTTGTACCATAGCAACCGCATGCAAAAGAATCGACTGGGCCACAGCGATCTCGAGATCACTCCGCTCGGAGTTGGCGCCTGGGCCATAGGCGGCGGAAATTGGACTTTCAGTTGGGGACCGCAGGACGACAACGACTCCATCCGGGCAGTCCATGCAGCACTCGATGCCGGCTGGAACTGGATCGACACCGCGCCGGTCTACGGACTCGGGCACTCCGAGACGGTTCTCGGGCAGGCCCTGAAGGGCCGTTCGGACAAGCCATACATCTTCACCAAGTGCGAGCGCGTGTGGGACGATCAGCGCCAGATCCGGAAGAGCCTCAAACGGGAGTCGCTCAGGCGAGAATGCGAAGACTCGCTGCGGCGGCTCCAGGTGGATACGATCGACCTCTACCAGATCCACTGGCCCGAGCCCGACGAGGACATCGAGGAGGGATGGGAGACGCTGGCTCGCCTGAAGGAGGAGGGCAAGGTCCGGTGGATCGGCGTCTCCAACTTCAATCTCGCCCAGCTCGAGCGCGCCCGCGCCATCGCGCCCGTCTGCTCGCTCCAACCTCCCTATAACCTCCTCGCGCGAGAGATCGAGAAGGAGATTCTGCCCTACTGCGCGAAGCATGGCATCGGCATCCTCTGCTACTCGCCAATGCACTCCGGACTGCTGACCGGCAAGATGACGCGCGAGCGCATCCGGGCGATGCCGGCGGACGATCACAGGCAGCGGCGCCCGCACTTCCAGGAGCCGGCGCTGACGCGCAACCTCGCGCTGGTGGAATTGCTGCGCGAGATCGGGACCGCGCATGGCAGGACGCCGGGAGAAGTCGCAATCGCCTGGGCACTGCGCCGGCCCGAGGTGACCGCCGCGATCGTCGGCCTGCGCAACGCCGCGCAACTGGAAGGCGTCCGCGGCGCCGCGGGGTTCCGTTTGTCTGCTGATGACATCGCGCGGATCGAGGCCGCGCTTGGCTGACCCTGCGCGCTCGCAGACGCGCCTCCTGGTCCGCCCCCGCGCCATGACTCACGAAGTCTCTGCGGAGCAGGTTCACAGCTCCAGATCGAACTCGCCTAAAGAAAGCGGATAGACGCCGCTTTCTCGTACCAGCCGCAGAACCATCTCATAGCGCTCCGGTGAAATGTTGTCGGGCACCGAGTGGTCCGACTGGAAGATGTAGCCCCCGCCCTTGGCGGCGTTCAGCTTCCGCAGCGCCGACGCGCGCACCTCCTCCTCCTCCCCCGTCGCCCACAGCAGTACATCCATGTTGCCGCAGAAGCCGATGCGATGCCCGTATTGCCGCCGCAACTGCACGACGTCCATGCCGGCCTTGGCCTCGAGCGGATTATAGGCGTCGATCCCCGTCTCGATGAAGTCCTCGAAGATGCGCGCCGAGTTTCCGCAGCCGTGATAGATCACCGGGAGTCCGTGCTCGTGGCAGACTTCGACAATCGCCTTCACGCCCGGCTTGAACCACTTGCGCCAGAACGCCGGCGAAAAGAGCATACCCTTCTTGTACGCGACGTCGCCCCACACGACCATGCCATCCAGCATCCCGTCCGCGGCCTTGATTTGCGCCTCAGTCAGCTCGAGTGAGAACTGACAGATCCGTTCGATCTGCCGTCCGAGCCGTTCCGGTTCCTCCGCGATCCACATCATCGCATTCTCGCTGCCGATGATGCGCCACAGCATCTCGTGACCTTCGCAGACGCTGCCGAACACGGGGAAGTCCGGGTGGTCCCGGCGCACGCTTTCGATCCACGGCGCCGAATTCCGCTCGAAGCCGTCTCCCACGCCCGCGATCTGGTTGTCACCTGCCGAAAAGTAGCGCCGTCCGTCCCACGGGTCGTCGAATTCGAGCGTCTCCAGCGCCTCCAGCGTCGCCGTGTCGAAGCTGATGAACGCCGGCATCGCCATGTCGAACCGCTTCCGGATGACCGCGCCGAACCCGGTTCGCACCACCACTTCCTCCTCGCTCTGCTTCAGCACTTCGAAGGCGCGGATCTTTGGATCCATGTTCGGCAGCGTCACGCGCCAGTCGAGGTCATAGTAGCGATAGATGTCGGCGTCGGCGGCGAGCCCCAGTTCCTCGCGCCACCTGCGGATGAACGAGCCCCAGAAGAAATCGCTGACGGGGACCCGGTCGGCCTCCTCGTGCCGGAGCGTCTTGCGCATCCGGTCCAGCTTGGCGAGACATGAAGCGGTGCGTTTCACTGCCTTACTCTATCGCAGTGCGGAAGCGATTTCCCTGGCGCGATCGTAAAGCATTCCGGTCTCGTTCGAGCAACCCAGCAACAGCATGCCTCGCTGGCGCCAGAATCTGGCGAGGGCCAGATTGCGCGTCTGCGTTCCCGGCGCAACACCGTGCGCGCCGCACGCCTCGACAATCTTCTCCATGGCCTCGACCACCGACGGATGATCGAATTCGCCCGGCACGCCGAGGCTGACCGAGAGATCCACCGGCCCCACCATCACCGCGTCCACGCCGCGTACCGACAGCAGTTCGTTGCGCGCCTCGAACGCCCGCCTGGTCTCGATCTGCAACACGACCAGCGTCTCGCGGTTCAGATGCTCCATCATCTGAGCCAGCGTCACCGGCTCGAAGTCCGCCTGCAGCGGCCCCAGCCCCATGCCGCGAACGCCTTCGGGCGGGAATCTGGACCAGGAGACCGCCCGCTCCAGCAATTCGGGCGACTCCACTCGCGGGAAGATGATCCCCTCCGCGCCGCAGTCCAGCGCCCGCGCGATGAGAGAATACTGCAAGTCCGCCACCCGCACGATGGGGCATAACCCGACCTTCACAGCCATCCGGCAGAGGTCCTGCAGCGTCTCCTGTCCGAAGCCGCCGTGCTCGGCGTCGAGGAACGCCCAATCGAAGCCCGCCGCCGCGAGGATTCGAACGACGTCCTGCGACCGGAACTGCCAGAATCCCGTTCCGGTCTGCACGCGCCCTTCACGCAACGCCCGCTTGACCGTGTTGGGTTTCACAGCGTGACCACCAGGTGATCGGGGCACCCTTCCTGGAGCCGCTCGAAGAGCGTGTCGATCAGGTCCTGGCCGTGCCTCGCCAGGAACGGCAGAATTGAGTACGTTCGCTCCTGCAGGTGGTGGTTCGGATAGACGAGATTGGCCAGGTGCGAGGCCGCCGCGGCGACCTGAGTCTGCCGCCTCAGCGCCTCGCGGGCGGTCTTCTTCCGGCCCTTCTCGATCTGATACAGAATCTTGGCGCGGCTGTTCTTCCAGGCGGCGCCGAGCGTGGGGTCGAACCGCTCGATGGGCCCCAGCAGGCGGTCCACCGCGTTGCGGACATCGCTCAGCGTGTCTTCAAACCCGATGTGCAGTTCCTCCGGGATCAGGCGCGAAGCGATCCGGTCCCGTAGCGCCGCCTCTCCGTGGAAACAGTCGATCAGCGAGACGTGGTGTTTGTCCATCAGCATGTGCGCCCGCTCGTCGAGCAGCGTGAAACCGCTGCGTGGCACGGCTACCGGCATCCGGCCGAGCAGCGCGCGGTACAGCGGCTGCGACTGCGCCAGGTAGGCGAGTTCCGCCGGGCCTCCGACGTAGGCCGCGGTCGGCAGCAGGTAGTCCTGCATAACAGGCCGCAGCAGCGCGTTCGGGGAGAGACTCGCCGGGTCGGCCAGGATCTCCGCGCCATCCGCGCCGGCGTCCAACGGTACCCGCCGCCCGTCCAAGTGCCGGAAAAAGAACGACGACTTTTCTTCAAACAACACCTGTGCGTGATATCCGCCTGCCACGAGTTCCGTGCCGCGCGCCATGACGGCTCCCGCTAGCTCGCCCCGGCGCTCGAAGGCCGCTTTGAGCACCGGCGCGGCGATCGCCCGGATCTCCGGCATCATTGGATCGAGGTAGATGATGCCGAAGCCGGCCAGCAGCCGTTTGAGAAGCTGATGGAACGCCTCCCCGAAAGTGCGTCCCGGCCGGTACGCCTCTTCAACCAGCGCCACCACGGCGTCGCCATGCAGGAAGCCGTGAAAGGCGTCCGACAGACTCGCCACGGGAGCCGCCGAAACATGCACCGGTCCCACCGGTTGGCCCGGTTGCCGCTGGCCGTCCGCTTCGAGCTTCAGCAGGCGGGTGCTCGAGTCGAACACCTGAACGCTTCGAATCTCGTCGAAGTCGTGATCCTCCGTCGCGAGCCAGAAGACCGGCACCGCGCGGATGCCGGCGCTCGTCAGACGATGGGCCAGCTTGGCGGCCGTGAGTGCCTTGTAGATCGTGTAGGCAGGGCCGCCGAACAGGCCGACCTGCTGGCCGGTGACAACCGTCACCGTGCCCGGCAATTCGAAATGCGCCAGCGCCGCCGATTCGCCGTTCAGCTTGCGCAGAGCCTCGGCCACCAGTTGACGGCGGGCATGAGGGTAGGAGACAGCGGCGGCGGCGCGGCGGATGGCATCCGGGTCATGCGGATCGTGTTCGTAGAAAGCGGCGACCTTGGAGAAGCGGTAAAGATAGTCTCCAAACAGCTTGCTCGTTCCAGGCAACTCGGTGTGCGGAATGCAGATGCTTCTCATGAGCGCTGAGCCTGTGCCAACCTCTGCGGGTTCAGGGGTGGCAGGCGCCCCGCCCCCCCCAAATAGGACTCTACCAGAGCGGCCGCCCGGCTTGAGCGCCCTGCTGACGGATGCCTACACTGAATAGAACATGCTCAGCGAGCAGGATTTTCAAAAGAACGCCGACGCCGTGCTCGAATCTCTGTACTCCCGGCTGGCGGAAGCGGCCAGCGGCTACGATTTCGATGTCGACATGAACGCCGGCGCGCTCACCGTGGAATTTGAAGAGCCCCGCGAACGGTTCGTCGTTAGTCCGAACTCTCCGGTCAGGCAGATCTGGGTCTCGGCGCACGTTCAGAGCTTCAAGTTCGACTGGTCCCCCGAACGCGGCCAGTTCACGCTGGGCTCGACCGGGCAGACACTGCCCGAGATGATGGCCGACGCGATTCGCAAACGCATCCCGGAGTTCGAACTCGACTAGGACGAAGGAGGTCCCGCGCCTGGCCGGCGTCTACGTTTCCTGGCCCTTTTGCGCGCAGAAGTGCACCTACTGCAACTTCGCTTCCGGCGTCTTTCCGCGCGAACTCGAGTCCGCTTATCTGCGCGCCCTCCTTGCCGAAATCGGCCACGCGGAGTGGCCCTGGAGGCCCGAAACCCTCTATCTCGGCGGCGGCACTCCCGGCTCGATGACGGCCGGCCAACTCCGCGCCGTCACCGCGGCCGTCCCCGGCCGCCCGTGGAAGGAAGCCACCCTCGAAGCCGCTCCCGGCGCCATCACCGCTGCCTCGGCCGCCCTGTGGCTCGAATGCGGCATCAACCGCATCAGCCTCGGCGTCCAGTCCTTTGTCGAGTCCGAACTCCGCCGTGCCGGCCGCCGTCACACGGCCGCGGGCGTCGCCTCCGATGTCGCGCTGCTCCGCTCCGCCGGGCTCACGGAGATCAGTATCGATCTCATCGCCGGCCTTCCCGGCCAGAGCCCCGCAAGCTGGCGCTCCTCGCTCGACTGGATCGAACGCCTCGCCCCGGCCCATGTCTCCGTCTACATGCTTGAAGTCGACCGCGATTCACGGCTCGGTCGTGAACTGCTCGCCGGGGGCAGCCGCTTCGGTGCGCCCGGCGTCCCTGATGATGATGGCATCGCCGGCCTGTACGAAATCGCCGTGGAGCGCCTCGCCTCCCTCGGCCTCGCCCGCTACGAGATCTCCAACTTCGCCCGCCCCGGCAGCGAGAGCCTTCACAATCTCAAATACTGGCAATTGGAACCCTACCTCGGTTTCGGCGCCGACGCCCACAGCTTCGACGGCCGGCTGCGCTGGCAGAACGTCGAGACCGTTCAGGCCTACGTTCACTGCGCCGAAACCGCCGCCTCGCCGCGCACCGAAACCACCCGGGCAGATCTCGCCGGCGAGCGCTTCTGGGTTGGTCTCCGCCTCCTGCGAGGCATCACGCCGTCACTCGAGGAGCGCGCCTCCCGCGCCGCCGCCATCGGCCGCATGCTCGAGGCAGGCCTGCTCGAGGAAGCCGGCTCCACTCTCCGCCTGACGCCCCGCGGCGTCCTGTTGTCCAATGAAGTGTTCGAGGCCTTGCTGTAAATGATCGATTTGCGCAGCGATACAGTAACCCGGCCCACGCCTGAAATGCGCCGTGCCATGGCCGAAGCCGTTGTGGGCGACGACGTCTACCGGGAGGATCCCACCGTCAACCTGCTCGAGGAGCGCAGCGCCGCCATCCTTGGCAAGGAAGCGGCCCTCTTTGTCCCCACCGGTACCATGGGCAACACGATCGGCGTCAAACTCCTCACCGAACCAGGCCAGGAGGTGCTTTGTGAGGCGCGTGGCCACCTCCTCAACTACGAACTCTCGATGACCGCCTGGTTCTCCGGTTGCCTCATCCGTCCGGTCGCGGCAGACGATGGAATCCTGACCTGGAAGCTGCTCGAGCCGCATCTGCGGCCACCCGGCCCCCATTGGGCTCCCACCGCTTGCATCGAGCTCGAGAACACGCACAACATGGGCGGCGGCGCCGTCTACCCGCAGGACGGCTTCGACGAAATCTGCGACCGCGCCCACGAACTCGGCATCCGCGTTCACCTCGACGGCGCCCGCCTCTTCAATGCCGCCGCGGCCACGGGACGCAGCGCAGCCGAACTCTGCGCCCGGGCCGACACAGTCATGATCTGCCTGTCGAAAGCGCTCGGCGCGCCTGCCGGCTCAATGCTTGCGGGGCCGCGCACACTGATGGAGAAGGCGCGCCTGTACAGGAAGCGCCTCGGCGGCGGCATGCGGCAGGCCGGAATCCTCGCCGCCGCCGGTCTCATCGCTCTCGAGAAGATGCCGCTCCGCCTTCAGGAAGACCACGAGAACGCCCGGCTGCTCGCCGACGGTTTCGCCGCGATTCAGGGCATCTGCGCCACTCCTCCGCGGACCAACATCCTCGTCTTCGATATCGGCGGGACTGGCAAGCCGGCCGCTGAAATCAGCCGGGATTTGAAGGCGCATGAGGTTCTCATCAACCCGATCGATTCAAGGTCGATGCGGGCCGTCACGCACTACGACGTTTCCCGAGCCGATTGCCTCACCGCGATCCGTGCGCTCGCCGAGGTGGTAGCATGAAATTCCGCACCCCCTGAGGAGTAGTTTGCATGAGCGTCCGGATTGAAGTCCGTGCAGTCAACGGCGTCTCGGTCATGGCCTGCTCCGGCCAGCTCATCCTGGGCGCACCGACCACCGAGTTCCGCAACACATTCCGCCGGCTGATCCAGGCCGGCGCTAGGAAGCTTGTCATCGATCTCGGCGATGTCACCTACCTCGATTCGACCGGGATCGGAGAACTCGTCGGAGCCTACACGAACGCCCATAACGCCAATGCCGTCGTCAAGCTCGCGCGCCTGCCCGAGAAGATCTACAACCTGCTCCAGATCACCAGGCTCATCTCCGTCTTCGAGATCCATCCCGACGAAGCCTCCGCCATTCGAAGCTTCACCGACTGAGGTGTCGGAGACGAAACCATGCGCCCCGCGCGGAATCGAGCTTGGCACGATCGTGCGCCAGGTCAGCCTCGGCGTAAGGCACCCGAGGCCCCACACATCGCCGCACCCACATAATCATTGGTGTTGGAAAAATCCCGATTTTGTGCATCGCCCAATCGAGTCTCGCCCGAAGCCGAACAGTTTGTTAGCAGCTTTGTTAGCAGCTTCGTCGTCCGTTCTCTTTGGGCCGTTTTGGATGTGCTTGGAAGTTATTGATCAGAAGGGACTTATGGGAGGAGGTTGGTTGCGTAAGCGTACGGCGATGACCGTCTGGCGCCGGAGGGGCACCTGGACCGATGCTGAAGGGCATCGGCATGAGCAAAGCCGCAGTAGTTTCCACGCAGACACGCATCCGGCAGACGCGCCGGCGTTGG
>WBZO01005358.1_pt1 | contig 13116 bp, 11 predicted proteins | sample 5204261 | NCBI WGS metagenome assembly WBZO01 (sample SAMN12412400, study PRJNA552823) | activated sludge metagenome | isolation source: activated sludge from anammox sidestream of wastewater treatment plant... | place: USA: North Carolina | collected 2017-09
GCCAACGGGTTTACGCGTCGCTGCTCGATATTCCCAGAGAACGCAACGTGGAGATTGTCGACGTATTTCGGCGGTCGGAGGATGTCGGGCCGATACTGGACGAAGCGATCGCCATTGCGGCGAAGGTGTTCTGGATGCAGTTGGGCATTGTCAACCACGCCGAAGCGGCTCGGGCGAGAGACGCCGGGATGGAGGTTGTCCAGAACCGTTGCGTCAAGATCGAGCACGCCCGCTTCTTCGGTGGTCTGAACCTGGTGGGGATGAACACCGGGGTGATCACCTCGCGGCGGACGGTGGGGTGACGGGGCGAAGACGTCGTGACGGTCAGGTGAGGAGCGATCGGGCCGGGCAATAGTCGGAGCGCCTGACTGGCGGTCGAGCGATTCGGGGGGAGGACTCGTCTCCAGCGAGCGAGATCGCGATCGTGGTGTACGCATCGGATCCTATGCATGGACACGGGTGCGTGATGAGAACGACGGCGAGTCTGCGAAGTCTGGTACGGTGGCTGGTGGGCGCCGGCAGGTCGCTGGCGTTTATGGTGCGGGTCATGCCGATGCTGCCCTCCGGCTGGCTCGATCGTTATTCGGCGGGGCCGCGCTACGAGCAGATCACACTGCCGGGGGGCGATGAGCGAACGCCTGCTGAGTTTTTTCGACCGGGCAGTGCTGCTCCGCATGCCGGCGTGGTCGTTTGTCTCGGGGTGATTCCGTTCGATGTGACGCATCCGCAGGTGCGCAGGCTGGGATCGGCGCTGGCGAGACGAGGGTTTGCGGCGCTGATCGTCTGGTCGCCCGAAATGCGTTCGCTGCGCATCTCCGAACATGACACACAGCTGCTGGTTTCAGCGTATCAGTGGCTGATCGATCGACCCGACATCGACGCAGGCCGGTGTGGTTTTCTGGGGACGTGCGTCGGGGGCGGTTTCGCGCTGATGGCGGCGGCCCAACCGGAGATCCGTGACCAGGTCCGGTTCGTCACCTGTTTTGCGCCGTTTGGGTCGCTGCGCACGCTGGCGCTGGACATTGGCAGTGGCACGACCGAAATCGATGGGCTGCGACGGCCGTGGCCGGTCGATCAACTTTCGCGACGGGTCTATGTGCGGACACTGACGGCGCATCTCGATCCGGCGGAGGCGATGCGTCTGGAAACAGCATGGTTCGAGCGGCAACCGCTTCCACAGCCGGACGAATTGAGTGCTGCTGCTCGAGCGCTGTTGCCGATCCTCCTGACTTCAGATCGCGTTGAACTCGCCCGCCGACTCAATCAATTGCCGGAACTGCGCCAGACGGTCGATGCGGTGGACCCGGTGGGGGTGGCAGGCGATGTCCGCGCTGCCGTCGTCACCATCGGACATGATCGCGACGATCTGGTGGTTCCCTTCGGGGAATCGCAACGACTCTTCGCCGCACTACCACGCGGAGCGGAAGTCAGCCTCACCGAGTTCCATCTTTTTCAGCACGCCGACCCGACCAAACGGAAGATGGCGAAGGTGACACTGGTCCGGGAGCTCTGGAAGTTCGTGCGCTTCTGTGGACCGGCGTTGCGTTATGGGGACCGGGCGTTCTGATTACGCCGGCCACAATGTCGACCATCTGCTGAACCGGAACCAGAGCGACATGAGGACGGTGGCTGGATAGAGCTCCTAGAGGCTGCAGCGGGCTCGGGTCAGGGGTGGGCCGCCGGGTCGGTCGCCGACTCCGAACTGCACGTCGGTGCCGAGGTTGGCCTGGCAGATGATCTGAGGCGCCGCGACAACGGCGTTGCATCGCCGCAGAGCGCTGTTCCAGACGAAATCTACGGGTCCGCTGCGCCGTGTTTCGTTCTGCCACACGGCGAGGAGTTCCGCCGCCGCTCGGGCGGTGCGAACCCAGACCGCATGTGTGCCATTGACGCCCGACGCTGCCGAGATCCAACCCGGTTCGGTTGTCTTGTGCCAGAGTTCGCCGCCCAGCAGAACGATTTCGGCGTCGTCGGGCGGCGATCCATATGGCCACGGATCGCAGGGTCGGGCATCGTCTTCAAAATAGAGAGCCGGACCATGCTTACGGATTGCCCGTAACCATGAATCGCAGCAACCAAGTTCGCCGGCGGCTCGTTCGGAGGGCACGGCGCGGGTCTTTCGGTAGGCTTCGATTCGGTCGTTCGGCAGCGATTGCCCGTCGGTGGCGGCCAAACGCACGAAGCGCTGACTAACGGCAGCGGGCCAGGCTTGCTGGAGCGCCTGCCAACGCTGGGGGCGGCGATCGAGATTGATGACGACAATCGATGGCGGTGCCACGACGTCCAGCAGGAAGCTGACCGGGTCGAGCGATATGGAGGCGGGTGTGCCGTCCGCCGGGCGGGTCATCATCCTCGCGGTGCTCCGGGTGCTTCAGGATCGGACAGTCCGGGCCAGGAGTTCGACGCCCTCGAGTGACGGCGCATCCATGAACCAGAACATGAAATGGCCGACTCCTTCGGCAATGTAGGCATCGAGTCGTTCCCTGACCTGCTGTGGGGTGCCGATGATCCAGTCGGTGGCCATTGGCTCGGGCAGATCGTCCGTTTCGCCGGCGAGAAAAGCGATGGTGGATGGATCGCGGGCATAGGGATGGACGTAGGGGGCGATCTCGTCCGGGAGATGGAACTGGTCGCCGCCCCGCTCGACCAGTTCTCCGAGTTTTTGGCGCAACGATGGGATATCCGGAGCGATGAGCAACTGGGTCTCCAGACTGATGGTGATCTCCTCGATCGGTCGATTGTGCCGGTCGCAGGCTTCCTGGAGCAGTGCTTTGCGGCCGCGCAGCATGTCGATCGAGGCGGGGACGGTGTTCCAGCCGCTGCCGTATCGGGCACAAAGATCGAGTACCGCCGGGACGTCCTCACCGAACCAGAGGGGAGGGTAGGGTTTCTGCAATGGTTTGGGCTCCAGAATGGCGTTCGAGACATGCCAGCGGTTGCCATTGATGGTCAACGGAGCTTCGGCGGTCCAGAGCGCCGTAACCAGATTGATGGCTTCCTCCAGATCCGCGGCGCGATCGTCAGCGGAATCTTTCCACGGGAGACCGTAGTTCACGTATTCCCGCCGCTGGTACCCGATGTCCATGAAATTGATCAACCGGCCGCCAGACAGCTGATCGACCGTGGCGGCCATCTTGGCGGCCAGGGCCGGATGCCGGTAGTAATGGGCCATGTGGATCATCCCCAGTCTGACGCGCTGCGTGGCGCCAGCCAGGAAGGAGAGGGTAGTCCAGCCTTCCAGTATTGCTTCGTCGACGCCCAACATCAGATGATCGGCGATCCAGACGGAGTCGTATCCGAGTTCGTCAGCTGCCCGACCGAATGCGACAGCGGCACCGGGATCGATCTGGTCGAAACCTGGGGTGCGGAAGAGCATCGGTCCCGGGCAGGCGAAGATGGGGATACAGACGCCGTATTGAGTCGGTTGCATGGCTCACTCCGCAAAAGAGGACGAGATCAGATCAGGCATTGTGCCAGAGAACGGGCGCAAAAGTCGGGTTGATGCGATGTTGACATCCATTTGGCGGATTCTGATTGCTGCTGTGCTGAGGCTGAATGTGTTCGCAGCCTGCATTGACCGCTTCAGGGTTGAAGTGAGCACGAGACCAGGATCGAACAATGACCGTAAGCCACCGATGATCCGGGGGAGAACCGCTCGCGTACTAGCTGGTGGTGCACCGAGCGATTGTGGACGTTGATGTCGTGGCGAACAATGGAGTTGACCATGAACCAGGATCGATTCGACGCTTTGACCCGGCTGATGGCCAGCAAAACTGGTCGGCGAGCCTTCTTGAAATCGTCGGCTGTGGTGATGGCCGGCGCAGGTGGTATTCATCTGGTCGTCAGTGAGCATGTTACGGCGCAGACGCCTGAGCCTGAGCCCACTCCGGTCAGTCTGGACGCTCCCGATGGTGAATGTGTGATGCCTTTCGAGGTGGCGGTACGGGAGGGGCCAAACGCCGAGAGTGAGTACCGGGGACTGCTCTATGTCACACTCGATGACGAGGGTGCGGCGGCAGGTCGTCTCGAGATCACGGGTGGGGCGATCGCGGAAGTGACCGGTCAGATCACCAACCAGGCAGTGGCCTTGCGGTTCGAGCTCCCCGATGGCGCGGTGCTCTACGGAACCGGAGTTGCCAATGGCGATCCGTCGACCTGTGTGATCTACGATATGGGCGGACCGGTGGTTGGCCCGGACGCTGGCGATCTGGGTGACTGGAAAACGTTCTCACCGGAGTTCGACCCGAATGCGCCGCCACTCTGCGTCACCGGCGATCCGAATTGCGATCCGAACGTGCGTCCTCCAGGACCCGAGCCGACGCCGGACATTCCGGAGTTCCCGGGAACGTGCCAGTTCGATCCGTTTACCAACTGCCTGTACGTTTGTGGGTCCTCCAAACTCAGACCAAGGGCCAGCGACTGTCTCGACTATTGCATCGAAATCTTTCAGTGCTAAGCACGATCCCAATGACGTCGGGCATAGAGCCAACCGACACGATTCACGGAGAAGAGCGGGACGACAACGTCTCGCTCGTTTTCTGTTTCCGCAGATCGCTGATCCGGAGGTTACACGAGATGCCGCATAGGCTCGTTACGAAGAAACCGTAGCACATTGAACCACAGTTCCTGCGAATCGCGGACCCAGGTCCACGGGTTTTGCCAGGCGTTGTGGGGGGTGAGGGTGATCCGTTCGTCGGCACCGTCGTGCAGGACCAGCAGCTGATCGTCGTAGGGCAAGGGTTCTTCGGCATAGACATCGAGGGCCACGGCGCCGATTGTTCCACCGGCGACTGCGGCGGTCAGCGCGGACTGGTCGACCAGTTTGCCGCGGGCGGTGTTGATGAAAAGCGCGCGTGGTTTCATCTGGGCGAATTCCCGCGCACCAATGATGCCGCGGGTCTGATCGTTGAGCGCCAGCTGGGTGGAGACGACATCTGCCGTCTGGAAGAGTTCGTCCCATTCCACGTAGCGCACACCATAGCGTTCCTCGAGATCGGGAAAGCGCCGAATATCCCAGTAGATCGTGGGCATCTCGAACGCCTGGGCAGCGCGGGCGATCGGACGGGCGATCTCGCCGAGTCCGAGCAGCCCGAGGGTCAGATCGCCCAGATAGTGGGTGTGCGGGAAGAGACTCCACGTTGCGGCGTAGCGGCGGGCAGCCATGTGCTCCCGCAGGGCAGGGAGTCGTTTGGCCCAGTTGAGGATGTAGGCCCAGACCTGTTCAGCCACGGTGATGTAGTTGACGAGCGGGGTGGCGGCAACCGGGATGCCTTTTGCCCGGGCAGCATCCATCGGCACCCCGCGATAGTCCTGACCGAGGTGCTGGATCAGCTTCAGCTTCGTGGCCCGTTCGACATATTCGGCGGGGAGCGTTTCCTTGTGCAGAACAAGGAAGTCGGCGTCCTCCACCTCTCGACCGATTTCTTCGACATCGCGGGTGAATCGAAGGGCGCCGTCGTAGTCGGCATAGAGCTGACCGAAGGGGGCGTAGGGAGCGTCGGCGCTGTTGAACCAGATCAGGTCGATGTCGTAGTCCGCCAGAATCTGGTGAAACGATGCGGCTGCCGTGGCGGCGTCGGGTCGCTCACGGAGCATCTCTTCCTTAATATGCGGTTCCCAGGAGTCCCATGGCCGAACGCCGAGGAGGGTGTTGCCAATGGAGTCCCAGACGACGATCTTGGTAGTCATGGGGGAAGTGTAATTGGTAACTGGAGATTGGGAACTCGGAAGAGATTACTGGTGATGGGGAGAAGTCCACGGGAGAAACATGGTTTGGCAAAATGAGAGCGACGTCGCGGGCAGTCGCTGCGGATGACACCTCGGCAGTAAAGTGGAGCTGAGGTGGGCGCGATGCTGGTCCAGCGGGTAATGGAGTCGTAGGGGGGCCGCAAATGGCTCGTCCGCGCTGTCTGGGCGTCAGTCCTGGGAGCGGATGATTCCTCTGACGTCGAGCTGGGTGCCGCGAAAAGGCTGATCGGGGTCAGCGTGACCCAATTCCCACTGGATGGGCCAGGTGAGTTCCTCGGGACCCCAGGAGGAAGGGTTGGTCATTGACGACCACGGTGATGCGTCGTTCCAGCGCCAGAGGACGCCGCCCGGGCCCATTGCGGGGAGGAGTGCGACCTGGATGTCGAACCGGGCGCCGTGGGCGAGAGGCGGACCGAGCCAGAGGTGCGGACTCCGTCCCGGTGCGCGCGTCATCAGCACTGACAATCGTTGCTCGGGTCCGCGCAGGCCGATCCAGAGCGAGGGCATCGTGGCGGCGTCCTGCCGGCCGGCGAGGAATGTTTGAGGATCGCCCCGTTCGTCGCTGGCGCTGATACCGCTGAATCGCCATGCGATACACGAGGGTCCGGACGCGATATCGGAGGTCGAAGGTTGCCACGATGGCCAGGTGGACGAATCGGGGAGCGCGATGGGCCATGCCATTGATTCGCGGACGGCCCCGGTGGTGTCAAGGGCCTGGTAGCGGAGTCCGTGGCGGTCGATGGCCATTTGCACCAGGTGGTGGTACTCGGTTTCGGGCATCAGCGGAGCTGTGCCGGCGCCGGCGGTGAGGATTTGTAAAACGCCCTGATGGACCTGCACGTCGAAGGCCAGCATATGACTGCAAAGAAAGGCGAACACACGATGCCGGACGAGGATCTCCCACAAGCGATGACCGCAGCCGGTTTCGATCTGACGTTGCCAGTCGCCGGTAAAGCCGTTGGTGGGGAAAACGGGGTGATGACCAATGACGAGTTTGTGGCGGACATCGTCGTGGGTGGCGAGGGTCGCGTCCAGCCACTCGGTTTCGACCCACCCTTCACCTCCGAGTCCGGACCAGAGGGTATTGATGAAGACCATCAGCAGATCGCCGCGCCGCACGAAATACGACAGCCCCTCCTGTCCCGGCGGTCCATTGCGAGGCAGGTGAGCCATCACGTCCCGAAAAATGGTTTCGCTCTGCGGGTCGTAGACGGTGTGGTTGGCGGTGGTGTGGTAGAGGGGGATGGCGTCGCGGTCGAGCCAGGTCATTTCCTCCTCGAGCCAGTAGCGCCACTGTTCTCGCAAGACAGCAGAATCGGCGACCAGACCGCGAATCTCATCGCCGGGAAAGAGGATGAATTCCGGCTGCGGATCGAGTCGTTGGAGAACGGCGTTGACGGCGGCAAACGTTCGCTCGTTGGTCGTGCCGGGAACGCCTGAACAGCAATCCGCGTAGACGACGAACTGGTGACCCTCGCCGTTGGCGGGGAGGAGGGCGGGAATGGGAGACCGCTGTTCAGTCATCGGCGTGCGCCCTGCATTGGGCAGGCGGTGGCGAGTACGAGTGCCGCAGAGATCAACACGGGCAGCTGTCCGTCATCGGACTGGCTCGTTGAGCGCATACCATGGCGGTTCGCCCGAGAGGACGCGCCGAACTTCCTCCGAGGCCCGGACACGGGAGTCCTGCCCGGCTTCGATCGAGGCCCAGCCGATATGGGGGGTGACGATGATGCGCTCGTCGTGGAGCACGGGATCGTCGGGATCGGGAGGTTCGACCGGGAGAACATCGAGGGCCGCACCGGCGAGTACGCCATTGCGCACCGCTTCCACCAGGGCCGGGACGTCGACGACTTCGCCTCGCGCGGTGTTGACCAGAAAGGCGGTTGGTTTCATGAGACTCAGGGCGCGAGCGTCGACCAGTCGGCGGGTGCCGTCGTAGAGGGGCACGTGGATGGTGATGTAATCCGACTCGCTCATCAGCGTGTCGAAGTCGACCTTCTCGGCGCCGACCGAGGCGAAGTCGCTATCAGGGATATAGGGATCGTAGGCGATGACTCGTAACCCGAGACCCTTGCCCTTACGCGCCGAGGCTTTGCCGATGCGCCCTAGTCCGATGACGCCGAGGGTCTGGTTGGCCAGTCTGCGGATGGGGGTTTCGGCTCGATATCGCCAGTTTGCGGTTCTGCCCAGATTGCGGTGGGGAAAGAGATAGCGGGCCTGAGCCATCATCAGGGCGATGGCATGGGAGGAGACTTCGTCGATTGAGTAGTCGGGCACGTTGGAAACCCAGATGCCGTGGTCTGCCGCGGCGGGGATGTCGATTGCATCGACGCCGGTGCCGACCCGGCAGATGATCCGGCAGTTGTCCAGCGTGGCGATCTTGTCCCGGGTCCAGACATCGATTCCGACCATCAGGGCGTTAGCGGATCGCCAAAGCTCCGGCCACTCCGTTTCCGGATAGTTGCTGGCCAGAATGACGTCGAATCCGGCCTCGGCGAGGATGGCCGACTCGACTTCGGTATCGCCGTACTTGCCGTAGGTGATGACAACGCGCTGCTGCATTTCCACTCCCCTGTGAACCATCAACCCGCACCGGGCCAGAGCCGACGCGGGTAACGATATACCGTGGCGTCAGAATATGGAAAACCATCTGCCGACCAGCACGTGTGGGGTTATCGCGTGTGATGATCGGCGGGCATATCCCCGGAGCACGCAGATGCTGACCTCACCCACAATTGGGTTCACCTGACGAGATCAGCTTCGCTTAGGAGGATCATTTCTCTGCGCAAGGAGGCCTTCCACCTCCTGCAGGAGAAGCGGGACGTCAAATCTCGCTGAGGACCAGATGACCTCATTGTCTATCGCGTCGTAGCCGTGGCTGATGCGATTTCTCATACCCACTACGCTGACTGGATCGGACAGGCGATCGCGGAGCCCCGGGCTGGACTTCAGTGCACGACTCAGCGCTTCACCAATGATCTCCAGCAGTCGTTCGATCTGTAACTGCTGTCCACGATCACCGAGATAGTCCTCGAGCAATGTATCGCCAAGGAAGCTAGCGACTTCCAACGCTGCGTCGCGGATGTCACGCAGCGACTGGTCGGACAGCTCGTTCAAAGACAACCTCCCGCTCGGTAGCAACAAATTCACGAAATCGGGGTTTCATCGCTCGCTCGAACACGATGTCAACGCGTCGTCCCAGCAGGCCTTCGAGAGCATCAGCAAGAGAGATGAATCGTCGAGCACTGTCCGGTCCGTATGATTGGAAATCAAGGATGAAGTCGAAGTCGCTTCGTTCAGAGTCGAAGTCCTCTCGCGCTGCAGAGCCAAAGACGTCCAGGCGTCTCACTCCGTATGTCTCGCAGAGGGAGGCAATCGCAGCTTTATGTTGTTCGATCATGGCATTCATGGCTCACCCCTGGTTCCTGACAAGTATGCCACCCATGCTGGTTCTCTTCTGCCTCGTGCAGGTCCGCGCAGGTATCTATCCACAAGTGTTGGCCAGGGATATGCCACTGACCCTCTGCGCTGGGAATTCGCGTAACACTCAGGTCTGTATCCGACCGTCCCGACGGAGTGGCGTTGCGACTCCTCCCGCTCACACAGGATATAGCCCACGAACCAGGTCTCTCCGTATCCGCTATCCTCTGAACAGGTTCCGTTTCGTCCCGGAGTACGTCGATGTCCGCTTCTGGAGCCAGTCGCAAACCCGTCATCTTCGTCGTCGACGATCATCTGCCGACGCTGCAGACGATTGCCCGCGATCTCGAACACCGGTTTGGGCAGGATTATCGGATCGTTACGGCCAATTCTTCGACGGAAGGCATCGACACACTGAGGGGTGTGGCCGCGTCTGGAGTTCGCGTGTCCATCATTGCGGCTGAACTGAACATGGCCACGATGAATGGTGTGGAGTTTCTCGAACTGGGAGCGGCGATACACCGGGAAGCAAAACGGATTCTGCTGGTGTCGATGAACCGGCGGGGTATCGTGCCCGGAGAGCATGTGATCGAACTCCTGCAGAACGCCATGACCCTGGGCCGAGTCGATCAAACGATCACGGTCGGCTGGGAATCACCGGAGGAGTTTTTCTATCCCAGCATTCAAACCGCGTTGGGGAACTGGGCAAGCAGCCACCTGCCACATGTGGAGATCGTCCGGGTTGTAGGCGGTCAGTGGGACCCGGCGACCCATACGCTTCGAGACACCCTCAACCGCAATGTGGTTCCGTTTGGTTTCTACGACGTGAGCAGTGACGAGGGGGAGCAGCTCCTGCGCTCGGTGGGTGCCGAGCGGGCCGATTTGCCGGTTGTCATCTTTCGCGATGGATTCGTCCTTTCCCGGCCGACACCGCTGGAAGTGGCCGATGCGCTTGGAGCCAGAACCAGCCCCGGATCCGAGATCTACGATGTCGCGATTCTGGGAGCTGGGCCGGCGGGATTGGCAGCGGCGGTTTACGCCGCGTCGGAGGGGTTGCGAACGCTGGTCATCGAAGCGCATGCGCTGGGCGGACAGGCCGGCACAAGTTCGATGATTCGCAACTATCTCGGTTTTCCCGAGGGCGTGCCGGGCAATCGGCTCACCGCTCGCGCCTATGAGCAGGCGCTCCATTTTGGCGCAACCTTCCTGTTCATGCAGAAGGCGGGGGCGCTGAATGTTGAGGATGATCACTTCGTGGTGACCCTGGCCCAGTGCGAACCAGCACGGGCCCGCTCGGTGCTTGTGGCTATCGGTATGCAGTATCGCCGGCTGAACATCCCGGCACTTGAGCGACTGGTTGGGGCGGGGGTGTACTACGGATCGGCGACGGTCGAAGCGCCCGCAATGGTCGGACAGCATGTTGTCGTTGTGGGTGGGGCCAACTCGGCGGGACAGGCTGCCACTCATCTGGCCAAATTCGCCCGGCAGGTGACGATGGTGGTGCGAGGCGAGTCGCTGGCGACGGAGATGTCCCACTATCTGATCGAACAGATCGAGGCGACCCCAAACATCGAGGTACTGCTGCGCACCCAGGTCGTCGCGGCCAGCGGCGAACATCGTCTGGCATCGGTAACCCTCCGTCAAACCGACACAGGAGTGGAATCGGAGATCGAGATCGCCGCGATCTTTCTGCTGATTGGATCGGAATCGTGCAGCAACTGGTTGGCGGGTACGCTGGAGATGGACGACTGGGGCTATATCGTCACTGGGAGAGATGTATCGCGCGACCGCTGGCCGCTGGCCCGAGCACCTCACGAGTTCGAAACGAGTGTGCCCGGTGTTTTCGCGGCGGGCGATGTGCGGCACGGCTCGGTCAAACGAGTGGCCGGGGCCGTCGGCGAGGGGTCGGTGACGGTGGGTTCCATTCATCGCTGGCTGGCGGAGCGAGCATCCCTGCTGACTCACGCGACAGCACGCGAGTAGGGTGTGAGGTCGCGTCGCACATAACAATTCAGCATTTTGCCCGGCGGGTGCGATCCCCGGTCCCTGCGGTCGGACGAAGGGACCGGGGCGATTCTACGCTGGTATCACCGGCAGCAGGATATGCGACGGGTAATCGGCGTCGTGGTAGATGGTCTGATGCGCGACGCGTGGGGATGCGTCGTCGGCGATGGGATTGCCGGTATTGAGATTGCGGTCAAAACGGGGGAAATTGCTGCTGCTGATCTCGACGCGAATGCTGTGTCCCTTTTTGAACACGTTCGATGTGACCCAGAGGTCGATGACAAACTCGTAGATCTCGCCTGGTGTGAGGAGCGACGACGGCACTCGACCATGGCGGTAGCGACCGCGAATGATGCCGTCGCACAGATTCCACGCTTTGCCGTCGGGGTAGACGTCGACCAGTTTGGCGGTGAAATCGGTGTCGAGGCCATCGGTCGACGCGAACACGTGGGCGACAATCGGACCGGTGATTTCGAGGTCTGCTTCAAGAGGCGGAGAGGTGTAGACGAGCACGTCGGGGCGCATTTCGATTGGCCGCTGGTCATAGACGCCCCAGGCGATGATTTCCGGGTTGCAGCAGTTGCAGCCGCCATTGGTCGGGCACGGGTTGAGCGGGTCGTAATCGTATTCGTCGGGTGATTCGATTTCGGCGGGAGCCGTGCTCAGCCAGCCGTCGCCGTGCAGGGTGTTGGCGTTGCCCCCTGACCGGAGATACCAGGGTGTCCAGACGGTGCGGGCGAGCGGCCATTCGTCTTCGTTTCGCCAATAGTCAGCGCCCATGACGAAGATCTTGAGCGGCGCTTCCTTCTCTATGTCATTGGGAAGGCCCTTCAGCCAGTGATCGAACCAGGCCAGCTCGATGGCCCGGGTGTTCATCAGGGCCTGGTCGCCGAAGTCGCGTTCGCCAGCATGGGTATCGCCGGGTGGTGTGTTGCCTGCCTGGGAGTGGGTCCAGGGACCCATGATCATGAACTGGTTGCGGCGCGCCAGTTCCGTGCCTGCCTGTTCTCGCAAACCGACAAAGTTGGCCATCATGCCGCCGGCGTAAAGATCGTACCACCCACAAATCTGCAGGATGGGTACCGTGTATCCGCCGAAGTGCTCGTCGACCGCGGCGACGTGCCAGTATTCGCCATATTCCTCGTTGTCGAGCCAGGTGGAGAAGGCCGGATGACGCTTACCGGAAACGGTATCCATCTCCCGGAGCGGCAAGGTGCGCAGCGCCGCGGGCCAATCGATATGGTCGATGCGTTGCATGGTCCGGGCCATGGTGCGCCAACCCCAGACGGCGTTGACGCCGAGTCCAAATGCGCCACCCTGGTAGTGGGGGCTATCCCAGAGGTTGTTGCCCATGACGCGGGGCACCATGGCTTTCAGCATTGGGTGGCCGGTATAGCCAGCCTGCCATTGCACCTGACCGCTGTAGGAGGCGCCAATCATGCCGATGTTGCCGTCGCACCAGGTTTGCTGACCGATCCACTCAAGCGTGTCGTAACCATCATCGGTTTCGTTTTCCCAGGGGACCCAGTCGCCACCGGAGTCGTAACGACCCCGCACATCCTGCGAAACGAGCGCATAGCCACGCTGAGCCCACCAGAATCCGTGATCCATGAGGACGTTATTGTCATACGGTGTGCGCCAGAGAATCACGGGGAAGGGGCCCCGAGCCGTTGTCGGAAGATAGACGTCCGCGGAAAGGCTGACGCCATCACGCATAGGGACCGGCAGATCGTTGAGCACGTGGACGCTCGACGGGCGCTGAACTGACATTCCGAGGACTCCTCAAGGCGTTGCGAACAAACCTGGGACAACGAGACAGTCTCGGCAGTATTGCACAGCGATCGTGACGGTCGCGCGACGCTCGGCCAGCACTTCAGGGTCGGTCCCGGACTCGAGGTCTGCGAATCAGTGGCGGCTAACGTAGTTGACGCCCGAGATGCAGAC
>WBZO01005361.1_pt1 | contig 13109 bp, 14 predicted proteins | sample 5204261 | NCBI WGS metagenome assembly WBZO01 (sample SAMN12412400, study PRJNA552823) | activated sludge metagenome | isolation source: activated sludge from anammox sidestream of wastewater treatment plant... | place: USA: North Carolina | collected 2017-09
AGGAGGCGCCACCGACGTGGCGCGCTCATTGGCGCACGACATCGTCAACAGCGATATGCTCAAAGCCTTGCCGGTGGCGGAAAAGATCGGCCTCGAACTCAGCATCTGGGGGACGGTCTCGACCGTGGTGCTGGTCGTGCTGTCCCTCATCGGCATGACGATCCTCGGGCGGCTGGTCCAAAGCCAAGTGAATCAGGCCCACACTCTGGGCGACAGCTATCAGGGTTTGATCACGCGTTGGGACATGGAGCGGGTTCCCGGTGACCAGAGTTTGATGCTCACGGCCTTCACCGGTGCCGGCGCCGTCATGAGCATTCTGTTCTGGGCCGTCCTTCCTGTCTCGACCCCTCACCCGCATGAATGTTGTAAGCCTCCGGAAGTGAAAGTTGAGCCGGCGTTCGATCCCCAGAAGTCACTTTCCAAGGATGAAAAGGTCTTCAAAGAGTCGGAAATGAAGATCGCGGCGCTCGAACAGAAGGCCGCTGAAGAAGAAAAACAAAAAGACAAGGCGCCGGGCAAAGACAAGGATAAGGCGGCAGCTAAGGATAGCGCACCGAAGGCGGACGCCAAATCGCAACCAGCCCCTGGGGGAAAGCCGGCAGGTAAGTGATATGACGGTTAAGGACGAGGTGAGAACCATGGTGCACCAGGCTCGGGCTCATACGAAACGGTGGAATCAGCTGCTGGGTCGTGTGGCCCTGTTTGCGGCAATCGCTGCGGTCTTCGGGCTGCTTGGCCTGCCCGATGCGAGCTACGCGGAGGGCGGAAGCGGACAGACCGAATACCGAGATATCCCCGGCATCGGGAGCCGGAACCTGGTTTGGATTGTTGCGCAGCTTCACCTGCTTCTCGCGGGCTTCGTGCTCGGCGTGCCGATCTTTGCATGGCTCTGCGAAGTAGTGGCCTGGAAGTCCGGCGATAAACGGTACGACAAGTTGGCCAAGGAATTCACGAAGCTGCTGACCTCGTCCTACGCAACCACGGCACTGTTCGGCGGTATCCTCCTGTTCCTCCTCGTGGCCTTCTATCCCAAGTTGATGAATTATCTGACGGACATTTTCTTCCCATCGTTCCTGCTGTACTGCATGCTGTTCCTGATCGAAACGGCCACCCTCTATCTTTATTGGTACGGCTGGGACGCGATGGCGGAAGGCGGTAAGAAGAATCTCCACGTGTTTTTGGGCTTCCTATTGAACGTGTTTGCCTTCTTCATCATGATCGTGCCGAACTCCTGGGCGACGTTCCAGGCAAGCCCGGTCGTGATCGCGGAAGGGACCGATTTCCAGCGCGCGTGGGCGGCGACGTGGAACCCGACTTGGTGGCCGGTCAACATCCACCGTATCATCGCCAACGTGGTGTTGGGCGGGTACATTTGCGGCGCCTATGCCGGCATCCGCTACCTGTCTGCGAAGACGACGGAAGAGCGCTACCATTATGACTGGATGGGCTATGTCGGCAACTTCATCGGCGTGTTCGGCCTCTTGCCCTTGCCCTTCGCCGGCTACTGGTTAATGCGCGAAATCTACCAATACAACCAGCAGATGGGCATCACCCTCATGGGCGGCTTCCTCTCCTGGTTGTTCATTCTGCAAGCCATGCTCATCGGGGTGCTCTTCCTCAGCGCCAATTACTATTTCTGGCTCGGCATCACCCATCGAATTCCAGGATCGGAAATGCAATATCGCAAGCCGATCATGGCGATGTTGATCATTCTGCTCCTCTGTTTGGGTGTGTGGATGACTCCCCACTCACTGGTAGCCAGCTTGGAGGAAGCCCGGAAGATGGGCGGCACGCACCACCCGCTCCTCGGTGTATTTGGAGTGATGTCGGCGAAGATGACGGTCTCCAATCTGATGATCCTCGTGACGTTTATGAGCTTCATCATGTACTGGCGTGCCGGCAAGGAAGATACTGCTGGATGGGCGAAGGCCGCGAAGGCCTTGATGGGAGCCGTGTTGGTTCTGGCCGGTGTGGCGGTCATCATCCTCGGCGTCTGGGGCTACTTCGTCCCGGCGATCATTCGCATCAACTACTTCTCCACCTCCCAGGTCGGTATCGTCCTGTTCGTCATGTTGACGATTACTCCCTTGACCGCGTTGCTCCTGAAGAGCGCTAAGACCACCACCGAAATGGTCTGGGGTCAGATGCCTCCCCGTGCAGGGTATGCCTTGGTGCTCAACGCGATCATGGTCATTTTGCTGATGACATTGATGGGCTATGCACGGTCCTCCTCACGAGTCCACTGGCACATCTACGGTGTCATGCGCGACTCCTCTCCCTATGCCTATTCACCTGCCCTCGGGTACGCCGCCGCGTTTATGGCGCTGTGCACGTTCCTCTTCTGCCTGTTGGTGGCCTTCATTTTCTGGGTGGCCACGATGGGAGACAAGGCAAAGGCGGCCGCAGGGGGACAGGCGGCCAAGGGTACGCTGCCGCAAGGCGCACTGCCCCAAATGGCCGGCGGGTCACCGGAAAATTCGCCGCAGGGGTGATGGCGGGCGTACGATGATGATTTCCTAGTTCTGAGTTGGAAAACTCACAACTATACACTCACGAATCGGGGACTCTATGAGCGAAGTCGCTAAACTGCAGCTAATCGGTCTCTGTGTGATCGGCCTCGGAACGGTCATCCTGCTGTTCATTAAGGCGCAATTCCTTCGGGTGATCGGGTTCGTCGCCATCGTCTTGGGGCTCTTTTCCCTGGTGGCCCTCGCGGTGCCGCAGATGGCGTCGCTTCCTCCGGCAGAGGAAAGCATCAACATCGCCGACATCAAGACGCCGACGGACATGGCGTCGATCGGACAGAAGATTTTCTTCAGCAAGGGCCAATGCGCGCTCTGCCACTCGATCGGTCCCAGCGAATCCGCGCGTTGTCCCGATTTGAAGGGCATCGGAGCCAAGCTGTCGCGGGAGTTCCTTTTCGAGAGTTTGACGGAGCCGCAGGCGTATATCTACCTGGACTATCGTCATGAGGGTGCCCCGAAGGAATATCCGGCCCGTATGCCGTACATCAATAAGAACCCGATCGGGTTGTCGAGGAACGAAATTTTGTCTGTCATCGCATTTCTTCAGCAGATGAGCGGTGAACCGATCAGCGTGAATCCATCGGACCTGGAAATGCCGGGAGCGACCCCGGTGAAGGCTGCGGATGCCGGTACGGTATCGGTGGCGCAGGCCCGTTAGTCGATCCTGGGAGAGGTGTAGGAGGGGATATGGGTGGCGTACTTGTCAGACCGGTCATCCTGACGGTCCTTATCTATCTGTTTTTGAAGTTTGTCGTTCCGAATCTGCCGCACTCCGCGCCGTTGCCCTCGAGCCTGATCTTTGTGTACCTCATGCTCACCCTTACCGGTGTGGTGATCTTCGCTACCTTGAGCGGCGCGTCGAAAGAGGCCTTCTTCGGTCCGATTTTCCGTTTCCTTTCCGGAGAATCCGGCGCGGCGATGCAGGCACCACGGTATTTGGTGCTCGCGCTGTTCCCACTGCTAATCGGATGGCAAACTTACGGCAGCACCGCACCGAGCGATGCACCGCCGGCAGAAAACCGTACCATCCATCCGGCGCCTCCCGGGGAATACAGCGGCTTGTCCAACCCGGTCCCGAAGACTCCTGAGAACATTATGTACGGCAAGGGGCTGTATGCTTCGCGCTGCGCGCCCTGCCACGGAAATTTCGACGGCAAGGGGTTTGCGGCTGCTGGCTTCAATCCGCCGCCGGCCAACTTCAAAGACCCGACGACGATCGCGATGTTGCAGGAAAGCTTCCTCTTCTGGCGAATCAAGAAGGGCGGCGTCGGTCTGCCGGTCGAAGGGATGCCTTGGAAGTCTGCGATGCCCCGATGGGAACTGGAAATGTCCGACGAGGACATTTGGAAGGTGATCATGGGCGAGTATGACGGCGCCGGTCAGAAGCCCCGTACCTGGGACGAAACCGAATAGGCAGCCGATCATCGGCACCGCGTCGAGTAATTTAAGGGGAACGTATGGCACGAGCGAGGAGAAGGGGACAGCGATCGATAGTGGGGGCTCTAGCCCTTGTTGGGCTCGGCCTGGCGTGGGGCAGCATACCCGCGCACAGCCAAGAAAGCGTGGCTGTGCGGGCCAGTCTCGTGAAGGGTACCTTGCCCAGCGATGATCCGACGGCTGCGGTGTGGGCCACGGCCCCTGCCGCGGAATTCCCGATGTCTCCGCAGGTCCACTGGCCGGTGCGCATCACCGATGTGACCGCAAAGTCCGTCAAGGTCCGCGGTCTTCATGACGGCAACAATGTAGCGATCTTGCTCGAGTACGCCGATCCGACGGAAGATCCGGACGATGCCGCGGCGCTCGAATTCATGGTTGGGGACACGAAGGCACATTTCGCGCACGGTCAGCCCATGTTTCAGGTCGAAGGCGGCCCGGTCAATATTTGGTACTGGAGAAACAAGGATGGCAAGGGCGTCGATATGTCGGCCAAAGGTTTCGGCACTCTAAAGCCGCAGACGCACCAGGACGTCGGCGCCAAAGGTGTGTTTCAGTCCGGCACGTGGAAGGTGGTCTTTTCACGGCCCCTCGCCACGGAACATCCGGACGAAGACACTCAGATCAAGCCGGGGGACTTCATCAGCATCGCATTCGCGGTGTGGGACGGGAAGAAACTCGAGAGCGGTCAGCCGAAGGAGAAGGGGTCCGAAAAGGCGATCTCTTCGTGGTGGTACTTCCGCGCGGAACCGCCACCCGACTATTCACCGTACATCTACGCCCTGCTTGCAGTGGCATTGGCGGTAGGTTTTGAGTTAGTCCTCGTGAGACGACTAAAGAAAGGGTAGCGAGCATGAGGGCGTGGGGACGGATACGCGTTGCAGGAACGGTAGCGGGACTCGTCGGTCTCTTTGGTGTGATCGGCGCAGGTTGCTCGATGTTCCAGAGCGAGCAATCGGCAAAGGGGCAAAAACTCTATGCCCACTATTGCATGCACTGTCACGGCGAGCACGGACGGCAGAATGAAGGCTTCAACTGGTCTTCAATGACCGACCCGAAACCGAAGGATCTGTCCAACAAATCTGAAATGGGGACCTTCAAAGACGAGGATATCTTCAACACGATCTCCCGTGACATGAAGGACACCAGCCCAGGCGGGGACAAGATCGGTGACGATGAATTCGCCGTGCCGACCATGCCCACGTTCAAGTTCACCCTTTCGGAAGAAGAAATCTGGGCGATCGTCGGCTATGTCCGCAGCCTCCACGGTATGAAACTGGAGTTCAAGGTCGACGGCCGAAAGAAGGAGTTGGAAGAGGCAAACAAGGCTGCGGAGCTCAAATTCGAAGAAGCCAAGCGCGTGGCCGAAGAAGCCGAGAAGAAGGCCACCGAAGAAGCCGAGAAGAAGGGCGTCGATGTCGATGACAATGTCTACGCCAAGGAAGTTGCGGCGATGGGCCAAGCCAAGAAGGAACTCGATGTCGCGGCCGAAAATTTGAAAAATTTCACGACTCGTCCGGGCAAGGGCGTCAATATCACCAGACCGGACATGACGATGAAGGCGGATGCCGAAGCGAAATTGGCGGAAGTCGGCAAGAGGCTGTACGTGAACAAGTACGGCTGCAACGGCTGCCACAAGATCGGCGAGGAAGGCGGCAAGGTCGGTCCCGCGTTGGATCGTGCCGGCTTCCGTCTGAATCCGACCTGGGTGTATCGATGGCTGCGCAATCCGCAGGCCATGAAGCCGGACACGCGCATGCCGGCGCTGGGATTCAACGACGCCGATGCCAAAGCGGTGAGTCTCTACCTGAAGACGTTGCGTGCACCGAAGCCGGACAAACCCATCGAAAAAGTGGAGGGCGAAAGCTAACCGGTGACGGAGTTCCAGCCGAGCCACAGGCCGATTAGGATTGCGGCGCCGGCGTAAATGTGTTCATAGAACATGGCAAAGGCCTCTGGCTGGGTCAGAGGCCTTTGCAGTTTCTGGAGCTGTAGGGCGAAGATCCCCGCCGCGATGAGCAGCATCGCATAGTACGCATAGCCCAACCCACTCACGAGTCCGGCAAGCACGAGGCAGCCCAGCATTCCGGCCAGGCATAAGGCAACCGCCGTCGGCACGTGATCCCCGAACCACAGGGCCGAGGACTTGACTCCGACGCGACGGTCGTCCTCGCGGTCCTGGAGGGCATAGATCGTATCGTAGGCGACGGCCCAACAGACGGTCGCGCCGAACAACAGCCACGCTGGTAACTCGACCGTTCCGCGTGAGGCGGCCCAGCCCATAATCGTTCCCCACCCGAAGGCGACGCCGAGCACGGCCTGGGGTAGGTGGATCCAGCGCTTCATGAGCGGGTAACCGGCTGCCAGCAAGACGGCGATCGGGCTGAGCCAGAGCGTCAAGGGATTGAGCAGGAGGACGAGCCCGGCAGCCGCGAGCAAGAGGACTGCCGCGATAGCCAGGGCCTGGTGGACGGAGAGTCGGCCGGAGGCCAGAGGGCGTGTCACCGTCCTGGAGATCTGGCGGTCGAACTCTCGATCGGCCAGATCGTTCAGCACGACACCGAGGCTGCGCATGATGAAGGCCCCGGCGATAAAGATCGCGACCAGCGAGACCGCAGGGCGTCCCTGATTGGCTAAGACAAGGCTCCACAGGCTTGGCAGCAGCAGGAGCCAGGTGCCGGACTGATTGCGAAGTCGGATGAGGTCCGCGGCCGCGGACCAGGTGAAGCGTGGGGCGGGGGGGGCGGCCGAAGACGGTTCGCTGGTCACCGTCGAGACGATAGCGGAGGGCCTGCGTTCTGTCAACGGCGTGGGCGGGGCATCTGTTGTTCGAGTCTCGAGGATTGGGTATAAGGAAGTATTGTGTCGCACCGTATCATCGAGCATGAATGTCGTACAGGACGGCCGGCCATCAGGCTCATGGCGGCCGGCGTACTCCTTGCCGCGCTGGCCGGGTGCCAATTCTTCAGCCAGCGCAGTGGGCTGCCCACCAACTATAACCTGCCCCTGACCGTCCAATTGCGACTCGACGCCAGCGTGACGACGGCCGCCATGGAGTATCGCGATGCCTGTGGGCAGACGGTAACCCTGCCGATCCATCCGCAACTCGAGCAGGCGATCGAAAAGCGAATGAAGCGGGTCTTCCAGCAGGTTCTACCGGCCACTGCCGCGCACACGATGCCGGACGGACGGGTCGATGCGGCACTGGGGCTGCGCCAGGTCGATCTGTTCGTGCCGCGTAAAGGCAACAAGTCCTATCCCGTCACCGCGACAGTAGGCGCGGCATTTTCCTATACCGACCAACAGGGTAATGTGCTCCATAGTAAACGCTTGCAGGCCTCAGCCATCGGGGAGGCCGAATCGAAAGCCGACACCTGTGACGTGACCGGGGTTGCGATGGTGGCGCAGGAAGCAATCGAGAAACTTGCCGAGGGGATGGCCGAGCAACTGGGCACCGCGCCGAAAGTACGGGAGGTGGCGCAACTGAAGAAAGGCGGCAGTGCGCCGGTGGCCGTGCCGATCACGCCTGCGGCCGAGGTTGCCGTATCGCCTGTTCCGGTTCAGCCGTCCGCGCCCCCTGTGTCGGCTGCGCCGACCGAGACGCAGCCCGTCTCGCCACCCGTACCGGCAACGGTTGTCACCACGCCTGGAGCAGCAGAGACCCAGGCAGGACCGACCAAGCTGTCATTCAGGACGATCCTGCGCGATGAAAGCCGCAACCAGATTCTCGAAGAGGCGGAGCCCTTCACGGTCGAGTTCGAGGTGAAGAACGAAGGCACCGTCGCGGCGCAAGGTGTGGAAATTCTGCTGGCCGGGCATCCCGCGATCGTCGGGGGGCTCAAGCCGACCGTGCCCATCGGCGAGGTCCAGCCCGGCGAGGTTCGACGGGTGACCGTTGAAGGCAAGTTGGGACAGGTGCCGGGATCGGAGCAAGGGGAGCTGGTTTGCACGCTGCGAGCCGCCGCGGGAGTCGAACTCCCGTCCGCCAAACGTTTCGTCGTGGCGATCAGCTCCGAGCGCGCCGATGACGTGGAAGTGCTGTCGGTGGACGTCGATCAACTGCCGAAGACCATGGGAAAATTGAAACAGCCCAATGCGGTGGGGATTGCGATCGGCGTCGGCAGTTTCCGGGATTCCACCATGCCGGCCGTGAAATTTGCCGCGCGCGATGCAGAAGTCGTGGCCCAGTACTTCCATTCGGTATTGGGAATTCCTCAACCGCGGGTCAAGGTCCTCACGGACAGTCACGGTCTCAAGGATGATCTCGTCGAGATATTTGAGCGGTGGCTGCCGATGCAGGGCGGCCCGCCGACCGTCGCCTATGTGTTCGTGTCCGGACGGGCGGTGGTGGATGCGATGTCTGGGGCGGTGTCGATCATTCCGTACGATGGGTCGCTGGCCTCAGCCGGGCGTACCTTTTCCCTCGCTCGGGTGCAGCGGGCCTTGGCCCATACCTCGATCAAGAAAGCCTTCTTCTTCCTGGATCTCTCACTGGACCCCTCGCCGGGAGCCAATTCGTCCAAACCGACGCAGCCGGTGTGGGAGGCGGCAGCCATGACGGGAGAGTCCGACGGGGTGATGTGGATGGTCGGAAATTCCTCGCTTCAGGAAGCGCATGCCTATCAGCAAGGACAACACAGCCTGTTCACCTATTTTCTCTTGAAGGGGTTGCGGGGCGCAGCAGATCTCGACAAGAACGGCACGGTCCTCGCGGGGGAGCTCTGCACCTACGTGCATGGGCAAGTGGCGTCGGCGGCGCGAAACCAATTTCACAATTCGCAGGAGCCCTTGTGTCGGCCCGGCAACGGGGATCTCTCGCCGCTGCGTGGCCTGCCGGTCAGCAAGCTTAAGTAGCACGCAGTGGGTACAAGGGACCAGTCTGAGCATTGACAGGACTTTCCTCCCCTCAGTAATATGGCCCTTCGATTTCAAGGTTCCACGGTCTCGCCATGCCGGCGTAGCTCAGTTGGCAGAGCAGCGGTTTCGTAAACCGCAGGTCGGTGGTTCGATTCCACTCGCCGGCTCCAGTTTTCAATCACTTACACGGCCACCGTTGGCGCAACCCGCGATTGTGCTAAATTTGTGCTAACGGCTCGTCTCCGATCCAACACTTCCACCCCATCCCGCAAACTCTCCGGATAGTGATGGGCATAGCGCTGGGTCATACTCGGCGACTTGTGTCCCAGCAGTCGTTGGACTTTGTACAGGTCCACTCCTGCTTGGACAAGTCGCGTCGCAAACGTATGCCGGAGATCATGGAAGTGCAGGTCGGTGATCCGGGCGTCCTCCAGTGCGTTGAGGAACCCGCGCCGGAGGTTGCTTCCATCGAGCGGCGTCCCGGTTTCACTGGCAAACACGACTTCGCTGACCAGCCCCTTCATTGACTCCTTTTGCCGACGTTTCTCGATCAGGAGATCCATGACCGCCTGGTTCGCCGGGATCGTCCGTCGTTCCCCGTTCTTGGATTTGAAGACCGTCACAGTCCGACGGGTCAGATCGACTCCTGCCCAGGTCAACGACAGGATCTCCCCCCTTCTCATCCCGGTGTTGATCGCAAAGACAATCAGTTCCCGAACCCCCGGCGCGGCTGCCGCGAGGAGGCGATGCTCTTCCTCCTCCGTCAACCACCGATCCCGTGTATTCAGTTCCCGTTCCATCGACACCCGGCAGACCGGGTTCTCCTTGGCCCATTCCCACTCGCGACAGGCCAAATTGAAGGCCTTTTTGAGCACGGCCAGTTCCCGATTGATCGTGGCCGGCGTGACCCCATCCGCGTAGCGTTTGTTCTTGTACGCGACGATGGTTTTCGGCGTCACCTGCGTAAGCGTGGGATTGCCGAAGAACCGCTTCAAGTTGGTCACCATGATCCCATACCGCCGAGACTGCGCCCGCCGGCTGGCATGTTCCGTGAGGTACCGCTCCATCAATTCGGAGAAGGTCTTGGCATCTTCCTTCGGCTTGTCGAAGAACTTCCCCTCGACGATCTGGACGCGGATCTTTCCCAGGATGGCTTCAGCCAGCTGCCGGTCGGAGGTCTCGGTTGATCTCCGGACTTGCTGCCCTTGATACGTAAACGACATCCACCAAATACTGCCTCGTTTAACGAGCCCCATGCTGCTCCTCCTCTCCGCTAGGGCTCGGTGTGATGGTTTCCCCGTGGCGGGGAGTATAGACATCGCGCTTGGCGGCTGCAATCAGCTCCTCCAAGTCGCCGTGTTTGTCACGGATTGAGAGGCGAGGCTTTTCCGGGGGATCGACATCAAACGTGTGTAACCACTGCTGGATGGCTTCCCGTTCAAACCGGATCAGCCCGTGGATACGTCGGCAGGGGATCTTGCCCTGAGAAGCCCACAAATACAGGGTGGAGGGCTTGATATTGAGCCAGGTGGAGAGGTCCTTGATCGTGAGGAGCATCAGGCATCCGAATCGGGGGAGTCTCGCGACACCCCCGTACCCCCCTTCTGGCCGCCCGCGTGACCGCCGGCGGGGGTCAACGCAGACTGCTTAGGTGTTTTCTTGAGCAGGTTCCGGTGCCGATCTTTCCACCGGGCCACGCCCTCCACGATCTCATGCTGGAGCCATTGTTCGCCTTCTGGACTCGCACAGATCACGGCGAGCATCGGGGCGACCGATGCACTCACCCAGCGCTTCACCCCGACCAGGGTTTGTTCGTCCTTCTCCATCACGAGGCGACCCTTCTTGAACCCTTCGGTCAGTTCCGCATACCAGTCGAGCAAGGGAGCCCGGTACCGGTCTTCATCGCCCGCATCGCCGGTGGTATCTCGGAAGTCCACATAGGACCGCAGGAGCCCTACTAAGAACTCTCGCCAATCGGTTTCCTCAAGATTCGAGAGGCACCGAGCGCAGACTCTTGCCCGGGCCTTCTTGATCTCGAGTTCCCACCGGATGCCATAGTCCTGCCAGTTCTCTCGATCCTTGGCCTTAAGTTCGAGGCGCTTGTCATAGACCCGGAGGAGGGTTTGGCTATAGGGACTGCCAAAGTAAACCGTTTCTCCGGTCACGGCATGGGGACTGTGGAGATTGCCGGAGGTAATCGTCTGGATGCGTTCGGCACGAGTCACACATTGGCCGGCGGCCAGGGCATCTCGCACGACAGAAAGGGGCACACGAGCCAAACGATCATCGAGGGCACAATCAATCCGGGTCACTTGACCTTGCTGCGCGTAAATCCATTTCAGGACGGATCGGACTCGATCGAGTGTCCAGGCGGAGACAATGCCGGCGGAAAGGTCCACATGGACCTCCCAGGGTTTCCGGGGAGCGCCGGTGCCCAGCTTGCCGACGCCGCGTGCACCATCCGCTCTAATCCACGAGACGGGATAGCCACGAAAGCCGGTTTTATTCCGACTCCAATCCCCGCCGAGCAGGTCCATGGTCTCCTTGGCCTGCCCCGCGGGGAGGGTAAAGGAGAGCCAATCAATCGTGAGGGTGAACGGGGAATCTGTCGGAGAACCTATCGACTCCATGGAGCTCCTGTAACGATCCCTGTGGGTAGCGCCCCCGTGTTACCACAACGGGGGCGCCGACACCTGCGCGCCCCCGGCTGTCGCCGCGCGGCGCGCACGCATGGCTGCCCATACCGTCCTCACTCGGCCACCAGGTCACGGCTTAATCGTTTCTTGAGCGCGTCCATGGCTTTCATACCGATGGTCCGACCGATGATCCTCAAGGCCGCCACTTCGCCGTCGATGACCATCTCCATGAGCATGCAGGCACGGATGTACTCGGAGACGGTCATGCCGGCCTTTTTGGCGCATTTCTCAATCAGTGCTTTTTCTTCGTCGTTCACGCGGAACTGCATCATTTGGGTTTTCATGTCCCCTCCATGTTATGCACTTAGACTGACAATATATACTTCATATAGCATGACATGTCAAGTTGTCTTTCTGTATGATCACGTGGCCTAATTTCCAGAAAGTTGCGAGGGATCTCCAACCCTATATTCCCTCCGGAGTGCAGGGATTTAACGGATTAATGAGTCAAACATGCTTCCCTGATTAGTGGCGATATTTTCCTGCTACCATAATTCACTTCGGCCCAGAAGACTAAGTATAATTGTCGAACTCCTGGCACGAGAGAATCAGCTGGGTCTCTGACCACGTCGAGTGTTGGGGCTGCTCGATGAAAAGACTGTCGAATCTTAACCAGGTGTTCACAAAACATGAGGTACGTTATCCCGCCCCCTTTCCCACGTTGTGTTGCGGGTAACCGCCGTTACCCAGGCAGGAAAGGTCAAAGGGCTGTGTCGATTTCTCATTGAGAAGTTTTTTGAGGCACTCTTGTCTAGATCCATTGGAGGGCGTGATGAGAACATCTTATCTCTTGATGATGTTGGCAACTTTGTTGATAGTTCCGACTAATCTGCTGGCGGGTGACAGTTTGCTCGATCAGCTACAGACTCTGGAACTGGAAGCCGGAGAACTGGCAATTAAGAAAGAAGCTGATTGCTTTAAGGCCATTGGGCACAGAGTCTTTTGTAGTTGCATTAGGCAAAAAAGTCCGGTCGGGTTGAGTTTTCTCGAATACATTGCGGTCTTGACAACAACGCATACAAAGGTGCTTCCAGACCTGACAGAGGGGCGATATCGCAAAATGGTAGAAGCGGCATCCGCCGCAAGAAGGGAATGTGCGGAGAAACTACCTTAGTCGAACAAATTATCAAAGACATTCCGGCAACGAGCAAGAATGAAGCTAACGGAAGTCGAGAGGGATGCATTAGGGCTATGGGTTGTCTGCGGGGCGCTTGACTCGCTGATTAACCATGCCCTGATCAAGTTGGTCGGTAAGGATGAGATGAAGGAAGTCCACTTCCAGACCTCTACCCATCAACAGTTGTTCAGTATCCTGTTGCAAGATTTCAATGAGGATGCCCGTGCTTTAACTGGCATACAAGGATCTTGTCTCGACGTGCTCCTGGAAGCCTGCCACATAGCATCTTTCGATCAAGAGGGTTCAGTCGAGTGCCTCAAGGAGCCGGTGGAGGCTCTGCGAACTTGGCTTAAAGAGGGGGCTCCGGAAATTCGGACAGTGTGATCAGTGGTAGCCTGGCTTCAGCAAAGCCACCGCGAGGTGGCGACACAAAGGAGCGAGGTAATGAAGAGGACGAGACGGAACCACGGAGCGACCTTT
>WBZO01005363.1_pt1 | contig 13106 bp, 10 predicted proteins | sample 5204261 | NCBI WGS metagenome assembly WBZO01 (sample SAMN12412400, study PRJNA552823) | activated sludge metagenome | isolation source: activated sludge from anammox sidestream of wastewater treatment plant... | place: USA: North Carolina | collected 2017-09
ACGTTCGGCGACAAGAGCGCGCGCGCGCGCCTGGAGGCGATCCTCCATCCATTGATCCGCGCCGAGAGCGAGCGCATCGCACGGCAGGCGCCGGGCCGCTACGTGATTCTCATGATTCCGCTCCTGGTCGAGTCCGGCGACCCGCGCGCGCGCTGCGATCGCGTCCTGGTGGTCGACTGCCCCGAGGAAGAGCAGATCCGCCGCGTGATGGCCCGCAGCGGGCTCGAACGCGCGGAAGTCGAGGCGATCATGGCAAGCCAGACGAGCCGTGCCGCGCGGCTCGCTGTCGCCGACGACGTGGTCGATAACGCGGGGGACCCGGCCGGGATCGACGCCCAGGTCGAAGCGCTCCACCGCCGCTATCTTGCACTCGCCGGGCCGGGGCAATAGGCCTCGAATCCACCCCACCGCGTGTTGTCAGGCCGGATGGGATCGGCGAGAATCCAAGGACTTACGCACGGCGTGCAGAGGGAGCCGCGAGACGGGTCGAGCGGGTTTCAGCCGACGCGGGCGGCCTAGAGAGTGATCACTTACGAATATCCGCTGGTCGAGCGCATCCGGACGATGCTGCGCCTCGAGGATCTCTTCGAGCGCGCCGGCTTCTTCCTGCAGCGCGGCGAGCCGGTGGAGCACCACGCCGCGCTGCTCACCCTGTTCGAGATCCTCGACGTCGCCGGCCGCGCCGACCTGAAGTCCGACCTCCTGCAGGAGCTCGACCGGCAGAAGCAGATCATGGTCTCGTTCCGCAACAATCCCGACATCGACCAGCAGGTGCTGGTCGAGGTGCTGCGCGACATCGAGCACACGCACGCCGGCCTCTACGGCATGGTGGGGAAGATCGGCCAGCACCTGCGCGAGAACGAATGGCTGATGGGCATCAAGCAGCGCACCGGGATCCCGGGCGGCGCATGCGAGTTCGACCTGCCCTCGTACCATCACTGGCTGCACCGGGACGCGGCGGCGCGCCTGCACGACATCAACGGCTGGATCGCACCCCTCTACCCCATCCGCGACGGCGCGAGCCTCGTGCTCCGGCTCCTGCGCGAGAGCGGCAAGCCGGCGCGACTCACCGCGCCGGGGGGGACGTTCCAGCAGATGCTCGGCGGACGGGCCGCGCAGATGGTGCGCGTGCGGCTCGCGGTCGAAGCCGACTGCGTGCCGGAGATCAGCGCGAACAAGTACGCCCTCAACGTGCGCTTCGTCACCGCCGGTGCCGATCCGCGCCCGCGCACGTGCGAGCGCGACGTGGAGTTCGAGCTCACGTTCTGCTCGCTCTGAGGCCCGCGTGACCGGCCCCCGGGTCCGCTGCGTGCCCTGTCCCCGCTGCGGCGCCCAGGTGCCGTGGCTTCCGGCGAGCCGCCATCGCCCGTTCTGCTCCGAGCGCTGCCGCACGATCGACCTCGGCGCATGGGCGACCGAGCGCTATCGCGTGGCCACCGAAGAGAAGGACGAGCCCGCCGCCGGCGCTCCGCCCGACGACGCAGCACGGTAGTGCGGCCGCGCGCGCCGGCTCAGCTCCACGCCCCGCGGATCATCGCGACGCCGTGCGCCCCGCAGGACCACGCACGCTCGAGATCGGAGCGCCGGACGCCACCGAGCGCGAACACCGGAATCGCCGCGTCGCGCGCGCTCGCCGCGAAGCCGCTCCACCCGAGCGTCGGGACGCCGGGATGCGTCGGCGTCGGAGCGACCGGACCGAGCACCGCGAAATCGGCTCCCAGGGCCTCCGCCCTGCGCAGGTCGGCGGCCGAGTGGCAGGACGCCGCGACCCACTCGAACGCGGGCCGGACCTCCGTCCCGGCGAGTTGCCGCGCGGTGAGATGGACGCCGTGCGCGCCCGCCGCGCGCGCGCACGACTCGTCGCCGTTCACGAGCACGCGCGCGCCGTGCGCGCCCGCCGCGGCGACGACGCGCCGCGCGAGCGCCTCGAGCCGCGCCTGCGGCAGCGTCTTTTCGCGCAGCTGCACGAGGCGCAGCCCGGCGGCGAGGCGCGCCTCGAGCGCGGCGAGGAACCGCTCCTCGCCGACCTCGGACGCGTTCGAGATCGCGTACTCGTCCGGCAGCGTGAGCGACTTCAGCACCGGCCCGTTCGCCGGCAGCACCGGACCGACGTTCAGCGCCGCGAGGTCCTGCCAGGCGCACGCCTGGCCCTCGCGCCCGTGCGGCTCGCCGCGCCAGCCGGGCACGCGGAAGAAGTGCAGCCGCACCGTGGCGTGCGGGTAGGCGAAGCGACGGGTGATCCACGGATAGCAACGCTCGACTTCCACGCCGAGCTCCTCGCGCACCTCGCGCGCGAGGGCGTGCGCGGGCGCCTCGCCCGGCTCGATCTTGCCGCCGGGAAACTCCCACCAGCCGCCGTACACCTTGCCGGCCGGGCGCTGCGCGAGCAGCGCGCGGCCGTCCGCCCGGAGCAGGATCGCGACCGCGACGTCGATCGTCGCGCTCACCGCTTCGGACGACGGGCGGGGGGCGCCCCGTCCACGCGGCCGGCGTAGTCGCGCGCGAACTGCCATGCCACGCGGCCGCTGCGCGAGCCGCGGCTGAGCGCCCACTGCAGCGCCTCGTTCTGCGCGCGCTCCGCGGCGCGCGCGTCGCACCCCATCTCGGCGAGCCAGTGCGCGACGATCGCGAGGTAGGCGTCCTGGTCGAACGGGTAGAACGACACCCACAGCCCGAACCGCTCCGAGAGCGAGATCTTCTCCTCCGAGGTCTCGCCGGGGTGGATCTCCTCGCCGACGTGCCGGTACTCGAGGTTCTCCTGCATGTACTCGGGCATCAGGTGGCGGCGGTTCGAAGTGGCGTAGATGAGGACGTTCTCCGTGGTGGCCGCGATCGAGCCGTCGAGGACGACCTTGAGCGCCTTGTAGCCCGCCTCGGACGCCTCGAACGACAGGTCGTCGCAGAAGATCACGAACCGCTCCCGGCGCCCGGCCACGAGGTCGACGATGTCCGGCAGGTCGACGAGATCCTGCTTGTCGACCTCGATCAGCCGCAGCCCCTCGCGCTGGAAGCGGTTGAGGAGCGCTTTCACGAGCGAGCTCTTCCCCGTGCCGCGGGAGCCGGTGAGCAGGACGTTGTTCGCCGGGCGGCCCGCGACGAACTGGCGCGTGTTGCGCTCGACGAGCGACTTCTGGTGGTCGATGCCGCGCAGGTCGGACAGTCGGATGCGATGCGGGTGCGCCACCGACTCGATGCGCCCGCGCCCGCCGCGCTTGCGCCAGCGGAACGCGACCGCGGCGCTCCACTCGACCGGCGGCGGGGCCGGCGGCAGCATCGTCTCGAGCCGGTCGACGAGGCCGTCGACGCGCCCGAGCAGCCGCTCGAGCGCGGCCGCGCCGCCGGCCCCGGCCGCCTTACGTCCGGTATTCCGCGTTGATCTTGACGTAGTCATAGGACAGATCGCAGGTCCACACGGTCGCGTCCGCCGCACCGCGTCCGAGGACTGCGCGCACGGTGATCTCGGGCTGCCGCATGACGCGCTGCCCGTCGGCCTCGCGGTAGCCGGGATCGCGTCCGCCGTCCGCCGCGACCAGAACGTCGTCGAGGTAGAGGCGGACCTTCGCCACGTCGAGATCGTCCACCCCGGCGTAGCCGATTGCGGCCAGCAGCCGCCCGAGGTTGGGATCGGAGGCGAAGAAAGCGGTCTTGACGAGCGGCGAATGCGCGATCGCGTAGGCGACGCGCCGGCCCTCGTCCATCGAGCGCGCGCCTTCGATGCGCACGGTGATGAACTTGGTGGCGCCCTCGCCGTCGCGGACGATCGCCTGCGCGAGCCAGGACGCGACCTCCGCGACCGCGTCGCGCAGCGCTTCGAACCCCGGGTCGCCCGGCTCCAGGACCGGCCCGCCCGCCGCGCCGGTCGCCATCAGCACGAACGCGTCGTTGGTCGAGGTGTCGCCGTCGACGGTGATGCGGTTGAAGGAGCGCTCGGTCGCGTACGCCAGGATCGCCCTTGCGCTCGCGGGCGCGAGCGGCGCGTCGGTGGCGACGAATCCGAGCATCGTGGCCATGTCCGGCCGGATCATGCCCGCCCCCTTGGCGATCCCGGTGACGGTCAGGGCGCGCCCGCCTGCCGCAACGCGCAGCGAGCGCGCTTTCGGCACCGTGTCGGTGGTCATGATCGCCTCGGCCGCGTCGAGCCAGGCGTCGGCCCGGAGCGCGGCCGCCGCCTGCGGCAGGCCCGCGACGATGCGCTCGACCGGAAGCGCCTCCATGATGACCCCGGTCGAGAACGGCAGCACGTCCACCGGCCGGCAGGCGAGCTGTCGGGCGACCCCGTCGCACACCTTGCGCGCCCGCGCAATCCCGTCGGCGCCGGTCCCGGCATTCGCGTTTCCGGTGTTGACGACGAGCGCGCGCGCGCCGGCGCCGGCCGCGAGATGCTCCTTCGCGACCACGACCGGCGCGGCGCAGAACCGGTTGCGGGTGAATACCCCGGCCACGACCGCGCCGGGGTCGAGCACGACCAGCAGCAGATCCTTCCGGCCGGGTTTCCTGATCGCGGCCTGCGCGACGCCCAGCCGCACGCCGGCGACGGGATGGAGGCTAGCGGCCTCCGGCCGCGCGAGGTTCACCGCCATGCGGACCGCCGCGCGTCAGCTCAACCGGCCGTGGCAGTGCTTGTACTTCTTGCCCGAGCCGCAGGGGCAGGGCTCGTTGCGGCCGACCTTGCCGATCGCGCGCTGGAACGGCTGCGGCTTCGGCCGCTCGGCCACGGCGACGTCGCCGCCGTCCGCCTCGGGCTCGGCCGCCCCGGCCGCGACGCTCGAGTACGAGGCGTGCTGGAACTGCGCCCGCGCGAGCGCCTCCTGCTCCTGCCGCCGCGCCTCGGCCTCGGCCGCCGCCACCTCTTCCGGCGAGCGGATGCGGATCGACATCAGCATCCGGGACACCTCGAGCCGGACCGTGTCGAGGAAGTGCGAGAACAGCTCGAACGCCTCGCGCTTGTACTCCTGCTTCGGGTTCTTCTGCGCGTAGCCGCGCAGGTGGATGCCCTGGCGCAGGTGGTCGAGCGCCGAGAGGTGCTCGCGCCAGTGGGTGTCGAGGGTCTGCAGCAGGATCCAGCGCTCGGCCTGCTGCCGGAGCTCCTCCGGCGTGTCGGCCATCTTGACGGTGTAGGCCTTGTCCGCCGCCGCGATCATCGAGGCGAGGAGCTTCTCCTCGTCCATGTCCGGGGCCGCCTCGAGCAGCCCCTTGATGTCCACCTGCACCCCAAGCTCGGCCGCGAGCGCGCCCTGCAGCCCGTCGAGGTCCCACTGCTCCTCGACGCTCTCGGGCGGGACGTGGGCGCGGAAGAGGTCGGTGACGACCCCCTCGCGCAGTCCGCGCACCATGTCGGTGGCGTTCGCATCGTCGAGGATCTGGTTGCGCAGCTCGTACACGGTCTTGCGCTGGTCGTTCGCGACGTTGTCGTACTCGAGCAGCTGCTTGCGGATGTCGAAGTTGTGCGCCTCGACCTTGCGCTGCGCCGACTCGATCGAGCGCGTGACGATCGAGTGCTCGATCGGCTCGCCCTCGGGCATCTTGAGCCGCTCCATGATCGCCTTTATCCGCTCGCCCGCGAAGATCCTGAGCAGCGGGTCCTCGAGCGAGAGGTAGAAGCGCGACGAGCCCGGGTCGCCCTGCCGCCCCGAGCGCCCGCGCAGCTGGTTGTCGATGCGCCGCGACTCGTGGCGCTCGGTGCCGATGATGTGCAACCCGCCCGCATCCACCACCTGCTGGTGGAGGCGCTTCCATTCCTCGCGCAGCTTGGCGACCCGTGCCGCCTTGTCGCCCTCGGCGACCTCCGGATCGGCCCTGACCGCGTCGACCTGCTTCTCCACGTTGCCGCCGAGCACGATGTCGGTTCCGCGGCCGGCCATGTTCGTGGCGATGGTGATCACCCCGGGCGCCCCCGCCTGGGCGACGATCTGCGCCTCGTACGCGTGCTGCTTCGCGTTGAGCACCTGGTGCGGCAGCGCTTCCTTCTTGAGCAGCCCGGCGAGCTTCTCGGAATTCTCGATCGAGGTCGTGCCGACGAGCACCGGCTGCCCGCGCTTGTGGCAGTCGCGGATGTCGGCGAGCACCGCGTGGTACTTCTCGGCCTCGGTCTTGTAGACCTGGTCCAGGCGGTCCGCGCGCACCATCGGCATGTGCGTCGGGATCACCACCGTCTCCAGGCCGTAGATCTCCTGGAACTCGTAGGCCTCGGTGTCGGCGGTCCCGGTCATGCCGGCGAGCTTGCCGTACATGCGGAAGTAGTTCTGGAACGTGATCGACGCGAGCGTCTGGTTCTCGTTCTGGATCTCGACGTGCTCCTTCGCCTCGACCGCCTGGTGCAGGCCGTCCGACCAGCGCCGGCCCGCCATGAGCCGGCCGGTGAACTCGTCCACGATGACCACCTCGCCCGCCTGCACGACGTAGTGCCGGTCGCGGAAGAAGAGGTTGTGCGCCCGCAGCGCGCAGTTGAGGTGGTGCATCAGGTTGATGTTGGCGGCGTCGTACAGGCTCCCGCCCTCGGGCAGCAGCCCCGCGCGCAGGAGCAGCGCCTCCGCGTGCTCGTGCCCCTGCTCGGAGAGCAGCACCGAGTGGTTCTTCTCGTCGACGAAGAAATCGCCGGGCGCCTCGGCGTCGGCCTGGCGCGCGAGCATCGGGGCGACCTCGTTCATCCGGTTGTAGAGGTCGGTGCGGTCCTCGGCCGGCCCGGAGATGATGAGCGGCGTGCGCGCCTCGTCGATCAGGATCGAATCCACCTCGTCGACGATCGCGAAGTTCAGGCCGCGCTGGAAGCGCTCGTCCACGCGCATCGCCATGTTGTCGCGCAGGTAGTCGAACCCGAACTCGTTGTTGGTGCCGTAGGTGATGTCGGCCGCGTACGCGCCGTGCTTCTGGTCGTGCGGCATCTGCGACAGGATGACGCCGACCGAGAGCCCGAGGAAGCGGTAGATCTTGCCCATCCACTCCGCGTCCCGGCTCGCCAGGTAGTCGTTCACCGTGACGATGTGCACGCCCCTGCCGGTGAGGGAGTTGAGGTACGCGGGCAGCGTGGCGACCAGGGTCTTGCCCTCGCCGGTGCGCATCTCGGCGATCTTGCCGTCGTGCAGGACCATGCCGCCGATCAGCTGGACGTCGAAGTGCCGCATCTCGAGGGTGCGCCGGGCCGCCTCGCGCACCACCGCGAACGCCTCGGGCAGGAGCGCCTTCAGCGCGTCCGCCGTGGCGGCCTTCAGTTCCTCCGGCGGCACGTCGCGCAGCCGCTCCGCGACGCGCTGCCGGAACTCCGCGGTCTTGGCTGCGAGGGCCTCGTCGGACAGGGCCGCGGTGGCAGGCTCGAGCGCGTTGATCTGGACGACCGTCTTTGCGTATTGCTTGATCAGCCGGTCGTTGCGGCTGCCGAAGACCGTCCGGAGAAGACGCTGGATCATCGCGGAAACGCGCGGGGGGAAACGGAAAAACGCTAGTCTATCATGCGACTAGCGTCGTTCCGGGCGCGCGCGCTCACGTCCGTGAGCGATGCCGCGCGCGCAGAACGGCGGGCGGGCTACTTGGCGGCGGCCTTGGCCCCGCCGCCGGCGATCAGGAAACGCGCGGGGTTCTGGGCGACGCCGTTCTGGCGCACTTCGAAGTGCAGGTGCGACCCGGTCGAGCGCCCGGTGCTCCCGACTTCGGCGATTACCTCGCCGCGTTTGGCGAGATGGCCTGGCTTCACCAGCAGCTTCGACGCATGGGCGTAGCGGGTCATGAGGCCGCCGCCATGGTCGATCTCGACCATCCGGCCATACGCCGGGTGATGCTCGGCGGTCACGACCACCCCTGCGGCCGCCGCGCGGATCGGTGTCCCGGATTCGGCGATGAAGTCGATGCCCTCGTGCAGGGCGACCTGGCCGGTGATCGGGTCGATGCGCCAGCCGAAGCTCGACGCATTCCAGGCGCCGTCGACCGGCAGGGCGGTCGGGGTCAGCGTGCGCCTGACGCGCGCGTCGAGCAGCCGCGAATCGAGCACGCCCAGCAGGTCGCTGCGCAGCTCCATCTGTTGCGCCATCGAGTCGAGCTGACGCCCCAGGTCGCCGAGGGACAGGTCGTGCGGCGGGAGCGCGGTGGCGAGGGCGCCGCCGCGCCCCGGAATCTCCCCGAAGCGGAAATCGCCCGGCCGGATTCCCGCCGCCGTCGAGAGCCGCTCGCCGAGGGCGTCGAGCCGCACGAGCTGCGCCTGCATTTCGCCCAGCCTCACGGCCATCGCGTTGAGGTTCTCGCGCAGGAAAGCCTCGGTCCGCTGCGCGTCCTCGCGCTGGGTGGCCCGCACGAGCGACTGGAGCAGCGGCAGCTTGAGCTCGGAGGCGTGCCGCACGCCCAGGTACGACACCAGCGTGGACAGCATCAGGAAGCTCACCGCGGCCGCGGCCGTCGCGATGGCGACCTGTCGCAGCGAGACCTGAATCGACCTGGCCTTGGCCAGCCGGTCAGACACCAGAATAATATGCACGCGTCCCCCGCTTGCTCGCGCCATGCATGCCAAAAAAATCGGCCAGTACCTCGACGCCAGTCCCGGTGTGGACCGGCTGACGTCCCATGCCGCCTGCCTGCTTGCGCTCCGGCGCGCCATGGCCGAAGCCTTACCCGAACCCCTGCGGCAATCGTGCGCGATCGCCAACTACAAGCAGGGGAAGGTTATTGTTCTTGCCGAAAACAGCGCCGCTGCGGCGCGGCTCCGGCTCCTGGCGCCCAGCTTAGTCGAGCTGCTGGGCCAACGCGGGTGGCAAATTACCGGATTGAAGATCGAAGTGCAACCCGGCGCGCGCGCGCGGACGCAACCGATTGAGAAGAAACGCGTTCTGCTCTCGTCGTCGGCGCGTGCCGCGCTCGCCCGCAGAGGTGCGGAGCTGCCCGACAGCCGCCTGCGGCACGCCCTCGAGGCGCTCGCTCGGCGCGGACCGCGCGTGAAATGAGTCACAACGCGCGCCAGGGCCCGGCGTGGGCGGGCGGGCAGGCAGCGTCCCGCCCGATGCGTCAGGCCGCTTGCGCGAACAGGTGGGCCAGTCCGGCGGGCGCGTCCTCGGCGTTGTGGAAGCTCGCCAGCTCCCACGCGCTGGAGTCCGCGAGCGTGGCCCGCAGGAGCTGGTTGTTGAGCCCGTGGCCGGACTTGTGCGCCGAGAAGGCGCCGAGCAGGGGGTGCCCCACGAGGTAGAGGTCTCCGATCGCGTCGAGGACCTTGTGCTTCACGAACTCGTCGTCGTAGCGCAGCCCGTCCGCGTTCAGCACGCGGTATTCGTCGAGCACCACTGCGTTGTCCATGCTGCCGCCGAGCGCGAGGCCGGCGTCGCGCAGCGCCTCGACCTCCTGCACGAATCCGAAGGTGCGCGCCCGCGCCACCTCCTTCGCGTAGGAGGTCGCCGCGAAGTCGAGCGTGAGCGACTGCCCCGAGCGCTCGAAGACCGGGTGGTCGAACACGATCGAGAACGAGACCTTGAAGCCGTCGAACGGGTCGAAGCGCGCCCACCGGTCGCCGTCGCGCACCTCGACCGGCCGGCGGATGCGGAAGAAGCGCTTCGGCGCCCGCTGCTCCTCGATGCCCGCGGTCTGCAGGAGATACACGAACGGGCCCGCGCTCCCGTCGAGGATCGGCACCTCGGGCCCGTCCAGGTCGACGTAGAGGTTGTCGACCCCGAGTCCCGCGAGCGCGGACATCAGGTGCTCGACGGTCGCGACCTTCGTGCCGTTCGCCTCGAGCGCGCTGCAGAGCCGGGTGTCGGTGACCGCGCGCGCGTCGGCGGGAATGTCGACCGGCTGCGGGAGGTCCACGCGGCGGAACACGACGCCGGTGTCGGGTTGGGCGGGGCGCAGCGTCAGCGTGACCTTGCGTCCCATGTGCAGCCCGACTCCGGACGCCCGGGTCACCGACTTGATCGTGCGCTGTCTGATCATGTGGGTCTGCTTGTTGCGCGGCGCCCGCCTGCGCGCCGCCGCAGTTCGCTCCCGGCCGCGGAAAGCCCCCCGTTCCGACCAGGATTGTCCTTTCCGGCCAAGATGTTGGAGTCTAGCACGCGCGCCGGGGCGCAGGCCATTCCAGGTTGAGCGCGCGCCCGAGGCGGGGGCGCGGCGTGCCCGCCGCGCGCGACCCGCTCCGGTCCGGCCCTAGTCCGCCTGCTTGCGCAGGAACGCCGGGATGTCGTAGCGGTCCACCCCGCTCGCGGCGAGCGCCTCGACGGTCGAATTGCGGTTCTTGCGGAACACCGCCGGCGCGCTGTCGAGCGCCCCGTAGTCGACCGACGCGACCGGCTGGTTGTCGGTGCCGGTGCGCTGCACGACGAGCTGCGGCTTCGCGCTGCGCGCGAGCTCGCGCGCGCCGAGCCCGGTCGCGACCACGGTCACGCGCAGGTTGTCGCCCATCTCCTCGTCGTAGACCGCCCCGAAGATGATGTGCGAGTCCTCGGCCGCGAAGCTCTGCACGGTGCGCATCACCTCGTGCACCTCGCGCATCTTGAGCGCGTCGCTCGCGGTGATGTTGACGACCACGCCGCGCGCGCCCGACAGGTTGACGCCCTCGAGGAGCGGGCTCGCCACCGCCTGCTCCGCCGCCACGCGGGCGCGGTCGATGCCGGCGGCGTACGCCGAGCCCATCATCGCCATGCCCATTTCGGCCATCACGGTGCGCACGTCCTCGAAGTCGACGTTGACGAGGCCGGGGCAGTTGATGATCTCGGAGATGCCGGCGACCGCGTTGTGCAGGACGTCGTCCGCGGCCCGGAACGCGTCCTTCATCGACACGTCCTCGCCCAGCACGTCCATGAGCTTCTCGTTGAGGATCACGATCAGCGAGTCGACGTGCTCCGCCAGCTCCGCCAGCCCGGCCTCGGCGATGCGCATGCGCCGGCCCTCGAACGCGAACGGCTTGGTCACGACCGCCACCGTCAGGATGCCCATCTCGCGCGCGATCTCGGCCACCACCGGCGCCGCGCCGGTGCCGGTGCCCCCGCCCATGCCGGCGGTGATGAAGCACATGTGGCTGCCGGCGAGCGCCTCACGGATCGCCTCGCGCTGCTCGAGCGCGGCGGCGCGGCCGGCCTCGGGCTTCGCGCCCGCGCCGAGCCCGGTGGAGCCGAGCTGGATCTGGTGCTTCGCCATGCAGCGCGCGAGCGCCTGCGCGTCGGTGTTCGCGGCGACGAACTCCACACCGCCGACGCCGTTGCGCATCATGTGGTCGACCGCGTTGCCGCCGGCGCCGCCGACGCCAACCACCCTGATCACCGTTCCGGTCGTTTGATTGCTGTCGAGGATCTCGAACATTCCGTCTGCCTCCTTGTTGCGCCCGTTGCTGAATTCGCGAAGGGTGAAGGGTGAAGGGTCAGGCGTACCGCCGACCCTTCGCCTGACGCCTCACTCCTCACTCCTCACGTCCGACTGCCCGTCACTAGAAGTTGCGTTGAAACCAGTCGCGCATCCGCCGCAGCGTCGTGCGGAACCCGCCCGTCTGCCGCGCGAGGATGCCGCGCTCGAACTGCGACCTGCCCTCGAGGAGCAGCCCCACCGCGGTGGCGTACCGCGGGCTCTGCACCACGTCCTGCAATCCGCCGGCGTAGCGCGGCACGCCGAGCCGCACCGGCATGTGGAAGATCTCCTCGCCGAGCTCGACCATGCCCTGCATGAGCGAGGAGCCTCCGGTCAGCACGATCCCGGAGGAGAGGAGCTCCTCGAAGCCGGACTGCCGCAGCACCTGCTGGACCAGGGTGAAGAGCTCCTCCACGCGCGGCTCGATCACCTCGGCGAGGGTCTGGCGCGAGAGCTGGCGCGGCGCGCGGTCGCCCAGCCCCGGCACGTCGATCATCTCGTCGGGGTCGGCGAGCTGGCGCAGGGCGCAGCCGTGGCGCAGCTTGATCTGCTCGGCCTCCGGCGTCGGGGTGCGCAGCGCCATCGCGATGTCGTTGGTCACCTGGTCGCCGGCGATCGGAATCACCGCGGTGTGACGGATCGCACCCTCGCGGAAGATCGCAACGTCGGTCGTCCCGCCGCCGATGTCGACCAGCGCGACCCCGAGCTCCTTCTCGTCGTCGGACAGCACTGCGATCGAGGACGCCAGCGGCTGCAGGATCAGGTCGGCCACGTCCAGCCCGCAGCGGCGCACGCACTTCACGATGTTCTGCGCCGCGCTCACCGCGCCGGTGACGATGTGCACCTTCACCTCCAGGCGCACGCCGGACATGCCGAGCGGCTCGCGGATGCCGTCCTGGCCGTCGACCAGGAACTCCTGGGTGAGGATGTGCAGCACCTGCTGGTCGGTCGGGATCGGCATCGCGCGCGCCGTCTCGATCGCGCGGTCGATGTCGACCGGCGTGACTTCCTTGTCCTTGACCGCCACCATCCCGGTCGAGTTGAAGCTGCGGATGTGGCTGCCGGCGATCCCGGTGTAGACGCGCTGGATCTTGCAGTCGGCCATCAGCTCGGCCTCCTCCAGCGCGCGCTGGATGGCGCTCACGGTCGCCTCGATGTTGACCACCACGCCCTTCTTGAGGCCCTTCGAGTCGTGGCTGCCCATGCCGATCACTTCGAGGCGCCCGTCCGGCGCGAGCTCCGCCACCACCGCCACGACTTTCGACGTTCCGATGTCGAGCCCGACGATCAGGTTGCGCGTGTCGCGCCGCGGCCGCGCGACGAGCGGCGCGCGCGACTGCGCCGGCTCGGCGAGGACGTCGGCGAGCGCCTCCGGGTCGTAGTTGCGCTCGAGTGCCTCGTGGTCGTAGTTCCGCACGATCGCCTCGGGACCGGCGGCGGCGAAACCGAGAATCTTCTTCATGGCGTTCCTCTTCTCGTCTAGCCGCGCCTGCGCGCGGCGGGATCGGGGTCGGCGGCCTGCGGCAGGTCGGGCACGCGCAGCGCAAACCCGTTCGGATAGCGCAGGTCGACGTACTCGAGCCGCTGGTTCAGGCTCGCGACGATGCGGGGATAGGCGGCGACGAACCGCGCCAGCCGGTCCTCGACGCTCGAACGCGCCTGGTCGCGGCCGAGCGCGAGGACGAGCCCGTTCGAGAGCCGCGCCTGCCAGGCGTGCCGCGGCGAGAGCGTCACCTGCACCGGTTCCAGTCCGAGCGGCGCGAGCCGCGCGCGCAGCGCGAGGTAGCGGCGGACGACCTCGC
>WBZO01005364.1_pt1 | contig 13105 bp, 19 predicted proteins | sample 5204261 | NCBI WGS metagenome assembly WBZO01 (sample SAMN12412400, study PRJNA552823) | activated sludge metagenome | isolation source: activated sludge from anammox sidestream of wastewater treatment plant... | place: USA: North Carolina | collected 2017-09
CCTGCGGTTGGGACACCGAGACCTGCAAGCCATCGAAGGCGAAGCTCGAATCGCTCGGGCTGCCGGAGGTCGCGGCCGCGCTCCACGGCTAAGCTGCGACAGACCACCTATCCCGAAAAGGGGCCACCGGATGGTGGCCCCTTTTTGTCGCTCCCGGGCGGGTCTCAGAGGATGCGGAAGACCGGGTGATTCGGCGCGATGCGGGCGATCTCTTCATCGCTGACGTCCGCGTTCGGCAGGCCGAAGAACTTCTTCGTCTCCATCCCCCAGAGCTTGAGGTAGGCGCGGAGGATCGGCACCTTCTCCGCGTCGGGCACTTCGGCGACACGGACAGGCTCTTCGTGGCGGCCCTTGCGGAGAACCCCCTCGCCCGAGGCGCGGATGTTCCGCACCCAGTGGGTCAGCCCGCGAGGAGCGACCAGGGAGCGCTGTCCCTCGAACGTGAGCGGGTTGACCGGGGTCGTGCGCCACTCGCCGGACTTCCGGCCGCGGACGGCCAGGACACGGGAGCCGCGCAGGCTGAGCCCGAGCGTCCCGGTGAACAAGGCGACGGCGGGGTTGAAGAGGTTGCGGGTGAGGAAGTCCGGTTCCTGGTACTGCATGTAGCAACTCCAATCGTGATATCTAACAGTGTAAGTCTTGCGTCATCCCTGTCAAGCCTTACACTGTTAAGAATGCCGCACCCGCCCAGGATCTCATCGGATGCCATCGTCGCCGCCGCCCGGCCGTTGCTCGAGGAGCACGGAGTCGAGGGGCTCTCCATGCGCGAGCTCGCACGGCGGCTCGATGTCCGCGCGCCGTCGCTCTATTTCCACATCGAGGGCCGGGATGACCTGATTCGTCTGTTGACGACCGGCGCGTTGCGGGAACTGGGCGTCATGCTGGCGGCGGCCAACCGGGCGGCGGCAGGGCCAGGGGACCGGCTGCACGCCATGGCCGACGCCTATGCGAGCTTCGCCTTCGCGTCGCCCCAGCTGTTCAGCCTTATCTTCGGGCCGTGCCCGGACGAGCGCAGGGCGGAGGACGAAGCGGCCGCGGCCGCCGCGGAACCGCTGCTGGCGGTGGTCGCCGAGCTTGTGCCAGAGGACGACGTGCTCGATATCGCCCAGGCCTTCTGGTCGCTGGTGCACGGGTATACGACGCTGGCCCTGAGCGACCAGTTCCGGATGGGTGGAGACCCTCGGCGGGCGATCCACCGCGCCGTCGACTACCTGATGGCCGGGATTGGACTTGGGCGAGATTAGACGGGGGCGAATGAACCATTGCCGAGCGAGCCGCGTTCCGCTAGCGTTCGGCTATGCCGTCCGCAGCGGGCACTGGCACCAGGCCCCGCAAGATCGTCCCTGGCTGCGGCGGGACGGCGGTGCGGGGCCGGAACGAGGGCGGCTCTCGGGGGTGGCACACGCACAGCCCGGTCGCGGAGTTGTATCGTAGGGTGGCCGGGCGGCACGGATGTGCAATCGACTTTTGGCAGGAAGCGAGCGGAAGAGTCCGGGTTTTCCTGCACAGCGACGGGCTGGAGTAGCGTTATGGAAGCAAACCGCAAGGTGGTCGGGTTCACGAAGGACGTGACACGGCGGCTCGAGGGCGTCCTCGGCGATGCCCTGCTGGGCGTCTACGTACACGGGTCCGCCTCGATGGACGCCTTCGTGTACCCAACAAGTGACATCGACATGCTGGCCGTGAGCCACCGAGAACTCACGGACACCGAGCGGCGGAAGATTGCCGATGTCCTGCTGGACCCGGCGATGCCCTGTCCGGGTTCGGGACTCGAGTTCAGCCTGGTGACGGACGACTCGCTGAACGTGCCCAGCGAGTCGCCGGCCTTCGAGGTGCACATCTGCACCGTCCCCGCGAAGCGGAAGTTCGTCGACGGGCGCGGCCATCCCGGGGACCCGGACCTCGTCCTGCACTACGCGATGTGCCGGGAACGCGGCTATGCGACTTTCGGGCCTCCCCCACGCGAGGTGTTCCCGCTCATCCCCCGCAGCTGGGTCCTCGATGCCATGCTCGACGAACTCCACTGGGCGTACCTCAATGCCGACTCGACGTACACGATCCTGAATGCGTGCCGGGCGGCGCAGTATGCCGAGACCGGGCAGCTGACGAGCAAGTTCGAGGCCGGGCGCTGGGCCGTCGAGCACCGGCACCGACCGATGCTCGTGCAGCTCGCGCTGCGCACGCACCGTGGCAGGCCGAAGATCGTGCCGACCCAGGAGCACGCGAAGTGGTTTGTCGACTTCGCGACCGAGCGGCTCCACGCGGCCCTCGAAGCCGAGGACATCGACGAGGATTAGCCGGAGCGCGAGCGGGCGGGCGGTGCCATACTCCCCGCGTGACCCGAATACGACTCGCGAACCCGGACGACGCCGCAACGCTGGCAAGAATGCGGTACGAGTTCCGGGCCACGCTGAACGAACCCGTGGAGGGCATCGAGGACTTTGTCGCGCGCTGCGCGCCGTGGATGGCGAAGCGGCTTGAGAGCGAGTCGCCCTGGCGCTGCTGGGTAACCGAACGCGACGGGGCGCTCGCCGGTCACCTCTGGCTCCAGCTGATCGAGAAGGTCCCGAACCCCGTGCCCGAACGCGAGCTGCACGGCTACATCACCAACGTCTACGTCCGGCCAGCATTCCGCGGGGCCGGGACCGGCGCCGCCCTGCTCGCCGCTGCGCTGGCCTATTGCCGCGAGGCCGGCGTGGACTCGGTCATCCTCTGGCCGACTGAGCGGAGCCAGGGGCTCTATGCCCGGCATGGATTCGGTTTCCCGCAAGACTTGATGGAAGCCGTACTCGACCCGGGGCGCGACCTGCACTGATCCGCGGCCGGCTACTCCTCGGTGGGCGGCCCCGGCTGGAACCAGTTGTCGGGCGCAGGCGGAAGCGGAGGGGGCGTGGGGATGTCCCACGGGTCTGGCGCCGGGGTTGACGGAGGCGGCGCGGCAGTGGGGGTAGCGGGGGGTGGCGTGGCAGCCGGAGTGGCCGGGACTTCGGAAGGCGGTGCCACGGTGGGTTCGGTGACTGGCGGCGCGGGGGCGGGCGGGGCGTGGCCGCCGAAGACGGGGACGGGCCGGGGGAGCTGCCGCACCTGGTCCAGGGTGAGTTTGAGCGCCGGGGTCTTCGCGGCAACCACTGCCGGCGAAGCGGCCGCGGTGGGCGCTGGCGTTGGCGTGCGCGACTGCGAGCGCGCGAGTTCGGTCTCGCTTGCCTCGGCAACGGGCACGGTGGGGCGCTGCGACGCACCGGCCATCGTCCCCTGGTAGACGATGGCGCCGGTCGCGACAAACGCGCCGACCAGGATGAACGTGCTGGACTTCACCGCACCTCCCCAATCTGGGGATCGGCAAACGGGCCGCCAGTTCGCGGGGCGAGGGCGGTGACGCGGCGGTGTGCAGCGGGTGAATGGGGCGGCGACACGCACGGAGGCCCCTCGTGCGAGGGGCCTCCGGTTGGTCTGACGATATGGAGCGCGCCGGTTAGCGCTTGGTGAACTGCGGCGCCTTGCGGGCCCGCTTCAGGCCAGCCTTCTTGCGCTCCTTCATGCGGGGGTCGCGGGTCAGGAGGTTTTCTGGCCGCTTGAGGGCGGGCTTGATGCTCGGGTCGGATGCAACCAGGGCGCGGGCAATGCCCATCTGGATTGCACCTGCCCAGCCGCTAATGCCGCCGCCTTCGCACTTGATTTGCGCGCTGAAGCGGCCTTCGCGGCCAAGGCGCGTCAGCGGCGAAAGGATCTCGGCGCGATGGGTGTCGCGCGTGAAGATCTCCTCGAAGGGCTTGCCGTTCACGACCACGGCGCCGCTGCCGGGGTAGAGACGGACGCGTGCCACAGCGGTCTTGCGGCGGCCGGTGCCATAGAAGTACTGGTCTGCCATGGGTTACTCCTCGCTCGATTCGCTCTTGGCCGTCGAGCGGCGGCGTGCTGGTTTCTTGGGGGCGGCTTCGGCTTCGGTTGTCGCCTCGGCCGCGGCTTCCGGGGCGTCAGCGGCGGCGGCCTTGCGCCGGGTGCGCTTTGGGGCTTCCGCTTCCACGGCTGGCGCCTCGGCGGCGGGCTTGCGGGCCGCCCGAGCCTTCGGAGCGGGCGCCTCGGCCGGGGTTTCGGCGACGGGGGCCTCCGCCTTCGGGGCCTCGACGGCCGGGGTCGCGGCCTGGGCCGGCTCGGCAGCCTTGCGGACACGGGCGCGGGCCTGCTTCGCGGCGGCTGCGGCGGGCGATGGAGCCGGGGCCACGCGGGCCGGGGGCGCGGTCTCCTCCGCGACCACCTGGGGCACGCTGAGGGGCCGCAGGCGGGGCGCCTTGAGGGTTGCGCTGGCGAGTTCGGCTGTTGCCGCCTTACGGGCTTCCTGGGCCTTCAGGCTGCCGGCGATCTGCGATTGGTGCGGGTGGTTGGGGCCGGCATACACCTTGAGATGCTTGAGCATCGCCTTGCCGAGCGGCCCACCCGGGAGCATGCCCCAGACCGCCTGTTCGATGACCCGGTCCGGGAACCGCGCCATCTGTTCGGCAAAGGAGCGCGCCTTGAGGCCGCCCGGATAGCCGGAGTGGGTGTAGTAGGTGTTCTGCTCGGCCTTGCGCCCGCTGACCTTCACCTGGGAGGCGTTGATGACGATGACGAAGTCGCCGTCGTCCAGGTGCGGTTCGTAGGTTGGCTTGTGCTTGCCCCGGAGGAGGGTCGCCACTTCGGTCGCGACACGGCCGAGGGGGCGGCCGGCGGCGTCGATGACGTGCCAGTCTTTGTAGACCTCGGAGGCCTTGATGCGGACGGTTGAGTTCATGCCACGTATCCCTCGTCGTACCACACGCGCTCGAGACACAGACCATGGGCGGGGGCGACGTGCGCCATCGAACCTGGCCGTGCCTGCTCGAGCAGGCGGACGAAATCCTCCACTTTGGTGGCATGGCGCCCAACCCTGATGAGTTCGCCGGTGATCCGGCGGACCATCTGGGGCAGGAACGCGTCTGCCTCGATATCGAACAGGAGGGTGCAGCCTTCGCTGCGCCAGCCTGCGGCGAACACGGTACGCACGGAACTGCGTCCCGGTTCGAGCGGCCCGGAACACGCGATGAAATCGCGCTTCCCGGCCAATTCGCCGGCGGCATCCTGCATTGCCGGGACATCGAGGTCGCCCCCGATGAACCATGCAGAGCGGCGCGTGAGCGGGTCGCGCGCCTCGCCGGTGGCGATGGTGTAGCGGTACCAGCGCCTGCGTGCCCAGCGCCGCGGATCGAAATCCGCGGGCACCGCGCGCACGGCGCGAACCGCTACATCTTCCGGCAGGTTGGCGTTAAGCGCCTTCCTGACGGTCGCCGCATCGTGCCGCGTTTCCGCGGTGAATGCGGCTACCTGGCCCCTGGCGTGGACACCGCTATCGGTGCGCCCCGCCAGTGCGACGCGGGTGGGGACTCCGAAGAGCACCGCCGCCGCGCGTTCCAGTTCTTCCTGCACGGTCCTGGCATTCGGCTGGATCTGGGACCCGGCGAATGCGGTGCCGTCGTACGTGACCGTGGCCGCGAAGCAGTCCGCGGGCACGGCGGGCTAGGCCTCCGCGCCCTTGTCCTCCTCGGACTCCGCGGGCGCCTCTTCGGCCGCGTCTTCCGCCGCCGGTTCGGCCACCGCGGCGGCTTCTTCGACAACTTCCGCCGTGGTCTCCTCGACGACTTCCTCCGCCTCTTCGACCTTTGGCGTGGCCACCGGCGCGGCCGCGGCCGGCGCGGCGGCTCGCACCGAAGGAGCGGCGGTCACGCGCTGCGGGCGGGGAGTCGGGGGGGCGTCGACAACGTCCACGAGTTCGATGGTCGCCATCCGCGCGCCATCGCCCTTGCGGGGCTCGAGGCCGGTGATGCGCAGGTAGCCGCCGGGGCGGGTGGCCATGCGCGGCCCAATGACATCGAAGACCTTCTTCACCACCTTCGGGTCGTATACGAACCGGAGCGCCTGGCGGCGGGAGTGCAGGTCGCCCTTACGCCCGAGCGTGATGATGCGCTCGGCCATGGGCCGGATCTCCTTGGCCTTGGCTTCGGTGGTGGTAATGCGCTCGTACCGCAGGAGGTCGGTGACCAGGTTGCGGTAGAGCGAAAGGCGGTGGCTGGTTTCGCGGCCGAGGTGACGGCCGGCTACACGGTGTCGCATGGTGATTAGTCCTCGTCGTCCGCGCCGATGAGGTCTTCGGCGCTTCCGTCTTTCAGGAGAGCTTCTTTGAGCGCCTTGCCGAGCGCGCTCAGGTTTTCCTCGTCGTCATCCTCGTCCATGATGACCGCACTCGTGCGGACGGCGGGCCGCCCGGGACGGGCCGGGGCGCTCGTTGCCCCGCGGCCGGGCAGGCCGCCCTTGGCCGGCGAATCGACGATCGGGACGAGGCCTTCGGCCGTGCCATCGACGTAGCCGAGTTCGATCAGGCGGTCGCGGAGTTCGTCATAGGACTTGCGGCCGAAATTGCGGAGCGCGAGCAACTCATCCTCGGTCTTTTCGAGCACCTGGCCGACAGTCATGAGGCCGCTGCGCTTGAGGCAGTTGTAGGCCCGGACCGAAAGCGCGAGGTCCTCGATGGGGGTGTTATACCGGTCGGGGGCCATGAGCAGGCCGCCAACGGAGGTACTGCCCACCGACGGGCCAAGGCCGTGCGAAACCGCGATCTCCGGGCGGCCCATCTGGCTGAAGAGCGAGAACTGGTCCATGAGGATGTCGGCGCTCTGCCCGACGGCGTCGATGGGGCTGACCGTGCCGTCGGTCCAGATCTCGAGGACCAGGCGGTCGAAGTCGGTCGACTGGCCGACGCGGGTCTTTTCCACGCGGTAGTTGACCTTCCGGACCGGGGTGAAGACCGCATCGACGGGGATGACGCCGATGGGCAGGCCCTCGACGGAACCGGCGGGGACGTAGCCTTTGCCGAGTTCGGCGTGGAATTCGACGTTCAGGCGAGACCTGGGGGCATCGAGGGTGGCGAGGTGGAGTTCGGGGTTCTGGACCTCGAAGTCGGCCGGGACCTGGAGGTCTCCGGCGGTGATGGAGACCGGCCCCTCGATATCGAGGGAGAGCGTGCCGGAGCGGTTGCTCAGGGCGCGGAGGCGGATCTCTTTCACGTTGAGGAGGAACTCGGTGGTGTCCTCGGCCATGCCCGGGAGGGTGGAGAATTCGTGCTGGACCTGTTCGATCCGGACGGAGGTGATCGCGGCCCCCTCGAGGGAGCTCAGGAGGACGCGGCGCAGGGCGTTGCCCAGCGTGATGCCGTAGCCGCTCTCGAGCGGTTCGGCGACCAGGCGGGCGTACTTATCCGTCTCTTCTTCGATAGTGAGCTGGGGGACGACGTTATCCGCCGCCTGCCCGATCAACTCGAGGGAATCCATCATGCTGGTGCGTTCCTCAACTCTCGATGGTACCGGCGCCGGTTAGCGCGAGTAGTACTCGATGATGACGTTCTCGTTGAACAGGTGCGATTCGCCCTGGGCGACGGTTGGCGGCGCGGTAAGACGCCCGGACATATTGGCGACATCGAGAGCCAGCCAGGTAGGCGGGTTCTTCGACTTCAGGGTCTCCTGGACGATCTTGTAGAACTCGCTGCGGATGCCGCGCGGCGTGAAACCGACGGTATCGCCCTCCTTGAGGTGGGCCGAGGGGACATCGAGCTTGCGGCCGTTCACGGCGATGAGGCCGTGGCGGACGATCTGGCGGGCCTGGCTACGAGAATCGGCGAAGCCAAGCCGGTAGATGATGTTGTCGAGCCGCGTTTCGAGGAGGCGCACCAGGTTTTCGCCAGAGACGCCGGGGCGGCGGATGGCTTCCTTGTAGTAACGCACAAACTGCTTTTCGAGCACGCCGTAGGAAGCGCGCGCCCGCTGCTTTTCGCGCAGCTGGAGGCCGCGGTCGCTGACCTTGCGGCGGCGTGCGGGGCGGGGGCCGGGCGGGTTGGGCCGGCGGTCGAAGCTGCACTTGGGCGTGAAGCAGCGCTCACCCTTGAGGAAGAGCTTTTCGCCGTGACGGCGGCAGAGCCGGCAGACTGGGCCTGTGTAACGTGCCATGGGTTTGTGGCGCTCCTAGACGCGGCGCCGCTTGGGAGCGCGGCAACCGTTGTGTGGGATGGGGGTGACATCGCGGATGGCCGTGATGGTGAGGCCGGCGCCCTGCAGCGACCGGATGGCTGCTTCGCGGCCGCTACCGGCCCCGCGCACGTAGACTTCGACGGACTGGAGCCCGTGCTCCATCGCCCGGCGGGCGGCGTTTTCGCCGGCGAGCTGGGCGGCGAAGGGGGTGCCCTTGCGCGAGCCCTTGAATCCCGAACCGCCGGAACTCGCGAACGAGATGACGTTCCCGTTCGGGTCGGTCAGGGTGACGAGGGTGTTATTGAAGGTGCTCTTGATGTAGGCCCGCCCGCGAGGGATGGACTTGCGTTCGCGCCGCTTCAGGCGGCGTGTCTTATCGGCGGCACCACGTTTTGCATCAGCCATTCTTGGTCAGCCCCTCTTACTTCTTTCCTGCCCGCTTCTTGCCGGCCACGGTCTTGCGCGCGCCGCGCTTCTGGCGCGCATTGGTGCGGGTGCGCTGGCCGTGGACCGGGAGGTTCCGGCGGTGGCGTTGCCCGCGGTAGCAGTTGATCTCGACGAGGCGTCCGATGTTCTGGCGGACTTCGCGGCGAAGGTCGCCTTCGACGATGTAGTTCTTATCGATGAAGTCGCGGATGCGCAGGACCTCTTCATCGGTGAGGTCACGCGCGCGGGCATCGGGGTTGATGCCGGTGGAGGCCAGGATGGCCTGCGACCGGGTGAGCCCGATGCCATAGATATAGGTTAGCGCGACTTCGATGCGCTTGTCGTTCGGGATGTCGACGCCTGAGATACGTGCCATGTGCGCTACCCCTGCCGCTGCTTGTGCTTCGGATTTTCGCAGATCACCATGACGCGACCGTGCCGGCGAATCACCTTGCACTTGTCGCAGCGTGGCTTTACGGATGCTCGGACTTTCATGGTTCTCCTGTGGGCAGGACGGCTGGGCCGGCCTACTTGAAGCGATAGGTGATGCGCCCACGACCGAGGTCGTAAGGCGAGAGTTCAACCAGGACGCGGTCTCCGGGTAAGATCTTGATGAAATTCATCCGGATCTTGCCGCTGACGTGCGCGAGCACCTCGTGGCCGTTCGCAAGTTCGACTTTGAACATCGCGTTCGGTAGCGGCTCAGTAACTGTCCCTTCGACTTCGATCGCGTCCTTCTTGGCCATATCCTCTCGTATTTCGCACAGATGGCATTACGGGAGCGTGAGGACCTCTGCCTCACCTCCCGGCCGAATGGCGATTGTATGCTCGAAATGACAGCATAAGCTACCGTCTTTCGTTGTTACAGTCCACCCGTCGGGCCCTTCGCCAACGTCTGGCCCGCCCGCGGTCACCATGGGCTCGAGTGCGATCACGAGCCCCGGGCGGAGCTCAGGGCCCCGAAACCGCTGACGGAAGTTCTCCACGTGGGGTTCTTCGTGCATGTCACGACCCACGCCATGTCCACCATAGCCCTTCACGATGCCAAACCCCGTTGGGCGGATCGTATCCTCGATCGCCCCCCGGACGTCGTTCAGGTGTGCTCCCGGCCGGGCCGCCCGGATCCCCGCCCAGAGCGACGCCTCGGTGACATCCATCAGGCGCTGCGCAAGGGGGCTGACCTTGCCAACACCGACGGTGATGGCCGCATCGCCGACATATCCCCGGTAAGTCGCGCCCAGGTCGAAGGTGACGACGTCGCCTTCCTGGAGTTCGCGGTCGATGGGGATGCCATGCACCAGCTGTTCGTTGATGCTGATGCAGATGTTCGAAGGGTAGGGCGGGTATTTCGGGGCGGGGCTGTAATTCAGGAAGGTTTCCTTCGCACCGGCCCGCTTGAATTCATCGCGCACAAACGTTTCGACTTCGAGCAGGTTGAGCCCGGGACGGACCATCTCGCGGATCTGGGCAAGCGTGTTCGCCACGATGCGGCCAGCCTCGCGCATGATCTTGATCTCGTCGTCGGACTTCAGCTTGATCGGCATGGGACTAGCGGATCGCCTCCAGGAGGGAGGCGGTCACGTCGTCGAGCGAGCGCTGGCCGTCGATTTCCTTGAGGACGCCGGCCTGGCGGTAGTGCTCGATGAGGCCGGCCGGTGGCTTCTGCTTCTCCAGGCGGGCGCGCACCACCTCCGGGCGGTCGTCTTCGCGCTGGTAGAGTTCGCCGCCGCAGGCATCGCAAACGCCGGTGGCCTTCGGCGGATCGTTGCGCTCGTGGTAGAGCTTGCCGCAGTTGCGGCAGATCCAGCGGCCACCGAGGCGCGCGACGAGTTCTTCATCGGCCACGGAGATGAGCAGGGCATGGTCCACGCGGGCGCCGTTTGCCTGGAGTGCCTCGTCCAGTGCCTTCGCCTGGACCACGTTGCGGGGAAAGCCATCGAACATGGCGCCCGCCTTCGCGTCGTCCCGCGAGATGCGTTCGAGCAGCATCTTGATGGTGACTTCGTCGGGGACGAGCTCGCCCTTTGACATGTACTCGTTGGCGAGCTTGCCCAGCTCGGTCTGGTTCTTCACGTTCTCGCGGAACATGTCGCCAGTCGAGATATGGACGAGCTTCGTGGCACTCGCGATGCGTTGTGCCTGTGTGCCTTTTCCGGCGCCAGGGGGGCCAAGCAGGACGATATACACCTTAGCGAATGAACCCTTCGTAGTTGCGCATCAAGAGCTGCGCTTCGAGCTGCTTCATCGTATCGAGCACGACTGCCACGACGATGAGGAAGCCCGTGCTGGAAATGGTGAGGGCGCGGACATCGGTCACGAGCCCGATGAAGAACGGGATGATGGCGACAAAGCCGAGGAAGAACGCTCCCGCCCAGGTGATGCGGGTGACGACGCGCATCAGGTAGGCCTCGGTCGGCGGGCCGGGCCGGATGCCGGGGATAAAGGCTCCCTGGCGCTGGAGGTTCTTCGCCATTTGCTGCTGCTGGTATTGGACCATCGTGTAGAAGAAGGTGAAGACGATGACCAGGAGGAACAGGATGAGCCAGTACCAGCCGGTGCCGCTGCCGCCGCGCCCGCCCTGGAACTGGTTCACGAAGAAGTCGGCGACAGACTCGACGAAGCCCCCGGAGTTGGTGAAGTAGGAGGCAAGCGTCGCGGGCATGATCATGATCGAAAACGCGAAGATGAGCGGGATCATGCCGGCCATGTTCACCCGGAGCGGGATATGGCTCTGCCCCTGTTGCCGGTACATGCGGCCCCCTCGGAATGCCGAGCGGGCGTACTGCACGGGCACCCGGCGCTGGGCTTCCTGGAAGAAGACGACCAGGTAGATGAGGCCGATCGCGAAGGCGGCGAACCCGAGGACCGCCAGGATGGACTGGGTGGTCAGGCTCGGGATGAGGCCCGGCAGGTTCGCGACGATACCGCCGAAGATGATGACCGAGACGCCGTTGCCGATGCCGTTTTCGGTGATGAGTTCGCCCAGCCACACGAGGAACATCGTCCCGGCAGCCAGGGTGAAGAGCGTGGCCCACGTGCCGATGAAGTCGTTCTGGAAGCCGAAGTCCTGGACGACATCCGCGCCCTGGCCGTTGATGAAGATGATCTGGCCGTAGCCCTGGACGAACGCCATGGGGACGGCCAGCCAGTGCGTATAGAGCTGGAGCCGGCGCCGCCCCTGCTCGCCTTCTTCCGCAAGCGACTTGAAGGAGGGCACCAGCGGCTGAAGGATCTGCATGATGATGGACGCGGTAATGTACGGGTACACACCGAGGGCGGCGACGCTCAGGTTCTGGAGCGCGCCACCGGAGAAGATGCTGAGGAAGTCGAGCAGCGCGTTCCCTTCGAACGCGGCCTCAAGCGCATCGCGGTCGATGTTCGGGAGCGGCACGTGGGCCACGAACCGGAACACGACCAGCATCGCGAGCGTGAAGAGCAGCTTGCGGCGGACGTCTTCCTGGCGGAAGGCATCGACCATTGCCTGCAAGAGCCGCGGCCGTTGGGCCGGCTGAACACTCATCCTCAGCTATCCTTCGCTTCGTCCGTCTCGGGGGCGATGACGACGGCGGTGCCGCCGGCTGCCTCGATCTTGGCCTTCGCCGCCTCGCTGAAGCGATGGGCGGAGATGGTGAGCTTCTTCGAGAGGTCGCCGTTGCCGAGCACCTTCACGGGTTCGCGGAGGTGCTTGAGGACGCCGGCGGCGCGGAGCATCTCGGGGGTGACGGTGGCGCCGGCATCGAAGCGCTCGAAGGCGCTGACGTTGACGGGCTGGAACTCCACGCGCCACTTGTTGTTGAAGCCGCGCAGGACGTGGAACTTCCGGGAGGTCGGGAACTGGCCGCCCTCGAAGGCGTCGTACGGCTTGTTCTTCCCACTGCGGGACTTCTGGCCCTTGAGGCCCTTGCCCGCGTAGGTACCCTGGCCGCTGCCATTGCCGCGGCCCACCCGCTTCTTCGAGTGCGTCGCGCCCTGCGGCGGATGAAGATCCTGAGCGCCGATGCTCATTTCGTCGTCCCTTCCTCGATGTCGACAAGGTGCTGGACCTTGTGGACCATCCCCCGGAGCGCGGGCGTGTCGTCGATTTCCAGGGTCTGGTTCAACCGCCGGAAGCCAAGCTTCCGGATCGTGTCTTTCTGGTCCTGGTTGTAGCCGATGGCGCTTTTGCGCCAGGTGATGCTGAGGCGGGCCATCTACTGCTCTCCCCGGGCGATCGCCAGGCGGCGCTCACGCGCACCGGTTGGGTCCTGGAGGGTGGAGAGCCCCTTGATGGTGGCGCGGGAGACGTTCACCGGGTTGCGGCTGCCGAACGTCTTGGCCAGCACGTCGGTCACGCCGGCGGCTTCCATGATGGCGCGGACGGCGCCACCGGCGATGACGCCGGTACCGTGGCTGGCGGGCTTCATCATCACGCGGGCAGCGGAAAACCGCGTCCAGACGGGATGGGCAATCGTGCCGCCGCGCATGGGGATCTTGATCATGTTGCGGCGCGCCTGCGTCGATCCCTTGCGGATCGCTTCTGGCACTTCGTTTGCCTTGCCGAGGCCGACGCCCACGCTGCCGTGGCTATCGCCGACAACCACCAGCGCGCTGAAGCTGAAGCGGCGGCCACCCTTGACCACCTTGGCGACGCGGTTGATGTAGATGACCTT
>WBZO01005365.1_pt1 | contig 13105 bp, 9 predicted proteins | sample 5204261 | NCBI WGS metagenome assembly WBZO01 (sample SAMN12412400, study PRJNA552823) | activated sludge metagenome | isolation source: activated sludge from anammox sidestream of wastewater treatment plant... | place: USA: North Carolina | collected 2017-09
ACTAGTGACGTTTTTACAGCTTTGATAAGGCTTTTTTACTTCTTTGTAATTTGGCGTCACTGAAATTATTTTTACCATCTGACTAGCAACTGGTGATTGTATAGGATTAGCTTCTGTACTAGCAGCAGGTGTGGCAACGGAATCTAATTCTTTTTTCATATCATAATATTTGGTAACCCCAACACTAGCCGCGGCAACACCTATAATCCCCATACCAGTTAGCAAATATGTTTTAAACCTGCTTCTTGGTGCATAAGCATTTCGTGAATAGTTATGCCTAGGCTCAGGATATCTGTCATTACGCGGATCCATATCATAACTATATTCACGATTTCGATACTGGTTTCTTTTATGAGCCATGTTTTACCTCACTTAATTTATAGAATATATCCATAATTATATCTACTAACAGTCAGAAATAATATGATATATACTACAAAATAATTTGTAATAAAAAAAGCCTGCAAAAATGCAGGCTTTCCATAATTCTGAAACGAATTAACGTTTAGAGAACTGTTTGCGGCGACGTGCTTTACGTAAACCACATTTTTTACGTTCAACTTCACGAGCATCACGAGTAACAAAACCAGCTTTTGACAGCGCAGGTTTTAATTCTGGGTTAAAGTCGATCAGAGCACGAGTAATACCATGACGAACAGCACCAGCTTGACCTGATTCACCACCACCCAATACATTAACTTTAATATCGAATGTAGATAAATGTTCAACAAGCTCAAGCGGCTGACGTACGATCATGCAGCTTGTAGGACGAGCAAAATATTTGTCATACTCTTTGCCATTAACTTCAATTTTACCTGAACCTTTAATGATAAACACGCGCGCTACTGAACTTTTACGGCGACCTGTACCATAATTATAGTTTCCAACCATTTAATGTAATCCTATTAAATTTCTAATTGCTTAGGTTGTTGAGCAGCATGCGGATGAGATTCACCAGCATATACCTTTAATTTTTTGATCATAGCATAACCTAAAGGACCTTTTGGTAACATTCCTTTAACTGCATTAATCAAAATTTTCTCAGGTGCTTTTTCCAACATCTGGTTGAAAGTACGCGAGTAAATACCACCAGGATAACCAGTGTGACGATAGTATATTTTTTGCAATGTTTTTTTACCAGTAACAACTAGTTTGTCAGCATTGGTAACAACTACAAAATCACCAGTATCTACATGCGGTGTATAAATAGCTTTATGCTTACCACGTAATACGTGAGCAATTTTAGATGCCAGACGACCTAATACTTTATCTTCTGCATCTACAACAAACCACTCGTGATTTACTTCATGAGCTTTTGCCGAAAATGTTTTCATATATGAGTTCCTAATTTTTAATAATTACAAATATCTGAGCATTTAACTCAGTGCCTACGACATAAAATATTTGTAACGGTAAGTGGTAGGCGTGGATTATAGCATAGTATCACCAAAAAGCTCAAGCCATTGGATACATTTTTTTAAAGTCATTGACAGCACTTATTCGGCTGTGTTAAATTTTTGTCTTTATTAGTATTTTCTAAATTTATGAAACCAAAAACGCCTGCCATATTCAAGAACGTCTTTATCATCTCAACTGTTGTAATTGCCGGATTAGCTTGGACGCTCAAAATAACCTATGAAAGTTACCTAACCCGCAAAAAAATCCACGAAGGATTTTTGATTATTACTGCCATACAAAATCGTCTGGAAGGCTACGCCGATGAAAATTCTGGCATTCCATATTATCCCAAACTGGATAACGAATCTTTTGGATTACCCAATCCATTTAAAATAAGTGGAACTTATATAAATCAGGTTACAGCATTAAAACCGCAAAATAGTAGCGAAATTTCACTTATAGCAACAGTGAATACCACCGAAATACCAAATCTTGAAAATGGAGATGACTACCCACTAACTTCACCCCATGTAAGATTTACTGGACGATATACACATGGAGGTATAATCTGGCAATGCAGCTCTGATCTTGCGCAAAGATATCTACCAGACAATTGTCATGGTACATAAAAAAAGAGTGCAACTGCACTCTTTTTTATTCAGTTTCGGCTAAGCCATCATCAATAGCTTCAGTTTCAATGACCTTCTCTAAATCAACAAGTTTTTCACCATCAGATAGATCAATCAGTTTGACTCCCTGAGCTGAACGCCCTGTTTCACGAATACTATCCACTTTAGTACGAATCAGGACACCACCAGTTGTAATCAGCATGATTTCATCTTCGTCAGCAACTAGTTTTGCGGCAACTAGTTTACCATTACGAGCAGACTCACCAATTGCCTTAACACCCTGAGTTCCACGTGAAGCAAGTCGATATTCAGCAACAGTAGTTCGTTTACCATAACCATTTTCAGTTGCGGTTAATACATTATCATTAACATCATCAGTAGTTAATAAAGCAACTACTTTACAATCATCACCAAGTTTGATTCCACGAACGCCGCGTGCCTGACGACCCATAGCACGAACTTCCTCTTCATTAAAGCGAACTGCCTTACCACCATCAGAGAAAATCATGATTTCTCGTTTACCGTCAGTTAATTCAACTCCAGCAACATGATCACCATCATCAAGACCAATCGCAATGATACCTCGACTACTTGGGCGAGAGAACTCACTTAGATTAACCTTTTTCACTACACCTTGCTCGGTTACCATAAAGACAAATTTATCTTCACTAAAATCTTTTACTGGCAAGATATTAGTAATTTTTTCATCCATCTGTAATGGTAGAAGATTAATGATCGGTTTACCACGTGTAGTACGGCTACCTTCAGGCAGATTATAAACTTTCAACCAGTACATGCGTCCAAGTGTTGAAAAGCATAATACATAGTCATGCGTATGCGCAATAAAGAGATTCTGGATATAATCATCCTCACGGGTTGCCGCAGCAGTTTTACCACGTCCACCACGTTTCTGGGTACGATACTCGTCTAGCGACTGAGTTTTAACATATCCCTCTTTAGATAAAGTTACAACCATATCTCGTGGCTTAATCAGATCTTCCATATCGATATCAGCTGAATCAAACTCAATCTCGGAACGACGTTTGTCGCCAAACTGTTCCTTGATATTCGTCATTTCAGTTGCGATAATCTGATTTACTCGCTCTGGCTTATTCAAGATATCAATTAAGTCAATAATCAGATCCATGATTTCATGGTATTCCTGAGTGATTTTTTCTTGTTCCAGCCCAGTTAAGCGTTGCAAACGCAGTTCTAATATTGCCTGCGCTTGAATTTCAGATAAATAATATGTGCCATTAATCAAACCGAAACGCTTATCAACACCATCCGGACGCACATATTCAGAATCAACTCGCGACATCATAGTAACAACCAGCGAAGATTCCCAACTGCGTTCCATCAAACGACCTTTGGCTTCAACTGGAGTTTGTGAAGTTTTGATAATTTCTATCATTGGATCAACATTTGCTAATGCCACCGCCAAACCTTCGAGAATATGTCCGCGATCTTTGGCTTTTCTTAGTTCAAACAATGTTCGGCGCGTTACTACTTCACGACGATGATAGATAAATTCTTCAATAATTGATTTAAGATTAAGTAAGCGCGGCTGACCATTAACCAGCGCTACCATATTAATACCGAAGCTATCTTGCATCTGGGTTAATTTGTAGAGGTTATTCAGCATCACATTGGCATTTTCACCACGGCGCAACTCAATTACCACTCGCATCCCGGATTTGTCCGACTCATCACGAATCTCACTGATACCTTCAACTATCTTTTCTTTAACCAGCTCACCAATGCGTTCACATAGCTTAGCTTTATTTACTTGGTATGGTAATTCATCAATAATTATTGCCTGTCGGTCTTTGGCAATATCTTCAAAATGAGTACGGGCACGCATGATTACACGACCACGTCCAGTTTTATAACCTTGATGGATATCCTTGATACCAAAAATTATTCCCGCTGTTGGAAAGTCGGGCGCTGGAATAATTTCGATCAATTCTTCAATAGTAATTTCTGGGTTAGCCAAAAGCGCTAGACAACCATCAATTACCTCAACTAAATTATGCGGAGGCATATTAGTTGCCATCCCCACGGCAATCCCAGTCGTTCCATTGATTAACAGATTTGGAATGCGCGTTGGCATAACTAACGGTTCAGATTCAGAGCCATCATAATTTGGACCAAAATTTACGGTTTCCTTGTCAATGTCAGCCAGCATTTCATGGGCAATTTTTGACATCCGGATTTCGGTATAACGCATAGCTGCCGGAGAATCACCATCAACTGAACCAAAGTTCCCCTGCCCATCAACAAGCATATAGCGTAACGAAAATGGTTGTGCCATCCGAACTATCGTATCATATACCGCAGTATCACCGTGAGGATGGTATTTACCAATCACATCACCGACAATACGCGCCGATTTCTTGTATGGTTTATTCCAGTCATTGGAAAGCTCGTGCATGGCATATAATACTCGGCGATGAACCGGCTTTAAACCATCACGAACATCAGGAAGAGCACGTCCAACAATTACGCTCATCGCGTATTCAATATAGGACTGTTTCATCTCCTCTTCAATATTGATATTTACAACTTCTCGTGCAAATGAATTAATCAATGGCGACTGATCATTACTCATCGGATACCTTTAATTCTAAAATCCGTTATCTAAAAACTTAAAACAGCCAGTATTTTACCACATCCACAGAGCATGCAACATACTCAAGCATAAGGCAGAAATTTGAAGCTATTTTAATAATTCAGAATTATTAATTCTTGGCTTTAAAAACCAGATCACAGCAATAACCGCAATTACTCCAAGTACTGTATCAACAATCCGGTGCTCGGTTATCAAATAGCCATCTGGCTCAATAAGATTCATCATCACCGTAACAGCAATAGTTAGGAAAAACGTATATGCACCATAATGGCGAGCTAACGCAATCACCATTAGGAACATCAAAGGTAACATGAGTAATGAAAGCAGAATTTTTGATGAAATCAACATAATTAAAACAAATGCCAATACACTGCCAAGTAAAGTTCCAGTAAGGCGATGGGTGATTTTTTTCTTGGAAACATCCAGGTCGGACTTTAATAACAGCATTGCTGTCATGGGTACCCAATAGCCCTGCGGTAAACTAAACATATAAGAAATGGTATTACCAATCACAACGGCTAAAGTAAGTAATACCGCAAAGCGCAAGTGTTTGCGACAGTCAGGAAAAAGCCTTGCCAAACTAAGAGCTCGGGCTTTAGTCTCAATATCATCTTTAATCGGAAATTTTTTATACCATAAGTAAGCGGCAAGCCAAGTTAATAAGCCTCCTATAGCAAAGAAAAAACCATACCAGATTGCACCAGGTAATTTATCTGGCATTCCACTACCAACGATAAATAAATCAGCGCTAAATAAGAAGATACTTGATAGCATATGGTCAGCACTGGTGCTAAAAGCCACCAATGGAATTAAAATCAGTAAACCTAGTGTTGTTAGCCAGTATGAATGCCCAAGATAGCTACCCATAAAAAAGGCAAAGCCAACTATGATTGATGAAGCAAAGGTATAGCGAAGTCGGCGATTCAATGAACCACGTAGCGCAATAGTTTGGAGTAATCCTATTACAAGAGCACCGATAAGTGCCATCAGGACATTTAGGTTCTCTAGTTTAAGAATTGAATGGATTAGCCCAAACAGGGAAACAATAACCCCAGATTGCACACCAAGGACAATCGTTGCCTGATGTCTGGTTTCAAAATATTTCTGTTTTAATTCTGCTAGCATCACCTCTCCTCATAAACTGTTAACTTGAATATGTATTATACAGGATAAATCTACTCTATGATTACTACCGCATATGGTTCTAGCTGAATATCATTATATCTGACGCCATGATTATTATGATTAAGAATAAAATCAGTATTGCCCCGGTGGATAATCTCAATTCCATCGGGAGTTAGTCTTGCCGAGATACCCTGTAGCTTCAGTACCTGAGAAGCCAGATCAAGCCAAAACTCGGTATCATCAATGCCTGTTGCGATGTGGATTAATTTCCCCGAGCCAATAGTAGTTTCAGTTACGGCACCATAGCTGGCAAATTCATCGGTATAATTATACAGGATTTGGCTGGTACTTCCATCGATAACTTCAAGCATATCGCGCCATACGCTAGCATGATATTCTGCACCTAAAGTATTCCGAACTGCGACTTTGCTATTATTACCAAGTGATTCGATATAATAGGCTTTTAGCCCGGCAATTTTAAGCCAAGGGTTATTTTGATTAAAATAAACTGCGTTATCCTGATCTTTAATTGCAGCCCGAAAAGAGCTAATCACAATACCGCCATTTTGCATAAAATCAACTAACTTTGCGATCTGCTCTTTAGTTAGTAACAACGGCGCAGGTAACAATATCACTTTATAAGTATTGATTGATTGCCTAATATCAATCACATCAATAGCCACGTTATGGCGGGCAAAACCCTGATAAAGGCGGAAATGCTCGTGATGGATATCCATTGCAACTGATTGTGGCTGGATTTTCCAAGCAAAGATATTATCTGGATTGTAAATTAATGCAACTTCAGCTTTAATCGGCTGATTAATCTCATGTTGGTATTTACGCGCTTCACTAAAAACTTGTTGCATTTCGTGATAACGTGGACCATCCTCATTATCATGATCTAGTACGCCATAGCAAAACTGCTCTGCACCTTTGGTAGCTGTGCGCCAACGAAAATAAATAAGATTATTGCAGCCATGGAGCATTGCCTGCCACGACCATAATCGAGCCTGTCCCGGACGCGGTAAATAGCCCATAATTGTATGCGCTTGAGCACCGATTAACTGCTCGGTTATCCAGAAGTTTTTCCCCGGCAAAAAACCACGTGTCTGATCCAGCTTCATGGCAATCTTACCATATTCGACTGGTTGTTCCAAGCCACCCCAAACTGGGTAGTTATTGAGAGCGACTACATCCAGACATTCAGAAATATCGGTGAAATTCTGCGCCTTATTATAATAGTCTCCTGGGTAATTATGGGTAATTTCTTGATTTTGTCGGACTATCTTACGTAGTAGCGCAGCTTGTTCACAGGTAAAGCGAGTAATGGTTTCTGCCCGGAAACGGTAAAAATAAAGCATCAAACCCGGATTTTTTGCCGGAATAGTTGGCTTAGGTAATTCTATCTCACTAAAATCATTATAGCTTTGCGACCAAAAAACCGTACCCAAGCGATAGTTAAGCTCTGCTACCGAGTTAAACTGATCTTGCAAGTAGTTCTGAAATTCGCGCTCGCAATGATTACAATAGCACCAGTCGCTAGTTTCGTGCCCAAGTTCATTATCAATCTGCCAAGCAACTACTGCCGAATGATTCGCATAAGCTTGTGCCATTTTGGTGGTGATTAGCGTACTTTTCTCACGATAAACTGGCGAATTAAGGCAAGCCTGACGCCGTCCACCAAAGTGACGCTTAACGCCAAATTCATCGACCGATAACACTTCAGGGTATTTCTTGGCTAGCCATGCTGGCAAAGTCGCGGTTGGTGTTCCGAGCATCACTTTTAAACAGTAGTGCTCAGCACGATCTAACACATGAGTAAAGTAATCAAAGCTAAATTGCCCTTCTCTTGGTTCCATCAAATGCCAAGCAAATTCAGCAATCCGGATGCAATTAACCCCGGCACTCGCCATCCGTGCCAAGTCTTGTTCGAGAAATTCGGCATCCCATTGCTCAGGATAGTAATCTACACCTAAATACATCTTTTTCCCTTTAAATGTTTGGAGTACATTTCAACTCCTTATAAAAACTGCTATCTTTATCTAATTGTGGCTGTATTATATTATCTATTCTAGGAATGGTTTTTTGAAATGCTTTTGCAATAGCCTGTTGCATAAATTCTAATTGCCATGAAAATAATAATCCACTTTGATTTTTATGAAGTATCTTTGATAAGTATTTATAAAATATATTCAAAATATCTAAACAATCATAACTATCCGGAAGAAACGCCATAATCTCAGAATCTATAGAAAATTCAACTTTATATTCATTTTTAGTCAAAGCCTCGACTATTTTAGAAAGTGATGGACTGCGATTATTTTTATTAAGTGGATATCCGCAGGCCTCCAACAATAATAACTCGATAGCTTGGCGCAGTAAATTTGCGCTAATTAAATTTATTCCTAAACTAGTATTCTTTAAAAAGTCTCCATTTATAGTTAATCTTGCTTGGGCATAAGCAACATTTGGGCTAGTAACTAGCGCATATTCTCTTTTTTCAGGATATATTTCACCAAAATTATCAAACCACAAGGTATAAAAAGCATGCATTTCATCTAGCTTACATTCATAAACTTCTTGACTAATATCTTGATGAGTATTTAAAGTGTTTAAGTATGGATAATAGAATTTTTCTATTAGTAAATGATTTGCATAGAAACGCTCATGTTTTTCTACAAAATTATTCTTGAATAAAATGTTATAAACTTCTTTTATACTCAATTTGACAAGGCAACCAGAGTTACTAAGTGTAGAATTAATTTTCTTGAAATCAATGCTCATTTAATTTTTACTTCAAAAGCTATCAATAAAATGCTTTGCGGATGCATAATCGGTAGCTGAACCCCGATATTAGCAATAAGCTTTCCGCTTAAAACTAATTCCCCTCGAGATAATGGCACGGCTTTTTTCATCAGATAAGCGGTATTCTCCTGTGAGTTTAATAATTTCACTTGATAGTTTTTGCTTTCATCCAGATAAGGAATCGTCAATTTACTAGCGAGTTGATTAACAGGGCAACCATTTTGGGCAACTGCAAAAATTGCTTGGGTTTTATCACTACTAATTGCCCCATAGATCTTTTGCCCGGGGTCAAGAGCATCTAGACGAATAAATTCACCATTATGGATTAGGCTACGATATTTTTTATACAAATCGATATATGCTTTTAACTGCGCAGATTCGGTATCAGTCAATTCAAGCAGATTTTGTTCAAAACCAAGATTAGCAAAAAAAGCAGTCAAAATCCGGTAATCAAGAGTATTCAAACGATTAGTAGTATGCGCCTGTTCTGGTCCAAAATGAGAACCCATTAATTCTGGTGGGAAGAAATAGCTAAATCCTTCTTGAATACTTTGTCGCTCGACCGGATCATTGCAATCCGATGTCCAGACCCGATTAGTGTAGCGAAGTATTCCCAAATCAGCACGCGCACCACCAGAGGCACAGCTTTCGATTTCAAGTAGTGGATAAAGTTGGTTTAATTCGTCCATCAGCTGATAAGTTGCCAAAACCTGATCATGTACTCCGGGATAGCCAAGAGAATTGCCAGGCTGCACCAGATCGCGATTCATATCCCATTTGATGTAAGCAATATCATACTGATTAAGTAGATCAATCATGCAGGTTTTAATGTAAATATAGGCTTCGGGATGAGCTAGATTAAGAACGTACTGATAGCGCCCAAGTGGTTGCTGATAACCTGCTAATTGTAACACCCAGTCTGGATGTTTACGAAAAAGTTCAGAATCAGGGTTAACCATTTCTGGCTCAAACCATAAACCAAATTCCATACCGGCCTGTTTAACGTATTCAATCAGCGGATTTAAACCATCTGGATATTTGGTTTTATCGACAAACCAATCACCAAGCCCAGCTCGCTCATGATTACGTCCCTGAAACCAGCCATCATCAAGAACAAAACGTTCAATACCAAGACTAGCAGCCTTATCAACCAGTTTAAACAGCATTTCCTGATTATGTTCAAAATACATTGCTTCCCAAGTATTAATGTGGATCGGACGGTAACTACGTTTATGCCGGGCAAACCTACCACTTTCACGGATGAAGGCATGAAAGTTATGGCTAAGCTGATTTAAGCCAAAATCAGAATATGAGGCGTAAAGTTTAGGACTACGGTATGATTCTCCAGAAGCTAAGGTGATTTCACCGGGAAGAAGTTTTTCCGCGAATTGCACCAGTTTTCTACCATCAGGCGTAGTAGTCAATTTATAACTATGATTGCCACTCCAGCCAAGATGAAAGGCATAGACCTCTCCTTTTTGATGACTAAAACCATTACTACCGCAAATAAGTAGCGGTGGGTTATCATTAGATGTTCGCCCTTTGAGGTTCTCTACCAGATAGCATGGTTGATTAATTTGGCTTCGCTGCTGTTGAAACTCATGAATCCAGCGCCCGTGAAACTGAATCATTTCATTGACTTTTGCCGGTAGCGGAAGTGACATGGATAGTTCGTTTAATTGATAACCATCATCACCAATATTAGTCAGGTTAATTTCCTGCTCAAGAATATCCCAGCTATTTAGTTCAAGTTTAATCGTCAGTTTTAAGCTAGCAACCTCATCAATAGCATCTATTTCCAGACTTCTGGATGATACGTCTCGGTAAGTTAGTTGCCAGAATTGTGGTGCCCAATCTTGCTGACCTCGACTACCGGAAAGCGCATTTAGATGAAATGCCCCATTTCCGAGTAAAGGAAAAATAGTCAATCGCTGCTCATCATCCAGAAAAGCCTGTGGCACGGGTAACTCATTATCTAATAATAGCTGTTCTTCTTCATCGTTAGTAAGAGATAGCTTTTTACCCCAGTGGATAAGCTCTGGAAATTTGCTAGGAACAATCAGAAAGATTAATTCTGTCTTATTCCCAGCTAGCCGGATTAATTTTTTCATTATTTTGATAGCTCGTCTTTATTTACACCAAGCTTGGTACATAGCTCACCAAGAACTTTGTCATGGAAAGCTTCAGTAAGCTGGACTTTTTTTATAAACACAATAATTGAAAGTATAAATAAAATTACCGGGATGCCAAACATAACTATCTTAAATTTAAGAATATTTCCCGGCATAGCTGCAACACTTTCAGCAGTCGCGTTGTTGGTCATTGCGACCCAGATTGCAGTAAAGCCAACCACACCATTGGAAATGGCACCTGCCAATTTATCAAGTAATGGTCTAACACACAAGGTAACACCTTCCGAGCGAGTACCAGTTTTTAGCTGCCCATATTCTACGCTATCGGTTAGCATCAGAAGAATGCAGACAAATAATATCGGATATGGGAAGAAAAATAAAACATAACCAGTCAAAATTACAGGAAGTTGTTTACCCGCCAAAGCAAAAATGACTAGTCCAATAATCATAGTTACTACACCAGCACAAAAAAGATTTTTGCGCCCCTTAAATACGCGGCTAAGTACGGGAAATAATGCAACCGCAATAAAACCAATTGCCAGATTTAGTGTACCAATTATCGCGAAACTTGAAGCATCACCAAAGATATAAGTGAAATAATATAATAGGAATGAAGAGCAGATCACATAGCCAAGCGCAAATAAGCCATAAGAGACCGCAACCCATAATAGCTGATCATTATGCCCAATTGCTTTAAATACCGTCATGATATTGGTTTTCTCGCTTGACTGACGAAGAGCTGATTCCTGTTCTTTAGCACCGACTACAGTAATAATCCCACCGACTAAAGAAACGACAGCGACAAGGATTGCAAAAACCAACCATCCTTGTTTATCACCGATCACATTGCCTGATTGCGCGTGGTTTTTCGAGAAAAATAGTACTATCGGAACAATCGAAAAGGTAACGATAGACTGCCCAAGAGTGGAAGCAATCCGCGCAAACACTCCAACTGACTCACGTTCTTTGCTATCGGTAGCGAGCGCTGGAATCATGCCCCAAAAAGCAATGTCTTTAAATGAATAAACAATATCCAAGACAGCAAAAATCACAATAAACATTATGATATAAAAAGTTGGATTAGAAGTGGAAAGTCCACCAAGATCAGTAAAAAGTAAAACAATACAAACTGAACCGATAGTCCCACCGAATAATATCCACGGCTTGAATTTACCCAGACGAGTTCTGGTATTATCAACTACACCGCCTATCATTGGATCAATAATCAACTCAACAAAACGTAAAACAAATAGCATCGTTGTAACGATAGCAATCATACGTTCACTGGTAGCCTCACTTATCCCAGTATGACCCGGATTAAATAGCTGTGAAGTAATAAACATAATCAGATACGAAGATAAAGCAGCATAAAATACATCATGTCCAAATGCACCACAAGCATAAGAAAATAACGTTTTACCAAACCCCTTTGGCTTATTCATAGAAATTCCCCAAATATCAAATTCACTAATAAATAGCTGAATTAAAAGATTAATACAAGTTACAAAACACAAAAAACTCTTATCAAGGAATAAATACCAGTTGAACCTGTTGCAAATTATGGCTATACGCCTTTGAGCTAAATAACGATGGAATAAATTTCTCCATCGGTAATCCATCATATTCACTGATAATTTGTGAATTATACGGGAGAGTAATACCGCTATCTTTTTTAATCAGGATAAACTCGCGATCAAATTTTTCCAAGTCCGGCGCACTTTCAGCATAAAGGATATTAGAGTTAGCATGAAATTGCAGATTATTGATTATCCCACTGACCCCAACTATAGTTATTGGTGCTAAAGGATGATTGCGAGTAAAATGAGCGACATTATAACCAATATCATACTTAGCATAAATCCGCCCATTAACCAACATGATAAACACAAAAGCAAACGAAATTGCCAATGCTGGATAAAGTGTTATCTGGGATAGGTAGCTAATCTTATTCTTGGTTTGTATGATGTAGATTAGTAATCCTATTGGTAGAATAATGCTAATACTCGCGATATCCAGTTTGAATAAATACAACGTTAACCCAATAGTAAGTACTATCAGTAGAATACTAATTACCAGCTGAAATTTAGCTAGCTTCCTACCACCTTGGCGATATAGATAATCAGCACAAAGTATCGCTGCAAATGGCATGATGATATTGGTATAATGATCGAGCTGGAATTTGGTCGCACTAAACATGATAAATGTGAGCCAAAAGGCTGCTAATAGATAAACTTGTTTGGCTTTGAGTATCTTACTTGTTTCTTTTTTGAAGTTCTTGATTAGCTGGTAGGTAGCAATGATAAATACCATGCTCCACGGTAAGAATGCCCATAAATAGGTATGAACAAAGAAAAATATATCGCCATGTTTATTGACTATCGGTC
>WBZO01005367.1_pt1 | contig 13102 bp, 10 predicted proteins | sample 5204261 | NCBI WGS metagenome assembly WBZO01 (sample SAMN12412400, study PRJNA552823) | activated sludge metagenome | isolation source: activated sludge from anammox sidestream of wastewater treatment plant... | place: USA: North Carolina | collected 2017-09
GGGGAATTAACCTTAGCGAAGCAAAACAATACCAGCATAGTATAGCCTAATTATCGGCCACGTCTGGTGCAGGTCTTGGCTATCAATTCAGGCCGAAAAGCTAAAGGAGTATCAGTCATCGTTACATCTAGTCAAAACGAGCATCTATAGCCATCGCCTCATATAAAAGAGCTAGATATCGCTGTTTTGATATTTCAATCGCGCCAAGGCGCTCAAGGTGGGGTGTCAAAAACTGAGTATCCAGTAGCGAGAAGTGGCGTTGACGCAAGCGCTCGACGAGATAGTAGAGAGCGACCTTGCTGGCGTTGACCCGGCGACTGAACATACTCTCACCGGCGAATAAACCACGCAAACCGACGCCATAGAGGCCACCTACCAGTTCGCCCTCGCGCCATGTTTCGACGCTATGCGCGAAACCCAGCTCATGAAGCCATATATAAGCCTCGACGATCTCGTCGCTGATCCATGTTTCCTCACGGCCGGGGCCAGATGCGGCACAAGCAAGAATCACCTCGGGGAAAGCGGTATTAAACCGAACCTCATATTCATTGGATCGAATCAGACGCATCAATGATCGGGACACATGTAAGCCGTCGAGCGGCAGGATGGCACGGGGGTCGGGAGAATACCAATAGATCTGACCATCCTCATGAGCCATAGGGAAAACACCCTGGGCGTAGGCAGAAAGAAGCAGTTCAGGAGATAGGATCATTTTGAATAAGATAGCCGGCACGTTTCAGTACCGGATAATCAATAAGTTGACTATAATTTTGTCAAAGCCATCACTCTGGACAAGTGAACCATGTATGATATTGAACAATTGCGCCATGACGAGTTCCCTCATTCGGCCGAACTCGCTTATTTGAATCATGCAGGCATTGCCCCTCTTCCGCAACGTACCAAGCGGGAAACTCAACAAGCAATCGAACGACTATCCAATAATCCAACTGATTTCTTTGGTAAATACGCTTCACCTGCCTTCGAAGCGCTCTATGCAGCGATCGCTCGCCACATCAACGCCGCATCCCCTGGCGAGATCGTAGCGGCGACATCGACGAGCGCAGCCCTTAACGCCATTGCTCAGGCTGTGGAATGGCAACCGGGTGACAATATTTTATTCTGCGATCTTGAATTTCCTTCCAACGCTTATCCATGGATGAGTCTGGCGCGCGACGGGGTGGAGGCGCGTCGGGTTCCGTCTGACAATGGTGGACTGACCTTGGCGCGTGTCGAGCAGTATGCCGACGGCCACACGCGCGCTGTAGCCGTCAGCGCGGTGCAATTCTTCACCGGACACCGGGCTGATCTGACGGAGATCGGACGATTCTGTCGCCAGAACAATATCTTGTTCATTGTCGATGCCATCCAGGCCATCGGCCACATGACGTTCGACGTGCAGGCAATGAACATCGATGTCCTGGCAACTGGAGGGATGAAGTCATTAATGGCTCTGCCCGGGACCGGATTCCTCTACGTGCGCGAAGCTGTGGCGGAAGCGACGCGACCGCGGCTAGTCCACGGCAACTCCACAGTTGATTATATACACTGGCTGGCTTACGATTTGACGATGCAGCCGGGTGCGGGTCGATTCGCCAGCGGGACACCCAATGTAGCCGGTCTATTGAGTATTGCTCCCAGTCTAAAGCTCATTGCTGAATTGGGGCCGGACAACATCGACGCCCATACGACGGCGTTGACTCGGTACACGGGAGAGGCTCTAAAGCGCGAAGGCTATGAGATCATCACACCGCTGGACGCTGCCGGCCCAATCTTGACATTTCGCTCGCGCTACGACAGCGAGACAACAGATCGGTTGGTCAGTTATCTTGAGCAAAATCGCGTCGTGGTGTGCAAGCATCTCGACGCGGGAACAGACGCGTATATCCGGGTGTCGTTCCATTGCTATAACATAGCGGAAGAGGTCGACCGATTCATGGAGGCATTGCAAGGCTTCGTCAATTGAAGTCGATCCATGGTTCATGATCCTGGTTGCTCTCCCACCATTGGCGAATGCGGCCACCAATTGGCCTGCCGATGATCCGCTCCAGCTCGTATACCACCTGCCACAAGCGGGCGAAGTCAACCCCTGTGCCGAGGCCGATCTTAAAGGCCAGAAAAACCAGGTCTTCAGTGGCCAGGTTACCGGCTGCGCCGGGCGCGAAAGGACATCCCCCCAGCCCGCCGACGCTGGAATCAAAGATACGGATACCGGCCTGGAAAGCTGTTGTCGCATTAGCCAGGCCAAGTGCCTGTGTGTCATGCAGGTGGACCGCCAGCCGCTCGATCTCGATGCGGCGGGCGATTAGGTCAATAAGACGGCCGACAGACAGTGGATCAGCGTGACCAATAGTATCGGCGATGGCGATCTCATCAACGCCCCAATCAGCGATCTCCTGCACAACGGCCAACGTCTTGTGGGGCGATATGATGCCCTCAAAAGGGCACACCCAGGCGGTCATGACATAGAAGCGAGTGCGGATGCCATCATGTCGGGCGCGGTCGACGAGGAAGCGCGCGGTGTCCAGGGCTTGACGCGAAGTGTTATGGGTATTACGCAAGCTGAAGGTCTCGCTAACGGCCGCGCCAAAAGCCATTGACCGGCAGCCTTGGGCCCGGGCGCGATCATAGCCACGTTCGTTGAATACCAAACCCACAAGCTCGATCCCATGGTCGTCATAGCGCTCGACGACTTCAGCCATCACCTCGTCAGCGTCAGCCAATTGAGGAACGTTCTGAGGACGAACGAAACTGGTGACTTCGATGTGGCGTAGGCCGGCATCAACCAGTCCATCGATCAGCCGCTCTTTTTGAGCGGCCGTCAGGCGAGCGGCTTCGTTTTGCAAGCCATCTCGAGGCCCTACCTCATAAATTTTGAGGAGATCGTTCATCGATCATACAGCTCTGGATGCTCTCGAAAAACGCGAGCGTATCGCAACACGTCAGGGAATTCCCATCAGCTTCCGCCGGTTCATCTTTCCAGGGCAGATGTATCGCCTTCATCCTGGCCCAAGGCACGCGCCTTCAGGATGCGGCGCATGATCTTGCCCGAACGAGTTTTGGGCAACGCATCCACGAACTCAACCGACGCCGGTTTTGCGATTGGTCCCATTTCATGGCCGACATGGTCGATCAATTCACGGCCCAATTTCTCCGAAGGTGCGAACCCCTGACGCAGAATGCAATAAGCTTTAATCACATGACCACGCAATTGATCAGGAACTCCGATGACGGCCGCCTCCGCGACCGACGGGTGACTAACTAATGCGCTCTCAACCTCGGCTGTTCCCAGCCGGTAGCCGGAGACCTTGATGACGTCATCGATGCGGCCGATGACCCAGATATAGCCGTCCTCATCTTTGCGAGCGCTATCACCGGGCAAATACCAACCTTGCTCGTCGTAGCGGCTCCAATACTGCTGCACATAGCGGTCGGGATCGCCAAAGATCGTGCGTAACATAGCGGGCCATGGCGACTGAATGACCAAATAGCCTTCTTCATTGGGGGCGACTGGTTCACCCTCTTCATTAACAACATCCACCTTAATGCCTGGGAACGGCTTCGTCCCCGAGCCAGGCTTAAGAGGTGTGACCGGCAAAGGCGTGATCATGAACATACCTGTTTCGGTCTGCCACCATGTGTCCATGATAGGGCAGCGCTCTTTGCCGATAACAGTATAGTACCATCGCCAGGCCTCCGGGTTAATTGGCTCGCCAACCGAACCTAACAGGCGCAGCGTAGACAGGTCATGAAGCTCGGGCCAGCTATCGCCAAAGCGCATAAGTCCGCGAATAGCTGTCGGAGCCGTGTAGAGAATCGTGATACCGTACTTCTCCACCAGCGACCACCAACGATCGGGGTTCGGGTGGGTGGGCGCACCCTCGTACATGAAACTGGTTGCGCCTAGAACAAGAGGAGCATAGACAATATAGCTATGTCCAGTAACCCAGCCGGGATCGGCCGCGCACCAGTAAATATCGTGTGGTTTGATGTCAAACACCCATTTGAGCGTGATAGCCGTGCCAACCATGTAGCCGCCATGAGTGTGGAGGATGGCCTTAGGACGCCCGGTGGTACCCGAGGTATAGAGCATATAGAGCGGATCTTCGGCATTCATGTGCTCCGTCGGCGTCTTGGGATCGGCAATGGGCAGGGCCATTAATTCATGATACCAGCGATCGCGATCGGGTATCATCTCGACAGGTTGTCCGGTTCGCTTAACAACGATGACGCTCTGGATCGGATTAGATTTCTCCAGAGCCTCATTAACTATCTTTTTCAATTCTACAGTCTGGCCACGTAACCAGGCCCCGTCACACGTAACCAGGACCTTTGAGCTACTGTCCATGATCCGATCATAGAGGGCTTCGGTGGAGAAGCCGCCATAGACAACAGAGTGAATCGCCCCAATTTTCGCACAAGCCAGCATAGCGATGGCCAGTTCAGGGATGCGGCCCATGTAAATAGTCACCCGGTCGCCGCGGCTGACCCCTTGTGAATGTAAAACGCCGGCAAATTTCGATACCTCATGATTGAGTTGCTGGTACGTATAAGTGCGTGAGTCGCCGGGTTCGCCCTCAAAGATAAGCGCGGCTTTGTTACGGACTTCAGTCCGTAGATGGCGGTCCAGAGCATTATGAACGATATTAACCTGTGCCCCATCAAACCATTTATAGAAGGGGGCATTGCTGTCATCAAGAACAGAATCCCAAGGCTTGTACCATTCGAAATTTGCAGCGGCTATGCGCCCCCAAAAGCCAGATAGATCAGCCTCAGCTTCGGCGTAAACTTTGTCGTAATCCGGTATAATAGCATGAGCCTTAACCTCAGGAGCCGGATAGTAGACTTCCCCGTGCAAATTGTTCTCTTGAGACATGTTCCCTCCGCAGGATCATCGATGGTTCGTGACAATAACTAAACGAGTTGTGACCGGTTAAGTATAATAGCCAGATTCCGATTCGTAAAATGGAAAGGACGATATGAGCAAACGGAAAATCGTTATCATCGGCGCGGGCAGCGCCAGTTTCGGGCCGACAACGTTGGCCACCATCGTCAGAAATCAAGCGCTACGTGGCAGCGAGCTAGCATTGGTCGATCTGGACGAGCAAGCTGTCACCAACGCGGCACGTGTGGCGACACGAATGAGCGACGCCTGGGGCGCAGATATGACGATCTCCGCAACCAGCGATCGGCAAGAGGCTTTGCCCGGTGCGACCCACGTCGTCGTCTCTATCGAGGTACCGCCGCGGGAAGAGCTGTGGCGACTGGATTGGGAAATCCCCGTGCGGCATGGATTACGCCAACCTTACAGTGAAAACGGCGGGCCGGGCGGCATGATGCACACATTCCGCCAGGTTCCCGGCCATATAGCGATAGCAAAGGACATGGAAGAGCTATGCCCTGAGGCGTGGGTCATTCTCTTCAGTAACCCGCTGCCGCGCCTCGTGCGAGCCATCCGCAAATATACGAACATCAAGGTCGTGGGCAAGTGTCATCAGATCAATGTCGGCTACGCATTGGTGGCCGCGCTACTGGGAAAGAAGTATGGCATCGATGTACCGGATAATGTTGTGCTGCATTCCGACCCGGCCAATGTCGCAGTTATCCATACACTATCGCAAGCCGGTCGGGAACGCTTTGCTATCACATCGGCGGGGCTTAACCATTTTATCTGGCTGATCGACATCCATGATCGAGAAACCGGTGAAGACCTCTATCCGGCGCTGAGGGCCGCTGCTCAATCGGCAGGAAGGCCAGGTGGCGTGCCGGGCACGCTTGAACCGTTGGCGCTTGACATGTTCCGGCTATTCGGCCGCCTGCCTATCGCTGGTGACACCCATCTATCGGAATACCTTCCATGGCTTTATGATCCGGCGGCCAGGCCATGGGAGACGTACCAACTACCCCTCTACGATTGGGGCGGCAATGAAAGCGTGCGCGAGGCGTTGCAGTCGATCATGGCGGCGATGGCTTCAGGAGATATGCCGGTTGACGGGATGCGTGATGCGCCCAGCGAGGGGGCGACCGAATTGATTGCAGCCTTGGGAGGCGATGATGCGTACATCGATGAAACGGTCAATGTACCTAACCAGGGAGCTATCTCGAACCTGCCTGATGAGACCATTGTTGAACTGCCGGCCGTCGTAGGCTCGTTCGGCATCCGACCGGCACAGATCGGCGCATTGCCGGCCCCTATTGCCGAGTTATGCCGGCGTGAAGCGGCCCTGGTGGAACTGGTCGTCGATGCGGCCGTTACGGGCGATCGGGATATAGCGTTACAAGCGCTGACACTCGATCCCATGATCAACGATATCGGCCGTGCGCGGGCGATTCTCGACGATTACCTCAAAGAATTCGCGAAGTATTTACCGCAATTCCGCTAGAAAGCGCTGCTCTCCAAGTGTCAGAAGGCGGCGCTCAAGCCCGATAGCCTGACCCGTACCGACCCCCGCCGGCCCTACCGGTGAGGGTCGGGGCTAGTTTTCCTCTTCAGTCGGAGCGGGCACGGTGGTGGCATCCATTTGGGAGCTATCGCCGTCGGCCCCGGCCTCCGGTTCAAACAGGTATCCACAATAGGGACAGATGTCCCAGTGCAGTTCGAGAGGTGAGTTGCAGACCGGACACGGCTGACGCAAATGCGTATGGCAATGAGGACACAAGTACCAGTTTGGTTGAGTCGGTCGCGCGCAGGTGGGGCAAACCGGCTTGTCTTCGATCTGTTGCAGCAAAGCTTCTTGCTCCAATGCGCGATCGTAGGCATCGAGCAAGGTCTGCCGCGGCCTCAGTAACAGATAGATCACCAAACCGATAGCCGGCAGCAAGGCAACGACCAACACAGTGAAAAAGGCCGCCAAACCGGATCGGGACCGCGCCCGAATATCACGAAAGGCCCAAATGACAACGGCCAACCACAAAACCAGCAGGATACCACCGGCAACGCCCAGAATAATGGCCAGGTACGATTGTAGAAATTCGGCGAGATACATAGCTGAATCCTCTAGCCGATATCATAACATAAGGGAAAGAAAAAGCCCCTGGGAAAATCCAGAGGCTTATGTTCGAACATGATTTTAGGGGGTATCAACCAGCGATCACACGCCTTGCTGCTGTTCTTTCTGTGTCTTGCGGGTGCGGCGAGCGGCCTTTTTCCTGGCGATGCGATTCAATTCGCTCTTGGACACGAACCAGCGCTTGCGACGTACATCGGTCAGCAGGCGACTCTTGACCACCTCACGGCTGAAGCGGCGCAACAATTGCTCCTGTGATTCGTCAGATCGTAATGTTACCTTCGGCAGAGTATTCACCCCCTTCGTCTAATGGACTTTGATTTGATTGCTTGACAAGTCTACCATAACCATTTAACAGGTGCAATGATGATAAAATGGTTAATCCAGTTATAATGAGGGCGTACGGTTCGCGTGAGCTATCAATCACACGAGGCATAGTTTTCAAGGAGGTACAATCGATGGAACCGGTCGGTATCGCGATTTTCGTGATTTTCATCCTGCTTATCCTCACAGCGGTTTTCGCGCCACGAATCGAACGTAAACGCCAACAAGGCTGATATGCCCATGAACCGCGACTCGCATGGGCAGCGTGGTATTCACCTCGCCATCGTTCTGGCGTTCTTGCTGCTCGGCAGCATATTTTGGGCAGGATCGCCGGCTGCGGCAGAATGGTCGGCAGAGATGAACCCTGATGCCGTACTCATCGTCCGCATCTATTACGATAAAGTCAGCGATCTAAACCAGCTATCAGCTTATGATGTATGGGAATACAACAACCAACAGGAGCATTACGTCCTGGCCGCAGTGGATTACATCGGTTATCTAACGCTCCTGGATTCAGGGTGGCATGTCGAGACCGATCAGGAAATCGGGGCACGATTCAACAACCGCGAGAAGCTTTTCACTAATTTCTACGGCGGCTATCGCACCGTCGAAGAACTATACGCCGATCTGCAAACCATGAACCTCGCCGCCCCTGACCTATCGGAGCTGGTTCAGTATGGTCAGAGCCACTGCCTGCTCCAGGGAAGCTGCGCCGTAACCGGTGACGAAACATTACCAGGCTTCCCCCTGTTGGCAATGCGAGTGACGAATGAACAAGTGCCGGGAAGCTCAGTTGTCGACGGTAACGAAGTTGTCATGGGCAGCAAACCGGTCTTCTTCTTAATGGCCAATATCCACGCGCGCGAGATCACTACGCCGGAGATCGCCATGCGATTTCTGGAGCTGTTGCTAAACGACTATGGCAACGACCCGGATATAACCTGGCTGGTCGACTATCATGAAATCTGGGTGGTCCCAACGACGAACCCGGACGGGCATTGGGTAGTGGAATTAGGCGACAGGCAGCACGAGGGGCGCCCATTCCTCCATCGAAAGAACGCCAATAATGACAGCAATAACGACGGCATTCCCGACTGTACGCAATGGCCGCCAACACCCAACACCCATTTTGGCATCGATCTGAATCGGAATCACAGTTTTGGCTGGGGCCCGATCGGTGCGAGCGACGAGCCATGCGACGCCACCTTTCACGGGAAATCGGCCGCTTCCGAGAGTGAAACACAGGCGCTGGAAAGTTTGATCAGCGCGCTGATCCCCGATCAGCGAGGCCCGGAGTTAAGCGACGCTGCTCCGGACGACACAACGGGAATCCTCATCACACTACATAGCTACAGCAACCTGGTCCTGTGGCCGTGGGGCGATCGGGACTGGCCTGCACCCAATGTGGCGGGGTTAAAAGCCATCGGCGACAAGCTGGCCACGTTCAACGGCTATCAGTCCTGTCAGGCCGGCCCTTGCCTCTATCCAACAAGTGGCGCAACAGACGATTGGGCCTACGGAGAGTTGGGGACCCCGGCATTCACCTTCGAGATCGGCGACTATCTCGCCGGCTTCCAGCCGCCATTCGAAACGGTCGAATCTACACAATGGCCCGAGAATAAACCGGCGCTGCTCTATGCTGCCAAGATCGCCCGAGCACCCTATGAGATCGTCCGGGGTCCAGTAGTCTCGTCACTGGGAATATCCCAAAATTCCCCGTTGGCTGTCGTTACGGCGACGATCGATGATTCAAGCAATGGCGATCGTCCTATTATCGAGGCGATCGCCACCATCGATATTCCTCCCTGGGAAGATGATGCGGTCAGCATCCAACTTGAAGCAACGGACGGCGTATTCGATAACAAAGTCGAAGAAGTTGCCGGATCGATCGTTCCGGAAGGCCTTGAGGTGGGGCGCCACATGCTGTTCGTGCAAGGGCGGAATCAGGCAGGCGATTGGGGCGCTGTCTCAGCCGCATTCTTCGAAGTTCCCGTCGTCAGGTACAGTTTCGTGCCACTGGTCACCGGAAAATAACCTCAACCCTGTCCCACCTCGCGCTGATGGCCAAACTGAGTTTCGCTGAGCGAAGCATATAATCCACCCGCGGCAACCAGTTCTTCGTGAGTCCCCTGCTCTACAAGACGGCCCTGATCCAGAACAAGGATCACGTCCGCCGCCAGGATAGTCGAGAGGCGATGGGCGATGACCAGACTCGTACGTCCTTCCATAACGTGTTGCAAAGCATCCTGGATAAGCGCCTCGGATAATGAGTCCAAATGGGATGTCGCTTCATCAAGGACGAGGATACGAGGATCCTTCAGGATGACGCGGGCAATAGCGACACGTTGTCTTTCGCCACCGCTCAGGCGATAGCCACGCTCGCCAACGACCGTGTCGTACGCATCGGGTAAGGAAACGATAAAGTCATGGATATTGGCCGCCTTGGCCGCGGCGATCATCTCCTCTTCAGTGGCATCCGGCCGGGCGTACAGCAAGTTGGCGCGAACCGTATCATAGAAGAGATAGGTCTCCTGCGTTACCATACCGATGTTATCGGCTAATGAATTCAAAGTAACGTCGCGCAGGTCATGGTTATCGATGAGCACGCGGCCGCTGGTCGGATCATAGAGGCGCGGAATCAGGTAGGTGGCCGTCGTCTTGCCCGCGCCGCTGGGTCCGACAAGCGCCGCCAGTTGGCCCGGCTCAATATGGAAACTGATATCCTGGAGGGCTACCCGCTGAGTGACCGGCAACCCCTCTACGCTTACCTCGTTCGCCATATCAAGGCCGTTTTCTTCAGGCGTTGCACGGGATTCCTCAGACTCACCACTATCCTCTGTTTGACGCCCGCGCCGGACCAACGTTTCACTATCGCGCCAGGAGTAGCGCACCACCTCAGACAGGCCGCCCTGTGCCCCTTGGGGCAGTTCCGTGTAATCAAAGGTGACATTCTCAAAAGTCAGACTACCGCGAACATCCACAAGAGGTTTGGCATCGGGTTTGTCAGCGATCTCGACCGGGATATCCAGAACCTCAAAAACACGCTCGAAGCTCACCATGCTTTGGGCAAATTCGACCGGCGAGTTCGTCAGCGACATAAGCGGGCCGTAAAGTTGTGTCAGGTATGCGCCAAAAGCGACGATAGTACCGACCGTAAAGACTCCCTGGATCGTGAGGCGGCCGCCGACCCAGTAAACCAGAGCCGTGCCTACCGCCCCGATGATGCCCAGGGTCATGAAGAACCAGCGGCCGACCACCGCTGAACGAACGCCGAGGTCACGCACAGCGGCGCTATCATGACGAAAGCGGGCCAGTTCCCGCTCTTCGCGACCGAATAGCTTGACCAATAATGCCCCGCTGACGTTAAGGGTCTCGTTCATCGTAGCGTTCATTTCTGCGTTGAGAATCATCGATCTCCGGCGTAAGTCGCGCAGGATGCGACCGATCCGGCGCGCCGGCAGATAGAACAACGGAACAACGATCAACCCAAGCAGCGTGAGGCGCCATTCCAGAGCGATCATAATCGCCAGCGTGCCCACTACTTGAGCGATATTGGAGACGATTGAAACCAGCGTTCCGCTCACAGCTTGCTGCGCGCCAACGACGTCGTTATTGAGGCGCGACATTAATTCGCCGGTTCGCGATTGGGTAAAGAATCGCAAGGACATCCGCTGGAAATGAGCGTAAAGGGCATTGCGCAGATCAAAGGTCACGCTCTCGCCGATGATGGCGCTGAGGTCACGCTGCCAAACGCCAAGCAATCCATTAACCACCGGAATGAGAATCAGGCCCAGGGCTAACAGATTGAGAAGGTGCATATTCTTATTAGGAATCGCATCGTCAATGAGCGAACGCATAAGAAGAGGCGAAACGAGTGAAACCCCTGTCGTCAGGATAATACCGAGCAACAAGAGCAATACCTTACCCGTATACGGGCGAGCAAAACTCCACGCCCGGATCAATAAATTGCGCGTTACTACCGGGCGGTCTTGTTGTTCATCATGACTTAAATAAGCGAACCATCCGCCACCATGAAAACCCATGAAAAACTCCTGTTGATTACGGTAAAACCGAATTATCCTACTCTACCATGCCTTCGGAGACGGGGCGGAAGCATTGGCACGCCCACATGCGCATGGCAGTGAGCATTTAAAAAGAAAACGGCCGGCGGACATCCTCGCAGTGTCTGCCGGCCGCTTGTGTTCGCTGCTTACACCGGTTTTTATTCGTCGAGCGGCATTACCTGGATATAGTCAAATCGCCAGGTCGAGTTCTCGATGATGTCCGTCGATGTAAAGAAACCGAAATACGGGCTGGTAATCCAGCGCGTATCTTCATACTCATACTGGAGCCGAGGTTCCGCACCTCGTTTCGCGGCATAGACACGAATGCCGTCGGCACGTACCTCGATTCGATAATGGTTCCAGCCTTTAGGATCGATGTTGCGATAAACACGCACGCTGGTCGGGATATCACCCACTCGTTTCAGCGGGCTGCCGCCATCGTTCGGCCGCCATTTCAGTTGATCCACGCGCTCGAACAGCAATCCAATCGTTACGTTGCTCTGATCCGTGTCGTTATAGATACCGTTGGTATTGTAGAAATGATTAAAGCAATCACTGTGACGCGCCCATGCCTCAGAGCCAGTGTTTTCCGGCGGGCATGTCTGACCGTCCCAGTCGCCGCCGAACACCCCGCCGGCCGAATGGGCGTATCCCTGGCTAACAGTACGGGCCTCGAAATCGATCACATAGGGCACACGCGGCGCAGGCCGCAACGGGCTGGCTACGAGCCAATCCCATCGGCTGGTGACCATTGTCACATACTTGCCGTTCTCATAAAAACCATTCACATCTTCCCGGTGTGTCCCGCGGCGGACAGCCCAGCCGGTGCTGGGATCCTCAAAGTCATCGTAGTATCCCCCCACAACCGAAACAACATTCGACCACGGGCCGACCATGCTACCGTTAAAAGGACGAACTCGATAGTAATACACATTTGAGGGCGAGGGCTGACGAGTGATATCGACGAAATCCACTAACCCGACGGTAAATGAGGTCGCCTGAGCGAACGCCGGGTTATCAGCCTCCTCGTACTCGTAGCCGGTTACGGTCGCAGCGCCGGCCACCCATGACAATCGCCAAGTGTTATTACTATTGGGCACACCGATGGCCGCCCGAACGGAAGCAAAGTCCAGAATGGTGAACGGAAGGAACTGGATAGGCGAAATTTGATGGGTATTATCCCTAACCACCACTTCCACCGATACCTCGGTTTCATGGGCATCCGCATCGACGATCTTGGCGGTATTGGTAACCGTCGTGCCGGGCACGGCATCGCTTTTCATTTTCACCACGATGGATAATGAAACGGTTTCCCCGGCAGGAGCAGTGCCTCTCCATGTCACGACGCCCGCATCGAATTGGCAGGTAGATGTCCCGGATACAGGGCATTCATGGTTAATCCAGGATACCTCAGCCGGGAGTGCATCAGTGACTTCCACCGAGGTAGCGATATCGCCACTGTTGACGACGTCGATCGTGTACGAGAAGATGCCATCGGGCAACACCTGATCGAGCGAAGCCGTCTTGCTCGATCCCGACAAATCAGCATCGGCTAAAATACCCCTCGGAAGCGTATGGGCCGCAATATACTGCTCAATCGAGGGCGGCATGGCCAACAGCTCTTCGTCTGTGGGCGAGACGTTCGAGAAGTCAGGCCCGTCTACAACCGGACCGGCCGGGGGGGTACTGACACCCTCCCCCTGGGCGGCC
>WBZO01005369.1_pt1 | contig 13102 bp, 15 predicted proteins | sample 5204261 | NCBI WGS metagenome assembly WBZO01 (sample SAMN12412400, study PRJNA552823) | activated sludge metagenome | isolation source: activated sludge from anammox sidestream of wastewater treatment plant... | place: USA: North Carolina | collected 2017-09
GCGGCGATCGGGTGGCGCCACGGGCCGAGTGCGGCGATCGGGTGGTCGGATGCGGGGATCGGGTCGTGGAATGCGGCGATCGGGTGGCGCCACGGGCCGAGTGCGGCGATCGGGTGGTCGGATGCGGGGATCGGGTGGTCGGAGGTGGCGGTCGGGCCGTTCGTTGCGGGCGCTCAGCACGGGAGACGCGCGACGCGGGTCGCGCGACATGGCCCGTCAACCAGCCGGCAGATCGAGCCAGCCCTCGCGCACGGCACGGGTGGCGAGTTCCGTGCGTGACTGCGTGCCCGAGCGCTCGTAGAGGCGGGTGAGGTGCGCCTCGACGGTGCGCGTCGTGATCCCGAGTTCGGCCCCGACCTGGTCGTTCGACATGCCATCGACAACCAGCCGCAGGACCTCCAGCTCGCGCGGGGTCGCCGGCGTCACTCCCGAGTCCGCGTGGGTCCCGAAGTGGGTGCCACCCGCGGCCACGGCCCGGATGGCCCCGATGAGCTCGGCCACGGGCGCCGTCTTGACCACGAACCCCGCGGCGCCGGCGCGTCGGGCGTAGGCGGCGTACTGGGGATAGTCGTAGGCGGTCCACAGGATGACGCGACCGACTGACTGGGCACCTGTCCCGCCAGGCTCGCCGGCGCCTCCCTCCCCCGCCAGCATGCGCAGGCCGCTCTCCTCGCCCAACCGGATGTCCTGGACCACCACGTCGGGCGGCTCCGGCCCGTCCAGCAGCGCCCGGATCTCGGCGAGCGTGCCCACGAGCGCCACCACGTCGATGTCGGGCTCGCGGTCGAGGAGCGTCGCGGTGCCCTCCCGGAGCGCAGGGTGATCGTCGACGATGGCGACGCGGGTCACGGCCGGGCGACGCGGGTCACGGCCGGGCGCGGATGGCCCCCGGGGACGCTCCGACCGATGTCACGAGGCCGCCGGCCGCCGACGGCACGGGCGCGGCGTCCACGAGCCCGGGCGCGGGCACCGGGGCCTGCCACGTCATCGACACCACCGTGCCGCCCTCCGGCCGACCGGCGACCACCAGCCTGGCCCCGATGGCATCTGCGCGCTGCGCCATCGATGCCAGCCCCAGCCGGCCATCGCGCTCGGCAAGCGCCTGGGCGTCGGGGCGGATGCCCGGTCCGGCATCATCGACCGCCAGCCTGGCCTCGGTGGCATCGGCCACGTAGCTCACCCACACCGGCGGCAATCCGTGCTTGAGGGAGTTGACGATGGCCTCCTGGGCCACCCGATACATCGCCAGCTCGACCTCCGCGGGCGGTCGCATCAGCGTCCGTTGGTCCAGTATGATCGCGGCACCCGAGCGACCCGCCAGCCGGCCCACCAGCCATTCGAGCGCCGGCCCCGTGCCCAGGTCGTCGAGCACCGGCAGCCGGAGCTCGCTGCCGATGGCCCGCAGCTCCGTGGCGATGGACCGCGCGATGGCCGCCGAATCCGCGTCGCCCCGGTCGTCGAGCCGCTGGATCAGCAGCGTCACGTCGGCAAGCGGCCCGTCGTGGAGCACCGAGGCGAGGCGCATCCGCTCGGCGTCGGCGGCCGCCACGACCCGGTCGCGCTGCGTCTGGGCGGCGCCGGCCAGGCCGGCCAGCGGCTGGAGCGCGAACCGCGTCAGGACGATGAGCGTCACCACGACTGCGATTGCCGGCAGGACCAGCAGCTGCCATTCCGGGATGACGAGGCACAGACCGGTCACGGCGGGTGCGATGCCCATGGCCAACACGGACAGCGACCCCAGGATGCGCCGTGCGGCTGGGCTGCCGGCCTGATCCGGACCCCGCAGGGTCGCGCCCGCAAGGAGCACCGCGGGCAGGAGCGCGGTCGCCGAGGCCAGCAGCCAGCGGCTCACCCCGGCGAGGTCGGGCCCCATGCCATCGGACGAGATGCGCCAACTCAGGAGCACTGCGCCCGCGGCCGTCGTGAGCGCCAGCCAACGCGCGGTGCGGCATCGGCCAGCCTCGACCAGCCGGTCGGCGAACGACCATCCCAACGGCAGCGACACGAGCCCGGCCAGCAGACCGGCGGCGAGGAGCGCCTGCTGCGTCAGACCCGTCAGCGACAGCAGCGAGAGCGGCCCACTGGCCGCCAAGGCGAGTGGTCCCATGAGCGATGCCTCGGGTGCGTCCGGTGTCGCGTTCCGTCGCCACCAGGCGAACAGGATGATCGCCCCGGCTGCCCAGATTGCGAGCATCGGTCCCCCGCTGGCATACGGGGTGACCCACGGCGGTGGGGCCGAGCGCCACCAGCCCACGACGCCGGCCATCAGCAGACCCACCGCAGCCAGGAAGCACAGCACATCGACGCGCGAGCGGCGCATGCGCGGACCGTATCACCCCGTGGCGGGCGTGCCATGTGTGGGAACCCACATGTGCGGTTTCCCACGATCGACGGTGGCCGCGCCCCACCTGACACTGGCCCCGACCACGCGCTCTCGGAGGGACCACATGTCGGCTGTCGCCCCCGCTCCCACGCCGCCGGACGCCGTCGGCCCGGCACGGTCGGCACTCGAGGCCATCGGGGTCTCCAAGCGATATCGCCGCGGTGCCGAGGCGCTGCGCGAGGTCCACCTCGCGGTGCCCCAGGGGTCGATTGCCGCGCTCGTGGGGCCCAACGGGGCCGGCAAAACGACCCTCATCCGCTGCTGGGTGGGCTTCGAGACGCCCACGGCGGGCTCCGTCCGGGTGCTGGGCGTGGACCCGGCGACCGACCGGGCCGGGGCGGTGGCGCGGCTGGGCTATGTCGCCCAGTCCACGGGGTTGTATCGCGGGCTCTCGGTGGCCGACCACCTCGACCTCGCGGGGACCCTTCGGAAGGGCTTCGATGCCGCCGAGGCCAGGCTCCGACTGGAGCAGCTGGGCATCCCGCTCCGCCAGCGCGCGGGCACGCTGTCCGGAGGCCAGGCATCCCAGCTCGCGCTGTGCATCGCGCTGGGCACCCACGCGCCGGTACTGCTGCTCGACGAGCCGCTCGCGTCGCTCGACCCGCTGGCGCGGCACGAGTTCCTCAACCTGCTCGTGTCGGTGGTCCGCGAGCGGGGTGCCACGGCGCTCCTGTCCTCGCACATCGTGAGCGACGTCGCAGCCGCCTGCGACGGGCTGGTCGTGCTGGGCAGCGGGCGGGTCACCCTCCAGGCGCCCATCGCGACGGCCATGGCGACCCACCGCCTGGCGGCGCCCGGCGGCGCCGACCCAGCGAGCGTGGTCGCGACCTTCGCGCGCCCCGGCGGCGACATCGGGGTGCTGGTCCGCTCGGAGGACCCGGCGCTGCCCACGCCCACGCTCGAGGAGCTGGTCATGGGCTACCTCGCAGCAGCCCGGGGCGGCGGTCGGTCGGACGCTCCCGTTGACCAGGCGGCCTGACGATGCGTGCCACCTGGCTCACCTGGCGGATCCATCGGTTCGAGATCGTGTTCGCCCTCGCGGTCGGCGCGCTGCTGGCCGTCAGCGCATGGGTCATCGCGGAGCAGATCCGTGCCCTGGGCCTCGCCGACGCGGTCTGCTGGCCACGCACCGAGGATGGCGACTACGCGACGGCCGCGTGCGGCCAGATGATGGAGGCGTTCTGGCCGCTGGAGGACCAGTCGGGGCTGGTGCGGGTGGGCCTCAACGTCCTGCCCGTGCTCATCGGCATCATCCTGGGTGTGCCCGTCGTGGGTCGGGAGCTGGAGCTGCGCACCGCCGGGTTCTCGTGGGCGCTCACCGCATCGCGGTCGCGCTGGCTGGTGGCGCGGCTGGTGCCGATGGCGCTCGTGGGCGTGGTCGCCCTGGGCGTGCTCGCGCTCGCCGGCAGGTACCTCTTCGATGCCATCTGGCTGGGTCGCTACGGCCCCGAGCTGACCGAGGTCGCCACGGAGGGCGCGGCGCTGGTGCTGCGGGGCCTGGCGGCGTTCGGCGTGGGTCTGCTCCTGGGCGCCCTGGTCGGGCGCACGATGCCGGCGCTGCTCATCGGCGTCGCAGTCATGGCGGCGTGGGGGCTGCTGGTCGTCCCGCAGGCGCAGGCGCAGCTCACCCCGACCCGGACCGTGTGGGTGGACGAGGGTGGGTGGCGGGACGGCGTGGGATGGCTCGCCTACACCGACCAGGGCGGCACCTTCGACGTGTCCAGGCCGGGTCTGCCCGGCGAGCCCGGGATGCGCATCGAGGAGCAGGCGCTGTACGAGTCGATCGACGCCCAGGTCCGCGCAACGTGCGGCGAGGCGCCCGAGTACGGTGACGAGGACGGCCCCGGGTCCCCGGAGTACCAGGCGTGGGCCCGCTGCGCCGAGCCCATCCAGGCCGCCGGCGAGGCATCGCTCAGTCGCTGGAACAAGGTCGTGCCACGCAGCGCATGGCCCGACTTCTCGTTCCTGGACATGGGCATGAGCCTCGTGGTGGGACTGGTCACGCTCGCTCTCACCTTCGTGGTCGTCGCGCGGCGCCGGCCGGAGTGACGGCGATGACCGCCCTGCGAGCGACCTGGCTCACGTGGCGGCTCCATCGCTTCGAGATGCTCGCGGCCGCCACTCTGATGGCGGTGGTCGCATTGAGCGCCTGGGTAGTGGCACAGCACGTCGATGGTCTTGCCATCCCTCGTGGATGCTGGGACGGATCGGTCGAGGCCGGCGCGTCCGAGCTGTGCCAGCGACTCGTCCGCTCGTTCGACCTGATCCTGGGCAACGAGGGTGGCCATGTACGGATGGCCCTCTTCGTCGTGCCCACGCTCGTGGGGCTCGTGGTCGGATCGGTGCTCGTGGGCCGCGAGCTGGAGACCCGCACGGCTCCGCTCGCCTGGTCACTCGAGGGCGGTCGCCTGCGATGGCTGGCACAGCGTCTCGGCGGCGCGCTGGTGCTGGTAGTCATCGGTCTCACGGCCATGGCCTGGACCGGGGGCGTGTTCGAGGCGTCGGCGCGCATCCCCGGCCACAGCGACCAGCTCGGCGCGCTCGCGATGCGCGGCCTCCCGCTCGTCTGCCGGGGACTAGCCGCGCTCGGGATCGCCCTCCTTGCCGGCGCGATCCTGGGCCGGACGCTGCCGGCGCTGCTCGTCGCGACCGTCGCGGTCGGTGCGCTGTGGTACGTGGGCTCGGCGGTCGTCCCGCAGCAGGTGGCGCCATCGTTCGCCACCTGGGTGGACGATCGAGAACGGCGCGACGGTGACTTCGTCGGCGTGGTCGACTTCGGCCTGTTCGACACGAACCAGCCGGGGCCCGTTGGGACGCCCGGGCTCCCGATGGACTGGAACGAGGCCAACCAGCGAGGGCTCCGCATCACCTGCGGCCCTGAGCCCGGCGTCGATGTGGACGACCCCGTCTTCGAGGCGTGCCTCGCCATCTACGACCCGTCGATGACCTTCGGCTGGTGGCGTGCGGTGCCTGCATCCGCGCTCCCGATCATCGAGGGCGCGGAGGTCACCCTCGACCTGCTCGTGGCGTTCGGGTCGGTGGCCCTGACCGCCGGTGTGGTGGTGCGGCGCCACCCCGACTGATGGCTATGGAACGGTGGGCGTGTCGCCGGCCGCCGCGTCGAGCTCGGCCAGCAGTTCGGTGACACGTTCGATGAGGGCCGGCACTTCCACGGTGATGGCGGACCAGACCGCATCACGATCCACGATGTCGTACCCGTGGATGAGGACGTTGCGGAACCCGATGATCTTGACCACATCCGGGACGCGATCCGCTACCGCTGCATCGTCATGCCGGAGTCCATTGAGGGCCTCGCCGACGATCTCGAACTGCCGGTCCACCGCCGACCGCAGGAACAGGTCATCGTCCTAGTCGTCCCGGTCGCGACCCACCATGAACGTCCTGACGTTCTCGGCAGCCTCAAGCAGATCAGCGAGGTCGACTCGCGGGTCACGCCGCATACACGAGCCTCCGTTCCGACTCGATTGCAGCCTTGAGGTACCGGTTCCTCACGGCGCGCACCATCACGAGGTCGCCGGGACGACCGAGGACCGCGGCGAGCGCCTCCCTCAGATCGAAATAGTCACGGAACCGGTGCCGCTCCGCGTCCGGCTCGAAATCGACCAGGAAGTCCACGTCGCTGTGCCGGGTCGAAGTCGTCACGGACGGCAGAGCCGAAGACGTCAAGGCGCCGGACGCCGAACGTCCGGCACAGCGCCGCGATCTCGGTCGCGTGGTCGTCGATCAGGGTGGTCGTCATCGGGCGAGGCCTCCGCGGCGCAGTCTACGCGAGCGTCGAGGCCACGCCTCCGACAGACCCTACTCCGGGATCGTCGGCAATCCTCGCTCATCGAGCGGCCAGAACGGGTTGTGGGCGAGCTCCCACAGATGGCCGTCCGGGTCGGCGACATAGCCGCTGTAGCCGCCCCACTCTGTGGCGGCGGCCGCCCGCGTGAGCGATCCCCCGGCCGCGACCCACGCGGCAATGGCTGCGTCCACCTCGGCGCGCGAGGCCAGGTTGATGGCGAGCGTCACGCCCCGGAAGCCGCGGTCCGAACCCGCCGCGACGCCGCCCTCAGCCTGAGCGTCCCTCGCCAGGTCCGTCGCGCCCCACAGCGCGAGCACGCCGCCCGGCGTCGCGAAGAAGGTCACGCCGCCCTCGACCGACGCGCCGGACCGCCGCCAGCCCAGGCGCTCGTAGAAGGCGGTGCTCGCCGGGACGTCACGGACGCCCAGCGTGACCAGGCAGAACCGCTGCGGGACGCTCACGCGGCGCCCGGCCCCCGCTGGGTGTCGAGCCACAGCAGGACCGCAGTGTCGATGCCCACGAGGGCCGCGAACAGGACCGCCAGCTCCTCCTCGCCCACGGCCCACAGCGCGACCGCCGCGACCATCAGCAGCACCGTCCCGATGAGCCAGCGGGCCATGGGCGACAGCGGGTTGCGCGCCTTGGGTGCCACGACGAGCGCCCAGACCACCACCAGCCCGCCGCCCGCGAGCAGCGCCAGGCCCGCGCGCGAGATGTCATCGGTGCCGACCTTGATGCCCCACCACACGAGCGCCGCGACCCCCGCGAGCTCGAGCAGGAAGCGCCCCGCCAGCGCGACCCTCTCGACCGTCTGCAGCCGCTCCCAGTCGTGCGCCGCCTGGCCGTGGTCCGTCATCCCCCACCTCCGAACATGATCACGCGCCGCGCGCCCTCCCGACGACGCATCGCGGCCAGCGCGTCGTCGATGCCATCCAGTGTGATGCGCTCGCTCACCAGCCGCTCCAGCGGCAGCCGCCCGGCCACCACTTCCGCCGCGATCCTCGGGAAGTCGCGCGCCGGGACCGCCGAGCCGTAGTTGGAGCCGAGCATCCGGACGCCGTCCTCGACGAACCGATAGCCATCGACCGGGATCCGGTCCGCCTGCGGCACCATGCCCACGAGCGTGACCGTGCCGCCCGGTCGGACGCACCGCAGCACGAGCTCCGAGGTGGCCACCAGGCCGACCGCCTCGATCGCATGGTCGGCGCCTCCGCCGGTCAGCCGTCGGACCCGCTCCGATGCCTCAGGTGGCTCGAGCGCATGGCTCGCGCCCAGCTCGAGCGCCAGCGCCAGCTTGTCCGGCTGGCTGTCGATGGCGATGACCCCGGCGCCCACCTCGACCGCTGCCATGAGCGCAGACAGGCCCACGCCACCCAGGCCAACGACCACGACGGACTCGCCGGCCCGCACCCGGGCGGTGTTGCGCACGGCCCCGATGCCGGTCATCGCGGCACACCCGATGAGCGCCGCCACGTCATGCGGGGTCCGCGGATCGACCGGGATCGCGGCGGCAGCGTCCACCACCTGATGGCTGGCATGGGTCCCGACGCCGCTGTACACGCCAAGGGGCGACCCGTCGACGCGGCCGCACCTGCTGGGCGGCGAGCCGGTGCCCGCCGCCCCGTGGCGTGGGGCACAGCCAGGGCTCGCCACGCACGCACGCACGGCAGGTGCCGCAGGGCGCGGTCCAGGCGAGCACCACGAGGTCCCTGACTCGGGGGCTGGTGACGCCGTCACCCACGGCCTGGACGATGCCCGCGCCCTCGTGCCCCAGGACGATCCCGGTCGGTCGCGCCCAGTCGCCATCGACGACATGGAGGTCCGAGTGGCACACGCCCGAGCCCACCATCGCCACCAGGACCTCCCCGGGGCCGGGCGGGTCGAGCGCGAAAGGCTCGACCGACAGGGCCAATCTCGGCCCGGTGAATACCAATCCAACGGCCTGGGTGCCCACCCTGCCAGTATCCGACGCGAGGTCCCTCGACGTGTGACCATCCTTCCATGACCGAGCGTCCTGACCCTGACGCCACGACGACCGCCGGCCCCGACCCCTTCGAGATGGTGCTCGCGGAGGCCATCGACGGCCTGCCCGCGCCGTTCCGCGAGCAGCTCGGCACGGTGGCGGTGGTCATCCAGGACTGGCCGACGCCCGAGCAGCTGGCGTCGGTGCATGCGTGGGGCCTCTACGGGCTGTATGAGGGGGTGCCGCGGACTGCCTATGGCGCCGACCTCGCGCCCTGGCCCAGCCGCATCACCCTGTTCCGCGGCCCGCTCATGCGCGCCAATCGGTCATCGGCGGGGCTACGGGAGGCGGTCGCCGCGACCCTGCGTCACGAGCTGGGTCACCACCTGGGCCTCTCGGATGAGCGACTGCGGGAGTTGGAGCGAGGTGAACCTTGAGGCGCCGTCCGACAGTCGCCCGCGAGCCTGAGGCACAGCCCGGGGCGCCCGTGCGACCTGACGCGACCAGCGCTACCGTAGCCCAGTCAATCCAACGCGACCTTGGAGGTGACTTCGATGGGCATCCACCTCAGCGACCCGACGCCACGACGCCGGCGGGCCAGGCGCGCCGCTCTGTCCCTGGCCCTCATCGCGGTCGCGGCGCTCGCAGTATCGCCGGCCACCGCCGCGTCAGCCACGCCCTACGGCAGCAACCTCGTGCGGAACCCCGGGGCCCAGGGCGGCTCGGCCAGCGCCAGCGGGAACCGTGCCGTGGACATCCCCCACTGGGACACGTTCGCCAACATGACGGTCGTCAGGTACGGCACCAGCGGCTTCCCGAGCACACGCAAGGGCAACAGCTTTGGCGGCGGCTCCAAGTTCTTCTCGGCGGGCCCGTTGGACACCGGCCTGGGCCAGTGCGGTCAGGCGGAGCAGGTCATCACGCTCAAGGGCCGCGGCAGTCTCATCGACTCCGGCAGGATCCGGGTGCACCTGTCGGGCCGTGTGGCAGCCTCCGGTCCGGCCACGGCCCACCTGGACCTGTTCTTCCGCGACTCCCGCAACCACCAGGTCAACGGGTCCAACGGCATCCGCAAGACCGTGGAGGGGTCAGGGAGCACCTTCCGCTCGATCTCATCCTCGAGAGTCCTGCCTGACGACACCCGACTCCTGCGCATCAAGCTGTGGGCCGACGGGGTCAGCAGTGGCTACTGCAAGGCCTGGTTCGACAACCTGCGGGTGACCATCAGTCGCGTCGCCTGACCAGGCGGCCCGGGGCCAGCGGCCCAGGCGCCCAGGCGTCAGCGACCGAGCCTGGCCCCAGCCTCAGCCGCCCTTCCGCGGCGCCTGGTCGAGCCATGGCCGATCGTTGAACACCTCGGAGACCCACGCCGCCAGCGGGCCCGGTCTGGGCCGATCGGTCACGCCCGCGAGGCCCTCGACCACGCGCTCCCGGACCGCCGCGCTCAGCGCACCGGCCGCGGCTCGACCACCACGATAGTCAGCGGGGTCGATGGGTCTGCCGATCACCAGGCGCACATGGCTCCGGAAGCTCACCCAGCGCGTCCCGTCGATGGACAGCGGCACGACCGGCACCTTGGCGAGCAGCGCGAAGTGGCCCACACCGGGCTCGAACGGGAGAGGGTCGCCCTCGTGGTCGGACAGCCTCCCCTCGCCGGCCACGGCGAGCATGCCCCCGGCACGCAGCACCGCCAGGGATCGGCGGGTCGCATCCAGGGCATCCGCGCCGCCGGGCTGGAACGGGACACCCCGGCCGGTCCACGTGATGAGCCGGTTGCGGATGCCCACCGACATGTCCCGCTCGCGCGGGCCGAAGATGTGGACGAGGCGGCTGCGATCGGGCCACCAGCCCGCGATGAACAGCGGGTCGAGCCAGCTCGGATGGTTGAACGCCACGATGTAGCCCGTCCCGCGCGGCACATGCCGCTCGCCCTCCACCGTGACCCGGACATAGGCGCCGACCACGCACCGCAGGTACAGCCGCACCAGGTGATACGCAAAGCCGCCCGCACCGGGTCGCGGGAGCCGCCGACCGACCCGTCGACGCAGCCCGCCCAACACGGACGCGACCGGGTCACGATCGCTCAGGCGGCGTCCTCCGTCGCGCGGAGCGTCGCGAGCTCCCGACCCAGGAGCGCCGCGGGCGGCAGTGCCACGGGCGCCGGCACACCGGCCTCCACGCGCTCGGTCTCCTCGATGAACAGCGGGACCAGGCCCGGGTCGAACTGGCTCCCCGAGCAGCGGATGAGCTCCAGCACGGCCTCCCGATGGCTCCTGGGGGGCTGATAGGGTCGACCCCGGACGATGACGTCGTAGGCGTCCGCGAGCGCGACGATGCGAGCGCCCAGCGGGATCCGGTCACCGCGGAGGCCATCGGGGTAGCCCGAGCCATCCCAGCGCTCGTGATGGTGACGGATGATGGGCGCGATCTCCCGCGCGCCGTCGAGCGGACCGCAGATGCGCGCCCCGATCTCCGGGTGGCGACGCAGCTCGCGCCACTCGGCTGCCGCGAGCGGCTCCACCTTGTGCAGCAGCGGCCGGGGGATGGCGATCTTGCCCACGTCGTGGAGCAGCGCCCCGTGGGCCACGCTCTCGAGGTCGTCCCCCCGGAGACCGACGAACGCCGCGAGGCGCGCCGCCCGATAGGCCATGTACCGGCAGTGGTCCTTGAGGTCCACGTCCTTGGCCTCCACGGCGTTGGAGAGCGCCACGACCGCGGCGTGGGCACGCTCCATGCGAGGGCCACGACCCGCGCGCTGGAGGACGCTGCGGACGCGTGCCATCAGCTCGGGCCCATGGAAGGGCTTGAGGATGACGTCGTCAGCACCCGCGTCGAGAGCCTCGATCCGGTGGTCGAACGCCGTGCGCTCGGTGAGCGCCAGGATGGGGAGCTGCGCGGTCCGATGGTCCGCGCGCAGCCGGCGCACGAGGTCGAGCGCATCCACACGCGGCGCGGCGAGGGACAGGACGAGAAGGTGTGGCTGGTGCTCGTGGACCGCGCGGAGGCCGTTCTCGCCATCGGCGAGGGCGATGACGCGGTAGCCCGGATCCTCCAGGATCCGCGTCAGATCGTGTCGAACGACCGAGTCATCCTCGATGACTGCCACGCGGAAGGCCACTCGCGCCCCCCGTGCAGCGTCCGTCAACGCTGGCTCCTCTGCGGGTTCGCTCCGCGACGAGCGGAACGGGCGCGCAGCATAGCACCGTCGACGACGCGGGCGCGCGCCAGCGCGGTCCAGGCGACCCCGGGACCATTGAGTCGGATGACGGGCAGGATGCCTCATCTACCATGCGGGGAGACGCCGGACATCCATGGGGGGGCGCGTGCGCGGTATCAGGTCTGCCATCGGCGTCACCCTCGGCCTGCTCGTGGCACTGGCCACCGTGGCGCAGCCCATCGTGACGGGGCCTCCCGTCGCCGCCGCCGGGTATCCCGCCCGTGAGAGCGGCTATCACGACTACGCCGAGACCTACCGTCTCCTGCGCCAGATCGAGGCGGAGCACCCCGAGATCGTGCGGGTCAGCCCCATCGGCCGCTCCTACCAGGGTCGACGCATCTGGGTGGCAGAGGTGTCCGACCACCCCGGCGAGGACGAGGGCGAGCCCGAGGTCATGCTCGACGGGCTCCACCACGCGCGCGAGCACCTCACGGTCGAGATGTCGCTGTACGTGCTGCGCATGCTCGTCACGCACTATGGGGAGGACACGGACCTCGGGCGGCGCGTGACACGCATCGTGGACTCCCGGCGCATCTGGATCGTCCCGATGGTCAACCCCGACGGCCTCCAGTACGACCTGACCGGGGACCCGTTCCGCACATGGCGCAAGAACCGACAGCCCAACGGCCCGGGCCGACCCATCGGCACCGACCTCAATCGCAACTACGACCACATGTGGCGCAAGGCGCCCACCAACCCCGCGTCGGACAACTACCGAGGCAGACGCCCGTTCTCGGCCCCCGAGACCCGCGCCATCCGCGACCTGGTGCTCAGCCGACGCGTGGGCGGCCTCCAGCGCATCCGGACGCACATCAGCTTCCACACGGCGGGCGAGTACGTCCTGTGGCCCTACGGCTATACCCACAAGGACGTCCCGCGGGACATGACCCGCCTGGACCAGCGCACCCTCGCCGCGATGGGCCGCCACATGGCCGCGACCAACGGCTACCGGGCCCGCCAGTCGAGCGACATGTACCCCACCTACGGCGACGAGATCGACTGGCTGTACGCCACGCAGCGCATCTTCAGCTACACCTTCGAGCTGTTCCCCCGCCACGGCTCCAGCCGCCAGCACCAGCCGGACGAGCGCATCGCCCGGGAGACCAGGCGCAACCGGGACGCCGTGCTGTACCTCATGGAGATGGCCGACTGCCCGTATCGCGCCATCGGCAAGGCCGACGCCTACTGCGGGCCGCTCTATGACGACCTCGAGGTCGCGCGGGGCTGGCGAGTGGACGCTGCCGGGACGGACACCGCGAGCTCCGGGGCCTGGTCGCGGGGCGTCGCCGCTCGGTCGCCCTATCAGCTCGCAGGCGCGGTCTCCGGCCAGGCCGCCCTGGTGACCGGGCGTGCCCGCGGCCATGACGTCGACCGCGGCCGGACCAGCGTGCGCTCACGCGCCATCCGGCTGCCCGACGACGCCACGGCGACGCTCCGACTGCGCTACTGGGTGGGAATGTCCGGGGCGACGACGCCCGCCGACCGCTTCCGCGTCCGGCTGGTGGACCCGACCGCCGACACCATCCTGGCGACGGCGCTGGCCGTGGACGGGGACGGCCAGCCGCACGCCCCCCGCTGGCGGTCGCTCGCCTACCGCATCCCGGACGAGCTGCGTGGCCGACGCGTGGCCATCGAGCTGGTCGCGGTGGACGCGGGTCGCGATGGGACGGTGGAGGCCGGTGTGGACGACGTGCGCGTCACGGTGATCGGGGACTGACCCAGCGTCCCGGC
>WBZO01005374.1_pt1 | contig 13095 bp, 8 predicted proteins | sample 5204261 | NCBI WGS metagenome assembly WBZO01 (sample SAMN12412400, study PRJNA552823) | activated sludge metagenome | isolation source: activated sludge from anammox sidestream of wastewater treatment plant... | place: USA: North Carolina | collected 2017-09
CCGAGCGCGAGGCCGAGAATCTGGTGGCCGAGGCAGATGCCGAACGTGGGGGTGCCCGACGCCGCAATCGTCCGCACGTTCTCGATGGCGTAGGTCAGGGGTGCCGGATCGCCGGGTCCGTTGCTCAGGAACACGCCGTCGGGATGGGTGGCGAGCAGTTCCGCCGCAGGCGTGAACGCCGGGTACACCCGGACGTCGCAGCCGTGTGCGCTGAGCCGGCGCAGGATGTTCCACTTCATTCCGAAGTCGTACGCCGCGATCTTCAGCCGACGCGTCGCGACCTGGCCCGGCTTCACGTCGTACTCGTCCGGGTCTTCCTGCGGCCAGTCGAATGGCGTCTGCGAGGTGACCACCTTGACGAGGTCCGACCCTTCCATCTGCGGAATGGCCCGCGCCTTCTCCACCAGCGCCGTCTCGTCGAGCTGGTTGCCGGTGGCCACCACGCCGCGCATCACGCCGCCCGAGCGCAGCTTCCGCGTCAGCGCACGGGTGTCCACGTCCGAGATGGCCACGATGTTGTGGGCGACGAGATAGTCGCGGAGCGTACCGCTCGCGCGCCAGTTGCTGGCCACGGGCGACTCGTCGCGGATGATGAAGCCGGCCACCTGCGGCCTGCGCGACTCCACATCGTCGTTCGCCACGCCGTAGTTGCCGATCTCGGCGCAGGTCATCGTGACGATCTGTCCCGAGTAGGACGGGTCGGTCAGGATCTCCTGGTAACCGGTGAGGCTCGTGTTGAACACGACCTCCCCCTGGGTTTCCCCCTCGGCGCCGGCCGCGAGCCCGCGGTAGATCGTGCCGTCTTCCAGTGCAAGTATGGCTTCTGTCATTCTCGTCTTCAGCGCTGCTCCAGCGATCCGCTCACCCGCGTCCGCTCTCCCCCGGTGACCCTCGCCGTCGATGTCCACGGCGTGAAGCCGTCGAGTTCGAGCCGCACGCTGTGGTCGCCAGCCGTCACGGCGTCGAGCAACATCGGGGTGGTCCCCACCATTCTTCCATCCACGAACACACGCGCGCCAGCCGGACGCGAATCCACCATCAGTGATCCCGCCTTCGCGCCAGGCGCGTCGGCGGGCAGGCCGCGGGTTCGCTCCGGTGCCGCCGGAGGCGCCGCCTGCCGGGCAGGGCGTGTGGCCTCCAGGTCCACCTCGATTGACTGTGCGGGCTGGGCAGTCCTGATCCTAACGCGTCGCTCGGCTGTGACATAGCCCTGATGTGCGATCCGGACGACGTGCACGCCGACAGCGAGGTCGCGCACGGTGGCCGGCGTGACACCGGCGTCGCGTCCGTCGACCGAGACACGCGCGCCAGACGGCGTGGACCGGATCGCAATCCGACCGGTCGTCGCCGGACGCGGCGCGGTTACGGCAGCCGCACGCGGCGGCTGGGACGAACGCACGTCCGGCACAGGCTGAGGCGGTGCGGGGGCCGGCGCTTCGGGGGCCGGCGGCGACGCGTCCGCGTGCGTGGCATCAGCCCCGGGCGGCATCGCCGGCGACGGCGGTGTGACAGGCGCGGGCGGCGGCAAGACGCCTGGAGACGTATCCTGCGGTGGCGCCGGGTCGACGTGGGTTGCGAGCGTGTCGGCCGCACGGTCGCGCGTGCCCATGCCATATCCGAAGGCATAACCGACAAGCAGTCCGACCACGAGCGCGAGCAGCAGGGGCCAGATGGCGGAACGGCCCTGTTCGATGGCCATGTCCGACAGCGTGGGCGGTGGCGCGAGCGGAGCGGCGTCCGGCAGTGCCCTGCCCACCGGCTCACGCGTGCCCACGGCAGCCCCGCCTTCGCCTGCAGTGGCCTCGGCCTCCTGGCGATCGGTGTCGGGTTCGTGACGCAGGTCGGGCAGCGCGGAATCGGAGTCTGCGAGCACGTAGCGGTCGGACTCGGCGCGACGAATCTCCAGATCGTCGAGATGTTCCGGAACCGGGGCCACCCCGGGCGCGCCTGCCTGGACATCGTCGGCGGCAACCGGCGCCTCTGGCACCGTCGACACCGAGTTCCCGCTCGCAGCAACCTCGTCCGACGATGACGGGGGTGCGGCCAGTGGCAGGTCCACCTCGGTCGCGAGGATGAGCGGCAGGTCCGGCTCGGGTGCGGGCCTCGTGGCGGGCCGCGCCCGCCGCGGCTGGGGCGTCGACGCCATCGAGGGGGTGAGTTCACGACGGCGGCGGGTTCGCGGCGTTCGTGCGTCGGACATGGGCAGCACGAGCACACCGTGCAGCGCCTCGACGAACCCGAGCGCGGTATCGAAGCGATCGCCCGGAGCTTCGGCGAGCGCCCGTCCGAAGAGGGCGCGCAGCGCGTCGGCGTCGGCCCCCTCGACGGCGGTGATTGCCTCGGCGGCATCGGCCCCGAGCCCGGCGATGCGTCGACCGAAGAGCATCTCGTACACGAGGGCCGCCAGGGAGAACACGTCGGCGCGGCGGTCCCAGGCCGCGCCGGCCATCCGCTCGGGCGCGGTGTACGGCCGCCGCACCGGCGGCGCCAGGCCGATCGACTCGAGGGCCTGGGCGGTGCCCAGGCCGGTGATCCGGGTATCGTCGTTCGAGACGAGCACGTCCCGCGGGTGCAGGGCGCCGTGGTAGACGTGCACGGCGGCAGCGAAGTCGAGCGCGCCGGCCACCTGGGTGGCGACGCGGAGCACGTCGGCGACCGGCGCAGGACCGTAATCGCGCATCACGACGTCGAACGAGTCGGCCGCGACGAAGTCCTGGGCGAGGTACGGCGTGAACTGTTCGAGCCCGGCCGCAAGCGGCGCGGCAATGCCGGCGTGCGTCAGGTCGGCGGCGATCAGGCGATCGAGCGCGGCAACGAACCGGTGGGCGGAATCGGGGGGAATGTCGAGCCGGAACTGCTTGATGGCGACGAGACGGCCGGGGTCTGGCTGGTAGGCGCGAAAAACCGGGCCGAGCACGCCGGCGCCGATCTGATGGAGCACCCGGAACGGGCCGAATGCGTCAGGTGGCGCGGTGCCGGAAGCGTCCGAGTGCAGCGTTGATACTCCTCAGGGAACCGCGACGGATGGTAACACTGAAACACCGCCTGTTCAATCGTTTAGCCGTGCTACAGTAAGTGCCCGGTGACGTCGAACTCAGCTGAATCGCCTCTGCTTCAGGGCACCGCCGGCGAACCGTCCGCACGGATGGCGATCGACGTGCGTCGCTTCCCCTGGATCCGTCGGCTTGCCGCCGACTACGCCTACAACTTCCGGGCCGTCGAACCGTTCTTCGTCGGCAACCCGGGCGAGCAGACCGCCTGGGCTGACGCCATCCGCCGGACGCAGGCCCATCAGCGCGAACGTGCCGCCATCGCCGACGTCATCGCGGCACAGCAGGCGCGGCGGGGCGCCCCGGCCGCGGCGATCGAGGCAGGCCGGAAGCTCGCGGCGCCGGACACCGTCGCGATCCTCACCGGTCAGCAGGCGGGGCTGTTCGGCGGACCGCTGTTCACGCTGCTGAAGGCGCTTACGGCCCTCAAGCTGGCGGCGCAGGTGGAGCGCGAACACCGCGTCCCCACCGTGGCCATCTTCTGGATCGACGCGGAAGACCACGACTGGGACGAGGTGCGCTCGTGTACGGTCTACGACGCCGCGCTGGCCTCCCACAGCGTCGCGCTGCCCGGGCGTCCCGCCGATCATGCGCCGGTCGCCACCGTCCAGCTCGATCATCACGTCCGTACCGCGCTCGACCAGCTCGAACAGCTCCTGCCCGACACCGAATTCAAGCCCGCGCTCATGGCGGACCTCCGCGCGGCCTATGCCGAGGGGCACGGCATGGCCGACGCGTTCGGCCGCTGGCTGGAACGGGTGCTCGGCGACCGCGGGCTCATCGTCTACGACGCGTCCGACCGGACGTCGAAGCCGATTGCCGCGCCGATCTTCGTCTCGGAACTGTCGCATCCCGGCCAGACGGCCAGGCTGGCCGCGCAGGCCGGCGCACAGCTGGTCTCGAACGGCTACCACTCGCAGGTGCACGCGCACGACGATGGGGTGGCGCTGTTCCACCTGGATGGCGGACGCCGAGCGCTGCGCGTGCAGGACGGCCAGCTGGTGGCCGGCGAGCACAGCTTCACGCAGGCGGCGCTGCTGACACAGGCCGGATCGACACCGGCGAACTTCAGCCCCAACGTCCTGCTGCGTCCGATCGTGCAGGACACGCTCTTCCCGACCATCTGTTACGTGGCCGGCCCGAACGAACTCGCATACCTGGGCCAGCTCCGCGGCGTGTACGAGCGGTTCGGCGTGCCCATGCCGCTGATGTACCAGCGCGCCACGGCCACGCTGCTCGATTCGGCCGCCATGCGGTTCCTGTCGCGCTACGGCCTGCCGCTCGAGGCACTGCAGCCGCAGGATGAATCGGCGCTCAACCAGCTGCTGGAGTCACAGATTCCGCCGGCCGTCGAGGCGTCGTTCGACCAGGCGTCGACGGCAATCGGCGCTTCCATGCAGGCGGTGATCGACGCGATTCCGGCACTCGACCCGACGCTGGAGGGCGCGGCACGCTCGACGCTCGGCCGCATGCAGCACGACCTGCAGACGCTGCACAACAAGATGATCCAGGCCGCCAAGCGACGCGACGATACGCTGCGGCGGCAGTACATCCGCACCCGCGCACTCGCCTTCCCGGAGGGACACGCGCAGGAGCGCACGATCGGCTTCGTCTCGTTCCTCAACCAGTACGGGCCCGCACTCGTGGATCGGCTGGAGCAGGAACTGCCCCTCGACATGGGGCACCACTGGATTGTCACCATCTAGCCCGCCCCCTGCACGACCCGCACGGCCCTCGCGGCGCACCCGCTTCTGGCAGCGCCGCTGGTTCCGCATCGGCGCCCTCGTCATCGTGGTGCCGCTGCTGCTCCTGTCCTTCGTGGCCGGGTACTACTACGTCACGTTCGGGCGGCTCATCGACCAGCAGCTCCACGGCGAGCGCCAGCGCGTGTTTCCGCGGATCTTCGCGCGCCCGCTGGAGATCCGCACCGGGCAGGCGTTGACCGAACGGCAGCTCGTCGATCGTCTCAACGACATCGGCTACGCCGAGCGGGAGACCATCGGCAAGCCCGGTGAGTTCAGCATCGCGAACGACCAGGTGTCGATCGCGCCACGTGCGGAAGACCTGAAGGGCCGAACGGTGGTGGTCTCCTTCAAGCCCCCGGCCCCACCTGTGCAGCGCGCCTCGCGCGGCAAGCCGCCGGCGCCGCCCAAGCCGGCCGATCGCGTGCAGGGGCTGCAGCTCGACGCCGAGACGCGCGACAGCCTGACGCTCGACACGCCGCTGCTCACCTCGATCCAGGCCGAGCGCGAGAAGCGTCGTCCGGTCGCCCTGTCGTCGCTGCCGCCGCACGTGATCAACGCCGTGCTCGCCATCGAGGACCGACGCTTCTACTACCACCCCGGGATCGACCCGATTCGGCTCACCGGCGCCATCGTGTACAGCGTGATCGGCGACAGCCGGATCTCGGCGACGAGCACGCTCACGCAGCAGCTCGTGCGCAACGTCTTCCTGCCCCAGTTCGAGGGCTGGTCGCTCCAGCAGGCGCGCGAGCGGTCGACGCGCCGCAAGCTGCTCGAGATGTGGGTGTCGCTCGTGCTGACGAGCAAGGCGACAAAGGACGAGATCCTCGAGATGTACCTGAACGCCGTGCCGCTCGGCCAGCGCGGTTCGTTCGCCATCGTCGGCGTCTCGGAAGCCGCGCGGCTGTTCTTCGGCAAGGACGTCAGCAACCTGACCCTCCACGAGGCGGCCACGATTGCCGGCGTCATCCAGTCGCCGTCGGCACTCTCCCCTTTCAACAACCCGACGCGCGCGCGCGACCGGCGCAATGTGGTCATCCGCGCGATGGCGGATGCAGGGTTCATCACGGCGGAGCAGGCCGACGCGGCGCAGAAGGAACCGCTGACGGTGGTGCAGCGGGCGCTCGAGGCCGAGGCGCCCTACTTCGTCGACTACGTCAGCCAGACACTGAACGAGGCCTACCCCGGGCTGACCACGACGGACGACAAGCCGGTGGACGTCTACACCACGCTCGACCTGCACCTGCAGCGCGTGGCGCAGGACGCCGTGCGTGACGGCCTCACGAACGTGGACAAGCTGCTGTCGCGCCGCAAGCGCAAGGGGCGGGCGGAAGCGGCCCTCATCGCGGTCGACCCGCGTACCGGCGAGATCCTGGCCATGGTGGGTGGACGGTCGTACAACCAGTCACAGTACAACCGTGCGATCGTCTCGCGGCGGCAGCCCGGCTCCACCTTCAAGCCGTTCGTGTTCCTCACGGCCTTCGAGCAGGCCGTGCTCAACGGCGAGACCGACGTGTCGCCGGCCACGATCGTGGACGACTCCCCCACCACGTGGGAGTTCGACGAGCAGGTCTGGACCCCGGAGAACTACGAGAACGAGTACGGCGGGATGGTCACCTACCGTGATGCGCTCGCGCACTCACGGAACGTGGCCACCATCAAGGCTGCCGAGCGGGCGGGCTACGCGAACGTTGCCGAGCTGTGGGGACGCCTCGGCGTCGGCAGCCAGCCGAAGCCGTACCCGTCGATCGCGCTGGGCGTCTTCGAGGCCTCGCCGCTCGAGATGGCCACGGCGTACACGATCTTCCCGAACATGGGTGTCGAGCGGAAGCTTCGCCACGTCCTGCGGGTCACCAGCGGCGAAGACGACGTGACGAAGAAGGACGAGGAGAAGCCGAAGGTCATCGCGCGGCCGGATACGACGTACCTGGTCACCGACATGATGCGGGCGGTCGTGAACGAGGGCACCGGCTACGGTGCGCGCGCGGGGGGCTTCACGCTGGATGCAGCCGGCAAGACCGGCACGACGAACGACATGCGCGACGCCTGGTTCGTCGGGTTCACGCCGGAGCTGCTGACGGTGGTCTGGGTCGGGTTCGACGACAACCAGGTGGTCGGGCTGGCGGGAGCCCAGGCAGCCCTGCCGATCTGGACCCAGTTCATGAAGAACGCCCTGGCGGGCCGGCAGAGCGTGCCGTTCCAGGCGCCGGACGGGATCAGCTGGGCCGAGATCGACAAGGACACGGGCCAGCTCGCCGCCCCGTTCTGCCCGAAGATCATCAACGCGCCGTTCCTGGCCGGCACCGAGCCGGTCGACGCGTGCGAAATCCACAAGTTCTGAATTCCCGTAAGATTCATCCATGAACCAGGAAGTCTTCGCGGCGGTCGCCGACGCGCTCGACAAGGGGGAGCCGGCGGCACTCGTCACCATCGTGTCCACCACCGGATCGACCCCGCAGCGGGTCGGCGCCAAGATGCTCGTCTTCCCCGACGGACGCCTGGTCGGCACCATCGGCGGCGGCTGTTACGAGAACGACGCCTTCTGGAAGGCGCGCGAGGCGATCACCAACCGCAAGCCGCAGCTCGTCCACTACGAGCTGGACGACGACTTCGCGCAGGAGACGGGTCTGATCTGCGGCGGCCAGATGAGCGTCTACATCGAACCGATCGAACCGTCACCCGAGCTGTACGTCATCGGGGCCGGCCACGTGGGCTACCACCTGGCCACCATGGCGCAGGAGGTCGGCTTCCAGGTGCACGTGGTGGACGACCGCGAAAAGTTCGCCAGCCGCGAGCGCTTCCCGACCGCCGCCGAAGTGGTCACCGAGGACATTCCGGCCTGGCTCGGCCGCACGGCGCTTCCCGGACACGCCTACGTGGTCATCGTCACCCGCGGCCACAACAACGACCTCGATGCCCTTCGAGCGCTGGCCGCGAGAGACCTGCGCTACCTGGGCCTCATCGGCAGCCGCGCCAAGGTGGCGCGCATCACCGACCAGTTGCTCTCCGAGGGCATGCCTCCCGAGGCGCTCAAGCAGGTGCACGCCCCGATCGGGCTCGACATCGGCGCCGTGACGCCGCAGGAGATTGCGGTGAGCATCCTGGCCGAGCTGATCGCCGTCAAGCACGGCCGGATCAAGAGCCGCGATGCCGCCGAGCTCTCGATGCGGTGGAGCAAGATCAAGACCTAGCCACATTGCTGATTGCCAAACGCTAATTGCTAATCTGGTTGGCGCAATCACGTTAGCAATCAGCATTTTGGGTTTGGCAGTTCCCCATGTCGCTGCTCCTGAAGAACGCCTGCGTGGTAACGATGAACGACCGGTTCGAGGTCGTGCGCGGCGATGTCTCGGTGCGGAACGGACGGATTGCGGCGCTCGGCACGGTGCCCGACGCGTCCCATGACCGCGTCATCGACTGTGACGAGGACTACGTTCTTCCCGGCCTGATCCAGACCCACATCCACCTGTGCCAGACGCTCTTCCGCGGCTACGCGGACGACATGCCGCTGATGCAGTGGCTGCGCACCCGCGTGTGGCCCATGGAGGCGGCCCACACGCCGGAGACGCTGCGGGCCGCGGCTCGCCTCGCCACCACGGAACTCCTCGCCAGCGGCACGACCGCGGTTCTGACGATGGAGACGGTGCACGACACCGATGTGGTCTTCGAGGAAGTGGCCCGGAGCGGACTCCGCGCCACGATCGGCAAGTGCATGATGGACGCCGACGATGAGGTGCCGGTGCGGATGCGGGAGCAGACCCAGGCATCAATCGACGAGAGCCTGGCACTGCGACGCCGCTGGCACGGTGCGGCCGGGGACCGGATCCACGCCGCGCTCGCGCCGAGGTTCGCGGTCTCCTGCTCGCGCGAACTCCTCGAGACGGTGGCCACGTTGTCGCGCGAGCATGGCTCGCTCGTGCACACGCATGCCTCCGAGTCTCGTGAGGAGATTGCGATTGTGCGGCAGCTCTCGGGCGGACTCTCCAACCTGGCCTACCTGGACGCCCTGCACCTGGCCACGCCGCACCTCTGCGCCGCGCACTGCGTGTGGGCCGATGCCGCCGAGCAGCAGATGCTGGCGGATCGCGACGTGAAGGTGCTGCACTGCCCGGGTTCGAACCTCAAGCTGGGGTCGGGCATCGCGCCGGTGGTCGAGATGCGGCAGCGCGGCATCACCGTCTCGCTCGGGGCCGACGGCGCCGCGTGCAACAACCGGCTCGACATGTTCGAGGAGATGCGCCTGGCCGGCATGCTCCAGGCCGTGAAGGTGGCGCCCGGTGCGCTGCCGGCCCGCGACGTGCTCTGGATGGCCACCCGTGCAGGCGCGCGGACGCTCGGGCTCGAGCACGCCATCGGTTCCCTCGAGGTGGGCAAGAAGGCCGACATCATACGGGTGCGCCGGCGCGAGGCCCACCTGGCACCCGATCCCGACCCGTATTCCACGCTGGTCTACGCGTGCCGCGGCAGCGACGTCGTCACCACCATCGTCGACGGCACCGTGCTCGTCGATCGGGGTGAACCCACTCGCGTGTCACGCGAGGAAGTCGCGCGCAGCGCCACGGCCGCGGCCCGCGCCCTGGCCGCGCGCGCCGGCCTCTAGCGCGGCTATACTGACCGCTCCGTGACACGTCGATCGTCAATCGGCCGGCTGCTGCTACTGGCGGTCTCGTGCGTGCTGTCGCTGCTGGCGCTCGAGGGGGTCCTCCGGCTCAGTGGCCGCGTGCGGGTGCCTCCCCGCAACGTGCGGACCGACCGTCCGGAACTCTACGAGGCGCACCCCACCATCGGGTATCGCCTGCACCCGTCGCGGGTCATGACGTATCAGTACCCGCGCCGTCATCCGCGGACCCTGACGGTGCATGCGAACAGTGACGGCTTCCGGGACCGGCGTGACTTCAACTCCGCAGACCCGCGTCCGAGGCTGGTCGTGCTGGGCGACTCGTTCGTCTTCGGCGAGGGGGTCGAGGAACCGGAACGGTTCACCGACCGGATCGAGGCACTGCTGCCGGAGTGGCGGGTCGACAACCTTGGCATGACCGGGTTCGGCCCCGACCTGATGCTGCGCACGCTCGAGCAGGTGGGCGTCGGACTCCGCCCGACAGCCGTGCTCCTCGTGCTCTACACGGACGACTTCCGGCGCGTACGGCCGGAGTACGCGGGTGCCGGCTTCGAAGTCCCCCGGTTCATGCTGCGCGGCGGCACGCTCGCCACCATCGACTATCCGACGCCGGGCGCCTGGTCGCGCCTCCACACCGTGGCCGCCACGCGCGAACTGCTGTGGCGCGCGTCGGGCGCGGAGTGGTCGCTCAACACCGCCATTCTCGACCGCATCAGGGCGATTGCCGCCACCGAGGGGTTCGCGCTGGGCATCGCATTCCTGCCCGGCACCTCGGAGACCCCCACCGACCTCGAGCGGAAAACCTGGATCAGCGACTACAGCAGCCGCTCCGGCACGCCCTTTCTCGATCTCACCGACCCGATTCTCGGGGACCGCTCCCGGCACCTGTTCATTCCGGACAACTTCCACCTGAATCCGGACGGTCATGCCGTGGTCGCCGACAACCTGGTGCCCTTCCTCAGCCGTTCCCTGCTCACGCGCGCCACCCCGTGATCCCGCCCCGGGGAGCTCACGAGGGGCGCCGACGCGGCCCCGGGGGGCTCGAAGAGGCGCGGGGCCACCGTGTATAATCCGTCCTTAGCAGTCTCTTTGGAAGAGTGCTAATGGAACAGTCCGATCGCTCGAAAAGGGTCCTTGCGGCCCTGGTCAGGGAGTACATCGCTTCCGGTGAACCGGTGGCGTCGTCCCTGCTCGTGCGTGCGGCCGGGCTCGGCGTGTCATCGGCCACCGTTCGGAACGTGCTGGCCAGGCTCGAATCCGAAGGGTTCGTGGCCCAGCCGCACACCTCGGCCGGTCGGGTACCGACCGACCGGGGCTACCGCTTCTACGTCGACCTGCTGCTCGAGTCGAAGCAGCGACATCGTGCCGCGAGCGTGGTCGAAGCCCGGCTGCGGCGGGAGTCGATTGCGCCACTGGCCGACGTGGTCCTCTCGCAGGCCTCGCACGTGGTGTCGCAGGCCTCGAAGTCGGTCGGGTTCGCCCTCAGTTCGGCCCAGGATGCGGCAGTCTTCGAGCGTGTGGAGTTCGTGCCGCTCGGCGCCTCACGCGTCCTGGTCATCATCGTCGCCAAGGGCGGGCACGTCGTGCAGAAGGTGATCGACACCGGCGAGCCGCTCGGCGCGGACGCGCTGCGGCAGGCGTCGAACTACCTGAACTCCGAGTTCGCCGGACTGCCCCTGTCGCGCGCGCGCGAGGCGATCCTTGCGCGCATGGAGGAGGAGCGGCTGCTGTACGACGAGCTGATGGACCGGGCGCTGAAGCTCGGATCGTCGTCGTTCGCCGACCTCCCTGACGACCACGTGCTCTACGTCGACGGGGCCGCGGCCCTGCTGGGCGAGGAGCACGGGCTCACGCTCGACACGATGCACGCCCTCCTGGAGATGATCGAGGAGAAGCAGCGGCTCGTGCGGCTGCTCAATGAGTACATCGACGGCACCGGCCTCACCGTGGTGATCGGCGCCGAGCATCTTGAACCATCCCTGCGTCCGTTCAGCCTGGTGGCGTGCACGTTCAAGGACGGCACCAGTTCCGGAACCGTAGGCGTCATCGGACCGACCCGCATGCGCTACTCGCGCGCGATCGCGGTGGTCGACGGCGCGGCGCAGGCCATTACGCGCGTGTTGCGCGATCCCTCCCAATAACTGGCATGGCTGACGAACAGGACACCGCGGCGGGCGAGGCCCCGCCGAACGTAGACCCCGCCGCTCCGGCGCCGGACCTGGATGCGCTCCGTCGCGAGCGCGATGACCTCCAGGACCGGCTCATGCGGAAGGCGGCCGAGTTCGACAACTACCGCAAGCGCGTGGAACGCGAGCGGCGTGAGCAGGCCGACCGGGCCGTCGTCTCGCTGCTGGAAGACCTCCTCGCGGTGGTCGACGATTTCGACCTGGCGCTCACCGTGGACGCCGGGGAGGGTGGCGCGGCCTACCGCAAGGGGGTGGAGATGATCCACGCCAAGCTGCAGGACCTGCTGCGCCGGCAGGGCGTGAAGCCGATCGAGGCGCTCGGCACCGACTTCGACCCGAACCTGCATGAAGCCGTGATGCAGGAGTCGAGTCCCGGTCATCGCGACAACGAAGTGATTGCCGTGCTGCGCAAGGGCTACACGCTCAACGACCGCCTGCTGCGCGCCGCGTCCGTGAAGGTGGCCCGAGCGTGAGCAAGCGCGACTACTACGAGGTTCTCGGCGTCGCGAAGGGCGCCACAGAGAGTGAGCTGAAGAGCGCCTACCGCAAGCTGGCCATGAAGTACCACCCGGACCGCAACCCTGGCGACAAGGCGGCCGAGGAGAGCTTCAAGGAGGCGGCCGAGGCGTATGCCGTCCTGGCCGATGCCCAGAAGCGGGCCGCGTACGACCGGTTCGGTCACCAGGGGGTGAACCAGGGCGCTGGTGCTGGCTTCGACCCGTCGGTCTTCAACGACTTCGGCGACTTCGCCGACATCCTCGGCGGCATGTTCGGCTTCGACATGTTCGGCGGCGGCGGACGCCGACGGGGCGGCCCACAGCGCGGTGCCGACCTCCGCTACGACCTGGAGATCTCGTTCGAGGAGGCGGCCCGCGGTACGGAAACCTCGATCCAGATTCCGCGCCAGGAGAACTGCGACACCTGCAGCGGCTCGGGGGCGGCCCCTGGCACGCAGCCAACGCCGTGCGGCATGTGCCGGGGACAGGGCCAGGTGCGCCGGCAGCAGGGCTTCTTCACCATCGCCACCACCTGTCCGCAGTGCCGCGGCGCAGGACGCACGGTGAGCAAGCCGTGCCAGACCTGCCACGGGTCCGGACGTGTCGGACACGAGCGGAAGATCACGGTCAAGATTCCCGCGGGCATCGCCACCGGCCAGCAGCTTCGCCTGCAGAACGAGGGCGAGGGCGGCACGATGGGCGGACCGGCCGGGCACCTCTACGTGGTCGTCCACGTGAAGGAACACGACTTCTTCAAGCGGGACGGCGTGAACCTGTTCTGCGAGATCCCGGTGAACTTCCCCACGCTCGCCCTGGGCGGCGAGATCATGGTGCCCACCCTCGATGGGTCGGAAACCATCAAGGTGCCGGAAGGCACGCAGACCGGCACGACGCTGCGGCTCAAGGGCAAGGGCATGCCCGACGTGAACGGTCGCGGCAAGGGCGACCTCTTCGCCACCGTCCAGGTGCAGACGCCGAGGAAGCTCAACAAGGAGCAGCGGC